>Ga0075423_10000703_pt1 | contig 27709 bp, 21 predicted proteins | sample SoiMethybrSBSTD2_FD_80114 | JGI IMG/M metagenome (GOLD analysis project Ga0075423, IMG submission 80114) | Bulk soil microbial communities from a Populus tree surrounding site in Tennessee, USA - Soil MetaG P. TD hybrid SBSTD2 | ecosystem: Environmental > Terrestrial > Soil > Tree plantation... | reverse complement strand
GAGGACGCGGCGACATCCGGTCTTCCCAACTCGGCCGGCGGCCGCGGAATCTACTTCGCCGACCAGGCGGGAAAGAACTTCTTCCGAGTGACCATCGACAGTGACATCTCGGGCCGGCTGGTCGTGGACAAGTACCAGGCCGATTCTCCGGCCGGCTACCGAGCGAGCAAGTGGACATGGTACTGAGACGTTCCGGCCGGCGCGGCGAGGCCGGGCTCACGCTGATCGAGGTCCTGGTGGCCGCGACCATTCTCGCCCTGGCGCTTCTCGCGCTGGCACCGATGTTCACGACCGCGGTCAAGACCAACGCGTCCGCATACCAGCTCACGAACACGACGTCTCTCGCCCGGGAGAAGCTCGAGGAGCTCTCGGGCTATTTGAGAAGTGACCCACGTCTGGCGGTTCCCAACGGCAGCAGCGCAATCGGGCCGACGACGAACACGCCATCCGGCTTCTCGCCCCAGGCCGTCTGCGACAGCGACCTGCCCAAGTGGTACAACCCGCAGACCGGGGCGACGTCGGCGGCGGCAACGTCGCCGGGCGTCGGCTGGTTCTCTTATCCGTTCGAACGCACGTATACCGTCGAGCAGTTTGGCGCCGACCTGGTCACACCGGTCACGTCGCCGAATCCCTACGTCGTCAAGCTGATCACCGTGACGGTCCGTCCGACGAGCGGCCCATTTCCAGGACTCCGGCAGAGCCGGCAGTCGCTCTATCTGAGGGTCCGCGATGCGTAGAACTCGTCATCCCCGCCTTCGCCGCGCGGAGGGCCTCACCCTGATCGAGACCCTGGTGACGCTTGCGGTCGTCACAGTCGTGATGCTCGGTCTCTATGCGCTGCTCGACTCGTCGAACAAGCTCGCGAAGCAGGAAACCAACGTCGCGGAGGCGCAGCAGTCCGTCCGGATCGGCATTTCCGAGCTCACGCGCGTGATCCGCCAGGGACGGGTCGGCGGTCTCTTCATCGCGAATGCGATTCTTCCCGTCTCGAACAACAGCCCGGGCGGAGCCGGGGCCAAGCTGACGGACACCACGGGGACCGATCACTACGTGCGCAAGGGGACGGACGTGATCGAGGTGCGCGGGATCATCCAGGGCGACAAGTACGGGCTCTCGACCGGCGACGTGACCTGCGGCGGCAGCTGCGCGACCACGAACGCGATGACCGTCACGATCCACGCGACCTCTTCGGTCGGGATCGTCAACTTTCCGGCGGGAGGCGTGCCCTCGATCGCCGGTAAGACGCGCCCCTTCTACTTCGTCGTCGCCGACAGCTCGACCGAAATGATCACGACCGGCGCCGGGACCTATCTCGTCCCCGTCTACTACGTCGGCCTGGTCGATACGACCGGCGCCTGGTACACCCAGACCGCCTCCACCTTCTCCTTCGTCATGAATCCGGCGGACGCGGGGGCGCGAAAGCTCGGCGCCGTCGCGCCGTCCGCGGTCTCCCTGGACAAGCCCTATTCCGGCGGCGTCGTCGACGAGATCCGGTTCTTCGTCGACGAAGGGCCGACCGACGGGTCGTCGAGCACTCTGGACACTCACCCGTCACTCGCGGAGGCGACCTTCGACCCCTCCTCCGGGAACTGGGAGATCCAGCCCCTGATCGAAGACGTCGAGGACTTCCAGGTGGCGTACGGTGTGGACGGAATCAACGGCAGCGCGCACGACCGGGGGATCTCGCCCGCGGTCTACAACTCGTCCGGAAGCAATCTCGACGAGTGGGTCGGAAACGTCGCCAACGAAGTCTCGGGGACGCTCCCTCTGACCTCGACCGATCCCAAACGCGTGGAGGCTTTCATCGACTCCTCGGTTCCGACGGGCCCGAGTGCTCCGGTGAGCGCGGTTGCGACCCTCCGCTCGGTCATGGTCGGCCTCGTCGTCAAGTCGGCCGATCCCGACTTCAAGTACGAAGGCCCAGGGTCGCGCGGCTTCAGCCTGTTCGATTCGACCGCGCGGTCGTTCTCGAACGCGGCGTCGACCGGCCGGCCCTATCGCCGGCGCCTTCAGAGGTTCGCCGTTTCACTCCGGAATTACCAGTGACTCCGGGGAAAATCGTTCGAGGTGATTTGATGATGCGCAATCGGTCGATTCGGCACGGTGAAAAGGGAATGGCGCTCTTCGTGGCCATCCTGCTCCTGCTCGTCGTCACCGTCATGGGTATCGCGTTGCTCCTGACCGCGTCCTTCGAGCAGACCCTGATCGGTACCGAGAACCGGATCTCCAAGATCTTCTACGCGGCTGACTCGGGGATCGAGTACGGCGCGGCAATGCTGAACTCGACCGTCAACTACGCCGGTTCGAATCCCATGCCGGTCGGAGTCTCGAGCTACTACCCGGGCTCTCCGACGGCAGACATGGTGGTCACGATCGCGCCGCCGGTTCTGCTCGGTTACAACATCCTGCCCGGCGAGCAGATGCAGTCGGAAGGAAAGGGATACGGCAGCAGCCAGGTGGTCGAGAACTTTTACGCTCTGACGTCGAGCTCGCGGTCGACCAAGATCGAGGCGAGCAAGACGATCGATGCGGAAATCGGCGTCTACCCGAAATTGCTGGCCATTCCCGAGTGAGGGAAAAGTGAACCGAACCACCCGGCTTCTCCTCGTCTTTTGTCTCGCGGTCGTGTCTCGGCCGGCGACCGCGGATGACAAGGACTTCCTGCGCCCGGAAGGTACGAAGGCGCCCGCGAACCTGATGATCGTCTTCGGCAACTCGCAGACGACGACCCAGGCGATCACGTTCACCGGCACGAACTTTTCGACCTTCGACGGCGACGCGGACTCTCCCGGCAGCAAGCTCGGTGCGGCCAAGAAGGTGATCAAACAGTTCATCACCGACTTCCACACCACCTACAACATCGGGCTGACGGGCTTCGCCCGCCCTCCCAACTTCGGTTCGACCACGATCAATCGAAAGCACTGGGTCTACCAGTCGCTCGACGTCGATTTCCCGAACGACTCCTTCAAGGAGCCGGCGGGAACCCTGGAGCGTTGGGGGACGTCCGGTGAGGGCCCCTGCACCAACAAGACGGTCCCGGTCTGCACCGACCAGTCGCCGAGCTTCGTTAACCTCGTTGCTCCGTATGCGAACGCGACTCTCCTCGGGCCGTTTTTCAACGCAAACCCCACCGCGACTACCTATGCCTATCTCCTGTTGGACGGAGCCACCCAGACCAACTCCCGCAAGCGAATCCGCATCAGCGTCCTGGCCGGCAAGTATGGCGATGCCTTCACCGACGGTTCCTTCACGACGTTGACGCTCGTCACCCATTCGATTTCGGTCCTCAAGGAATACCAGGAATGCTCGGCCAGCTGCGGCAGCAGCATCAACTGGCATGCGCCGCTGACGGGACTGACGCCCGGAGGAAGCCTTCCGGTAGCGACGGTCCGGTACCGTCCTCCGGTCGCCTTTCCCGTGGAGTATTTCTATCCGACGGGCGCCACGAACAGCGCGGGCGCCTCGATCGCCGGCCGATACGTGGGATTCCTGAACGAGCCCGCAGTCGACTTCTCCATGAGCACGAACTGCTCGGGTCTGGAATTCCAGAACACCGGACACCCGCTGATCAAGATCCCCAGGGACTACTACACGGGACCGAACTGCGACCCCCCGCAGGATTCCTTGAATTGCGCGAAACGACTCCTCCGGCCTCAGGCGTATATCGAGAACTACAACACCTCGACCGGTGCCTTCGTGACCAACGACCCCGACAACCCGGGCTACACGCAGGCGGGTCAGAGCAAGTACGCCGACGGCTGCAACCCGGCGCTCATGGGGGCGGTCGACGACGGCCTCGATTCGGTCGAGAGAACCGTGATCCTGACCGCGAGGAACGGATCGCAGGCGCCGATCAAGGGGGCGCTCATCAACGTTCTCGACTACTTCAGCAAACCGGCGATCGACGGTTTTCAGAACGGCGTACGTCAGGACGACCCGAACAAGGCTTGCCGCAGTACAGCGGTGATCTTCATCTACGACACGTTCAACGGCTGTCAGAACGACACCTGCAAAAACCTGCAGAACTTCGCCCTGGACGAGTTGAGATCGATCGGCGTCCACGTTTATACGATCGGCTTCGGAGCGAGCGCGACCTCGGGAGTGTGCGCCGGCGCGACCCCGCCCGAGGGGTGCCCGCTCGTCTGCATTCCCAAATACAGCGGCGCCTTCAAGTCCGATGGCACGACGCCGGCCTACTTTCCGGTGAACGATGCCGTGGGCCTCTACAACGCGTTGGTGGAGATCGCGGAGCTCGTCAACGAAGCCCAGAAGGGTTTCGTCGCTTCGACGGTTTCGACCGCCCAGGCGAACGGGGAACAGGTCACCTTCCTCGCGACGTTCAACGCGCTCAACAAGCGGTCGATCTGGGACGGCCGGGTGAACGCGTACAAGCTCGACAGCTCGGGAAACCTGCAGCTCGGCTTCCGAACGATCAAGGATCCGGTCGACCCGAACGTCAACGTCGTGGTACCGGCGCCGTCGAATCAGCCGTCCTCGCTCATGTGGAACGCCGGGCAGAACCTGGCCGCCACGCCCGGAACCGGAGCGACGAACTCGTCCGCGGTCCTGGCTCCCGGGGCAGCGAGATCTACGGGGACGTACCTCGACAGCTCCAACGACGGAGCGCCGGTCGACATCGCGACGAGCTTCTATCCGGGACGCAAGGTCGTCTTCTCTCTTCCGACGAGCTACCCGAGCCCGACCGATCCGACGACCCGGTTGCCGCTGCCGGCAGCCGATCCCGTGCCCGAGAATCGGTTTGACATGGTCTACAACACGTCGGCGACGTGGTGGCCCGCGATCAAGGCTCTGCTCTCTCCGCAGTCCGCCGGGCCGTTCATCGCGAACCCGGCGATCGGCGACACGGACGCCCGGGACTCGCTCCGCTTCATCTGGGGCGACCGGGACGCCGTCATCCTGGCGGCGCAGCCTTCCACCACCGGGACCGCTCTGTATTCGGGCCTGAAGCTGGGTGACGTTTTCCATTCGAGCCCGGTCATCGTCGGTCCGCCGAACCAGTTCGCTTACTTCACCTCGAACCTGCACGGTTACCAGGACTTCCGGACTACGTACGAGCGGCGTCGGCGGCTACTCTACTTCGGCGCCAACGACGGCCTCTACCACGCGATCGACGCCGGCGGCTGGGACCGGACTCCGTCGCAGTGCGACCTCGATACGGACGGCGTGACCCGCAAGCACTGCTACGACCTCGGCACGGGGGCGGAGCTCTTCGCCTACGCCCCGCGCGCGACGATGCAGATTTTCAAGAAGTTGAAGGACCGGATCGGTGTCCAGACGAAGCAGATGGAGTGGACCGTCGACGGGCCGGCGACGGCCGGGGACGTCTTCATCGACTCGAGTCACTCGGGCAGCCCCGTCGCTGCGGACCGGGCCTGGACGACCGTGCTCGTCGGCGGAATGAGGGAGGGATCACCCTTCGAAGGGACGAGCGGCGCAAGCCCCTCGAATTCTCTGGGAAGCTACTACGCGCTCGACGTCACCCAGCCGGATGCGCTGACGCTCGATGCGAACGGCAAGCCGGTCACGATCCTCCCCGCCACGTTTTCCGCGCCAATGTGTCTGAACGCGAGCGGCGACGCGACCTGCGGCAAGGACGCCGCCGACGCCACCGTCCGCGGCAACCAGCCGGCCCGCGCCTATCCGACGGTTCTCTGGGAGATCGCCGACGTCGGAGACCTCGACGCGAGCGGAACGCCCGGAGCGAGCTACGTCGACATGGGCGAGACGTGGTCGAAGCCCGCTCTCGGAAGGGTCCGGGTCTGCGTGGCGAACTGCGGGAACTCGGTTGCGCCCTTCCCGGTCAGCGAGGACCACTACGTCGCGATCTTCGGAGGAGGCTTCGACCGGGAGCGCCTGAACCGGCGCGGCAACTGGCTCTACATGGTCGACGTCGAGACCGGCAAGGTCCTCTACCGGGCGAACTCGAGCTGCGGGATCAACTCGGGGAGCGGTTGTAGTCCAACCTACTTCGGGTCCATGCCCTCGGAGCCGGCGGCCATCGACGCTAACGGTGACGGTTATATCGACCTGATCTACATCGGGGACCTGAAGGGCCGCATGTGGAGGATCGACTTGACCGACCTTCGCATGGTCACGTCGCCGCCCACCGGCCGGTTCGACAACAAGATCGACGTGGTCTCCGGCTCGGGCAAGCCCTTCCTGCTCTTCCAGGCGCCGCAGCCGACCGGGACCAACGTCCATCCGTTCTACCCGATTTATTACCGGCCGACCGTGATCGTGCTCGGCTACAGCGTCGGGGGGAAGCGGGCGTTCGGCATCGGGTTTGGAACTGGAGACCGCGACGACATCACTTCGAAACTCGATCCGCAGGGCGCCACCTACAAGCAGCGCTTCTATTACGTCGTGGACCTCAACAACAGCGCGACCCGGGTCGAGAGCGATCTCTACGACATCACGTCCGCAACGGCGGCCTCCATCTCGACGGCCCCGACCAACGGCTGGTTCCTCGAGTTCGCGCTCGGCGAGCGGGCCAATGCCGACATCCTGACGGCGGGCGGTGTCATCTTCTTCACGACCTTCAACCCGGTCCTTCCCAGTAACCCCGGGAGTGGATGCTCACAGAACCCGTTGCTCTGCGGTGGGGCGGGCGGAAGCTCGCGGTTGTATCGAGTCTTCTATTCGACCGGTAACCCCTATCTCGGAAGCGATCGCGGCGAGACGCAGGCGCCCTCGGGGTTCCTTTCCGAGCCGGTGTACTTCCAGGCTCAGGACCAGAGCGGCCACGTCATTTATACCAACGAGAACACGGTCAAGAACGAAAACGCCCCGACGGGCAAGAAGACATCGGTCAAGAGCTGGAAGGAGCGTGCCCGGCGGCCGTAAGCACGACCAAGATCGAAGCGAGATCGAACCGGAAACAAGCGTCGACCTGAAACTGGCAAGCCCCGGGTGAGGGAAAAATGAACCGTACGAGCAAGAGGACGTCGGTCCGGAGCAGGAAGGAGCTCGCCCGCCGGCCATAAGTACGACCAGGATCGAAAGAAGATCGATACAAAAATCGGAGTCTACCGAGACCTTTTGCCAATTCCGAGTGGGGAAAAAATGAACCGAACGACCCGGCTTGTCCTGGTTCTCTGCCTCGCGGTCATGATGTCTCGTCCCGCGGCCGGAGACGACAAGGACTTCCTGCGGCCCGAGAGCACGCGGGTCCCGGCCAACCTCCTCATCGTCTTCGGCAACTCGCAGACGATGACGCAGACGATGAGCTTCACCGGGGTGAACTTCAGTACGTTCGACGGCGACGCCGACTCCCCCGGCAGCAAGCTGGGCGCGGGGAAGAACGTGATCCGGCAGTTCGTCAGCGACTTCCACACGACCTACAACATCGGTTTGACAGGGTTTTCGCGGCCGCCGAACCTCGGCTCGACCTCGATCGCCCAGAAGCACTGGGTGTACGAGTCGTTGGACGTCGACTTCCCGGCCGAACCCTTTAAGGAGCCGATCGGAACCCTGTCGCGCTGGGGAACGTTCGGCGAAGGGCCATGCACGAGCAAGACCGTTCCCGTCTGCACCGATCGGTCGGCCGGGGTCATCAGCCTGACCGGCGCGTACGCGAATGCGACCCTGACCGGACCGTTCTTCGGCGCCAACCCGACGGCCACGACGTATGCGTACCTCGTGCTCGAAAACAACGGAAGCAACCGAAAGCGCATTCGGATGAGTATCTCGGCCGGCAAGTACGGCGATGCGTTCACCGACGGCACGCTGACGGCTCTAACGCTCGGTGGCGGGAGCTACTCGATCCAGGTCAAGAAGGAGTACCAGACCTGCTCGTCCGGCTGCAACAACAACAACAACTGGACGACCCAGGCGACGACGCCCCTGGGCAATCCCGGCACCGTTTTCGTCCGGTACCGACCGCCCGTTTCCTTTCCCTCCAACATGTTTTATCCCACTGGCGCGACGAACAGCAGCAACGCCTCGATCGCCGGTCGAGCCGTCGGATTCCTGAGCGACCCCGCATCCGACTTCTCCGTCAACACGAACTGCTCGGGTCTCGAGTTCCAGCAGAACGCGAACCAGGTTCCCCTGATCAAGATCCCGAAGGACTATTACTGGGGCCAGGCGTGCAATCCGCCGCAGGATTCCTTCGGCTGCGTCAAGCGGCTGCTTCGCCCGCAGGCGTACATCGAGAACTTCGACACGGGGACCGGGACCTACACGACCAACGACCCCGACAACCCCGGTTACCGGACCGGAGTCGCCGCGGACAAGTATCTCGACGGCTGCCAGCCGGCAGTGATGGGGACCGTCCAGGCCGGTCTGGACGATACCGAGCGACAGGTCATTCTGACCGCCAAGAACGGCTCACAGGCGCCGATCAAGGGGGCGCTGGAGAACATCTACGACTACTTCAGCAACCCGAGTTTCGACGGCTTTCAGAACGGAGTCCGGCTGGATGACCCAAATAAGGTGTGCCGTAATACCGCGGTCATCTTCATCTACGACACGTTCAACGGGTGCCAGAACGACAGCTGCAGCTTCCTGAAGAGCCACATTCTGACCAAGCTGAAGGCGATCAACGTTCCGGTTTACACCATCGGCTTCGGGGCGAGTGCCACGTCCGGCGTCTGCGCCGGAGCGACTCCGCCCGAGGGCTGCCCGCTCGTCTGCATTCCGAAATACACCGGCGCCTTCAAGGCCGACCTCACGACGCCCGCCTACTTTCCGGTGACGGATGGAGTCTCTCTGTATAACGCACTGACCACGATCGCCGACCTCGTGAACGAATCCCAGAAGGGCTTCGTCTCCTCTACCGTGTCGACGGCCCAGGCGAGCGGCGAGCAGGTGACGTTCCTCGCGACCTTCAATGCGTTGAACAAGCGGTCGATCTGGAACGGCCGCGTAAACGCGTACAAGCTCGACGCCGCCGGCAACCTCCAGTACGGAGTCCGCACGATCCGCGACCCGAACGATCCGAACAACGGGATCACGGTGTCCGCTCCGTCGAACGACCCCAACTCGCTCATGTGGAACGCCGGGGAGAACCTGGCCGACACGCCGGGGACCGGCGCAACCGACTCGTCTGCGATCCTGGCGCCCGGAGCCTCGAGGTCGACCGGGGTCTATACGGACTCCTCGAACGACTCGAGCCAGGACATCGCGACGAGCTTCTACCCCGGGCGCAAGGTCGTCTTCGCGCTCCCGGCGAGCTATCCGGATCCGACCGATCCGACCACCCGGTTGCCGCTGCAGGCCGCGGACACCGTGCCGGAGAACCGGCATGACATGGTGTTCGACACGTCCGCGTCGTGGTGGCCCGCGATCAAGGCGCTCTTGTCTCCGCAGTCGAGCGGGCCGTTCATTGCGAATCCGGCAATCACAGACGCCGATGCCGGTCAGTCGCTGCGGTTCATATGGGGAGATCGGGACGCCATCATCACTGCGATCGACCCCTCGGCGACGGGCACGGCTCTGTACAACGGGCTGAAACTCGGGGACGTCTTCCACTCGAGCCCTGTCCTCATCGGCCCCCCCAACCAGTTCGCCTATTTCACCCAGAATCTGCACGGCTACCAGGACTTCCGGAATACATACCAGCACCGACGTCGCGTCCTTTACTTCGGAGCGAACGACGGGCTGTATCACGCGGTGGACGCCGGCGGATGGGATCGCACGCAGACTCTGTGCGACCTGGAAGCGGACGGCGTCACACGGAAGCACTGCTTTGACCTCGGTACGGGCGCCGAGATCTTTGCGTACGCGCCGCGCGCCACGATGCAGATCTTCAAGAAGCTGAAGGACCGGATCGGCGGCATCCAGACGAAGCAGATGGAGTGGACCGTCGACGGGCCGGCGACCGCCGGTGACGTTTTCATTGACTCAACCCATTCGGGCACGCCGGTCGATGCGGATCGAACGTGGCACACGATTCTGATCGGAGGGATGCGTGAAGGCTCTCCCTTCGAGGGATCCAGCGGTGCGAGCCCTTCGGACTCTCAGGGAAGCTACTACGCGCTCGACGTGACACAGCCGGATCCCCTGCCGCTCGACGCGAACGGCAAGCCCCTCACGCCGATCCCCGCCACGTTCGCCGCCCCGATGTGTCTGAACGCCAACGGCGACGCGACCTGCGGCAAGGACGCCCCCGATCCGGTGGTTCGCGGCAACCAGCCGGCCCGCGCCTATCCGACGGTCCTCTGGGAGATCGCCGACGTCGGAGACCTCGACGCCGCGGGAACTCCGGGTGCCACGTACGTCGACATGGGAGAGACGTGGTCGAAGCCCGCGCTCGGGCGGGTCCGGGTGTGCGTCGCGAATTGCGGCAACTCGGTCGCGCCCTTCCCGGTCACCGAGGACCACTACGTCGCGATCTTCGGCGGAGGGTTCGACCGGGAACGGTTGAACCGGCGGGGCAACTGGCTCTACATGGTCGACGTCGAGACCGGCAAGGTCCTCTACCGGGCCAACTCGAGCTGCGGTATCAACGCGGGCGGCGGCAGCTGCTCACCGACGTACTTCGGGTCCATTCCGTCGGAGCCTTCGGCGATCGACGGCAACGGGGACGGAATCCTCGACGTGATCTTCGTCGGAGACCTCAAGGGACGCATGTGGAGAATCGACCTCACCGACCTCCGGATGCTGGCTTCTCCGCCGGCCGGCCGATTCGCGAACAAGATCGACTTCGATGCCGGCACGGGCACGCCATTCCTCTTCTTCGACGCGCCGCAGCCGACCGGAACGAACGTCCATCCTTTCTACCCGATCTACTACCGGCCGAACGTCATCGTGCTCGGGTACAGCGTGGGAGGAAAACCGGCGTACGGGATCGCGTTCGGGACCGGAGACCGCGACGACATCACGTCGAATCTCGAGCCTCAGGGGTTGACGTACAAGCAGCGCTTCTACTACGTGGTCAACCGCAACAACAGCACGACGCTCCACGAGAGCGACCTTCTCGACATCGCGTCGCCGACCGCCGCGGGCGCGACGACAGCCCCGTTGAACGGATGGTTCCTCGAACTCAACCTGGGCGAGCGGGTCAACGCCGATCTTCTGACGTCGGGCGGCGTGATCTTCTTCACGACGTTCAACCCGCTCGCCGCCGGCAATCCGACCAACACGTGCACTCAGAACTCGCCGGACTGCGGACTCGCGAACGGAACCGCGCGGCTCTACCGCGTCTTCTACTCAACCGGGAACCCGTATCTGGGGAGCGATCGCGGAGAGACGCAGCAGTTCGGAGGGTTCCTCTCAGAGCCGGTCTACTTCCAGGCCCAAGACCAGAGCGGCAACATCATCTACACCACGGAGAACACCGTGAAGAAAGAGACCGCGCCCACGGGCAAGAAGACGACGGTCAAGAGCTGGAAGGAACGCTCGCGCCGGCCGTAATCCGGGGAGCAAGCGGAGGAGAAAACGGGCGGCCGATCGGCCGCCCTTTTTTTGACTCTGCCGCGCAGCGCAGGCGCGCGGCTGTCATCCCGAGGAGCGAAGCGACGAGGGATCTATCATCTGATGAGCCGCCAGATCCCTCGCTTCGCTCGGGATGACATCGCGAGAAACGACGATTACGCCGTCTCGGCCGACTTTCTGCGGCTGTGGTCGAGCAGGCGCTTGCGCACGCGGATCGCGGCCGGCGTGACCTCGACGAGCTCGTCGTCGTTGATCCACTCGATGGCCTGCTCGATCGTCAGCATCCGCGGCTGATTCAACCGGACCGCGATGTCGGCGGTCGAAGCCCGCATGTTCGTCAGCTGCTTCCGCCGGCACGGCTGCACGACGAGGTCGTTCTCCTTCACCTGCTCGCCGACGACCTGTCCGCCGTAGACGGCCTCCCCGGGCTTGACGAAGAAGACGCCCCGGTCGCCGAGCTGGTCCAGCGCGTAGGCGGTGACGTCGCCCGGCTCCTTGGCGATCATCGCTCCCCTCTTCCGGTTCGGGAGAGGTCCTCGATGGGGCCCGTACTCGTCGAAGAGGTGGTTCAAGAGCCCGGTTCCGCGGGTGAGCGAGAGAAACTCCAGTCGAAATCCGAGGAGACCCCGGGAGGGAACGGTGAACTCGATCCGCGTGCGGTCTCCGTGCCGGCCGATGTGCTTCAGCTCCCCTCGGCGCTCTCCGACCGCGGCGATGAGCGGGCCGGTGAACTCCTCTCCGCAGTCGATGACCAGCTCCTCGTAGGGCTCGAGGACCTCGCCGTTCTCTCCCGTCCGCAGGATGACCTGCGGCCGGCCGAGCGCGAACTCGTAGCTCTCGCGGCGCATGGTCTCGGCCAGGATCGACAGGGAGAGCTCACCGCGCGCCATCACGACGAACGTGTCGGGCTGGGCCGTCTTCTCGACGCGGACCCCGACGTTTCTCTCGCGCTCTTTCTCGAGGCGTTCCCACAGGTGCCGGCCCGTGACGTATTTTCCGGAGCGTCCCGACATCGGTGAGTCGTTGGTCCGGAACTCCATCGAGAGCGTGGGCTCGTCGACCTGGATTCCCGGGAGCGGAGTCGGGTCCGCCGGGTCGAGAAGCGTGTCGCCGATCTCGATGTCCGGGAATCCGGAGATCATGCAGATGTCTCCGGCGGAAACCTCGTCCACCTCGACGCGCTCCAGCCCCAAGAAAAGCTGGATCTTTCCGGCCCGGCCGCTCTGTACGAGCGTCCCGTCGGGTCGCGACACCGCGAGCGCGCCCGCTCGGGCGAGCGTCCCGGAGAACACCCGGCCGACCGCCTGGCGCCCGACGTAGTCGGAGTACTCCGTGTTCGCGACGATCATCTTGAAGGGTCCATCGCCCACAGCCGGCGGAGGAATATCTTCGAGGATCGTGTCGAGCAGCGGCCGGAGGTCGCCGGACGAAGCGTTCGGATCGGGGCTCGCGAAACCGAGGCGCCCCGAGCCGTAGAGCACCGGGAACTCGAGGTGGTCTTCGTGCGTGGCGAGCGAGAGAAAGAGGTCGCGGATCTCCTCCTCGACCTCGAGCGGTCGCGCGTCCGAGCGGTCGATCTTGTTGATCAGCACGATCGGTCTCTTGTTGCCTTCGATCGATTTCTTGAGCACGAACCGCGTCTGCGGGAGCGGGCCTTCCGACGCGTCCACGAGAAGGAGCACGCCCTCGACCATCGTCAGGATCCGTTCGACCTCGGAGCCGAAATCCCGGTGGCCCGGCGTGTCCACGATGTTGATGACCGTGTCGCGATAGCGGACGGCCGTGTTCTTCGCCAGGATCGTGATGCCCCGCTCCCGCTCGAGGTCGCCGGAGTCCATGATCAGCTCCGACACCTGCTGCCCGACTCGGAACGTCCCGCACTGCTTCAGGAGAGCGTCGACGAGCGTCGTCTTACCGTGATCGACGTGCGCCACGATCGCGAGACCCCGCCGGTCCAGGCGGACCCGTGCAGGCGAGGGGGAAGCGGGTGCGGACATGGTTTCGGTCATATTGTGAGGCTGCGTGCCCGAAGGAAAAAGCCCGCGGCGCCTCGTCTATTCCACGGGTGCGGGACGCGTGTGCGCCCGGTGCGGGTGGCCGGAGAGCGATTGCCGTTGTTCCTCGAAGCTCGCGGCGCCCGACGAACCCGCTCCCGGGAAGGTCACCGCGAAGCTCCGGGTCGAAAACCGGGGCTCCGGTAAGGTCGTGACGGTCGTCGACTCGCTGCCCGCGAACCGGCCGTTTCTCTCCGACCTGGCGCGGGAGCTCAAGAAATCGTGCGGCACCGGCGGTCGCGCGGGGGAAACGTTCGTCGAGATCCAGGGCGACCATCGCGAGCGCCTGCGCGAACTGCTCGGGCGCAAAGGGTGGACCGTGAAAGGTTAGATTTGCATCGTGGCGGCGGACGTGACCTAATGGCGATGCGGGTGCAGGTCCGCAGGACCTGTCCCCGCGAAATAAGGTGCGAGTGCAGGTCCGTAGGACCTGTCCCCGCGAAAAAAGGTGCGAGTGCAGGTCCGTAGGACCTGTCCCCGCGACTTACTTGGTTCCCCGCGCCGGCCGGCGCGACCGGACGGCGGTCCCGGCGACCCCTCCCGTTTTCCGAAAACAAACACGCCGGAAATGAGCGCGGAGCCCTGCTTCGCGGAAAGATGGTCACTGCATGCCTTTCTCGAGTTTCGGACTTCATCCCGACGTCTTGAAGGGCGTCCGCGAGATGGGGTTCACACGTCCGACCCCGATTCAGCTCGACGCGATCCCGCCGGCGCTCGCCGGACGCGACCTCCTCGCGAACGCCGAGACCGGAAGCGGCAAGACCGCCGCGTTCGTCCTTCCGATTCTTCAGAGACTTCTCCCGAGGCCGCGCCGGGCAACCCGGGCGCTCGTCATAACGCCGACGCGCGAGCTCGCGGCGCAAATCGAAGATCACGTACGGCAGCTCGCTGTCCACACGCCGATCCAGACCGCCTCGGTCTTCGGAGGCGTGGCGATGGGGCCGCAGGAGCACGCGTTCCGGGCCGGAGTCGACGTGATCGTCGCGACGCCGGGCCGCCTGCTCGATCACTTCCGGCACTCCTACGCGCGGCTGGAAAAACTGGAGGTCCTGGTCCTCGACGAGGCGGACCGCATGCTCGACATGGGATTCCTCCCGGACATCCGCCGGGTCCTGAAACACCTTCCCGCCCACCGCCAGACGCTCTTCTTCTCGGCGACGCTGCCTCCCCCCATTGCCGCGCTCGCGCGGGAGATCCTGCGCAACCCGGTGTCGGTGAACGTCGAGCGCCGGTCGGCGCCGGCCGTCGGGATCACGCAGGCCGTCTACCCCGTCACCGGTAACCTCAAGACGCCGCTCCTCGCCGATCTGCTCCGTCGAGGTGAGCTCGAGAACGCGCTCGTCTTCACGCGTACGAAGCACCGAGCGAACCGGCTCTACGAAGCGCTCTCGAAGCGGGGATTTTCGGTGGAGCGCATCCACGGCAACCGGAGCCAGCCCCAGCGGATGCAGGCTCTTGCCGGATTCAAGAGCGGCCGGTACCGCGTCCTCGTCGCGACCGACATCGCCGCACGCGGGATCGACGTCGAGGCTCTGCCGCACGTCGTCAACTTCGACGTGCCGCACGTTCCCGACGACTACATCCATCGAGTGGGCCGTACGGCTCGAGCGGAGCGCACGGGCGACGCCTTCACCTTCGTCTCACCCGAGGAGGAGGGCGACTTGCGCGCCATCGAGAAGGCGCTCGGCCGGCGTCTGCCGAGAATCACGCTGCCCGGGTTCGACTACTCCGCCGCACCGGCAGAGCGGTTCGAGATCCCCGTCGCCGAGCGGATCGCGGCGATCCGGGCGCGCAAGGCGGAAGATCGCGCACGGGCGAAGGCGAAGGAGGAGCGTCGGGCGGCGGGAACAGCGGAACCGGCAAGGCGGCTGGGAGGCCCCGTGGCGTCCCAGGGCTCGCGCCGGCCGTCCGGTCCCGGGGGCGGAGGAACCGCCTGGTCGAGCCGCCGGAGCCGGCGGCGGGGCAACGCCCCGCGGAGGGGTCCCGGAAGGTGACGACTCGCGTCTACCTCGTTCGTCACGGCCTGACGGTCGTTGGAGGCGAGGACCGATTCGCCGGCGAGATCGACGTCCCGCTCTCCGACGTGGGACGCGAGCAGGCCCGGGCGCTCGGGACGAGGCTCGCGTCGGAACGGATCGACGCGATCTATGCGTCTCCTCTCGGGCGGGCCCTCGAAACCGCTCGTCTCATTGCGGCCCCTCACGGCCGGGAGGTCGTCCCGCGTGCGCAGCTCGCGGAAGTCGCGCATGGCCACTGGGAGGGGAAGACGCGGGCAGAGGTCGAGAGTCTCTATCCGCTCGAATACTCGCGGTGGGAGTCGGACCCTTTTTCTTTCGCTCCGGCCGGCGGCGAGACCGGGCTCGCCGTGACCGCGCGCGCGTTACCGGCTTTGCTCGAGATCGTCGCGTCCCACCCGGAAGGCCGAGCTCTCGTCGTCTCTCACAAGGCGACGATCCGGCTCCTCGTCTGCGCCGCTCTCGGGATCGATCCCCGGGGCTATCGCGACCGGCTGGAATGCGCGCCCGCGTCCCTGTCCGCCCTGGACTTCCGCGACCCGGCGCACGCCCGGCTGGCTCTCTTCAACGACACTTCGCACTACGGCGCAAGTGGGTGAGGGTCAGCGGGCGCCGTAGACGGGCAGAGCCGAGCCGGCGGCAGCCGCGGCGGGACGAACGGGGATCGGCGTCGGGACAGTCTGGCCGGGGAATGCGGGCAGCGGAACGCTCCGGCCGCGCGCGAACACCTCGTGCCGGCCCCGCGTCTTGTACCACTCGGCGAGAGAGGCGGTCTGGAACATCTCTTCGATGATCTTCCGCCAGCCCACTCCGGTGTTGTACGCGCAGAAGGAGATCTCCCCCATCTGGGTCGCGTACGGAATGATGCACATCTCGGTGCGGCGGAAGTCGTAGTTGAAGAGGTCCTGGAACCACATACCGCCGATGAAGAAGACGCGCCAGTCGTAGCGCTTCTCCTTCGCGATGCCGAGCTTGCCCCCCGTGTGACCGTCCATGATCTTGATCACCGAGAGCGGCGAGAGTCCCGAGGGGATGCCTTCCGGCCGGAGGTTGCGCAGGATCGACAGCGCCATCTGCGCCGCGCTCCAGACCTTCGACCTCGCCGAGTCGGTGATCTGCTTGACGTCGTCGAGCAGCCGGTCGACGTTCAGGATCGACGGCACGGTCACCGTGCTCCTGGTTTCCGGGTTGACGAGAAGCATCGTGCCGATTCCGCAGTTCGGGTGGCAGCCGCACTTCAACGACCCCCACTCCGCCTCGAGGCCGCCGAGAAGGTCCTTCAGGTCGGAGAACGGCCCCGACGCCGAGAGGGGGTACCAGTCGCGCAGCGGCTCGCCGATCCCGGCCTGCGTCCGGGCGTCGTGCGCGAGGTGGGAAAGAGTGTAGCGCTGCTTCCGCCGCGTCTCGTCGTCGATGTCCTCGTCTCTGCCCGTGAACGAGACCGGCTGGAACGAGACGGTGTTCACCTTGTCGATGTTGTCGATCGCGAACTTCAGGATGTCGCCGACCTGATCGTTGTTGACCCCGTTGACGATCGTCGTCACCAGCGTGATGTCCACGCCGTACTTGTGCAGGTTCTCGATCGCGCGCAGCTTCACGTCGTAGAGGTTGCCGACCTTGCGGTGCTGGTTGTGCTCGTTGCCGACGCCGTCGAACTGGAGGTACGCGAACCGGAGGCCGGCCTCGGCCGCCTCGCGGGCGAAATCCTCGTCCTGGGCGAATCGAATTCCGTTCGTGGCGCACTGGACGGAGAAGTATCCGATCTCCCGGGAGTAGCGAATCGCCGGCAGAAAGTGCGGCGAGAGCGTCGGCTCACCCCCCGAGAACTGGACGGAGAGCTGGCGCCTCGGCTTGACGGACGCCGCGTCGTCGAGGAGCTTCTTGACGTCTTCCCACTCGAGCTCGTGCACGTAACCGACCTGGTTCGCGTCCATGAAGCACGGGTTGCACATCATGTTGCAGCGGTTGGTCAGGTCGATCGTCAGAACCGCCCCCCGGCCATACTTGATGGACGACGTTCCATGCTCGTGGAGACCGTCCTTCGGGATGACGAAGTCTCGGCCCGGATAGAGCGACTCGATCCTCTTGAAGAAAGCGGGGTCGACGGACATCACGTCCTCGAAACGGCCGTGCGTCGGGCAGTCCTTCCGCATCAGGATCCGGCCGTCTTCTTCGACGATCGTCGCCTTGATCTCTCCGGGCTTCCCGTCGACGAGGACCTTCCAGTCCGCCTCGCCCGAGAGGATCTGCGCGCGCACCTCGGTCACGCACCGCGGGCAGAGGGAGTCCGTCTCGCGGGGGAATCCGAGCTTCGGAAACGTCTTTTCCCGCTGCTTTGCGAGCGGCGCCGGGGCCCATTTGGGGTGAAAAGACCTCTGCGGAAACCGTCGATCGATGGCCCGCGCCCCGCGCCAGAGCGCCCCGGCTGCCTTCGACACCCCTCCGTAGATCGCCTTCCTCATGCTGATTCCCATCCGAGGCGCAGTCGAAGCCGCCTTCCCTCCGTCAATTGCCGCCCCCCCGTCCGGAGACTCCGGACACACGCTTGTCCGGAATTCTATCCGAAAAGAGTCCGCTCACCGGGTCCGAACTCTCTCGGCGGCAAATCGTTCGGGGGCGAACGGCGCGAGGTCGCGGACGGCGACTCCGGTCAGGAGGTCCGCGACTCGAAGCGCGGTGATCGGGGCGAGAAGCACGCCGTTGCGGAAGTGCCCGGCGGCGAGATAGAGCGCCCGGGTCGGTGATTCTCCGATGATCGGGAGCCCGTCGGGCGTTCCCGGGCGCAGGCCCGCCCACGCGTCCGAGACGCGCGCGGTCTCGAGCGAGGGCGCCAGCGCGATGGCCGCGGTCAGAAGCTGAGCGACTCCGGCCGCCGTCACCTCCTTGCGGAAGCCGGTGCGCTCGACCGTCGCGCCCACCAGCACGCGGCCGTCCGCGCGGGGCACGAGGTAAACGTCTTCCGATCCGAGCACCGTCGGAAACGGGCGCGCGTCGGCAAGCTCCACGATCTGGCCGCGGACGGGCTCCACCGGAACCGCGAACGGCAGCGTCGGATCGAGACTCGCCCAGGCGCCGGCGGCGTCCACGACGCTCGCCGTCGAAAAAGTCCCCTCCGTCGTCTCGACGCCGCGGCAGGTCTCGTCATCGATCACGAACCGAGTGACCGCGACCCCTTCGAGGACGCGAACGGCTCGGATCTCGAGGCAGTGATGCAGCGCGCGCACCAGCAGGCGGCTGTTCACGAGAGAGTCGTCCGGAAAGAAGAGCGCCTCGGAAACGGAGGGAGTCATCCGCCCGGCCGAGCGTCGATGGATCTCCGCCGCCCCGAGGCGATCGACCGGCAGGCCTGCGTCGAGCTGCCACCGAAACCGATCGAGGAGTTCCGGCGGGCCGCACCGGAGAACGCCCGTCCGCCGCCAACCCACGCCGATTCCGGTTTCCCGCTCGATCGCGCCGGCCCAGTCCGGGTACAGGTTCCGGCTCTCCAGCGCGAACTCGAAGAAGGAGGACGGCACGTCGGCGTCCGACTGCGCGCTCAAGAGTCCCGCGGCCGCGGAAGACGCTTCGTCGCCGGTGCGTCCCCGCTCGATGACGACGACGTCGACGCCCCGCGACGACAGCTCGCGAGCGAGGGCCAGGCCGATCACGCCGCCGCCGACGACGGCGACGTCCGCGGTGACCTTCACCGGTTGACGAGCGCGCCGACTCTTTGCGCGGGACTCCTCGGGCGGTAGTAGTTGCGGGCCAGCTTGCCGACCGTCCGGACGGCGCCGTAGGTCAGGCCGCAGCCGACCGCCCCGCCGATGTGCGGCACCAGGCGCGCCTCGTTCTGCCGCTTCAGCGCCTCCGACACTCCTTTGACCACGTTTCGCCGCACGAACTCGGCGCCGCCGCCGAGGGCGAGGCTGACCGCGACGATCAATGCGCGTTGCTCGCGCGTCGTCGACCGGCCGTAGATCCGGGCGATCGTCAGAACGAGACGGTTCAGCGCGAGGACCTGGTAGGAGAAGTCGGCCGCGAGGGGCAGGATGGCGAGAAACCCCGGCGGAGCGGACGCGACCGCCGCGATCACGCCGCACCGGATCGCAGTGTGCTCGATCAGCCGGTCGACGAGCTGCTCGCGCGAATAGTCCGGGTACTTGCTGCGGAACTTTCGCACCTCGTTCGCGATCTTGTCCCGATCGACGTCGGTGATGATCGTTCGAGCGAGGGCGACGTACACGAGGAGAGTCTATCGCCGAGGGCGGCGGGGAAAAGGACCGGAGGCGATGCGCTTTTCCGGCCGCGCCTCGGGAATCCCCCGCGGATCGGCGTGTTATCGTCGGCGGTCGTTTGGAAAGGAGTCGATCTTGAAGAGCAAAATCGCGACTGCGTTTCTCCTGCTCTGCGCACTCGCCGTGTCGGGCCAGGCGGCCCAGAAGGGAAAGAAGAAGGTGGGCCCACGCGACTACGCCAACACGCTCGCGGTGCTGCAGACCGACATGGGAGACATCACGCTCAAGTTCTATTACGACAAGGCTCCCAAGCACGTCGAGAACTTCGTCGACCTGGCGTCGAAGGGTTTCTATGACGGCACGATGTTCCACCGCGTCATCCCCGGATTCATGATCCAGGCGGGCGATCCGCTGACGAAGAAGCCCGAGGATCCACGCCGCCCCTATGGGACCGGCGGCAACGTGGTCGACGGAAAGGAAGTCCGGATCAAGGCCGAGTTCAACGACACCACGCACAAGCGCGGTGTTCTCTCGATGGCGCGCGCCTCCGACCCGAACTCGGCGTCGTCGCAGTTCTTCATCGTCGTGAAGGACTCGCCCTTCCTGGACCACCAGTACACGGCGTTCGGAGAGGTCGTCTCCGGGATGGAGGTCGCCGACAAGATCGCCGCCGCCCCCCGGAACGCGGCCGACCGTCCGAACCAGGCGATCCACATCAAGAAGGTCGTGCTCTCCCAGGCAAAGTCCCTCTCGTAGAAAACCGGGGACAGACCACGGTTTCCGAGACGGACTCCGGCGCGGGGACAGACTTCCCGGAAACCGTGGTCTGTCCCCCTTTTCCTGCCGAGTTCGCGGGGCTCGCGGATCTGGCGCGACGGTCGCATTACGAAATCTCGGCGGTTGAAATGCTTCCCGGCGACGTGGGCCGCAGGCGGTACCTGCGGCTCGCGGTCGTCGGGGGCCGCACCGTTCTCGGAGTGTTCTACCCGACGGAAGAACAGGACGCGCGGCGGCGCTGGCTCGCGGCGCGCGCGGCTCTTTCGACCGCGGGCGTCCGCGTGCCGGACATCTACGCCGAGGATTCCGGCGGGAGCCAGATCCTCGAAGACTTCGGCGCCGAGGATCTCGCCGCGCGGCTCGCGCGTCATCCTTCCGAACGAGATCTCTGGCTCGATCGCGTCGCGGACCTCGCGGCGACGATCGCCGAGGCACCCGATCCCGGAATCAACGCGCCTTTCGACGCGGCGTTCTTCCGGCGCGAGCTCGACCTGGCGCGCGAAGCGGTCTTCGATCTCTGGCTCGCCGATCCGCTGGACGCGGCAGAGCGATCGGTTCACGACGAGTGGGCCGAGTCTCTCGCGCGCGAGGTCGAGAGTCATCCGCGCGTTCTGTGCCACCGCGACTTTCACGGCAACAATCTCTTCCCGGCCGCAGACGTCGTCGCGGCAATCGACTTCCAGGATCTCCGATCGGGACCCGACAGCTACGATCTCGCGTCCGCTCTCTGGGAGCGAACGACGCTCGACTGGATGACCCGGGAGCGAAGCGAAGACCTCGTTCGGGGCTTCGCGCGGCGACGCAGTCTCCCGGCGGACGAGTTCGCGCGACGGCTCGATCGCGTGCTCCTTCAACGCGCGTGGAAAGTCTGCGGAACCTTCGCGCGGGCGGTTTCCCAGGGCCGAGGGGAGACGTACCGCCGGTATCTCCCGGGCGAGCTCGCTCTCGTGCGGAGTCTGCTGACGGGTCCCGCCGACGCCCAATTCCGCCGGGTGTTCGAAAGGCGGCTCGGGGTCCTCTGTTAAGCTTGGAACGAGGAGAAAACCCCTATGTTCGGTCGCCTCGGGGTCCCGGAGTTGCTCATCATCCTATTGATCGTATTGGTGATCTTCGGGGCCTCGCGCCTGCCCCAGCTCGGTAAGGGTCTCGGACAGGGATTGAAGAACTTCAAGGACTCCGTCAAGCCCGAGGAACCCAAGCCACCTCCGCCCGAGCGGTAGCGAACGCCTGCCTGGCGGAGGGTCTGATCTCGCGTCAGATTCCGGATCTCGGGACCCGGGGACGCCCGACTGAAGCGGCGCTATCTCTTCTTGTGAATCTCCGGGGAGACGCTGACCCGGAACTGGTCGCGCGGAAACCGGATGTTCAGGATGCCGACCTTGTTGCGAAGCGTGTTGCGGTGAATGCCGAGCGACGACGCGGCGCGTCCGAGGTTTCCCGACGAACGCTTGACCGCTCCCACGATGTATTTTTTTTCGAACTCCTTCTTCGCGAGGTCGAGCGAGATGCCGTGAGAGAGAAGCTCGTCGATGACCTGTTGAAGCTGCGAATCGAGATTCACGTCGCGTCGCCTCCGGGAGTCGGGGATGCGTTCGAGAAGGCGCGCATCTTAGCAAACGAAAATCGCGCCGAGAAGGGTCGAAGATTTTTTTTCGCGTCGTGCCTCTCGCACGCGTCGCCGGAAATTTTCGTGCCAGCGAAGATCTCATCGGAATCGCCCCGGGAGGAGATCCCTCGCCTGGCTCGGGATGACGGAACGGACACGTTGCGCCCGAAAAAAAGAAGAGGCGCGTCGCGCCTCTCCTGAAGAGTTTCGGAACCGGGATCTCTACTTCAGCTCGACTTCGTCTCCGACTTCGATCAAACGGTAGGAATCGCTCACGCGCCCGATCGCCCAGCGATCACCCACGGCGAGAATCGCGACCTCACCCAGGTAGGTCCGGGGAATCGAGACTCCCGCCGGCGGAGGGAGGTTCACCCAGTACGCGCCCACCGGACGGATTCCGTACTCACGGCCCGCGGCGTAACGGTAGATCGTGAGGAAGTCGCCGGGCTCGAGCCCGTCGGCGTACCCCAGGTCCACGATGATCGTGTGGTCCGCTCCGACCGCGACGATCCCATCGCGCGTGAAAATGATCCGGCCACGGACTTTTCCGGACGGAGGGTCCCCGGCGACCGCGGGCGGAGTCTTCCGGGCCAGGGGGATCGGAATGGGCTCGAACGGCTTCAAGTAGGAGCCCATGACGACGTCGGTGCAGGCGCCCGAGACGCGGATCGAGGCCGTCCTCGGCTCGACGCTTTCGACGACCGCCCGGCCGCGGTACTCGTAGAACCGCCCCAGATCCTTCCCGGTGGTCGGGTGAACGACGATCTGCTCGGGGCTGACGAGCCAGAACTCGTCGCCGACCTTCAGACCGCGGTCGTATCCCCCGTTGATGTAGAGAAGATCGCTCGTCATGTAGTCGATCTGCTCCGCTATGGCCTCGGCGCCGATGACCTGGGCCGAGAAATGCTCGTCCGGCGGCCCGAGGTAGCCGAAGCAGTGAAGGTCGCTTTCATAGCCGAGCGGCTGAGGCGCGGCTTCGGGGGTCGGCCGGGCCGGGCTGATGGTCGTCGTCTCGGTCGGGGGAGAAACGACGATGGTGCCGCCGGGGATCTCGCGCTGCGCCCCGGGGGCCGCCTGCGGCCGGGGTGGCTTGGGAGGCGCCGGAGCGGGCGGCGGCGCCTGGGCGAGCCCGACGCCAGCCAGGAGGAGCCCGGCGAAAACAGACGCGACACGACGTACGGGGAGACGCATGGCGACTCCTTAAGAAATTCGGGGAGACACGGCTTCTTCCCTAAAAGTACGCTCGGATCCCCGGACTGTCAACGGGACCGGGGTCAGGCGCGGGAATTGGCCCTTTCCGCCGGCAATAGCCCCCAAATCTTTCGCCGGACCCTAGTTGGGGTTCTGGACCGGGGCCTTCGGGCTGCCGGCGGCATTCGCCGCGGGCGCCTTCTCGGACCGCCCGCCGCGGACCTTCCGGGCCCACTCGCTGTCGGGAAACTCCTCGATCAGCCGGGCGCGATAGCGGTCGGCCTCCGGCCGGCGGCCGAGCTTCTCCAGGACCCGCACCGAGTAGAAGAGGAGCTTGTCGCGGGCGCCGTACTCGGGGTATCGCTGCTCGATCTCCGTGAACCGCGCGAGGGCGGCGCCGGGCGCTCCCTTGCGCAGGTAGAAGTAGCCGACCTCGAACTCGTGCTCGGCGAGAAGGTCGGTGAGGACGCGCACCCTCTCCTTCGCCGCCGTCGCGAACGAGGAGTCCGGGTACTCGCGGATCAGGGCCTGATACTGCTCGATCGCTTCCCGCGTGGCCGTCTGGTCCCGATCCGGGCGCTCGATCTCCTTGTCGTAGGTCAGGGCGAACTGATAGCGGGCGTAGTCGCGCTTGGTGGCGCCCGGATACCGGTTCAGGTAGTCGCGATAGCGGAAGCGCGCCTCGGTGAAACCCGTGCCGCCCTGCTTGAAGTACGAGTCGGCGACCATGAGAAGCGCGTCGCGCCCGAGCGGATCGTTCGGATAGGTCTCGAACACGAACGTCAGGTACTTGCGCCCCTGGTCGTATTTCTTCTTCCCGATCAGGTCCTTGCCCTTCTGGAAGAGCTCCTCTTTCGATTTCGCGAGAAGCTCCTGCGTGAGCTTGTCCGGCTTCTTGTTCCCCGAACAGGCGACGAAGGAAAGGAGCAACAGCGCGGGGAGGGAAATAATAAGGATGCGGGTGCAGGTCCGTAGGACCTGTCCCCGCGGCTTGCTCGGGGGGGTGCAGGTCCGTAGGACCTGTCCCCGCGGCTTGCTCGGGGGGGTGCAGGTCCGTAGGACCTGTCCCCGCGACTGTCTCTGGGTCGATCGACTCATTCTCAGGCCCGGACTCCTTCCGCGGCCGTGCGCAGGCGCCCGATCGCCGCTACGGGATCGCTCGACCCGTATATCGCCGTTCCCGCCACCAGAATTTCCGCACCGGCGGCGGCGAGCGCCGGGGCGTTGCCTTCGTCCACGCCTCCGTCCACCTCGATCGCCGGCCTCGAGCCCCGTTCCGAAGCCTCGTGTCGGAGCCGCCGCACTTTTTCGACGGATCCCGGCAGGAACGGCTGCCCTCCCCAGCCCGGGTTGACGGACATCACCACGGCATAGTCGAGATCCGCCCAGGCCGCCGTGAGAGCGAGCGTCGGCGTGGCGGGATTGAGCGCCGCGCCCGCGCGGGCGCCGGCCTTGCGGATCGTAGCGAGACACCGCTGAAGGTGGCGCGTCGCCTCGACGTGCACCGACACCCAGTCCGCTCCCGCGTCCAGGTACTCGGTGAGGGTTCTCTCCGGCTCCTCGATCATGAGGTGCACGTCGAGCGCGAGACGGGTCGCGGCGCGCAGCGCGCGGACGACCGGCGGGCCGATCGTGAGGCTCGGGACGAAGTGACCGTCCATGACGTCGACGTGGACGAGGTCGGCGCCCCCCTGCTCGGCGGCCGCGAGCGCGTCCACGAGCCGCGCGAAGTCCGCCGCCAGAAGCGACGGCGCGATTCGGACTCTGGTCACGACGCGGGAATCGCCGACGCGGACTGAGAGACGGTCAGCGAAACGACGTCGCGGCGCGACAGCGGGTAACCGGCCGGGGGAAACTGCTTCAGGATCGTGTTCGCCGGCACTCCCTCGTAGGCCTCGTACCGGGCGCTGCCGACGCGGAACCCGAACGTCTGGAGGCGCGCCTTCACGCGATCCGCTTCCTGGCCGACGAAGTCGGGCATGACGAAACGCACTTCCGGCAGCCCGCGGTTGGTCAGCACTTCGACCGCGTTCCCCTTGGCGGCCGCCGAGTCCGGGTCCGGATTCTGCGCGACGATTCCCGTGGGCGCGTTCTCGTCGCGGTACCAGGAGACCGTCCCGAGCTGCAGCGACTCGCGCGCGAGCCGGAGGGCGGCGGCGCGGGGCGCGAGGCCCGCGAGGTCGGGGACCTTCAGCTCGCGCGGGCCGAGCGAGAGAACGAGCCGAACGACCTGGCCGGGCTTGGCGAGGGAGCCCGACTCCGGCTGCTGGAGCAGGATGCGGTACCGCGGGATCCGGTCGTCGTAGCGGGCCCGCGGCGCCTCCTCTTCGACCTGGAGGCCGACGTCGTGTGCGATCCGGATCGCCTCGGGGACCGTCTTACCGGAGAGGTCCGGGACGGATACCGAGCGTCCGACGATCGACCGCCGGAAGGCGATCCACCCCGCGAAAAGAAAGACGACGGCGAGGACGGAGCCATAGATCAGCCGAAACACGACGCGCGGCATCGGCAGAGCATAGCGTGAACGTCGCGCTGGCTTACTCGACATCTGGCGTCGCCACCGGCGCCCGGCTCGGCAGGCCCGCGGCGCGAGGCTCCTCGGCTCGGTTACTTCGCGGAGACCCCTCGCGGCCGCGACCTCAGAAACCGTTTGGATGGGCCATTTTCCAGGTCCCCTTGACTCTCGGGCCTGCCCTTTGCACACTCATTTTTCTTCGATGCCGCGGAAAAAGGCCGCCGAGCCCGAACGCCCCGACTGGTTTTCCGACAACCGCTTCAAGAAAGCGGATCTGCACTGCCACTCCGTCTACTCGACGTTCAAGTACTTCCGGATCGCCAACACGCGCGACTCCTACAACAGGCCCGAGGACGTGTACCGCCTCGCGAAGCAGCGCGGAATGGACTACGTCACGCTGACCGATCACGACTCGATCGAGGGGTGCCTCTACCTCCTGAACAAGCACCCGGACCTGGACGACTTTTTCGTCTCGGAGGAGGTCGAGACCTGGTTTCCCGACACCCGCCAGCGCATCCACGTCAACGTCTTCGGGATCGACGAGCGTCAGCACGCCGAGATCCAGCGGCGCCGCGGGAACATCTACGACCTGCACGCCTACCTGCGCGAGCAAAACATCCTCGCGTCGGCGAACCACATGTTCCAGAACTACCGGATGCGCAACTCCCCCCGGCAGTACTTCGAGGAGATGCTGCGGATGTTCGACGTGTTCGAGGTCAAGAACGGCGCGATGGCCTCGCAACACAACCGGCTGGTCGAGGACCTCATGGCCGTCGTGCGCGAGAAGCGCGGCGACGTGGCGCTCGTCGCGGGCTCGGACGCCCACACGCTCGGTCCGCTCGCGCGCGTCTACACCGTCGCGGAAGCCGAGACCGTATCGGAGTTCCTGGAGAAGGTCCGGCTGGGGCAATGCTTCGTGTGGGGCGCCGAGATGGGATTCCGCGTCCTGCTCTCGGACGTCTACCGGATGGTCTTTCGTTACTACGGCAGCGTGCTCGATCTGAAGAACCCCGAATACACGCGCGGAGAGAAGGCTCGGCACCTCGCGCTCGCGGCGCTCGGGGCTCCGATCTCCGCAGCCGGCGTGCCGCTCGCGATCACCTCGTTGAACTACGTCAAGCAGATCTTCGTGACGCGCAAGATCGGGCAGGAGCTGATGGAGCACCTCGGCGACGAGAAGCCGTCGTAGCGAAGTGGGGTCAATGTTGAATCGCTGAATTGGTGCCCGGGGCGGAATGCAGTGATTCCGCGTTGACCCCACTAAAATCCGCGCGTGACAGTCTCCGATCTGCCCCTCGGCGCTCATCAGTCGATCGCGGGCGGAACTCCCCGCGCGATCGAGCGCGGGGTCGAGGTCGGATGCCGGGTCCTCCAGATCTTCGTCAAGAACAGCAACCGGTGGATCGGGCGCCCCCTCGAACGGCCGGAGGCGCGCGCGTTCCGGTCCGCCGCGAGAAGCGCCAGCTTCGCGCGAGTCATCGCGCACACCTCCTACCTGATCAACCTCGCCTCGCCGGTCGCGGCGCTGCGGCGACAGTCGATCGACGCCCTCGTCGAAGAGATCGAGCGGTGCCGAAGGCTCGGGATCCGCGACCTCGTTTACCACCCGGGGTCGCACGGCGGAGAGGGCGAGACGGCGGGGGTCGCGCGCATCGCGGCGTCGCTCGACGAGGTCTTCGAGCGGACGGCCGATTCCCGCGTTCGCGTCCTGCTCGAGACCGCGGCGGGCCAGGGCTCGTGCGTCGGCCACCGCTTCGAGCACCTGCGCGACATCCTCGGCGCGGTGCGCACGCCGCGCCGCGTCGCCGCGTGCTTCGACACGTGCCACGTCCACGCCGCCGGCTACGACATCGTGACCCGGGAGGGCTGGCTGGAGACGGTCGCCGCGTTCGACCGGACCGTGGGGCTCTCCCGGCTCGCCGCGATCCACGTCAACGACT
>Ga0075423_10000701_pt1 | contig 27719 bp, 32 predicted proteins | sample SoiMethybrSBSTD2_FD_80114 | JGI IMG/M metagenome (GOLD analysis project Ga0075423, IMG submission 80114) | Bulk soil microbial communities from a Populus tree surrounding site in Tennessee, USA - Soil MetaG P. TD hybrid SBSTD2 | ecosystem: Environmental > Terrestrial > Soil > Tree plantation... | reverse complement strand
TTGTAGCACGCGATCCCGCCCGACACGCCGAGGACGACGTGCCGGCCGGCGAACGCCATCAGCCTTCCTGGCGCCGCCGCCGCACCAGCTTGTACGTCAGCCGGCCGCGCACCAGCTCGTCCAACGCCCGCGTGGTGAGCTTCTCCTCGAAGTCCACCGAGCGGTCGCGCGGGAACTCATTCACGAAACGGGCAAACTTGGCGGCCACCAGGACGCCCAGGTACTTGTTCTGGGTCTGGTTGGCCACTTCGCTCGGGGTCACGATGCGCATCACCTGCTCCTTCCAGTAGACGGCTTCAGTTGGGGCGCTTCACTCTTCAGCTGTCGCACGAACGCCGACAGCAAGCTAGTCATGTCGCGCGGTTCGCGCTGCGCGACGCGGCGCTCGCGCACCAGGTCGACGACCTCCGTGACCGCCGCCTCGAGCTCGTCGTTGACGAGCACGTGGTCGTACACGTCCCCGGCCTCACGCGCGGCGGTCTCGACCTCACGCGTGGCGATGTCGATCCGCCGGGCGAGCTCCGCCTCCGACTCGGTGCGCCGCTTGCGCAGGCGCTCGATCAGGACGCGGGGCGAGGGTGGGATCACGAAGATCACGACCGATGCCGGCTTCGGGTAAGCCCTGCGCACCTGTCGCGCCCCCTCGACCTCGACGTCGAGCACGACGTGCCGGCCGCTCTTCAGCCCGCGCTCGACCTCAGCGCGCAGCGTGCCGTACAGTTCGCCCGCGTACTCCGCCGATTCGAGGAACTCCCCGGCCGCACGCCGCCGCAGGAACTCCTCACGCGTGAGGAAGTGATACGCCTCACCTTCCCGCTCGCCCGGTCTGGCCTTGCGCGTCGTTCCCGACACCGAGTACCCGAACTGGTCGGGCCATCGGGTTCGCAGCTCCCGCGCGATGGTCGTCTTGCCCGCACCGGACGGGGCGGCGAGCACGACGACGCGCGCCGCAAGCGGAGCAGCGGGCGTCACTCCAGGTTGTCGAGCTGCTCGCGGAACTTCTCGAGCTCGCCTTTCATGGCGATCACGGTTTGCGTGATGCCGGCGTCGTTGGCCTTCGACCCGATGGTGTTCACTTCCCGCAGCAGCTCCTGCGCGAGGAACCCGAGCTGCTTCCCGACCGCTCCATCGGAGGCGAGCGCCTCCCGGCACGCCGCCAGGTGAGTCCGTAACCGCACGAGCTCCTCGGTGATGTCGACGCGGTCGGCCATGAGCGCGACCTCGACGGCGAGCCGTTGCTCGTCCACCTGGACGCCCGCCGCGAGCTCCGCCACCGCCTTCTTCAAGCGCGCGAGCTCCGCCGTGAGCCGCTCAGGCGCCCGCTGCGCGATCGCCCCGGCGCCCGCCTCGAGCGCCCCGAGTCGCCCCTCGAGCTCCGTCGCGAGCGCCGCCCCCTCGCGCGCCCGCATCGCGAGCAGCTCCCGAACGGCCCGCTCGGCGATGGGCGCGACGTCGCTCCACGGCGCGGCGCCGATCCCGTCCTGGTGCGGCGTGAGCACCTCCGGCTGCCGCGCCACGAACGCCAGATCCACGTCGCCCTTGAGCTTCAGACGCTTCTTGAGCTCCTTGGCGGCGGCCACGAGCTGGCGCGCCCGCGTGAGGTCCACCGCGACGGCACCCTCACGCGGTGGCGCTTCGATCCACCGCGCCGAAACCGTCACGTGGCCGCGCTCGAGCAGCTGCCGCAGCCGCTCGCGCAGCGGTCCCTCCACCGCGCCGAGCTCGAACGGCAGCTTGAGCTGAGGATTGTAGTAGCGGTGGTTCACGCTGCGGATCTCGATTGAGAGCCGCCCGCCGAGGACGTTCCCCTCGGCTGAACCGAAACCCGTCATGCTCCGCGGCACAGACTTTAAACCTAGTTGCACAAAGCACTTAGGTCAACTTCAGTTGGTGAACAGCCAGCGCACGCCGTAGAACTGGAAGCGGCGCGGGTAGTCGAGGCCGGGGACGTAGCTGACGCGCTGCAGGGTGACGTTCCGCTGCACCCAGAAAATCGTCACGCCGACGATCCGTATCTCGATGTTCACTTCGCCGACGGTTCTTCCCCGGAGCATGCGCAACGCGCCTGACGAGTCCAGCCCGGCCGTCCCGCGGCTCCAGGAGTCCATCGCCAACTCGCCCCGCAGCGCGAACACGCCGCTCCGGTACACGCGCCAGAACTTCGAGTAGAACGTAAGCGACACGCGCCCGTGGTACGGCGGCTCGAAGTCGTTTCCCCCGCGCACCTGCGGATCGAAATACCAGCCGGAGAGCTGAAGGCCGGGCAGCAGCCGCACCGCCCCGTGCGCGGTAAAATAGCGGGTGCGCCGCGTCGGGCTGAGGCGCAGGGGACCGGAGCTGTCGATCGCCAGGATCGCCTCCGGGAAGCCGGTCGGGGTAAACGGGTCGCGGGTCGCGCCACCCAGCTCGAGGCTGATCCACTCGCGGTCCCAGCGCACCGCGCCGGACACGTCCACGGTGCGCTGTCCCGTATCGGACGTATCGAGCGGTGCCTGGAGGTCGCGCGCCCACGCGAGGTCGCCGTGGAGCGACAGTCCGGCGGGCAGAATCAGGCCCGCGGCGAGATGCGCGCGCTTGCCGGAGCGCCCGCGGCTGTATTGCGCGTAGCGCGCGTCGCCCGCGAGGGTAAGGCCGGGAAACGGGCTCCAGGCACCGGTGCCTGCGAACTGCCACGGTCGTGCGCGATCCAACCGGCGGATCGTCAGACCGATGTGCGCGCGGGACCAGTCGTTCGCGAGCTCCAGCGCGGCCTGCGACAGGCTGCGATCCGGAGCCGCGCTATCGCGGCTGGCGCTCGTCGTGGCGAACGTCGCCTGGGCCCGCAGCCCAACGCCGTCGTCCCGGGCGGCCGCGAACAGGCGGAGGATGCCGTCGCGCCGCTGCGGGTGCCAATCCGCCACGCGGTCGCCCGCGCTGCGGTGCCAGCGCGAGCTCAACGTTTGGTACGAGGCCCCGAACCGGGCGCTCGGCACGTACTCGGCCTTGAGCCACAGGTCCACGGAGTTGAACGCCGTGCTCGAGCTGCCTTCGATGCCGTCGTTGTTGTTGTAATCGGCCACCAGCGAGAGACCGAGACCCGAGCGCCAGCGGCGCAGAAACGCGCCACGGTAGTTCGCCGTCTTCACCTCGCCCGTGGCGACCCCCACCTGGGACGTCGTCTCCGTGGAGTGCTGGCGCAGGGTGACGAGATAGACGCGGAGCGAGGCCGGCAGCACGATCACGTCGATACGCTCGAGCGGCGCGAGCGAGATACGGGCGGGGTCCAGGAACACGGAGTCGCGCCCCAGCGGCACGTAAGGCACGCCGTCCCAGTAGACCTCGAGCCCCGCCGCCCCGCGCCCGCCGTACATCACGATCTCTCCGGCGCCGTAGATCCCGCCCCGCGCGATGTAAACGCCCGGGATGTGGGCGAGCAGGTCGGAGAGGGTCTGGACGTTCGAGAGCACCAGCGAGTCGACGTTGAAGGAGTAGCGCGTGCCGCGCGGCAGCGGCCCGGCGGGGATTGTTTGGGGAGATACGGGGAGGTAGCGCGGCAGGGTGTCGCGGGCCGTTGTATCGCGGGCGGTCGTGTCTCTCGGCGCCCGGGCCGTGGAGTCGCGTCCCAGGGTGTCCCGGCGCGCCATGCTGTCAACCTGGGCGGCGGCTCCGGCCGCGACGAGCAGCAACGCGGCGGCGCCCGCGAGGCCGCGGGTCACGCCCCCGCGCGCTTGAGAATGAACTCGGTGAAGAGGCGGACGCCGACCGCCGTCGGGCCCTTGGCCTGGTGCGGCCCCTCGCCCTCGGTGTACGCCGTGCCCGCGATGTCGAGGTGCACCCAGGGGTACCCCTCCACGAATTCCTTGAGGAACCATCCGCCGGCGATCGATCCCGCACCCCGCCCGCCCGAGTTCTTCAGGTCGGCGATGTCGGACTTGAGCAGGTCGCGGTACTCGTCCCACAGCGGCAACGGCCAGCAGCGCTCCCCGGCGCGCTCCCCCGCTTCACGCACCTCGGTCAGCAGTGCCTCGTCGTTTCCCATCGCGCCGATCGCTACCTGGCCGAGCGCGACCACCACGGCGCCGGTGAGCGTCGCGATGTCGATCACGGCCGCCGGCTTGAAGCGCCGCACGTACGACAGCGCGTCGCACAGGATCAGGCGTCCTTCGGCGTCGGTGTTGATGATCTCGATCGTCTTGCCGAAATGGCTCTTCACGACATCGCCTGGTTTCACGGCGTGGCCCGAGGGGAGGTTTTCCGTGGCGGGAATGAGGCCCACTACGTTCGCCTTCGGCTTGAGGAGCCCCAGCGTCTCGAAGGTGCCGAGGACGGCCGCCGCGCCGGACATGTCGAACTTCATGTCCTCCATGTTCTGCGCCGGCTTGATCGAAATGCCCCCGGAGTCGAAGGTGACGCCCTTGCCGACGAGCGCCACCGGCGGCGCGTCACCGGCACCGCGATGCTCGAGGACGATGAAGCGCGGCTCCTGGTCGCTGCCCTGGGCCACGGCGAGCAGCGCCCCCATGCCTTCCTTCTGGAGCTGCGCCCGGTCGAACACGGTGAGCGTGTACCCGTGCTGATCGGCGAGCTGCTTCGCCTGCTCCGCCAGGTAGCTAGGGGTGCAGACGTTGCCGGGCAGCATTTGGAGCTGGCGCGTGAGCCGATGCCCCGCGGCGATGGCGTCGCCCACGCGCTGGCCGGCCGCGATCTCTTTCAGCTCTTTTTGATCGCACACGAGCGTGACGCCCTCGACCTCCGACTTCGGCTCGTCCGGCGTGGCCTTGAACTCGGTGAATGCCCAGGCGCCCTGCGCGGCGCCCTCGACCGCCGCCTGGCCCAGATCGCGCGCCGACACGCCGTTTCGTGCTTCGGCCGCGACGGCGAATGCGAGACGCTTCGCGCCGAGGGCACGCGCCCGCTTGCCTGCGACGGCGGCGGCGCGGCGGATGGTGTTGCGGCTGACCTCGCCCGGCTTCCCCAGCCCGACCAGCAGGACGCGCTCCGGCTTGGCGCCGCTCGCGTAGAGCAGCGTGGTCTCGTCCCGCTTTCCTTTGAAGTCACCGCTCGTGACGGCGCGGGCCACGATCCCCCCGGTAGCGCGGTCCAGATCGGCGAGGGAAGCGGGGACGGCGCTCCCCTGTGCGAGGGCGACGGCGAGGAGCGGGGTGTCGACCTGGGAGAGCGGCGCGCTGACCACGCCGCTGGTCATCCTAGACATGCTCGATTATGCACTCGGCAAAAGCCGAGGTCGAGACCTCGGTGGCGCCCGGCATGAGCCGCGCGAGATCGTAGGTGACGCGCCGCGCCCGGATCGCCCCGCCGAGCCCGCGCGCGATGGCCGTCGCCACGTCGTCCCACCCCAGCTCCTCGAACATCATCGCCCCCGACAGGATCACGCTCCCCGGGTTCACCTTGTCCTGCCCCGCGTACTTGGGGGCGGTCCCGTGCGTCGCTTCGAACACGGCGTACCCGTCACCCACGTTGCCGCCCGGCGCGAGTCCCAGCCCGCCCACCTGGGCCGCCGCGGCGTCGGAGAGCAAGTCGCCGTTCAGGTTGGGCGCGGCGATCACGGAATACTCGTCGGGACGCAGCACCAGCTGCGCGAACATCGCGTCGGTAATCCGGTCCTTCATGATCACCTTTGTCGTTTCCCCTTTCCCCTTTCCCGTTTCGTCCTCGGTGATTGTCTTGTCTCCGAAGCGCTCCTTCGCGACTCCGTACCCCCACTCCCGGAACCCGCCCTCGGTGAACTTCATGATGTTGCCTTTGTGAACGAGCGTGACCGAGCGGCGACGGGCGCGCAGCGCGTACTCAATGGCTTTCACGACCAGACGCTGCGAGCCGAACTTGGACATCGGCTTGATACCGATGGCGCTCCCCGGCCGGATCTTGGCGCCGAACCGCTCCGTGAGGAACCCGATCACCGCATCGGCTTCGGGGCTGCCGGCGCGGTACTCGACCCCGGAGTACACGTCCTCGATGTTCTCGCGGAAGATGACGACGTCGAGCTTGTGCGGCTCGCGCATCGGGCTGGGCACGCCCTCGAAGTAGCGCACCGGCCGGATGCAGGCGTACAGATCCAGCACTTGGCGCAGGGCGACGTTGAGGGATCGGATGCCTCCGCCGACGGGAGTGGTCAGCGGCCCCTTGATGGCGACGCGGTGCGTTCGGATGGCATCCAGCGTGGCTTCGGGGAGCCAGTTCCCGACCTGCTTGAAGGCCTTCTCTCCGGCCAGCACCTCGAGCCAATCAACCTGGCGCTTACCGCCGGAGACCTTCCGCACGGTGGCATCGAACACCTTGCGGGCGGCGCGCCAGATGTCGGGCCCGGTGCCGTCGCCCTCGATGAAGGGAATGATCGGGTGGTTCGGCACCACCCACTTGTCCTCGCGGTACTCGATGCGCTCGCCCATGGCCAGGCAGTCTACACGGCCCGGGCGGGGTTGCGCCAGGCGAAACCGTGGCCGTACACTTGAGGCGATGCGCACCACACCACGGCTCATCCTGTTCACGCTCGCGGCGGCCTGCTGGCTCGCCGCGGGGCCGGGCGGCGCGACCCTGCAGGGTACGCTGGCGTGCCGCCATCACGCGACGCACCAGTCGCACCCGGGCCACGGCGGGGCGCCTAACGACGGCCCGTGCTTCTGTGGTGAGATGAGCGGGAGCGCGGACCTCGCGCTATCGGCGGCCGTACCGGCCCCGCTGCCCGCGTCGCCCGCGGTCGCGATGCCGCAGCAGATCGTGGTGTATCCGTCGCTCTTCCTGCTTCCCCCTTCCCCGTCCTTCAGCCCCACCCCTCCGCCTCCGAACGGCCTCGGCTGACCTGACCCGTTAGCCACCCAAAACTCGGAGGATCTATGCGCAGTGCGCTTTGCAGCGCTCTGCTCTGCGGCGTCGGGATCAGTGCCGCGGCGCAAGAGCGGGCCGTGACGTTCGAAGAGCCGGCGCCCGTCACCATCACGGGCTTCGCGGTCGGCCGGGCCGACTACGATCGCGTCATCCGGAGCAACACGTTTACGGCCGGGAAGCTGGGCGTGAGCTTGTTCAAGCCCGTGGGCGATGCCTACCTGTTCGCGCAGCTGACGACCGTCCTCGAAGACGGGGCCGAGTCCACCGAGATCGACAACCTGCTCGTGAGCTGGACGCCGCGGCGCGCGAACCGCTGGGCGGTGGCGTTCGGTCGCTTCGACGCGCCGATTGGCTTCGAGCGCGACGACGAGCCGTTGAACCTGATCCCCACCAATTCGTTCACCTTCAGCTATGCCCGTCCGGCGAAGCTGACGGGCGTTCAGGTCCACTACACTGCTTCGCCTCGGTTCGACGTGTGGGCCGCCGCCGCCAACGGGTGGGATGTCGCGGCGGACAACAACCGCGGCAAGACCGCCCTGGCGCGCGCCCAGTGGATTCCGATTCCGTGGGTGACGCTCGGCATCACGGGTGTGTACGGGCCCGAGCGCGACTCGACCGATGGGCATCAGCGCTCCCTCCTGTCGAGCGACCTCACCATCGACCGGGGGCGCGTCATTTTCGGGGCTGAGCTCAACCTGGGCCGCGAACAAGCGGACGGCGGCGCGCCGAGGTGGCGCGGAGCGGCCGCGACCGCGTTCGTGCGGGTGACGCGCACCCTGGGTCTCACGGCGCGTTATGACCAGCTGGAGGACACCGACGGCCTGTTGACGGGGACGCCGCAGATCCTGCGCTCGGTCACCGTCGGGCCGATGTGGTATTTCTCGAGCGCGCGCGAGGGAATCTTCAGCAACATCGAGCACACGCGGTTCCACCTCCCGCAAGTCGCGCTCCGCGCCGCCGTGCGAGCCGACTGGTCATCCACGCCGTTCTTCACCGATGCCACCGGGGCGCTGCAGAGCTCGAATACCAAGGGCGTGCTCGAGCTCGTGTACGTCTTCTAGGAGAGGGAGGCCATCCATGCTGTACGACTTGCGGCGTGCGGACGTTCGCATCAAGTGGCTCGTGACCGGCCTGCTCGCCACGTTGGGGCTGTCCTACGTATTCGGGGCGGTGATGGTCGCGCTGTACGCGGGCTTCACGCCCCGGAGCGTGGCCGCGACGTACGCGGGTCCGGAGATGTCGATGCCGATGCCGCCCGAGACGACGGTGGCCGTGCAGCGTCCCATGTCGATGGCCGACTTCGCCCAACCCGAGGTACACACGGTCGATACCAAGCTGCTGATCCAGGACACCCACGTGCACGTGCCGATGTACGGACTCATCGCGGCGGCGCTGGGCGTCGTGGTCGCCGGGCTGTCGTTGCCGCGGCGCGGGGCGCTCGGATTGATCGTCCTCCTGTTTGCCGCGCCGTGGCTCGACTTCGCCGGCATGTGGCTCACCAAATTCGCCTCGCCGCGCTTCGCGATCGTCACCCTCGCCGGTGGGTGGGCGATGGGCCTCGCCTACCTCAGCGTCGCGGCGTTGGCGGTCCACCAGATGTGGTTGTCACGCGAAAGGAGCTGACCGATGAGTTTCTTCATTCGCACGGCGGTGATCGCCGCGCTGGTCCACATCACTCCCGTGGTCGTGCTAGTCAAGCGTCCGGACGCCGTGCAGACGCTCCTGCCCGGGGCCGATGCCTACGTGGCCCGCGAGGTGCATCTGAGCGCCACGGACGCCCATCGGCTGCACGAGGCCGTGGACTGGAGTCCCGAAGACGGCGTACTGGTATTCTACGGGGGCACCGCGGGAGCGACGTCCGTCGGCGCGCTCGAGTTCGTGCGGGTGGACACGCCTCACGGACCGATCGAGGTGGCGGTGGGGTTCACGCCGCAGGGCGCGGTGCGCGGCGTGGTCGTCACGAAGGCCACGGTCGAGATGAGGCCCTGGGTGCTCGAAGCCGTCGGCGCCGGCCTCACCGACTACTATCGCGGGCTCAAGCCCGGGGGCGAGGCCCCCGGTGGGGCTGCCGGCCTCGCGAGCCGAACCGGGAATCTGGCCGCCTACGTGGCCCGCGAAGTCGACAAGGGAGTCGCCCGGGCTCTTGCGGCGTACGGAGCCTTCTACAATCATGTGAAGACCTGAAACGGTGCATCCTGGAGCTTTCGAGAACGGCAAGGGGTAGGAGCACGTCTACATGAGCGTGAAGCTCTCGTACCTGACCCTCGCGGTGGCGGTGCTCGTGACCGCCGGCTGCCCGTATGACCGCCTGCTCACGAGCAGTGGAGGGTTGGCGATCGGGGGCGGCGGTGGCGGCGGTACCGGTCCCGACGCGCTGGCCTTCACCGTCCAGCCCAGCAACGCGACCGCCGGCGACATCATCACGCCCGCTCTTCAGGTGCTGGTGCGGGACAGCCTCGGCGTCCCGGACTCGACCTTCCCGGGCAACATCACGGTGAGCATCAGCGTCAATCCGGTGGGCGGCCGCCTGTCCGGCACGCTCAGTGTCGCGCCCGTCAACGGTATCGCGTCGTTCGGCGACCTGGTCATCGACCGGTCGGGCGCGGGTTATGTGTTGCAGGCCTCCGCGCCGGGCGCGAGCACGGCGTCGAGTACCTCGTTCACCATCTTTTCTCCGTAACCCACCCCCCACCCCTACCCCCACCCCTCTCCGGGTCGCGGGCCGCTACCCCGCGGCGCGGTTCGACTCGTTCCAGGCGATTTCGAAGGACCCGTTGCACCGGCGGCAGCGCATGCTGACGGGGTGGCCTTGGAGCTGCGCGCGGTCGCGACAGTTGGGGCAGACCGCGTAGCTCGGGCCCCAGGTTGCGGGGAAGCGCGCGGTGTGCTTGGGGCTCGCCACGACGGACCAGCGTAGCGCCGGCTCGGGCGAAAGCTGCAGCTGTCCACGCGGTACGGCGACCGGCTTTCCTTTGACGTCGAGCACGGCGTCGGTCGCCGTGAGCTTGAGGATGCGGTACCAGGCGCCCTTACGGAGCGCCACCTTCACGTCCGCTTTCAGACGAGCCCACTGAAACGCAGCTGGCATGGATGCACGACCTCGCGCGCGGACCTCCATACGGTGGCGCGCGGCACGCGGGCCGTCAATCCACGCGCTCGACCGCCTCGCGCTTGAGCCCAGGCCAGGCCTGGCACGCCCGCACCCAGGCGCGCTTGCTCGGCGCATCCAGCCTGCCGGCGTTCTCCTGCTTCAACCACTCGAGCAACTCGGCCGCCGAGTCGTGCGCGGTGACGCGGTGCTCTTCTCTCAGCCCCTGGCCTTCTCGCAGCGACCAGCGGCACAGGTGTGCCACGAGCCGCAGGCGGATCGTGAGATAGATGTCGATGTCGAGGCCGCGTGTCAGCGTGGCGGAGCTATCCCGCTCCTCGGCGTGGCTCAGGAGCCAGCCGCGGAACGCGAGGTCCCGATCTCCGGTGCGGGGTATCCGGAAATCCAGGGGTTCACCGCGCAGCCGATCCGCCGCGTCGGGGGTCATGGCGGGGTTGCCGCCTGGCGCCGCGGCTGATAGATCAGTCTGAAACTCACTCTCGGGGCAGTCATATGAATCACAATCGCGTCCTCGTCCCTGCCGCGCTCATGTTGTTAGCGGTCGGTTGCGAGCGGTCCGCTGACCGCATCGCCGGCACCAGCTTTAAGGTGTCAGCAGCGGCGACGGCTGGTAAGGGCACCATCGGGATCAACGTGGCACTGCGGGCGGCACCGACGGCCGTTCAGCTCGCCGAGCTGGGGACTTACGGCAACGTGCAGGGCCGGCTGCAGCAAATCAACGCGCTGTTCATGCGCGCCAGCGAGAGCCAGCTACCGGCGATCCAGGCGCTTCCGTACGTGCTCGCGGCCAACCCGGATGCCAAGCGCGAAGGTCCGCCGTTGGACGGCGTCGCCGTCACGAATTTCGCGAACGGGTTCAGCACGTGGGACCTGGACGCGATCAACGTGATGTCCGCGCCGCTCACCGCGGCGCGGGCCGTGCCGTTCGACGGCAGCGGCGTGTACGTCGGTGTCCTGGACACCGGGCTGCTGGACTCCTGGCGTTTGTATTTCCCCCAGGAGCGCATCGCCGCGCAGTTCGCTAAGTCGTTCGGGGGCGGCGGCGCGGGCGGGACCAACGTGTCGGAGCAGCCGAACAAGTGGGAGCACGACCAGAGCTCGCATGGCACCCACGTGACGAGCACCATTCTCGGCTATCAGCTCGGCGTGAACAGGATCAACGGCGTGGCGCCGCGCGCCACGGTCATTCCGGTGAAAGTCCTCAATCAGAACGGCTCCGGCTGGTCGTCGGCCATCGCTCAGGGGATCGTATACATCGCTGACCTGAAGGCGGGCCCGCTCGCCGGGCACCCCGTCGTCATCAACATGAGTCTCGGCGGCTCGGTGCTCGACGCGGTGGAGAAAGCGGCGGTCGACTACGCCGTGGGCAAGGGTGTCATCATCGTGGCAGCGGCCGGCAACGCCGGGAATGCGGGAATGCACTTCCCCGGAGCGTACGCGCCGGTGATCTCGGCCGCGGCGTCCGGCTGGATCAACGAGTGGCAACCGGGCGCCGACGGCAACCCGGTCAACTGGTGGCTCGTCGACAACGTGCCCGAGCCGACCAGCGCCAGCGATTTCTACATTGCCGGGTTCTCGAGCCGGCAAAAGGCGGGGCAGGATCTCGACGTTGCGGCGCCCGGGTCGTGGGTCGTGGGTCCGTTCCAGCTCAACAGTGCGGCGGGCAGGCCGACGTATTTCTTCCTGGGCGGCACGTCCATGGCGTCGCCACACGTCGCGGGGATCGTCGCCCTGATGGCGCAAAAGGATCCGGCGCTGACGGCGTCACAGGCGGAGACGATTCTCGAAAGCACCGCGATCCCGCTTCCCGCGGGTTGCCGCTCCGTGCGGCCAGTGCCTGGGGTTGCGGCGCAGAATATCTGCTGGGGTGACGACGCGAGCGGCCACGGTCTTGCCACGGCGGACGCCGCCCTGGCGGCGACGCCGTAGCGAAACGCCCCGCTGCATCATGTCAACGGCCCGCGCGGTACGGCGGGCCGTTGTGCTGCGCCGCAGTTCGTTTCGCTACTGGCTGGCCGGCCTGTAGATCTCGAGGCGCACCAACCGACGCAGCTCGACGAAGCCGGCCGTCGCTTCACTGAAGGGTTTGTGGAGCACCGCGCGCGCGGCTTCATCGAGCCTGGCGTCGTAGGTGTCGAGGGCCGCCCAATTGGAGAATTCCAGGATCACGAGATTGGTGTTTTCACCGGCGCCCGCATACTGGGCGAGCTGCACGTGCGAGACCATCTGCTTGCGGCGCACCAGCTCGTCCAGCACTGGATCGACGATCTCGGTGAGCGCCTGGTTGTACGCCGCCGCCTTGCCCGGCAGGGCCTGATAGAAGCCGACCCAGTAGACGTGCCCTGGGGTGGCCTGGCCGGCGAGCGGAATCGCCAGGGTGAGGAGGGCAACGAGAGACGAGAGCGCGCAGCGCATGGGGCGATACCTGTCGCGGGAGTGACACGAACATGCAGCGCGCGAGGGACTTCGGCTACGGTTGCTCCCGCTCCGGTGTTACGCTGAGGCGCGTGCCGTCGGCAAACACCACGTCGCTGGTCTCCCAGACCAGCTTCATCTTTTCCAGGGGCGTATCGCGCAGCCGCTGGTGTGCCAGGCGGAACGGATTGACCCGAACGATCCGGGCCGGCTCGCGTCGCGTTTGTCCGGGGATGAGCGGCAGGTCCACTTTCAGGTGCGCGCTGTAGATCGAATCCCCGAACGCGTCGAGGAAGGTCGCGTCGCCCTGGAACGCGCGAATCGCTTTCGCTCCCTTGTTCTGATACGCGAACCCGAGCGAGATGTAGTCCTCGAACTGTTCCGCGTCGGGATTCCTCGGCAGGTAGGTCTTCTTGACCACCGTGACCGTGACGAGGGGCTCGAGCAGTTTCCTGACGCTGTCCCGGCGAGCCCGCTCCGCCGCCACCGCCGCGGCGTCCACTTGGGCCTTGCGGGCCTGCTCCGCCCGCGCCCACGCCAGAATCTCGGTGATCGTCATGGTGTCGTGCGGGGCCTGCAACGCGAACGCGCTGTCGGCGGTGACGGCCAGCAGCAGGCGCGCGTCCGCGAGCGGCAGGCGGACGCTGTCGGCGCCCTTGAGAATGGAGTCGAACCGGGCCACCGGGACGCGCGTGGCGCGAAAGGCGTCCTCGCGGGACTTGCAGCCCGAGAGCGCCGCGCCAAGCACACCGGCGCACACGAGGTTCCTCGTCCACCTGGATGCCAGCATCACGACTCCGTTGGGAAGGGCCTGAGGCGCGGGGCGGCTCTCACAGGGTTACCCCGGGAGCGCCGCCGTGGTGCCACCGATCGCGGTCAGAGCCGATAGCCGACGAGCGTGCCCGACGTGGTCCGCAGAAACAGCATGTTGGCCACGTCGTCCACCGCGTACACCGGCTCGCGCTCCTTGCCGAGATCCACGCGCGAGCGCGGCTGCGCGCTGTCCTTGTCGATCTGCAGCAGGACGTTGCCGCTCCCCTCGGGAGCGCGGGTCAACATGAACACCGATCCGGGGACGGCGAGCGAGGCCTTGAAGCGCTTCGAGGCGAGCGCGGCCGCCTGGTGCGAATAGCCCGTGAGCTGCGCCCCGCCTTGCGTGTACGCCGTCGCCAGCTGACCGGTGATGCGGCGCGCGGTGGAGTCCGTAGCCGTGCGGGAGGCCTGGGCGAAGGCATCGCCGTACGCCGAGGCGGCGGCGCCGTACAGCCCGGCGCGCACCGCGTTGATGCGGTACAGCGCGCGCAACAGCCCCGGGAGCTGCGGCGCGGGGAAGTACACCTGCTGTTTCACCTGCCCATCTCGCGCCACGACCACGAGGTTCTGTGGCGCAATGAGGACCAGCCCCGCGGGCCTGATCTCCATGTCGACCGGATCCTCGCCGCCCTGCAGCTTGATCTCGCCGCCCAGCGCCCGGAACGTGCCGGTGGTGCGATCGATCGCATACAGCCGGTGGTCGTGGCTCGCGAACACGTACAGCGTCGTCCCCTCGACGGCGTGGTGCAGTGAGTACCGTGCGGCATTGTAGTCGCCCGAGCTCAGCGGCTTGCCGCTCTCGATCGCGTCCTTGAACTTGGGCTCCCCCTTGGCGAGATCGATCACGTTCACTTCGGCGTTGGTCGCCGCATCGGGGCGCGAGATGTAGAGCAAGCTTCCCCCGCCCGGCATGAGCTCGGCGTAGGCCAGCTGGCCCTTGATCTTCACATCCTTCTTGAGGCGCACCGTCGCGGTCGCCACGTCCAGCACGTTCACGAAGGTGCGCGACTCGGCGTCCACGGCGAGCACCGCGGAGCCACCGACGATCAGCGCGTCCGTTACCGTGCCACGCATGCGCAGCGGCTTGGCGGCGAGGGTCGTTCCATCGTCGTAGCGCGCCACGTTGAGCCCCGTCTGCACCACCCCGTTCACGATGCGGACGTTGCCCGTGGCCTCATTCGGTGGCGGTGATTCCGGCAGGATGATGATGCCATCGGGGTGCTCCACGATGCCGTGCACCCACCCGTCCACCGTCGCGGGCTTGGCCCAGAGCGCCTGCCCGTCGGCCAGGCGGTACGCCATGAGCCGGTCGTCGAAGCCGACGTACAGACGGTCGGACTTGTTGGCCGAGGGGAAGAGCCGCACGTGGCGCGCGGGGTTTCCCGCGCGGGCGGTGGGCAAGGTAGCGGACCACCGCACCGTGCCCGACTTGGCGTCCAGCGCACGCAGGCCCATCAGTGTGTGGACCACGATCATGTCGGGCCCGGCTTGCAGTACTTCGAGCGCCGTGGCCTCGGAAGCCGCGCGCACCAAGCCCTGCATCAGGCCGCCCAGCCCCTTTTTCTTGGGCCCCGTCTGCTCGAACAAACCGTCGTTCACCCAGCGCTGCTCGCCTGTCACGAGATCATACAGCGCCACGACCGAGCTTCCGGAAGCCGCCCGCCCGTGCACCAGCAGCGTGCCGCTCTGTGGCAGCACGCGGCGGGTGACGATTTGCGTCAGCCCCGGGCGCCGCGAATCGAACACGCCGGCGCCGGTCACCGGATCGAAGATCAGGAGCAGGCCGGGGCGGGCCGCCTCCATGAGCAGGGAGCCCTCCACCATGCGCACGCTGTCGGGCGGCAGTCCGCCGAGCTCGGGCTTCTCCCACGTGATCTGGCCACGCTCGATATCGACCCCCGCGAGCCCGGCGTCGGTCGACACGAGGAGCGCGCCCGCCGGCGTAACCTGCTGCCAGCGGACGTCCCCCTTCAGCTTGAGGGTCCAGGCGGCAGTGGCGCCCGAAGGGGCGGGCGCAGCTGTCTGCGCGCGAGCGGGCGGGCAGACCAGGGCGACGAGCGCGGGCACGAGCAGCGTACGACGGGCGGACACGGCGGCCATGGCGATCCCCCTGTGGACGGCGGTAGAAGGGCGGGCCCCATATCCCCCCATCGCTCCCCGGAACGCAAGGGCGGAGGACACATCGCGGGCGCGGAAGGCGGGGGTTTTGGACTAGGAGGGATGTCTAAGGCTGCATGCCCGAGGAGAGAGTCGAACTCTCACGGGGTTGCCCCCGGGGGATTTTGAGTCCCCTGCGTCTGCCATTCCGCCACTCGGGCTGACTGGGCCTCAACTTACCCCGGGTGTGGACCCGGTAGAAGGGACGCGCAATTGGCCGCGAAGGTGACGGTCCGTTCTAGCTTTTCGGCGGTATGATCCGCTCGGCGTCCCGCTGCTTGGCGAGGATGCGCTCCGCAAAGTCCAGTCGCTCCTCCACGTCCGCGAGCCGTCGCTGCACGTCCTCGAGCGCGTCGAGTCGCGCCTCCACGTCTTCGGTCCCGCCCATCCTCTTCTGGAGCTCGTCGACCGCCCGCGCCAGGTCGCGCCGCCCCCTTGGCCCCCCCGGACGCTCAGGCGGCCCCAACCGCCCGGCGAGCGCTTTGGCGATCGAGATCGCCACCATGATGAACCCCACGCCGATGGCCCAATCGGGGATCCCGAACATGCTCCTCCTCCTGTAAGTCCGTAACTTAGCGGCCCGGCTGGGGCGGCGGGATCCTCGCCCTCCCCCCATCGGTCGGCATGTGAACTGACGGCCGTGTGTCCGATGTCACAGTGCCGATCCGCCGGCAGCCGACATCATATGGCACGCGCGACCCCCGGTCGCGGACGCCTCAAGCAAGTCGACCGTCGCTCGGGAGAGCGTGCATGCCGCAGGTGCAATACTGGGCCCGCGTTCGGGCCGGGATGGACTGCCCGCTGCGCCGCGGCGCGTGGTACCGCGTGGTGCAGCTCACTGTTGGGGAGACGGTCCTCGAGGTCAACAGCCGGCTGCTGCGCGTCCCGCGAGCGTTCCTGCAGATCCTGCCGCTCCGTCCCCCCATGTGGTCACTCGTGCGGCGCAGGCCCGACGACGCGGCCCCCACCGACGAAGATGGGAATTACGCCGTCTGCCCGAGCTGCTGCGAGCGCAGCCCGGTGATCGACTCCTTGCCGACCATGCGCTGCCGACGCTGCGGCGCCGTGTTCGCGATCGCGTGGTCGGACTCACCCTGGCGTGCCTTCGAAGTGTTGCCGGGTCGACCGGCCGCCGGCAAGCTGGCGCGCGCCCGCGCGACCGCGCTGCGCGCGCTGGCGGCGGCGTTCGGCCTGCGCCCGTGAGGTGATGGCTCGGTCCCTTTCGTTCTGACGTCGACGCGACACTCACAACAGGTGACCAGCAGCGCCGTGGCTGCCGCCCTGCCGCACATGTTGCCCCGGGTGCGCCGTCGCGCGCGCGCCCGCGCTGCCTCGGTGCAGAACGGGAAGTTTCCTGCTGCAACTGGCTTGACCGGGCATGTGGTTTGCCGCGCCGTCCCGCCGCAGTGCAAACCTCAACCGGAGGTGCAACATGAATCGTCTAGTGCTCGGTGCCCTCGTTGTGTGGGGCACCATGTCGGTCGCCGCGTGCGACCAGGCGAGTAACGAGCATCAGATCCTCGCGGCCACGGCCCCGGCACCCGAGGTGCGTCAGGACTTCTTGATGCCCGTACACGCGACCGCGATCGCGCAGCTGTCCGGGTGCAACAGCACCCAAGGTGTCGCCGTGGCTCTGAACGGCGAGCTCGCACTCGCCGGCCTCGGGGCGCGGCTCACGTTCTATAACAATGACAAGCGCACTCAGGGTGCAACGATCGTGGCACAGGGCCAGGCCGGGGTCATTCCGGCCGGGACCACCATCTCGATTCCGCGCCAGCCCGGCGTGACCGAAGTGCGCGGCAATCCCACCGTCTTCATGCAGCTCGTGGACGGCAGCGATCGCCCGGTAACGAGTGAGGTGGTCCTCGGTGCTTGCGCCGGCACGCTCACCTCGTTCACGAGCGACTTCCAGCTTCCGGCGGTCGCGCGGGCGACGCTCACGTCGTGCCAGAACAGCCCGGGCCCGAACATCACCGTGAGCGGCGAGCTGGCGATCGAAGCCGGCGTGGTTGCCAGGGTGACCCTGCGTGGTGACTCGGCGCAGCAGGCCGGCGGCGCGACCACGGGAACACTCCGGGTCGTGATCGTCCCGGCGCAGGGCACGATCCAGTTCGCCAAGCAACCCGTTCGAGGCGGGGCCGGCGGAAACCCGTGGGTCTATCTGCAGTTCTTGAGCGCGTCCGGCGCTCCCATCGGGCAGGAGTTCCTGATCGGGCGGTGCCAGCAGCTCCCGAGCGCCAACTCCTAGGCGACTGGGGTGCCGCGGTGACCGAGGGCAGCCGGGGTGACGACCCTGACTGCCCTCGACGCGCTGCTACCGAGGCGGCCGCTGCCGCACCCCGCCGCGCGGTCCCTGCCGTTGGATCTGCCGCCGCGCTTCGCGGCGGTGTCGCACGACCTCCGCCACCCGCTCCTGGAACCGGCGGCGCTCTTCCTGATACCGCGCGCGCTGTACCGGCGTGAGGTAACCCTGCATCTCGCGATCCTCGCTGCGATTGACGTCCTGCAGCTTGCGCTGGTTCTCCTGACGCTCGTTCATGAGCTGCTTCACGCGCTCCTGGTTCGGCGTGTCCGCGTCCAATTCGCCGTTCAGGGCCGTCGTGAGCTCACGCTGGCGCGCGCGCAGCGGCTGACGCTGCTCCTCGAAGCGCTGCTCGGTGCCCTGGAGTTTGGTCGCCTGATCGTCGTTCAGCCCCAGTGTGGCGCGCACGTGCTGAGTCCAGCGTTGTCGGATGCGCTGCCGCAACTGCTGCGCTTGCCCGGACGGGGCGACTTGAGCCCCCGAGTCGCCCGGCTCCTGGGCCACGAGCGCCGGTGCCAGCGTGATCATGAGGATCCATGCGAGCCGCTTCATTCATCCCTCCAAGGACTCGAGCAGCGCTCGCAGCTCGAGCGCGCTCAGGTCTTCGAGACCCACGTCCTGCGAGGAGACTGCCTCATACTCCTCGCCCGGTTGACCCACGTCCTCGAGCACCTGCCGCAGCTGGTCGAGCGAGAGATCGTTCAGCTCCGCCCCCCCTCCCCCCCCCGCCCCCGCGACCAGGTGGGTCGCCGCAGGTTGATTGTGCCACACGCTCCGCACGACGACGGCCGCGCCGACGACGACCAAGAGCATCGCGGCGATGCGCAGCCACGCCGGCCGGATCCTTCCTAACACACGGATCTCGGCGCGCGGCTCCGTGCGCAAGCGTGCCACCACGGCCTGCGCCGTGCGCTCGACGTCGAGCCGATCCGCCGCGCGTGCCCCCAGGCGCCGCGCCACCTCCTGCAGTTGTTCGTCGTGCAACAGGGCGTCGTCGCTCATTTCACGTACTCCTTCAATCGTCTCACCGCATGGTGGTAGTGCACGCGCGCCGCGCCGGGAGTGGTCCCGAGGGCCGCCGCGATCTCTGCGTACTCGAGCCCCTGCTGCGCCCGCAGCAGGAACACCTCCCGCTGCATGCGGGGCAGTTGCTCCAGCCCCGCCGCGAGTCGTCGTTCCGCTTCACCGGCGACCGCCCGCTCGTGCGGGTCGCCATCCGTGGCCCGCAGGCCGTCGCCCAGCGGCACCACGCGTGCCCGCCGGGAGCGCCGGTGCGCGTCCTTCACGACGTTGCCGCCGATCGTCAGCAACCAGGTGCGAAACTGGCACTGGCCCCGGAACCGTCCGAGGGCGCGGAACGCGCGAATGAACGTCTCCTGCACCAGATCGTCGACGTCCGCCGCGAGGGCTCCCGCCCCCGCCAGGAAGCGGGCGAGCGCGCGCGCGTGACGGCGGACCAGTTCGGCCGCCGCCGGCTCGTCGCCACCGTGCCAGGCGGCGATCAGCGCCGCATCGGTGGGAACCGCGGCGACGGGCTCGGCGGGAGTCATGCGCGTTGGGATGATAGACGCGAGAGTGTCCCAGAAATTAAGGCGTTGGAGAGGTAACCTTGAATTCCCCGGCGCCAGCCCCTAGCTTCCAATTTCGAACGATCGTTCGAACCCATGCGTCCCTACGACGAGCGGCTTGACCATTTCCTGTCCCGGGCGGCGAAGGTGTTCGCCGACCAGGGCTACCACTCCACCACGATGCGCGATCTCGCGGCGGCGACCGACATGTCGCTCGCTGGCATGTACTACTACGTGCGCGGCAAGGAGGAGCTGCTGTTCCGCATCCAGGAGCGCTGCTTCTTGCGGGTGCTCGCCGGAGCGGAGCGTGCGCTGGCGGGGCTGGAGCGGGGCGACGCCGAGCCGGGCGAGCGGTTGCAGGCCTTCATCCGGCACCACGTGACCTTCTTCGCCGCGCACATGGCCGAAATGAAAGTGCTGTCGCACGAAGCGAACTCTCTCACCGGCGAGCGTCAGCGCAAGGTCAACGCGATCAAGCGGCGCTACGTGGACCTGCTCGAGGGGTTGCTCAAGGATGTCGCGCCGGACGAGTCGGCGGTGGACCGCAGCGCCGCCACCTACATGCTGTTCGGCATGATGAACTGGATTTACAACTGGTACGACCCCGCGGGCGAGATCGATCCCGAGCGCCTGGCGGAGCTCATCGCGCGCACATTTTCCGGCGGGTTCGCCGAGGCGCGTTCCACGGTTCACGGAGGCTGACGGCTCATGGCTACGATGACGGAACCCAAGGTCGAGCACAAGACACTCGTGCACTATATGGTGGAAGACGGCGTAGCGATCATCGAGCTGGACGACGCGCCCGCCAATACGTACACCTACGAAATGATGCGCCAGCTGGACGACGCGATCCTGAAGGCGCGCTTCGCCGACGAGGTCCACGTCGTGCTGCTGCGGGGCCACGGCGACAAGTTCTTTTCGGCGGGCGCGAACATCGGCATGCTCAACAGCGTGACCCCGCGCTTCAAGTTCTTCTTTTGCCTGCACGCCAACGAGACCCTCAACCGCCTGGAGCAGACGCCGAAGCTCACGATCGCCGCGCTCAACGGGCACACCGTAGGGGGTGGGCTCGAGATTGCCATGGCGTGCGACATCCGGCTCGCCAAGGAGAACGCCGGCAAGATCGGCCTCCCCGAGGTGAACCTCGGCGTGCTGCCCGGCACCGGCGGGACCCAGCGCCTGGCGCGGCTGGTCGGGAAAGCGCGGGCCATCGAGCTGATGGCGAAGGGCGAGCTGTTTTCATTCGATCGTGCCAAGGAGCTCGGCATCGTGAATGAGATTTTCCCCGCCAAGGAGTTCTGGGAGCAGGTGATGCTGTACGCCAAGCAGTTCTGCCCCCCGCACAAAGCGTCCAAAGCAGTGGGTCTGATCAAGCGGTCGGTGCAGACCGGCGCCGAAATCCCCTTCGAGTCGGCCCTGGCCCTGGAGCGCGAGTTGCAGCAGCAGCTGTTCCAGAGCGAGGATGCGAAGGAGGGCATCGCCGCCAACGTCGAGAAGCGGGTGGCGGAGTTCAAGGGCCGGTGAAGACCGACCTGTTGATCGGGAACGAGTGGCGGAGCACCGCCAAGCGCTATCGTCTCACCAATCCCGCCACCGAAGAGGCGCTCGCCGAGGTGGCCGAGGCGGGCGAGGCGGAAATCGACGCGGCCGTGCGGGCAGCGCGTGCCTGCCTCGACGCCAAGGAGTGGCGCGAGCTGCCGGCGCGCAAGCGCGGCCAGCTGTTGTATCGCATGGCCGAGCTGCTGGAGCAGCGCTCGCCAGAGATCGCCGAAGTCGAGACGAAGAACAACGGCAAGCCGCTGTTCGAGTCGAAGATCGACGTCGCGATGGCGGTCGAAACCTTCCGCTACTACGCCGGCTGGGCCGACAAGCTCACGGGCGATACCCTGCCTGTGAACGGCAACTTCTTCACCTACACGCTGCGCGAGCCGGTGGGCGTGGTAGGCGCGATCGTGCCGTGGAACTTCCCGCTGAACCTGGCCTCGTGGAAGGTGGCGCCGGCGTTGGCGGCCGGGTGCACGGTGGTGTTGAAGCCGGCGCACGAGACGCCGCTCACCGCGCTCCTGCTCGGGGAGATCGCGGTCGCGGCGGGGCTGCCGGCGGGCGCGCTCAACGTGGTGCCGGGACCGGGGTCGACCGCCGGCGCCGCGCTGGTGCGCCACCCGCTGGTGGACAAAATCGCCTTCACGGGCTCGACCGAGGTCGGGCAGTGGATCATGCGCGAGGCGGCGGCGACGGTGAAGCGCGTGACGCTCGAGCTGGGCGGCAAGAGCCCTAATATCATCTTTGCCGACGCCGACCTCCCGGCGGCCGTGCGCGGCGCCCAGAACGGGATCTTCTATGGAAAGGGCGAGGTGTGCGCGGCGGGATCGCGACTGCTGGTGGAGCAGGCGGTGCACGATCAGGTCGTCGAGCAGCTCGCGGAGCGAGCCAAGAAGCTCACCCCCGGCGATCCGTTCGATAAGAACACCCGTCTGGGCGCGATCGTGTCGAGGCGGCAACAGGAGACGGTCCTGTCCTACATCGCGGCGGGAGAGAAAGAGGGCGCCCGGTTGGTGGCGGGCGGCAAACCGGCGAAGGTGAACGGCAAGGGCTACTACGTCGAGGCGACCGTATTCGACGGCGCAAAGCCCGGCATGAAGATCGTGGACGAGGAGATCTTCGGCCCGGTGCTCTCGGTGCTGACGTTCGCGGACGAGGCCGAGGGTATCCAGCTCGCCAACCGCTCGATGTACGGCCTCGCCGCGGGAATCTGGACGAAGGACGTCCAGAAGGCCCATCGCGTGGCCCGCGCCATCAAGGCAGGAACGGTCTGGATCAACACGTACAACTTCTACGATCCCGCCGCGCCGTTCGGTGGCTACAAGTTCTCCGGATTCGGGCGTGATCTGGGCAAGGAAGCGCTGGACAACTACACGGAGACCAAGACGGTGTGGGTCGGGCTGTGACGGACGCCTATATCTGCTCGGCGCTTCGGACGCCCGTGGGCAAACACGGCGGCTCCCTCGCCGGCGTGCGGGCGGACGATCTGGCGGCGATTCCCATCAAAGCCGTCGTTGAGCGCTCGGGGGTCGACCCCCTCGCTATCGACGACGTGATCCTCGGCTGCACCAATCAAGCGGGCGAGGACAACCGCAACGTGGCCCGGATGGCGTTGCTGCTCGCCGGCCTGCCAGTGGAGGTCCCCGGCCAGACGGTGAACCGGCTGTGCGGCTCGGGACTGCAGGCGGCGGCCAGTGCGGCGCAAGCCATCAAGGCCGGTGAGGGCGACACGTTCATCGCGGGCGGCGTGGAGAACATGACGCGCGCGCCCTACGTGACCCTCAAGTCGGGCGAGCCGTGGAGTCGCAGGGCTCCGGAGACCGCCGACACGACGGTGGGATGGCGCTTCACGAATCCCCGGCTCAAGCAGGAATGGACGATGGCGCTGGGCGAGACGGCCGAGGTGGTCGCCCAGCGCTACAGGATCACGCGCGCCGAGCAGGATGCCTTCGCCGTCGAGAGCCAGCGCCGAGCCGAGGTGGCCCTCAAGGCCTGCGTGTTCACGGACGAGCTGGTGCCGGTTCCTTTGCCCGACGGCACCACGTTCGCGCGGGATGAGTACCCGCGTGCCGGTACGACGCTGGACGGCGTAGCGAAGCTGAAGCCCGCCTTCCAGAAGGACGGCACCGTGACCGCGGCGAGCTCGAGCGGGATCAACGACGGGGCTGCGGCGTTGCTGGTGACATCCCGGAACACCAAGCCTCTGGCGCGTATCGTCGCGACGGCGGTGGCGGGAGTCGATCCCAGCTGCATGGGCCTGGGGCCCATTCCTGCCACCCAGAAGGTCCTGCAGCGCGCGGGCTTGAAGATCGATCAGATCGACTTGATCGAGCTGAACGAGGCGTTCGCCGCGCAGGCCATCGCCTGCGTTCGCGAGCTGCGACTCGACCCGGGTAAGGTGAACGTCTACGGCGGCGCGATCGCGCTGGGCCATCCGCTGGGTGCCACGGGTGCGAGGCTGTTGACGACTCTCGTACACGCCTTACGCCGTACGAAGTCCCGTTACGGGTTAGTCACGATGTGTATCGGCGTCGGCCAGGGAATCGCGATGATCGTGGAGCGGGCGTGATGGCGGCGTACGACCGCGTGCTGGTGGAGATCACGGGAGGCATCGGCACGGTCACGTTGAACCGGCCGGAGAAGCTGAACGCCCTGGACCGCGCCCTGTGCGACGAGCTGCGGGAGGCCCTGGCCCTGCTCACGAAGAGCGACCTGGTGCGCGTCGTGGTGATCACGGGCGCCGGCCGCGCGTTCTGCGCCGGCGCCGATTTGGGTGTGCTGGACGAGGAAGGGCCGGCACTGGTCGCGGCGGGCAAGGATGTGGCGCTCGCGCTGCGTGCGGCACCGCAGCCGGTGCTCGCCGTGGTGAACGGGCCCGCGGCTGGCGGCGGGGCCAACCTGGCGCTCGCCTGTGATTACCGGATCGCGTCGGATCAGGCCTCGATCGGGCAGGTGTTCCACAAGCTCGGTCTGGTACCAGATTGGGGCGGGACGTTCTTCCTGCCCCGCCTCGTGGGCACGTCCAAGGCGCTCGAGCTGGTGTGGAGTGCGCGCATGGTGCCCGCCGCCGAGGCGCTCGACCTGGGACTGTTCGACCGGGTGGCGCCGCATGCCCGGCTCGCCTCCGACGCTCGCACGCTCGCCGAAGCTTGGGCCGCCCAACCGCCCGGAGCGGTGCGGCGCGCCAAGGAAGCGTTGTATCGCAGCGAGGCCGGCTCGCTCACCTCCGTGCTCGACCTCGAGATCGCTCAGCAGAACGAGCTATTCACCACTCCCGAAGCGCGCCGGCGCATCGCGGAGGCGTTACCTGCCAAGAGGAGCCGCTGATGGTCCGCAAGCTGCACAACTTCGACGAATGGATCGACTTCTTCCGCTACTGGCAGGATTCGATTGGCCTGCCCCAGGGCGAGATCCGCCAATTCAAGTTCGAGGCCAAGTTCGGTGAGCAGGAGGTGCCCCACATCGAGTTCGGCCATTACAAGGGCCAGCGCAAATGGCCGACGGTGATGCACATCCCCGACCAGCGGATTCGCGACGCGCTCTTGAACCTGATCGTGTACCAGGGCGACACGGAGTTCGCCTCGGTGGAGCAGCAGCGCAACCTGCTGACGCACGCTCCGTCGGACTACGACCTGCTCGCGCTGATGCGGGTCATGACCGAGGAAATGCGCCACGGTTGGCAGATGTCGTATCTCCTCTGCAGCCACTTTGGCGACGAGGGCAAGCGCGAGGCGGCGAAGCTGCTGGAGCGCCGGGCCGACGAGGGGGAGCGGCTGCTCGGGTCGTTCAACGAGCTGGTGGACAACTGGCTCGACTTCTTCACCTACACGCAGTTCATCGACCGCGACGGCAAGTTCCAGCTCACCATGTTGTCGGTGTCGGCGTTCGATCCCCTGTCGCGCTCGATGAACCCGATGCTCAAGGAGGAGTCCTTCCACCTCGGCACGGGCAACAACGGCCTGTTGCGCATCGTGAAAGCCGGCAAGATGCCGCCCGAGGTGATCCAGCGGTTCTTCTACAAGTGGATTCCCACGGCGTTCGACTTGTTCGGCACGGACAATTCGTCGTCGGCGCACTGGGCCTACGTGTGGGGCCTGAAAGGCCGGTACGACGAGCGGGAGCACCAGACTGAGCCCGACAAAGCGAAACTCAACGAGCTCAGCCGCGAGCTGTACCGCCAGGAGATCAGCAAACTGGTGGAGCGGCTCAACATGTTCATTCCAGACCGAGACCGCTGGCTGCGGATGCCGGACACGAAGTTCAACCGCAAGATCGGCGTGCACGCGCATCAGCGCTACACCGTGGACGGCCAGGCGATCGACGATCCGGCGAAGTACGCGGCGTATCTGAAGACCGTCCTCCCCCAGGCCGAGCACTACCAGACGGTCCACGACATCGAGAAGGAGCCGGGCTGGATCGAGGCGAAGAAGGCGGATAGCCTGCTCAAGTGAGCCCCCCCCACCCCCGCCCCCGCCCCCTGGTGGTGGCGCATCGCGGCGCATCGGCGCGTGAGGTCGAGAACTCCCTCGCCGCGTTCCGCGCCGCGGTGCAGCTCGGTGCCGACGCCGTGGAGCTGGACGTGCACGCCACGGCGGACGGCACTCTCGTCGTGCACCACGACGAGGCCATTGCGGGCCGCCGCATCCCGGAGCTCGCCGCCAACCAGGTGGCCGAGTTGCGGCTTTCGAACGGCGAGCCGATCCCCACGCTGGCACAGGTACTCGACGCGGTCGGGCCGCGCCTGCAGGTGTTCGTGGAGGTGAAGTCGTTGCCACCCCGGTTCGACGATCGTTTGCTCGACACCCTGCGCCGAGGTCCGAACCCCGACGGCTATGCGGTCCATGCGTTCGATCACCGGATCGTGCAGCGGCTCGGGACCCGGTCCCCCACGCTGCGCCGGGGCGTGCTCAGCGCCTCCTACCCCGTCCGGCCGCTGGTCGCGCTCGAGGACGCCGGCGCGACGGTCCTGTGGCAGGAGCGGACGTTGGTGGACCGGCCCTTGGTCGACGCGCTGCACGGCGCCGCGCGGCAGCTCCTCGTGTGGACCGTGGACGACCCGGCCGACATGGAGCAGCTGCTCGGGCTCGGCGTGGACGGGGTCTGCACGAACCGGCCTGAGATCGGTCGCCGGGCCGTGGACGCGCGGGCCGCATGACCGCCCGCCGGGTGAGTGTGGTCGGCGCGGGCACGATGGGTCTCGGGATCGCCTACGCGGCGGCGCTGGCGGGGTTCGAGGTTTGTCTCACCGATAGCCGGGCGGAGGCGCTCCCGCTCGCCATCGGGCGGCTCAACGATCTGCTGGCGGTGGCCGTGAAGCGCGGCAAGATCACCGAGCCGGACCGCTTTGCCGTCTCGGCCCGGCTGCGCGCGGAGCACCAGTTCGCACCCGCGGTGAGCGGGGCCGAGGTCGTGATCGAGGCCGTGCACGAGCATCTGGGCGTGAAGCAGCAGCTGTTCGCCGAGCTGGAGCGGGCTGCGTCGCCGGACGCCCTGCTCGCAACCAACACCTCATCGCTCTCGGTCGCCAACATCGCCGCGGCCGTCCAGGACCCCAGCCGCGTGGTGGGGATGCACTTCTTCAACCCCGTGCACGCGATGCAGCTGGTCGAGGTAGTGACGCATCCACGAGCGGCACCGGCCGCAGTGGAGCGTGCCGTCGCCTTCGCGCGCGCCCTCGGCAAGGAGCCGATCGTGGTGCAGGACTCGCCCGGGTTCGCGTCCAGCCGGCTGGGGTTGGCGCTCGGCCTCGAAGCCATGCGGATGCTCGAGCGCGGGGTCGCCTCCGTGGAGGACATCGACAAGGCCATGGAGCTGGGCTACAACCATCCGATGGGCCCGCTCAAGCTCACCGATCTCGTCGGCCTGGATGTCCGGCTCGCGATCGCGGAGTACCTCCACCAGGCGCTGGCGGAGCCGCAGTTCGAGCCGCCGCAGATCCTGCGCGACAAGGTGGCGCGGGGGGAGCTGGGAAGGAAAGCGGGAAAGGGGTTTTACAGCTGGAGCGCCTGACCCGCATCACCGACGTGCACATTCACGTCCAGCCATGGCGCGAGCTCAAGCCCAACGTGCTCGAGATGATGTGGCGCGGCCAGGACGCGCATCGCGACCTGATGATTCAAGTGATGGACGACCCGCGCGCGCTGCTCGAGGTCCTGGACCGCGCGGGCGTGTGGCGCGCCGGTCTGGTGAATTACCCGTCGCCCGACGTGATGGGATTCACTGATGCGACCAACGCCTTCGCCGCGAAGTACGCACAGGCCGACCCGGAGCGGTTGGTGCCGTACGGCGGCGTGCACCCCCGCTTCACGAAGGACCCGGCCGGCGACGTGGACCGGCTCGCCGACCTGGGCATCCGGCTCGTGAAGATTCATCCACCGCACCAGGGCATGCCGGCGAACGCGTACACGGACGGCCTCGATGCCCTGGGGAAGATCTACCGGCGGTGCGAGGCGCGCGGGCTGCCGGTGATGATCCACACGGGCACCAGCATTTTCCCCGGGGCGCGCTCCAAGTACGGCAACCCGATGGAGCTCGACGACGTCGCGATCGATTTTCCCGATCTCCGTATCGTGATGGCACACGGCGGCCGGCCGCTGTACATGGAAGAGGCGTTTTTCGTTTTGCGACGCCACCGGGGAATGTGGCTCGACGTCTCCGGGATACCGCCCGCCCGACTGTTGGAGTACTTTCCGCGTCTCCCGGAGCTCGCGGATCGGGTCCTGTGGGGCACGGACTGGCCGAGTCCGGGTGTGAAGGACATGCGGATCAATATCGACCAGTTCCTGGCGTTGCCGCTCAGCGACCCGCACAAGAAGGCGATTCTCGAGACCAATGCGCTGGCTCTGTTCCCTGCTGCTCGCTAGCTCTGCTCTCGCGTCGGCCGCGACGGCGCAGACGTCGGGTTCTCCCCCCTCCCCCCCCCCCCCCCCCCCGCCCACCTCCCCCCCTGTCACCCTTGCCCCCCCCAACTTGCAGCGCATACTGCTTC
>Ga0075423_10000700_pt1 | contig 27719 bp, 22 predicted proteins | sample SoiMethybrSBSTD2_FD_80114 | JGI IMG/M metagenome (GOLD analysis project Ga0075423, IMG submission 80114) | Bulk soil microbial communities from a Populus tree surrounding site in Tennessee, USA - Soil MetaG P. TD hybrid SBSTD2 | ecosystem: Environmental > Terrestrial > Soil > Tree plantation... | reverse complement strand
TTCAAACGCACGGAACCGGCCGTCATTCGTCGCGCCGATGAACAGGAGACCTCCGGCGGTAACCATCGGTCCTCCTGCTCCAGGAGACCCAACATTCTGCTTTCCCGGTGGTAGAGTTTCGTTAACGCCCAGTGGTACCTGCCACGCTATATCGCCCGTATTTGCATTGATCGCGACCAGCCGGGCCCAAGGCGGTTTGCTGCAAGGCCAATTGCCGATAGTTTGACCGTTTGCGTCTCTTACGGACGCGCTGAAAGCCGGCCCAGTCACACGCGTATAGGGAAACTCTTTCGCCAGATCCATCCCCGGTGTGTAATTTGGATTTTTTTGAATCCAACCCGTTGCCGGTGCATCTTTCGAATTCACGAAGATGTAGTTCAGTCTCGTGTCCACTGCCGTTCCGCCCCAATTCGGCCCGCCCGTAAATCCCGGATAGATCAGAGACGGCGGGTTACCTTCGGTCTTGTACTTCCACGGTGTGTATGGACCGGCGTTAAAGAACATCGTCTTATCCCAAAGCTCGCGGCAGGCTTGCGCATGCTCCGGCGTCGTATCTTCTGGAGTCACCAAATCCTCACCCGTCATGCTCACGCGCGTTACGGCTGGAGGTTTGACAGGAAACGGCTGCGTTGGCGGATACCATTCTGTGGGCACATCGCCTTTGGCTACGGGCCGTTCTTCTACGCCAAAAATCGGTTTACCAGTGACGCGATCCAAAATGAAAACCCAACCCATTTTGCCGGTCTGAGCGAGCGCCGGGATTTTCTTACCGTCCTTTGTCACGTCGAACAGGCTGGGCGCCGGTGGTAAGTTGTACTCCCACAACTCGTGATGGACGGTCTGGAAATACCATTTCAACTTTCCCGTTTCGATATCCACCGCCACCGTTGAATTCCCGAAGAGGTTGTTACCCGGCCGATCGCCGCCATAAAAATTTGCACCTGGGCTGCTTATCGGCAGATACACGATGCCGCGGTCCTCATCCACTGTAAGAGCAAACGCCCATACATTATTGCCGGTTCGATTCTTCCAGCTATCGAAACCCCAGGTCTCATTGCCGGGCTCGCCTTCGCGGGGAATCGTGTGAAATTCCCAAAGTTGTTTTCCAGTACGTGCGTCGTAGGCGTGCGTATCGCCTGGCTCACCGGCACTTGTTTCGAGCTGCGGTCCGATATGCCGTTGGCCGGGACCGTAAAAGTTGGATCCCATCAAAATGACGTTTTTGTAAATTGCCGGCGCTCCGTCATATGGGATCTTCAGCTCGAGTTCGCCGTTATTGCCAAAACTCGTGGATGCTTCGCCCGTGACAGCACTGATGGCCACCAGCTTTCGTGCCGTCGTGAAGAAAATGCGCGGCGGAGTATTCTTATCGCCTGGCCAATAGGACACCCCTCGAAAAGATGACTGCCCCTCCTTCAACTCGTAACTCCAAATCTCCTTGCCTGTCTCGGGCTCCAAGGCAACCACTCGATTTCCGGCAGGCAGATACATGACACCGTTCACCACAATTGGCGTGATCTCTTGAAAGATCTCGCTGGGGCTGAGACCTGTGAGCGGCTTGCCATCACGCGGCCTCAGCTTATAGGTCCACGCAGTGGTGAGCTTGTTGACATTCCCTGTATTGATTTGCGATAGCGGCGAAAACCGTGTGCCGGCGAGATCGCGATTGAACATTGGCCAATCCGCATCAGTTTTCGGGCTATTCTTTTGCGCTGATCCGACTATCGAGAGAAAGAAAATCAACGCCGCGGTAGCTATGAAAACGACACGCCAAATCCGCATGCAACTGACTCCTTGGCTGTTTAGGAATTAGTACCGATACCGGGCGCATTCTATCAAGAGTTTTCCAACGGCGTATAGCGACCAGGCTCGCGTAGCGTGTCATTGGAATGGGCGATCCCGGGCGGTAACGGAATATGAAACGAGTTATGGCTTGGGCGGAGTGTCGGAGGTTGGAGAGTAGTAACCCGTTTTCGCGCGCAGGTGGAGCTTCGAGAGACCTCGCGGAGGATTAACTTTGACTTGGACTTTGCGCCATCGCCCGTCTTTCGAACGATTCGTTGAGCGGTAGCCGATGATGTATTCGTTCTTCAATTCAACCGCAATTTTCTGGCAAATGTCGTCGAGTCCCAATCCATTGAAGGCATATCCGCCTGTTAGTTCGGTCAGCAGATTGATCGGCCCTGTGGCGCCGATCGAGAAGATCTGGACGTTTTGTTCCTTGACGAACTCTCGGAGACTGGAAAACGAATAACGGCTGTGGTTTTCTTCGCCATCGGTGATCACCAGCAAGGCCCTTTTCGAATTAGTACCTTGCCGAACTTTTTCCATTCCCACGTACACGGCATCATAAAGTGCTGTCGAGCCTTTGGCCGGAATGAAAATAATATGTTCCTGAAGTTTTGCTATATCGGTGGTTAGATCTACCGTGACATGTGGCCGGTCGTTGAACTCCACCAGAAAGTACTCGTCGTTGGCATCGGCTGTCTTCAAAAATGACAACGCAGCTTGCTGCGCGTATTGCAAGGAGGACTGCATGCTGCTGCTGGCATCAAAGATGAGTCCAACGCTGAGGGGAACGTCTTCGGCGGAGAAGTACTCGATTTGCTGTTCAATCTTGTCTTCCCAGATCTGAAAATTCTGTTTTTGAAGACCGACAACGTACCGGTCTTCCGGATCCATGACGGTGACGTTTATCAGCACAAGGTCCACATCGACCTTGATGTCTGGCGTTGGAGCCTTTTGGGCAAGGAACGGCGTGCCAAATGCCAACAGCAGTGCGCCGATGCCTAAGCCTGCCAGCTTCATACTATCGAGCCGCCGTTACCTTGGTGCGAACGCTGTTCATTGCGAAGACCCAGACCGGTTGACTGTTCAACCGCCCGATCGCGATTCGCCCGGGATAACGTGCCTTGTTCACACTCATGTAGTTCGCGTAGCGAACCTGGACCGGAGTATCGTTGTCCCCAATTCTATAAACGAGATCGACGGGGAGGCCATCGCTGTCGAGAGTTAGAACGTACGAGTCTTTCGTATCGGAACTCTCGAGACGGTTCTCATCCGTTTCTGAAGTAATCAGCGGCCGCTTCAGAAGCGTTTGCATGACATCGTGTACTTGATAGCTCAACAAAAGGAGAGTCGCCTGCTGCGCGATCTTCTCTCCGGAATTCTTCAATCCTCCTCTGCAGTCTTGCTTCGCGTTTTGCCCTGAAATCGAGGCAGTACATTGACCATCTTTCGATTTAAACGTCACGACGAGATCCTTGCCGATGCGCTTATTGAAAGTCATCATCCATTCTTCGACTTGGCCTCCACTGTTGGTCCATTGCAAGAAGCCATTGCCTTCCAGGTCCGCCAATTCCTGAACCCCGTCTATGCCTCCAATACCCGACAGCGCTTTGAGCAGCGATGCGCTCGCACTCTGCTGCAAAATAAGAGTGCTCCGCTTCAGCGCAAACTTTTCTTCGGCAGGCTTTCCTTCCGGCAGCTGGATCTGACGGCTGATCGGTTCATACCCTTCCGCGTAAATCTCGAGCTTGGCATTGCCTGCGGGCAGGCCAGTGACTGTGAGACGATTCTGCGTGGTCGGCCCCTTGTACATTTCATCAACGATTACCGCGCAGTCCTTCGGCTCGCAAACAACTGTCAGAGCGCCGGCCATCTTGGGAGCCGGAGGAGCCGGCGGAGTCGGGGGAGCGGGAATCATCGAAAGCAATTTCGCGCTGGCTCCAAACTCCTTCAAAACGTCGAGGACTCCTGGAGTCGCTTGAAACTGAACGCCAGCCTTGGAAATCTGATCCTCGACCCGCGCGGAGTTACGAGTTGACGACAAAGCCTCGAGCACCTGCCGAAGCGTGAGCGGCATCGGCGGCTTCGGGGCCGCGGCTCGCTGGCCACGCTGCGGCTGAGCCGGGGCCGGCGCGGGTGTTCCGGGCGCAGGTGCTCCGGGCGCAGGTGTTTGCGGCGTGGGAGTTGCCGGCGTGGTCGTCCCACGCGCTTGAGCCCAAGTTAGTATCGGATTTTCCAGGGTAACCAAGACCAGAAGTGTAGAGGCAATAACTCGAAGCATAATGGTCTAATTCCATCAGATTTCTACGAGTTCCTCAAATCCTTTGATATTCGTGGCAGTATAGGTGAATTAGCCGTCTCCGGAGGACCAGACTTGTCCCCGGTTAAGACCAAAGTCAGGTCTGCCATGACTGAAGATAACGTCCCATCGAGCACGGATTCGCGCAGGCGCCTCACAGCAGAGGCAATGGCTGCGAAGCAGCGTGATATATCCGTTAGTGAATTTTTCGCCAAGAATCGGCATCTCCTGGGCTTTGATAATCCGCGCAAGGCGCTGCTGACGGCGGTGAAAGAGGCTGTCGACAATTCCCTCGACGCGTGCGAAGAGGCAGGGATTGTCCCTGAGATCTGGGTGCACATCGAAACGACAGGACCCAATCGGTTCAAGGTCGGCGTTCAAGATAACGGCCCCGGAATCATTCGGAAGCAGATTCCCCTGATTTTCGGAAAGCTTCTTTATGGATCGAAGTTTCATCGGCTCAGGATGAGCAGGGGACAGCAGGGGATCGGTATCAGCGCCGCAGGCATGTACGGAATGCTGACGACCGGTAAGCCTGTAAAAATCGTCTCTATGACATCACCCAAAAAGCCCGCGCACTATTTTGAAATCCAGATCGATACGAAACGGAACCGCCCGGAGATCATCAACGGAAAAGGGGATGGCGAAGATATCCCCTCCGGAGAAAAGGGCCACAAATACATCGTCGATCATGGCATCGAATGGGTGTCACACTATCCTGCGTCTGAAGATCAATCACGACCGCCCCGTGATGTTCGCAGCGGCACGCGGGTAACGATTGAATTGGAAGGCCGCTACGTGCGTGGGCGCGGCAGCGTGGATGAATATCTCGAGCAGACTGCGATTGCCAACCCTCATGTCACGATCCATTACATCGATCCTGAGGGAACCGAAACAGCATTCGCCAGATCTACCACACACCTACCCCCTGAACCGCGTGAGATCAAACCCCATCCGTATGGAATCGAATTGGGACAGCTCGTAACCATGCTGAAAGATACGGATGCGCCTACGATGGCGCAGTTCTTGACTACATCATTTTCCCGCGTGAGTCCGGGCGTCGCACAGAACATCTCCGAGTTAGCAAAAATTAAGCCCCGTGCAAATCCAAAACAAATCGGGAGACAGGAAGCTGACGCGCTTTATCACGCGATTCAAAATACGAAGATCAGCGCACCAGCCACCGATTGCATTTCGCCGATCGGCGAAGCTCTGATTCTCAAAGGATTGCACCAACAAGTACCAGGCGAGTTCTTCAGCGCCGCGACGCGTCCCCCGGCGGTGTATCGCGGAAATCCTTTTCTGATCGAAGTCGGGCTGGCATATGGAGCGGCCAGCGCTACCCAAAAAGTGACTCTCGACGCGCTCACCGAAATGCTCTCTGAAAGCGATGCGCGCTCGTTAAGGCAGTTTTTGTTGACGAGCTTTGACGGGGTCGGCGGGGCGGGAGCGGAAAAGATTTTATCCGAAGCGAATTTAGGGCCGCGGCAGACACCTGCGAAGCTCAAGGGTGAAGACATTACTCGACTGCATGTCGCGATGAAGAACGTAAACCTGACAGAGGGCCAGACGATGCAGGTACTGCGATACGCAAATCGTGTCCCTCTCCAGTTTCAGCCCGCAGCATGCTCCATCACGCAAGCTGTGATATCCACAAACTGGAGGGCGTATGGCCTGACACAAGCGAGAGGCCAACTTCCTGTCGGCCCTGTCACTGTTATGGTGCACATCGCCAGCGTGTGGGTACCATTCACAAGCGAATCGAAAGAAGCGATTGCCGCATATCCAGAGATCATGAAAGAGCTGCGACTTGGTCTCCAGGCGGTTGGACGCAAGCTCGCCATGTACTTGAATCGCCGAAAACGAGTGCTTCAAGAAGGCGAACGGCGCGAGATTTTTTTAAGATATTTGGGCGAGGTCGCCTCCGCGGTCTCAATGATCAAAGACTACAGCGACCGATCTAAGAAGGATTTGTATGGCCGGCTGGTCGACGTGGCGAAGCGAAAGACGGCCGTGGCGGATACACAACTGGACAACCGGGGAAAGAAAGTAGAGCCGGTCGAAGCAGATTTCGGCGAGAACGTTCTGATAGTGTCCGAGGAACAGCCGGATGATGCGAATCGAGCACAGTAAGCGATGGAATAAATGATATGCCTAAGAAGACGAAAAAGAGTGTGGATAGCCAAAGCATCACGGCCAAGGACAAGAAAACGCTAGGCTCGATTCGCAATCTGGCAGACACGGTCGTACAGTCTGCCGAACGCGGGCGCGCGCCCTACGTGGATATTCCCTCCCGATCGCTGTCCAATGTTCGGTTCAATCAGTCTCGACGCATCATCGAAATGGGAACCGGAACAAATCGACGCGAGCTCTTCAACCTGGCTCAGGCGCGAAGCTATATGCAAACGTTGCTCGTCGGATCAGGTTGCAAACAGCTGATCGAACAGGGAAAGACAACGAGCATTCGAGGTTTGTTCTATCTGTTGAAGCACACCATCGCAGGAACAAGCGAAGAAACTTTCGATACTCAGAGTGAATGCGATCCCGTCATCGAAGATGTTGAGGTTTCGCTCGACGCGATGCGGGAGGAACTGCATCTCTATGCCAAGAATGCCGGCGCCATGGTCGGTCCGATTACGTTGGTGGACACCGGCGACGAGATCGATTGCTCACGCATGGGATCCGGCGGCTACAGCATTCCGTCCATAGTCGAGCCGGATATTGTTCAATTCAAAAAGAACACTGCCAAGTTCGTGCTTCACGTCGAAAAAGATACCGTCTGGCGGCGGTTTAACGAAGACAAGTTCTGGCGGCAGCATCATTGCATTCTGACGCACGGCGGCGGTCAGCCGCCTCGCGGAGTCCGCCGCATGCTGCATCGATTGCACTACGAACTGAAGCTGCCGGTGTACTGTCTCCTGGATAACGATCCTTGGGGGTATTACATCTACAGCGTTATCAAGCAGGGATCGATTAATCTCGCGTACGAGTCCCGGCGAATGGCAATTCCCGACGCGCGCTTCCTCGGGTTAAGGAGTGAAGACTATCAACGATGCCAGCTGACTCCCAGCGTGCAAATCAAGCTGAACGAACAAGACACAAAACGCGCACGCCAAATTGCTCAATATCCGTGGTTCGCAAACAAGAAAGCATGGCAGAAAGAAATCGACTTGATGCTCAAGAATGGTTTCAAGTTGGAAGTTGAGGCGCTCATCAGCAAAGATATCAGTTACGTCACCGAGCAATATGTGCCCACCCGTTTGGAAGAAGCGAATTTTCTAGACTAGGAAGCATGCGACGACGGGTTTCCGTCTCTTTGATTTTGCTCTTTTGCCTTACGTCAGCGATTCATGCCGCGGACATCGCAACATTGCGCGCGCACATCGAAAAAGTTATCCCACGTGCTCGCGGTCAAGTCGGGATTGCGATCAAACACGTCGAATCCAGCACGGAATTGATGGTCAATGCGGATCAAACCTATCCGATGGCCAGCACCTATAAAGTGCCGATCCTTGTCGAATTGTTTTATCAACATGCGGCAGGGAAGATCTCTTTGGACGACCGCATCGAGTTCGGCCCGACAGACCTTCATGGCGGAGGTCCGGTGGCTCAGTTGCTCGACACACCAGGCATTCAGCTGAGCGTACAAAACCTCATCAATCTGATGATGAGAATCTCGGATAACTCGGCCGCCGATCTCATATTGACGAAAGTGGGCCCATCTAATGTTACGGCGCGAATGCAGTCGCTAGGATTGGATAAAATTCGCGTCGATCGAACCACGCTGGAAATGATCCTGGACCAATCCGGAGTGGACTACAAGAAATACGGCAGCCGCCCACTCGCCGAAGTGCGCGAGGCGCTTGCAGCTGTCGATACAGCGAGTGCGGCACGAGCCAACGACGAGTTCAACCGCACGGAGAAAGATGTTGCGACGCCTCGGCAGATGAACGCCTTGATCGAAAAGATCTATCGAGGCGAGATTGTCGATCGCGACACTTCGGACGAAATCATCGAAATTATGAAACGCGCCGAGGTCGGTATCGCTCGCATCCGCGGCTTGCTGCCGGAGGACACGGTGGTGGCCCATAAAACGGGCACGATTAGCGGGAGCACAAACGATACGGGCATCGTGTTTCTTCCAGGCTCTGCGGGCCACCTGGTGATTACCGTACTCATGAAAGACGCAAAGGCTACTGCCGCGGAACGCGAACGAGTGATTGCAGAGATTTCCCGATACGCCTACGATTATTTCGTCTTCAATCCATCAGGCCATTAAATGCTTTTCTCGCTGGCGTCGTTTCTGTTGCCGCCACTGTTCGTTTTCGGTGTTTACCACCTCCTGACCTGGTTCAACGTCTTCGAAATCAACGGGCGCGTTTTTTGGAAACGAGTAGCGATCACCTCCGCGATTTCCCATGTGCTGCTCGCTTCAGGGTTCTTTGCTTTTTCCTATTTCGATGCAAAGGATCTGAATTTCGGCGTCTATCTTTTCAACGGCTCTAACTTCTGGCGATTGATAACGGTTTTCGATACGGCACCGATGCTGGTTATCGTTTTAGTGTTTTCATTGCTGGATCGGGCGGGCTTGAATCCTCCCGGCTTGGTCGCCATGACCCTGGTTATTACGTATGTCATCGGCACATTGCAGTGGTTCTTCGTCGGCGGCGCGCTCGGCGCTCTGCTGGAAAAGTTTTTCGAAGGACTTAAGACGCCCGAGCCGGAAGAGGAAGACTGGCAGTAGACGGAACTGCGAACACAAAAAAGCACAAGAGCCACAGAAATTTTGTGCCTCTTGTGCTTTTTGTGTTCCTAACCTCTCGCTCGGATTACGGGCAAGTTGACATCACGCGACAAAACGAAATTCACCTTCGTCTCGGGCTCGAGCTGGAGCTGTTTTCCCTTCGTTAGCAACACGGTAGTAGTTCCGGTTCCCCCTCCGATAATCGCACCCAACGCTGCGCCCTTCTTTCCGCCTGCGATTGCTCCGATAGCGGCGCCGACACCCGCTCCGCCCGCAATTTCAGCAGCGTCGCGCGTGTGTGTGTCGTTCCCAACAGCAATGAAAGGCTCCGTTGGGATGTTGTGTGAAGTTCCGGCGACTTGAATTTCATCGATAACCAGTTCGAGCCTAGCTTTTCCTTTGACACGTCCTGGCTCGTCGACTTTTTTGACATGGCCTTTAACCAGCGCACCCTTATTTGCGACCACCTTGCCGTCGACCGCGATCGGGTTGCTCAGGTGGGCCGCAAACGTATCGCCCTCCTTGCTCGTATCCGTGCCAATAGCGTCTGCAAGCGTAGCGGTTATGGCTGTACCTTCGGGAACCGTTACCGTTTGGGTTCGATCAGCCGGACGAGTCTCGCTTTTGTTTTCGTCCGGGCGCTTAGGTTCAGCCGGAGCAGGCGGAGCGGGCGGATTAGGCTTACTGGGCTGAGTAGCGGGCGGAGCGGGCGAACCAGGCTGATCGGTTCGGTCGGCATTTGCGCTCACTTGCTCGTCGGGGCTGTTATTCCGTGTACAGGCAACAGGGCAAAACGCCAGCACCCCCGCCAAAAGTAGATGAATTGCAAATTTCATTCCTTCCTCCTAAAACTATTTAGACGTCCCGGTTTTGATAAGACTAAAATTCATAGTGATTGACCCGAAGCGACACAATTCAACTGCCTGAAACCAAGATGGTCAGGAAATGCTCAATTCCACCACTGCTCAGTAACTTAGTCATTTTTGTCCTGGTAGCTGCGGCCGGCGGTTGGGCACAAACACAACCGGATTTGCCGCATGTTCTTATCCTCGCCACCGGCGGCACAATTGCAGGTGAGCAAGGCGAGCCGGGAACCCTCGGTGGTTATGAGATCCGCAAGCCGATTGCCGAAATCGTTGCCCAGGTTCCCGAGCTCAAGAAATATGCTCAAGTCGAAACAGAACAGTTCTCGAACATTGCGAGCGCTGTCATAACTCCCGAACAGTGGCTTCAACTGTCACGCCGTATCAACGCGATCTTTGACAAACGGTCTGATATTTCGGGTGTTGTGGTTACTCACGGTACGGATCGGTTGGAAGAGACGGCGTTTTTTCTGCACCTAACCGTCAAGTCGGAAAAGCCAGTTGTAATCGTCGGCGCTCAACGGCCGCCAACGGGCATCAGTCCGGACGGGCCCATCAATTTGTTGTCAGCGGTGCGCGTAGCGGCTGCTCACGACGCTCGAGACAAGGGAACCCTGGTTGTAATGGACGATCGCATCATAAGCGCTCGAGACGCACAGAAACGGTATGCGCGATCCGGTGGTTTTTCGGCGGAGGAAATGGGCGTCATTGGTATCGTTGCGCGGCACGGCGTCGAATTTTTCTATACGCCCGCGCGGCGGCACTCCCTGGTGTCGGAGTTCGATGTGCGGGATTTAACATCGCTACCGCGAGTGGATATTCAATATTCGTACGCAGGAGCGGAAGGCACCGGGAAGAACGATGCCAAAGCGGTTATAGTAGCGACGACCGGATTATCTCCGGCCGAGCGAGCCTACTACGAGGCGCTGCAGCGGCGCGGCACTATCGTCGCGACTACGTTTCCTTCCGGAGACCAGGTTGTCTCACCGCCCCAGACGCGCGACTCCTTCCCGATTATTGCAGTTAAGCGACTCTTACCTACACACGCACGTATCCTGATGATGCTTGCTCTCACGAAGACGCAGGATGTTCGCGAAATCCAGCGCATTTTCGATCAGTATTAAGAGGAACATGACATTTCGCAACTCGCTTTCTTTCGTATTGGTTCTGGTCCCCGTCTTGATTGCATCTCTGCTTTTAGGGCAGCAGACGTCACCCCTGACTCCGGACATACCGCCCAAGTTCGACGTGCCGACGAGCACATACGATTACGTCAAGCGCGACGTCATGATTCCAATGCGTGATGGCGTGAAGCTCCATACAGTCATCGTCGTTCCAAAGGGCGCCCGTAGTGCGCCGATGTTGCTGACGCGCACGCCCTACAACGCATCGTCTCGCGCGCAGCGCAATGCGTCACCGCATATGCTTGCGGCCCTGCCGCTTTTTGATGAGGCATTCGCGGCAGATGGATATATCCGCGTGTACCAAGACGTTCGCGGCAAATACGGATCCGAAGGTGAGTACGTGATGACGCGGCCTTTGCGCGGACCGCTGAACAAGAGCAACGTCGATCACTCGACTGACGCGTACGACACAATTGAATGGCTTGTCAAAAATGTCGCGGAGTCCAACGGACGCGTCGGCATGGTGGGCAGTTCGTACGAGGGATTTACCGTTGTCATGGCTCTCATCAATCCACATCCAGCACTCAAGGCCGCCGTGCCGGAGAGCCCCATGGTAGACGGTTGGATGGGAGACGACTGGTTCCACTACGGTGCCTTTCGTCAGGTGAACCTCGACTACTTCACCGGTCAAACGAGCGTCAAGGGATCCGGAGAAAGCGTCGTACGAGCAGGCTACGATGACTATGAGAACTTTCGGCGGGCTGGTTCAGCGGGGGATTGGGAAAAGGCCGCGGGGCTCGATCAATTACCTTGGTGGCATAAAACCACGGAGCATCCCTCCTATGACGCATTCTGGCAGGCGCAGGCGCTGGATAAGATTATCGCGTCGCAGCCTCTGACAGTTCCGACGATCTGGTTACAGGGTCTCTGGGATCAGGAAGACATGTGGGGCGCGATTCACAGCTACATGGCTGTCGAACCTAAGGACGCCGGTAATGACAAAAATTTCCTCATTATGGGCCCGTGGTTCCACAGCCAAATCAATCGGGAGGGTACGACCCTAGGACCGTTCCACTGGAACGGCGATACGACGAACGAGGTTCGACGAGACATCATCAAACCGTTCTTCGATCAGTATCTGAAGGACAGCGGACCGAAGGCGAACACGCCGCCCGTTCTCATCTACAACACAGCGGACAATCACTGGGACCGGTTCAATTCCTGGCCTTTGTCATGCGACTCGGGATGCTCGGCGAAGCCGCGGCCGCTATATCTCACAGCGAACTTCGGCCTGTCCTTTACAGCGCCGGCGGGATCCACACAAACGGCTTCGGCTTACGACGAGTACGTTTCAGATCCGACAAAGCCGGTTCCTTACCAACTCCGTCCCGTACGCTTCTCCGATTCGGATGCCTGGAGACGCTGGCTCGTCAGCGATCAGCGCCCTTTTGCCGATCGTACGGATGTCCTGACCTATGAAACTCCGCCGCTCACGGAGAGTGTTCGCCTTAGTGGGGCGCCCGTCGTGCATCTCGTCGCGTCAACGAGTGGAACCGATAGTGATTGGGTCGTGAAGCTGATCGATGTCTACCCCGATGAGGTACCGAGCCAACCGGAATTGGGCGGCTACCAGCTCGGCATTGCGATGGACATCTTCCGTGGCCGATATCGAGAAAGCTTCGAGAATCCAAAGGCGATTACGCCCAATAAGGCACTGGCGTACTCTTTTGCTCTCCCGACCGTAAATCACGTATTCAAACCCGGGCACCACATCATGGTACAAGTGCAATCAACGTGGTTCCCGCTGTACGACCGCAATCCCCAAACGTTCGTTCCGAATATCTTCTTCGCTAAACCGAGCGAATACGTCAAGGCGGTGCAGCGCGTGTACCATACAGCGACTGAATCTAGTTACATTGACCTTCCAGTCGTACGCTGAGGCGCTATGTTTGAACGCTATACCGAAAGAGCGCGACGCGTGATTTTCTTTGCTCGGTATGAGGCCAGTAACTTCGGCAGCGTAACCATCGAAACCGAACATTTGCTGTTAGGTCTGTTCCGCGAGGATCAGAGTATGCTCATCCGCTTCACTCAAAATGCGGACTTGAGTGACACCATCAGGAAGGAGTTAGAAGAACGCCTAACGGTGAGGGAAAAGGTGTCGACATCCGTCGATCTGCCTCTTTCGGATGAGTGCAAACGCATTCTCGCGTATTCTGCTGAAGAGGCAGAGAGACTCAACCACCAACACATCGGTACTGAACATCTTTTGCTCGGAATGCTGCGCGAAGAAAGGTGCGTGGCTTCACAGATCCTTCACGAGCGAGGATTCAGGCTGAACACGATTCGCGAGGAGTTAGCACGCAATCCAATAGCAGCTCAAACAACGATTACATCTGCGGCGCCGGCACCCTCATTTCCTTTTTTCGCCAACCCTGTATTACCAAAACTCGGCGTTGTGCCGAATGCCATTACGGCTAAACGAATTGCCGAAGCGGTATGGATTCCACTTTATGGGACGTCCACAATTGCAGATCAAATTCCGCTGCAGGCTGAATTGAAATACAACGTGTGGATTGTGACGGGGTCTTCGACACCGGACGAGGCACTGTTTGCATTCATCCTTCAGGCCGACGGGCGAATCCTCTCTATCGGGCGCGGGACGCCGCAGTCGTAAACCCGTCGAGCTGTCTCCATATTTTGCGAAAAAAGGTATACTTCGCGAACAAATCCAACATTCGATTATCGGGAAACAACATGAAGCTCAGATCAACGAAAATGATTCTTTTAATCGTGGCCACAAGCAGCATCTGCTTGCTGGGCGTTGTCGCAGGCGGCCAAGCTGGGCAGCAACAACAGACACCACAGATGGCAGAGCAAGTGTTCAAGAACGTTCAAGTCTTGAAAGGTATTCCCGTCGACGAATTCATGGACACAATGGGTATGTTCTCCGCGGCGCTCAGTCTTAACTGTATCGATTGTCATACGGCAGAGAGCGTTGGTACGTGGGATAGATTTGCCGACGAGACACCGCTGAAACAGACGGCACGGCGGATGGTGCAAATGGTGAACGCGATCAATAAGGACAACTTCAAGGGTGTCCGCTCCGTCACCTGCTATACCTGCCATCACGGCGACCTCCGGCCCCGAATAGTGCCGAATCTTGCGGCGCAATATGCTGTTCCCGTGGAAGATCCTAATGAGATCGAAGTTTTTCGACTTCCCGGTGGTCCTACCGCGGATCAAGTATTCGAAAAATATTTCCAGGCACTCGGCGGCACGCAGCGCCTGGCCGGCTTGACCAGCTTTACTGGAAAGGGAACTTACATCGGATTCGAAACAGAACAAACGAAGGTGCCGGTAGAAGTTTTTGCCAAGGCTCCCAATCAGCGCTCCTCGATTGTGCATATGGCCGTTGGAGACAAAGTCAGTCTGTATGACGGGCGTGCCGCGTGGATCGCAGGCTCAGACAAGCCGCTGCCATTGATGACGCTGACAGGCGGGAATCTGGAAGGCGCACGAATCGACGCGCTCGTGTCTTTCCCAACACAAATCAAGCCTGCGTTCAGCCAATGGCAGGTAGGTGCGACCGCGATTGACGACAAGGAAGTACAGGTCCTGAGAGGAACCAATCCCCGGCAGTCGCCTGTGAACTTCTATTTCGATCAATCTGGACTGTTGGTGCGAGTCGTACGGTTTGTCGACACCGCTGTCGGGCGCCTCCCAACCCAGATCGACTACAGCGACTATCGAGAGGTTGCGGGAGTCAAGTTGCCATTTCACTGGACGGTGACATGGACCAACGGACAATCGACTACGGAATTGAGCGAGGTGCAGCCTAACGTGGCGATCGATGCGGCTCGTTTCCAGCGGCCTGCGCCAGCCCGGCCGCCGAAATAGTAGATCGGCAGGAGGCGTCTATGACCGCACGCTTTTTCAAGAGGCAACGAAAAAGCGCGCGTCATAGGCCGCATCAACAGTTATTTGCTCTCTGGAGCAGTCTTCGTTTCGGGGGTAGCACCGGGCGTGCCGGGGACGCTCCCGCCAAGACTCAAGAAGAGCCTCGTTCCATCGGCTAATACGAAATTTCTACCGACAGCCTTATTGGTTCCTTCCTTGGCTTGATAGCCTTCGATTGTCAACTCGGTTCCGATCTTTACCGTATTCTTGGTGACACCCAGGCGAATCAGTGTGTTCGGACTGCCGCCTTCGATCATCCATTCAGTAACTTTTCCATCCGGACCTTTCACGTCGATATGGAACCACGAGTGAGGATTAATCATTTCCCACTTGGAAAGTGTTCCTTTAAGAGTGAGCGGTTTGTTGACGTCGAATTCCGCGGAAAAGGCGTGATGCGCCAACACGGGCACTGCGGCCGACAGGAGAACCGCGGTAATCGTCACGGCTAGTGTAAATCGCATTGATGATCCCCCTTTTTTACTCTACTTACTTCCCGCTTTCTTCGCGGCGTCTTCGGCAGCTTTCTTCTCTTCCATACGTACCGCCTTTAATGTGTTTGCGACGCCGTAATTGCCTTCATGGCAGGCATGCTCAAAAACGGGGCCATTGATTTTTACGAAAGGCATCTCACCCTTCCACGGTATTTCCCAAGTCGACGGATCGTGAACCGTAAATTCGTACCGAATCGCATCGTCGCTGACGCGCGTGAAGCGCTCGATAACTTTCATATTTTCACTTGCACCGCGGAAAGCGGCCTTGTCGTTAAAATTTGTGGTTTCCACGACCAACGTATCGCCTTCCCAGTGTCCTCGCGAATCGCCGAGCCATGACCGGTATCCTTCCGGAGCGTGGGGACGGCCATCCAGAGGAATTACTCGGGCCTCATGCAGCATCTCGATGAGTATCGTGACGGTGTCCTTGCTCTGAAGAATTTCGTACGCGGGATTGTAGCCCGGAGGAAGCATCGGCGGTCCCGCATTCGAGTAAACGCAACGCGAGCCCAATGGAATGTTCTGCACTTGATCGTACTGGGCGCCCTGTTTCTTTCTTTCTGCCGCGCGGTCTGCAGCTCTTTTCTGGCCCTCGGAAGTCACAGGCGGAAGCTTTCCGTTCGCGGGTTCCACAATAACGGACGTGCGCAAATTTCCCGTCAGCCGCGTTTGGCTACGATCCAAGCCGAACTGAGTGAAGTCGTAATGCACGTCAGCAACAGTACCTGGTGCGGTCTGCTCCTCTTCGCGTTCCGCCGCCTTTTTGTTCGCTTCCTCCAATTCCGCCGGCGTATAGAAATCTTTTGTTACGCCGTTCGGCCGTTCCAAAGGGGTATAGCTGTTGTTGGTCCAGTACCCTTGCAGGTCGGGCTGCCCATCCGGCGTTCTGGGCGCCGTCCAGGGCTTGGTTGAAGCCGCAGCCTTAGGTGCAGCCTTCTGAGCCTGAGCGGCAGCGGGTGCGGGTGCCAGCAATATGACGACGATCAGAGCCAAGAGAGCTGCGATGCCCAGGAATGTTGCCAATCGATGATTCATTGAGACCTCCTACTTCAGAGGAACTTTGCGGAGTTGACCATAAATCAAATCTTCCGCGAATTCGACGCATTTGTATTCTAGAATTTGCGCATTTTTTTCGATCCGGCGATACAGCGGCATGCTGATCTTCCACGGCCGCGTGAAAACGTTCGGGTCTTCGATAGTCGCTTCGTAATTCAGATGATCCGCGTCGATGGCGGTAAGCCGCTCGACGACATGTAAAGCATCGCTATGGAAATTTCCTGCCCTATCAAACCAACTGAGATCGTTGAAACCCGTTGTGTCGATAACCAGCGTTTCTCCTTCCCATCGGCCATTGGACCAACCCATCCAACTGTCGGCAGGAGCCTCGGTCTGATCCGCCATGTAGATTGTGCGAAGGGCGCCTGCAAACTCGAACACCATCATGATTTGCTTCGTACTCTGGACGATCTGGAACGGGTATGGCATGTACATGGCGCGCGGAACGCCCGGCAAATAGCACTTCGTTTCCGGATCCAGACTCATCCGGTTAGCAAAGTTTTGCTTCTTCTTCTCCAGAGCTTCAGGTTTGTAGGGAATCTTACCGCCTTCAACAATGCCGACGCCAGGTGCCACGGAGTAAGCCGCTCCGAGCTGCCAGAAAGGACCTGGCGCCGCGGAGTGAGCTTCAATGTCCCAGTAGGCCTCGTTCACGCCCTGCCAGACGCCGCTCAAATTAGGTTTGCCGTCCTTCGTCCGAGGCGCGCGATATGCAGGCGCTTGAGCCGGTGTTTGAGCAGGAGCGCGAGCAGCCTGACCGAAAACTGTGATGATTCCTAAGAAAAGACCGGCCGCCACAATTATCGAACTTACACAGCGAGTTCGCATTCGATCAGTAATCCCCCAAAATCGATATACCTAACAGAAATTTGTGTTGATGTTACGTGCAAAGAAAATTCAAAGTCAATGAATCGAAGGCGGAATTCGGACATTAAAACGAGGCCAGGTGCTGGGCTTCGTTTCGATTTACACCAGATCGTCCTGTGGCGTTCAAGGAAAACCACCTGGCGGCCCATATATGCCAGGCTTTTAAGTGCCCACTACGTGCTCCACTGAAGATACGTGCTGTCCTTGACCGGATCAGCAGGCCTTTACTAAGCAAAGATGTTCGCAAATACTCTGAAATATGTTGGACACCGCAAAAGGTTCGCCAAACCTTGGCTTGATTGTCCGAACATCTGTTCTCATCATTGCTGGTTTCGCAATTCCTTTGCTCACTCTGCACCCATTGCAAAATGTTCCTTATATTGACGATTGGGTTTATGCATGGGCCGTCGAGAATTTTCTGAATACAGGAACGCTCAAGATACTGGATTGGTCCACCAGCATCGATGTTGCACAGATCCTTTGGGGCGTTCTGTTTTGTTTGCCTGCGGGGTTCTCGTTCGAAGCGTTGCGCCTGTCAACCTGGGTGCTCTCCGTGTTTGGCTTAATAGGGTTTTATTTGCTGTTGTCGGAACTGGGAGTGTCGCGGCGTGACAGCCTGATCGGAGTAGCTATACTCGGATTTTCTCCACTTTACTTCCTGCTTTCCTTCACGTTCATGACGGATATTCCGGCGATCACATTTAATACCTGGTCTATTTTCTGCTTCATCAAGTATCTGAATTCGGGGAGAAATCGCTGGATATTCGTGGCCTCGGCATTTTCTATTCTAACGATCGCGACACGATTGCCTGGCCTGGCGATTCCTGGAGCGATTGCCGCACTGTCGTTGTTCCATAAGACTTCGTCGATCAGGAAACTCCCTGCTGTGCTGGCCGGTGTCATTGTTCCTGTCTTGAGCGGGATCGCGCTGATTTACTGGCATTCCCGTCATATTGAATATCGAACTGATCTGACATGGCTCGGTGGATCACCACAGATGCGCACCGCGAATTTGCGATTCGGTGTCATATATTTTCCTCAGTGGTTGTTGGTCACACTGATTTATGCATTGCCGGCGTTGGGAGTACTTGTAGCGCCATTGGCGATTTCCTGTCCGGCGCGCCGGCATTACCAAAAGATTCTCGTGGCAGTGGCCGTCGTGATCGCTGTAGTTGCGGTTGGGTTCCTGACCGGCGTGGCTTCACCGAGCTCTCACGGCGCAAACAGGTTTTTGGCGGACATGGGCGGCAGCTACCTTCAGGTTCCGGGGTCCGTTAAGCAGCCTCCATCATTTGTCTGGAACCTTTTGGCTGGAGCCGTCGGCCTGGTGTTGTTCTGTCTGGCTGTCGGCCCGACGCTCTCGAGGCGGATGGGTACTGGAGTGGCTATGCTGCGTTGGCTACTGATAATGCAGCTGGTGTTTGTCGTCGTCCTCTCGCTATGGTTCTCCCGTTACTTGTTGCCTCTTCTGCCCACAATCCTGGCCTTGATTCTCGCAGCAACGCCAGTTCGCCGGCCCGCCTGGGCGCTAGCTTTGATCGGGTTCTCCGCCGTGATCTCAGTCGGAGTTTTGCACGATGACATCCAATACAATCGCGCTCTCTGGTTAAGCGTTGACTACTTGCGAGAGACAGGCGCTTCGTGGCCTCGAGTTCATGGTGGGTACATCGTGAATGGTTGGCTGCAGTATGCGCACAGAGAGAACGCGAAAGTGAATGGAAAAGGAGACGTGCAAGTTGAGTGGATCAATGTGCAAACCGAGGATTTCGACTATCAAATATCCAATAAAGCCGAGGCTGGCTGGCTTAAACTGAAGGAATTCCAGTATAGGACCTGGTTTGGGGGGCCCGGTACGTTGTACGTTCTCCGACGCCAACCGCGCTGAACCTCTATCTGCTAATTCGCTTCAGACGTCTAAATCTCTTAAATTCTTGCAGTCGGCCAGGGATGCGCGAGGCCCGCCGCTGTAATTTAGGTGATTTGGATGTCTGACCCGAAATTTGCGGCCTGTGGCCTTCGACAGTTGTTGTATTTTGTACTCATTCACGAACGGGGACGTAAATAAACATGAACAGTCCGGGAAATTCAGTGGGACGACCTCAGATTTCTGTCGTTCTTCCTGTTTTTAATGAAAGTGAAAACCTGAATGCACTGGTCTCGAGATTGCTGCCGGTCCTTGACCGTGCTGCCAACGACTCCTTCGAGCTGGTTTTCATCGATGATGGCAGTCACGACGGTTCAGCCGAGTTGCTCGACGCGTTAAGCGAAGAAGATAGCCGTCTTAACGTCGTTCATTTCTCGCGAAATTTCGGTCATCAGGCCGCACTCCAGGCAGGGCTCGATCACGCCAGCGGTGCCGCGGTAATCCTGATGGATGCCGATTTGCAGGATCCGCCGGAGTTAATTCTGAACTTTATCGAGAAATGGCACGAAGGATATCAAGTGGTTTACGCCGTTCGTCGCAAAAGGAAAGAATCTATTTGGAAGCGATTCGCCTACAGTCTGTTCTACCGCACCATGAAGTTAGTCGCTGAAATTGAGGTACCCCTTGATGCTGGCGACTTCTGTCTGATGGACAGGCGAGTTGTAGATACTTTGGTTGCTCTTCGCGAGCGGAACAGGTTTCTCCGTGGACTCAGGCAGTGGGTAGGGTTCAGGCAGATAGGAATCGAATACGAACGGGATGCAAGGAATGCAGGAGAACCCAAATATACGCTTCGCAAATTGATGGACCTTGCGGTAACAGGCTATGTCGGATTCTCATCAATGCCGCTCCGAATGGCTGCATGGCTCGGCGTATCAACTGCCGCACTGGGCTTTCTCCTCATCATCTGGTCGACTGTAAGCAGACTAGTTCGGTCGGGTGTTCCTCAAGGCTGGGCTTCCACGATTGCAGTGATTTTGTTCGTCGGAGGAGTTCAGCTCGTCATGCTCGGCATCATCGGCGAGTACTTGGGCCGAGTCTACGATGAAGTCCGCGTCCGTCCCCTCTATGTGGTCAGCTCGCGCACCGGATATTCGAAACCGATGCGATCCAGCGGGGAGCAAGCGGAGCTCTTTGCCAAAACACGAGCCGGTTCTAGATGAAAAAGCGCTTTGCAGAGCAATACGGTGATCTTGAGGAGTGGCACTGGTGGTTTCGTGGTCGGCGAAAAATTATCGAATCTATTTTGAGTGGTCAACTTATCGCCGGCGAGAGACGCATTCTGTCCGTGGGTTGTGGACCCGCCGAGGGGCTTGCTTGGCTGCTACCCTTCGCGGGATCGCATGGCAAAGTTGTCGGACTTGATATCGACTCTACTCACGCGCGGAATCTCAATGAGAATATCGAGTTCGTGGTGGGCTCTCTCGAGGATGCACCACTGGCGGATGCATCTTTCGATGTGGTTCTCGCGCTGGACGTCCTCGAACATTTGGATGACGATTCGAAGGGCCTCCGAGAAGCGGTTCGCCTTGTGAAGCCCAAGGGACTGCTGTTGCTTACGGTCCCCGCATTGCCTAGCTTGTGGGGCGGACAAGATGTTGTGAGCGAACATCGGCGCAGGTACACCAAGCGCTCCTTCGTTCGCCTATTCAAAAATGCGGGGTTGTCGGAGTATCACGTTCGATACTTCAATACTCTCCTCTTTCCGCTCGTTGCCGCGGTAAGACTGTCGCGACGGTCGGCAGGTATGGGCGCGCGGCAGAGGAGCGACTTCGAGGATAATCGGCCAGGATTGATCAATGACGCCCTCGCTTGGATATTCAGTTCCGAAAGTCGCTTGAGAAATTACCTGCCGATGCCGATTGGTGTTAGCCTAGTTGCAACCTTCCGTCGATAGTCGATTGATGTACGGCGGCTATAATTCCTGATGATTTTCGAAATGAAGGATCGAGCGGTCATGCCGCTAGGGTAAGACCACATCTTGGATTTTGGTAAAGAGCGACATCAAGATCTCATAGTCGACGCCGTTTTTGGTTCCATGGAAAATCTCTTCACCTTCGAGCCGGTAACCGACGTTCAAAAAGAGATCCCGATAAGTCCGGATCATGTAAGGAAGGAGCAACTTATCGTTGCCTTCGTGCATAGTGTTCGCCATGAGTAGCCGTCCATTACAGCGGGTCGCGGCGAATAGCTGTGCGGCGAGCCAAGCCACGTCAAAAAAAGGATAGACCCAGCCAAGGTAGCAGATGGCATCGTTAAAGATCACCAGATCCCATGAACCTTCAGCCTGCCATTCGTAATCCATGACGTTCCCGGTCCGGAAATCGACATGACTCAGGTCTCGTGCCAGAGCGCGAGCGCGCTCAATTGCAGTCGGAGAGATGTCCATAGCCAGCATGTGATCAGCAAGAGGAGCCAGAAGACGTGTGAAATAGCCTGCCCCGCATGCGATTTCAAACACCCGCTCGTAGCGGCGGTCTTCCACAATGCCGATCAGGCGTGCACACCGAGCCTTTTCGTATGCGGAGTGTTCAAAGTCCCAGGGGTCCCCCTGTCGCCAGAGCTCGTCACAGAAGTCGCGGACCCGCTCACCAACGCGCGCGCGCTCATCCATTTGGTCCTCCCTGAAAGCTCAGTGGCCCGCTGTTTTTTGAAAGACTTGGTGACCCCACAGCCACTTGTCCTCCCACACTTGGACAAAGCCCAGCGCTTCCATCCGCTGAAACGTGGGACCAAAATCCTGCATAATGTGCTGTGGCCGATCTTCGTCATCTTCCGCAGCAATGCGGGCGTACAAAAAACCTCCTGGCCGTAACGCTTTCCAAAGTTGCTCGACGGTCGCAATGGGGTTGACGAGGTGTTCAAAGACGTCCATTGCGGTCACAAAATCATAAGCATTCTCCGGCAGCTCGTGAGCTTTTAGATCGATATAGGCAGTTGGCAAGCCGCGCCGCTTGAAACGCCATTGGCTAAAAAGCAGCAGTGTTGAGCTGATGTCCGCCAACGTTACATTGAAGCCATGGCGCGCAAAGAGGATGCCGCCCGATCCGACTCCAGCTCCAAAATCCAGGTATTGCCGGCCGCCGTGTTGCCGGGCCAAATGCAGAGCGGTCACATAGGCGAGCGGCGACATATCATCACGCAGCGTGTGCCACCACATGAGTTCGTACATGGTAGTCTGACTCTGATCGTAGAAATGCTCGATCGCCCGTTCCTCCCCCGCGTGGACTTGCGCGTGCCATTCTCCCTTCAGTGTCTCAACAGCGCTTTCACACCGACGGCGCACTTCGTCAGTATCGTCACACTGCACGTAATCACTGAGTTCACGGAGCAGACTATCTGGTAAATTCTCTTGTCCCTGGTCCACTAATGCCTCGGTCCACGTCGCTCGGTATTCGCCCAGCAATCGATCTTGCTCGCGGCTAAATTCTTCGGCAGTCAGCCGTTTTTGGTCAACAGCCTGCCACAAGGCTTGTAGTTGATCTGGCAACAGCATTTCCATTAATCGTCCCTCCTACATGTCGAACCCGTTTGCATCCGGCTTTCACCAGACTGCCAAGCCAGTTCCGAACCCTGTACTCAAACACCCATGGCTTTTGACGTCATCTTCTATTGTCTTCTCAATCTGAAATGCAGCGGTCTTTGCATCCGAGATGTGAGTAGCCTGCTTTGTAAGTACATCGTAAGAATAGAGAGAAGCGAATGAATAGATCACATTCTTACCGGATTCAATTCCTTGCTCTTGGGTCTTCATCCATGGCCACAACACTTCACCCTTGATAGTGCTGTCTTCATAAAGAAGCGCTAAAGCCCCGGTGACGTCCCAATCAGCCTCAAAGATTATTCCTGGACCCTCCCAGGCACATAATCCCGTAAGCAAAACAGAACTGCCTTTCGGCGGCCGGAAATTTTCTTTCATGTCCCTTAAGATCTCACTCCGCTTTTGCGCAGCGACGATCCAGAATGAGGACACGGTATTAGTAATCAAACACGCGCTGGCGCACTGCAGGGCTACTAAGATACAGAAGACACGATTGGATATCGCTCCCCGAAGAAATACACTGCTCAGCAATGCCGCCAGTGACGCCCAGGAGATCGCGACGGGGACAGCCGCTGCAATAGCGACTCGATTGTTCACGCCGGTGTTTACACCATAGTAGCTGTAAAAATATGCATAACTCATGCCGGATACCAATGCGGCCCCACACAACGTTAGAGCTAAAACGAAGAGATGAGGCGGCCTGTCCTCTGATGTTTTCGCCACGTGCATGAGATAGCTTGCGATCACGACTCCGAGGGATAATGCGATTAAGAATGCGGACCAGTTCCAGTATTTGCTTGAGATCGTCCACAGGATATGGGGCAAGTTAAGCAGGTATGCACGGTAAGTTAGGTCTGCCGAACTGCTGAACGTGTTATCGACTAACCACCATCCAACCGAATTCACGCCGGGGGCACGACGGTTATATTGTCCTTTTATAACGCCGATCAAGCCAAGTAATAGCGGATTAGCAAGATAAAACAACACCGACGTCATCCAGTTCCAGCGGATGCTCTTTCCAGAACCCCTGAATTGCCAGCGCTTGAACGCGGTCAGTAGCGGATTCAACAGGAAGAGCGGCATGAAAACCTCATAACTGAGCGAACTCATTACTAGACTTAGAGAAGCAGCGCCTTTCCACTGCCACACCCTCGATCCTTGAAACCTGACGGATTTAAGGTCGCAGTACAGGCTGGCGAAATAAAAAATCATGCTGAGATTCGCGCAGAAGTTCGCGTACCAAAAACGATCGGTGGAGTAGTGCGGTAATAGTCCATAAATCGCGGCTACCGCCAAGCTCATCAGACGACGTTCGGTGAGTACTAGCAGGGCAAAATAAAAAACACCGACTCCTAGAAACAAAATCGTCGTGTTGATGAGATGGTGGCCGAGAGGTTTCATGCCGAACAACTGGTAGAGCACAGCCAGCTGAAGCGCCTGTACAGGGCGTACCCTGAGATCGGGCCATCCGGTAAACAGCGCCCGCATCAGTCCACCTAACGATTGATCGGCGGAGAAATGGAGCAGTTGAAGCAATCGCCAGTCATCCCAGTAGAAGCCAATCCGGAACACATAAAAAACGGAAGACAGCGTCGTGAGGACGGCAAGGAAAACACAATCCCTCAAAATAGGGTCGCTGGCCTTCTTCATAAAATCGAAAAACTTTACCTGGCTAGAGAGCCGGTCCGAGTAATGTGAAAACGGGGTCAGACCCCTCCTTCACAATTTCTACAGTGCAACCGCATGGAAGGAGCAGAGCTCGATATGATTCTCGGCAAGAAATTCAGGGATCCGACTGTTGCACAGAATCTCGAGCTCCGTGAGTCGTTCAATGCTGTACATGGTATCAAAATCGATCCGCTTGGCTGGATGGCAGCCGAGTTCTGTGATACCCGGGTCCAAATTCGCTAACAGTTTCAGTAAGGCGTCGACTGCGATATTACCCAACAGGGGCGTTCCAGTATTTGTCTGACCGTAGAATGCTCCGCAATATCGAACGTCTGAGTAGTGACGTAGAGGAGCATCGATCTCATCGGCAAGTTTCTTGACAATGGAACATACAGATTCCGCGCAATGCGCCTGCTGGTGGGAATCGATGTGACTGGGGTTTCGGGCCAGTAGCTCACTAAACGTCAAAAGCTGCCGGCTTATTTCCTCTGCGACTGCAGCCTGATCGTCCGTGCGGACAACTTGATACAGCGGGACCCACTGGTTCAGCCGATACGTCCATTCTCCCAGATCGAGGTGAAGTCCGACGCTGAGGTCAGGATGAGCCTTGGCATAACGCGCCGCTTCAGCAGCGGCCGGCCACCGTGTCATGAGGCTTGCGCTTCTGACAATGCCGCGCTCGAAGGCTTCAATGACTCCTTCGTTGATACCGGTGCTCTGGCCGAAATCATCTGCGTTGACGATGAGGTGCTTTGTCGATGGCATATTTACGAGGTCCCCAGGTCTTCGATAACTTTAGCAAGTACAGTCTCAGCTCTGAAGTATTCGTCGGCTATAGCAAGTGCCGCCCGGCTATGCCTGTCATAATCGGATCTGATAGCTTCGAACGCTGCAACAATGTCGTCCATGGTATTGAACGCGAACAAACCTTCACCTGTCGGTAACGCTATGCCGAACCCAGTGTCCTGTGTGATCACTGGCCGCCCGGCGGCTAGGTAGCAGGCGCTACGCTCGCTGAACCATCCGCTTTTCAGACGCACGTTCTGATCGCGCGCGACCGTGAACTCTCCGCGGGAAGCAATGATGTACGACCGGTACGACCAGGGATCGGTCGTAAACGCGTGCGCATCATTAAGTTTCCATCCGTTTGATACAAGAAGGTGCAGCTCTTCTTCCGTCATTCCGTGGGCAGGGATCAGATCGCCGAAACCTGGGCGCGTAACCTTTGCATCCACTAGACCCATGGAAAGCTCGATGGGTTCATTGACCAATTTGGGAAGCTCAATGAATTTCGTGAATTCACGATCTTTGCTCCAGTAGTAGGTTTGTCCAGCAAACTGAATGTCGTGCCCGCCCTGTTTCCAATTGCAAACAGTAGTGAATTCTTTCCTTGTTGGAGGTCCGGCTTGCCAGAAATCCATGAGGACCGGCTGACGGCTCTTGGATCGGAGCCGCGGAAGCGGCGGTATCGGGCAATCCGCGTTTCCTATGTTTTCACCATAAGTCACAAAGTCATCATGTTGATCGATCGTCCTTCTCGCGATGCCGTCTCGGTTGGCGAACGCCAGTTCATGGTAGACGGGATCGGTGCCGTAATAAACGAGTCTTCGCACCTTGAGCTGCTGTTTTGTACGTATTCGAGTAGCGCCCGCTACGTTTAGTACAAGGTCTGCATCCGCTAGCAGACCTTCGGCTTTTGCTTTGCTCATACCCAGCCATTCGCAGTCCGAATAACTTCTGCGATAGGCCCAGCGGTCACCCAAGTCAAAAGCCTCCGCAACCCCGGCCAGATACGGGACGGCGTAGTCGGAGTCATTCACTTTCATTTTGCGGATCGGGTCGTAGGGCCAAAGGGAGGATACCTCCATGTAGTAAGCGTCATGCCCAAGGCGCCGCAGGCCACCAGCAATTTGCATGTGCATCCATGCCATACCGGCATAGGGCATCGATGCGAGCGTACCCACAACCACGATTCGTAGCGGCTCTACCTTACTTTTTCCGGCCAAGAAGGTCTCCTTACGAAGAGATCATCCATCCGAAGCCAATCGGCAATTACCGGGCGTCAGGTGCGATCTCACACCAAAATACGGTATGCACTGTACTCCAACCAATGTAAAATCTCCCCGATTCTTAGAACCCCCGTCAATCGAAAACACCCCACATCGTACAATTTTCCGCGCGGAAATCGTTGTTACAGCAAGTGATACTCGGCAACAAGGAACGGGATTTTACGTTGGCAAACGACGTGCTACTTTTGGTCCACCACGCGTGCTGGACGCGGATGCTTTCGACTGCGCGACGGCTTTCGCTAAATGTCTCGTAGCAATTGCCGGCGACAGAAGAGTTTCCGCCACGAAATCCTGCCGCGCGAGTGCTGCGGGTCGCAATCCGACTGCCCCGGTAACGGGAAGCTTCGAGCATAAGGGATCATCGTCCGCCACTCACCAATTTACAGAAGCATTTACGTGTCTGAAGTACCTGTCTGAAGTAGCTGACTGAAATACATACCCTGTTACGGTCGAAACTTCCAGACTGTGATGGGCTGACGTGCGACGTGGAGGCGTTGGCGCCGACATTAGACGAGGGTTAGGAATGTCTACCGTATCGGTCATGAAAGCCGGATGGACACGGCTGCCAGTGAGTGCGTCGGATCTCCGGCCGTCTGTTCGCGGAAAGTTCATCTTTATCGGTTCTCAGAAATTCTTCATCAAGGGCGTCACGTACGGTGCGTTTCGGCAGAATGAAGCCGGAGAGGAGTTCCACGATATCCGGAAGATTCGCCGCGACTTCGCCATGATGGCTCGCAACGGGATTAATACCGTTCGTATACAACACACCGTTCCGCCGCCCGATCTCCTCGATGCTGCGGCCGAACATGACCTGCGAGTCATAGTGGGTTTGGGCGCAGAACAGCACGTCGGCCATCTTATTGATGGAAAAGGGCCGCACAAAATCTTTAAGCAGATCCGTGCCAAAGTGCGCACCGCCAAGCGGCACCCCGCTCTGTTGTCCTATGCGCTGGGTAACGAGATTCCTGCCGGCGTTGCGCGATGGTGGGGCAGGGAACGCATCGAGCGGTACTTGCACGATCTTTGCAAAACGGTAAAGGACGAAGATCCGGAGGCTCTGGTGACGTATGTCAATTATCCGAGCACCGAGTATCTCCAACTGCCCTTCCTCGATTTGTGCTGCTTCAACGTATTCCTGGAAAAGCCAGACGAATTTCGTGCCTATCTTGCTCGGCTGCAGAACATCGCTCTGGATCGTCCTCTCGTGATGAGCGAGTTGGGGTTGGATAGCCTGCGCAACGGAGTTGCAGCCCAGGCGGAGGTCCTGGACTGGCAAATACGGACCAGCTTCGAGGCGGGCTGCGCTGGCGCTGTAGTGTTTTCGT
>Ga0075423_10000699_pt1 | contig 27726 bp, 30 predicted proteins | sample SoiMethybrSBSTD2_FD_80114 | JGI IMG/M metagenome (GOLD analysis project Ga0075423, IMG submission 80114) | Bulk soil microbial communities from a Populus tree surrounding site in Tennessee, USA - Soil MetaG P. TD hybrid SBSTD2 | ecosystem: Environmental > Terrestrial > Soil > Tree plantation... | reverse complement strand
TCATCGACGTGCCCGCGACCCACCAGCGCAGTTTCCGCCCCGAGACGAAATAATCGTCGACGCCGCCCGAGGCGCGCCGCTTCTGCCACAACCCGACCCCGACGAGAAGGACTCCGTAGACCGCGACGACGATCCAATCGATGCCGGTCACAGGGACACCGGCAAGCGGCCGGGCATGGGGATCTCGCCGACGAGCGCCCGCGCGGCGGCGCGCTGGGAAGCTTCCGAGTCGTCGTAGAGGCAGATCGCCGCGTCCGACGCGACCTCCCGATGGACGTACGGATTCCCGAACGAGACGGCGACGATCCGCTTCGTTCCCGTGAGCTTCGCCCGCGCATTTGCGAGGGTTTTCGGATCGATCCCGACATGGCCCTGGAAGGCGCGCACCCGCGAGCTCAGCGCGATCAGCCCGACGTCCGAATCCTTGGAAATCACCCCGCGCCGGTCGAGCTCGTCGCGGAACACCTTGGGTTCGATCCCCCCGTCCGTCACCAGCTCCAGCCGCGCCTTCCGGACCGGGAACCCGCCGCGCAGTTTCGTGACGGAGGCTTCCGCGATCCGGGCCGCGGCCTTCTGGTGATCGTCGCAGCCCACGATCCGCTCCACCGCGCCGGGATCGGCGATCCGGCTCTCGTTGAGCCCGCACCGCTTCTTCGCGTCGAGAATCCGCGCCACCGCCCGATCGATGCGCCCCTCGTTGAGCCGGCCGGTCTGCAGCGCCTTCTCGAGGGCGTCGACCGCCTCCAGCGGATCGGCAGGATAGAGCAGGACGTCGTTCCCCGCCTCGGCGGCGCGCACGACCGCTTCCGCCGCGTCGATCGTCCTGGTGATCGCGCCCATCATGAGCGCGTCGGTCGCGACGAGGCCGCCGTATCCGAGGTCGTCCCGCAACAGGCCGTCCACGACCTTCGCAGAAAGCGTCGCCGGCCGTTCGCCGTCGATGCTCTTCACCACGAGGTGAGCCACCATGATCGAATCGAGCTCCTCCGCCGCCTCCCGAAAGGGCGCGAGCCCGGGGCCGGGATCATCGAGGACCGGAAGCTCGAGGTGGGAATCGGTCGAGACGTCGCCGTGGCCGGGGAAGTGCTTGCCGCACGCGAGGGCGCCCTCGGAACGGACGCCGCGCGCGAACGCCCGGCCCAGCCGGGCCACGAGCGCCGGGTCGGCCCCGAACGCCCGCGTGTTGACGATCGGATTCTCGGCGCGGACCTGGAGGTCGAGGACGGGCGCCAGGACCCACGGCACGCCGAGCGCCTTCGCCTCGCGCGCCGTCACGCGCCCCTTCAGCTCCGCGAGCTCCTCCGAACCCGTCGCGCCGACCGCCATGTTCGAGGGGAGGACCGTCGCGCCGCCGACCTGCTGGCCCGCGCCGTTCTCATAGTCCGAAGCGACGAGGAGCGGGAACTTCGCGAGATTCTGGAGCCCGTTGACGAAGGAGGCGATGTCGAAGATCGACCCTCCGAAGAGGCAGACGCCCCCGACGCCCGCCTTCACCGCGTCCGTGATCCGCTCGTAGTCCGGGAGCTCGAAGCGGAAATCGGCGCAGACCATCTGCGCGACTTTCTCGCGCGCCGACATCCTGGGTTTCACCGCCCCCCTCCGGGAATGATCTTACCCGCCACGACCGCGCGCCGGGCGCCGGTCGCGGAGGGGATCGTGTTGGGCAGGCCCTGGATCGCCCGCGCGGCGAGGAGGGCGAACGCCGCCGGCTCCTTCGCGAGCGGCGGGAGCCCGTACGCCTCCGACGAGACGACCCGCGCCGGGGAAAGAAGCCACGCCAGGTGGCTCATGAGCGTGACGTTGAACACGCCGCCGCCCGAGACGATCACCTCGGCGGGAGCCGATCGCGCGAAACTGGAGAAGGCGTCCGCGATCGTCACGGCCGTGAGCATCGTCAGGGTCGCGATCGCGTCGACCGATGGACGGGTTGCGGCGTAGTCCGGGCCGAACTCCTCGCGGCCGGTGGACTTCGGGGGACGCTTGCGGAAATACGGATGGCGGAGAAGGCGACCGAGCAGGTTCGCGTCGATCCGGCCGGACCGCGCGAGCCGTCCGCCGTCGTCGAAGGAGGCGCGGCCCCGGGTGATCCGGCGGACCATGTCGTCGATCAGGCCGTTCCCGGGGCCGGTGTCGAACGCGACGGTCGGTTTCCCCCCGCCGACGAGCGTGACGTTCGCGATGCCCCCGATGTTGAGCAGCGCGCGCCTCTTGGCGGTGCCTCCGAAAACGAAATCGTCGAAGAAGGGCACGAGCGGCGCCCCCTGGCCGCCCGCGGCGATGTCGCGCGGCCGGAAATCGGCGACGACGTCGACGCCCGTCACTTCGGCGATGATCGACGGCTCGCCGACCTGGAGCGTGTGCCGGCCGGGCGCGTGGAAGACGGTCTGGCCGTGCGAGCCGATCACGCGCGCGCGAGATCCCCGCATCACGCGGCGGGCCGCGGACGCGAACCGGCGGCCGAGCAACGCGTTCGCCTCGCTCAGCTCGGGAGCCCGGGCCTCCGCCAAGGCGAGAATGCGCGCCTGCTCGGCCCGGCTGAAGGAGTCCGTGAGATGTCGTAGTACGCGGACCGTCCGACCAGGGCCGATGCGCACGAGCGCCGCCGAGACCCCGTCCGCCGAGGTGCCGGACATCAGCCCGACGGCGAGGAGACTATCGCTCTTCGAGCGCGGCACGCAGGTTCCCCCCCTGTTTCGCGAGCGCCCGCTCCGCCTCCCGTGCCCCTAGCCCCCGCCGGAGCATGACGACGGCCGTCTTCACCCGGCCGCGCGCCGCCGCGAGCGCCGCCTCGGGCGCCTTTCCCGCGAGCTCGCGCACGATGCGCCGCGCCCGGTCCCTCAGCTTCGCATTGGTCGGACGCACGTCGACCATGAGGTTGTCGTGGACCTTGCCGAGCCGCGTCATGACCGCCACGGTGATCGCGTTCAGGACGAGCTTCGTCGCCGTGCCCGCCTTGAGCCGCGTCGATCCCGCGACCACTTCGGGTCCGACGCGCGGGGTGATATGAACGTCGGCGAGCCGCGCCGCGGGATTGCAGGACAGGAAAACCGTGCCCGCGCCGCGACGGCGGGCCGCCGCCAGCGCCGCGCGGACGTACGGAGTGGCCCCGCTCGCGGCGATGCCGATGACCGCGTCGCCGGATCGAACGGGGCGCATGGCCCGGGCTCCCGCCCGCGCGTCGTCCTCCGCGCCCTCGACGCTTCGCGTGACGGCGCGCGACCCGCCCGCGATCACCGCCTGGACCAGGGATCGCGGCGTCCCGAAGGTGGGCGGACATTCCGCCGCCTCGAGCACGGCGAGTCTCCCGCTCGTCCCCGCTCCGACGAGGAAGAGTCTTCCGCCGCGCAAGAGTCGCGCGGCGACGAGTTCCACCGCCCGTGCGATCGATCCCCCGACCCGCCTCACCGCGGCCGGGACGCGGGCGTCCTCGCGGTTGATGAGGTCGATGACCCGGCGGATGGAAAGCGTGTCGAGGTTGCGCGTCCGGGGATTGCGCCCTTCGGTGAGCGGCCTGGCCATACCCTCCCTCTTCCCGCTAGCGCGCGCCGGACTTCGCGGCGGCCTTCCTGAGGCGCTGCGCGGCCTGGCGCAGCGTCTCGACGCGCTTGCAGAAGGCGAATCGGAGCAGCGAGGCGCCGTCCCGGGGATCGCGGTAGAACGAGCTGCCGGGCACCGCGGCGACGCCGATCTCCTCCACCATCCAGCGCGCGCACTCGGTGTCCGTCGGGAATCCGAAGCCCGAGACGTCGACGAGGACGTAGTAGGCCCCCTGCGGCTTGTGGGGCGGCGCCAGGCCGGCCTCCTCGAGTCCCTCGAAGAAGACCTCGCGCCGTTCCCGGTACTCCCCGGCGAGGCGCGACGTCACCGCCGGCCCTTTCCGGAGCAGTTCCGCGGCCGCCTCCTGGAGCGGATGGGGCGCGCCGACCGTGAGAAAGTCGTGGACCTTCCGGATCGCCGACGTGATCCGCGGCGGCGCGATCGTGTACCCGAGCCGCCAGCCCGTCACGGAGAAGGTCTTGGAGAGCGCGCTCACCGTGACGGTCCGTTCCGCCATGCCGGGCAGCGTCGCCATCGAGACGTGCTCCGCCCCGTCGTAGACGATGTGCTCGTACACCTCGTCCGTCACGGCCAGGACGTCGTGCTTGCGGCAGAGCGCCGCGATTTCGCCGAGCTCGTCGCGCGTGAAGACCTTGCCCGTGGGATTGTTGGGAGTGTTGACGATGATCGCGCGCGTCCGCTTCGTGAAGGCCCGCCGGAGCGCCTTCACGTCCATCTCCCATCCCGTCGCTCCGGATCTCAGGGGGACGAACCGGGGGACCGCGCCGGACAGGACGGCGTCCGGCCCGTAGTTCTCGTAGAACGGCTCGAAGATCACGACCTCGTCGCCCGGGTCGATCGTCGCGAGGAGCGTCGCGACCATCGCCTCGGTGGCGCCGCAGGTGACGGTGACCATCGTCTCGGGATCGGCGCCGAGCCCGGCATACTTGCGGGCGAGTCCCTCGCGGAGATTCTTCGAGCCCCACGTGATGGCGTACTGGTTGACGTCGGCCCGGATGGCGCGGCAGGCGGCCTCTTTCAATTCCTCGGGCGCGGGAAAATCGGGGAACCCCTGGGCGAGGTTGATGGCGCCGTGCTTGTTGGCGAGGCGCGTCATCTCGCGGATGACGCTTTCGGTGAAGCGGGCGGCCTTTTCCGATACGAAAGCGCGGGGCATCTTCCAAGGATACTCGATCACCCACCTTGCTCTTGTTGAAATCAAGGTCAAGCAATGAGACCTAAAGCCTTCCCCTGCATTCAGATGGATGATAGATTGGGACCTGAGAGAGGTGGCCCCTGATTTCAGCCGCTGATTTACTTATACAGACCATTTCTAGACCTTTTGGTCGGGCTCCAGTTTTGGGCGTGTCCTCGAATGACACAGCCTGTGGTACAAGAGACTCGGAAGCCGGGCCCCGCGCGGACCGCGGGATACCAAGGACTGAGTTGCAATGGGCGTCTTTGGAACCGCCGGAGTGCCTTGCCCGGATCCCCGAGAGTCCGTCCCAAGCCTCTTCGTGGAGGCGGCCATGAAAATCCGCATTGGCGCGCGCTTCAATCGAGACAATCACGCCACTCTCTTTCATGGGGACTGTCTCGACTTGCTGCGAGGGATGCCGGATCGATGTGCCGACCTCGTAGTTACATCCCCGCCGTACAACATCGGAAAAACCTATGAAAAAAGGCTGCACCTCGAAGAGTACCTGAACCAGCAGGCCCGGGTTATCCAAGAATGCACGAGGATCCTGAGCCCGAGGGGTAGCATCTGCTGGCAGGTCGGTAATTACGTTGCAGACGGCGCCATCATTCCCCTGGACACGGTGCTCTACCCGATTTTTGCAGGCGCCGGACTGAAAATGCGAAATCGCATTGTATGGCATTTCGAACACGGGCTCCATTGCAGTCGACGGTTTTCGGGGCGATATGAGGTCATCGTTTGGTTCACCAAGACGGGAGATTACGTTTTCAACTTGGACCCGATCAGAGTGCCGCAGAAGTATCCAGGTAAGAGGTACTTCAAGGGGCCAAAAGCGGGGGAGTACTCCTGCAATCCCAAAGGGAAGAATCCTGGGGACCTCTGGATCATCCCGAACGTCAAGCACAACCACGTAGAGAAAACGGATCACCCTTGTCAATTCCCGGTGGAGCTGATCCAGCGATTGGTCCTTGGAATGACAGAACCAGGCGGACTCGTAGTAGATCCCTTTCTCGGTGTCGGAACCACGGCGGTGGCCGCTATCTTGAATGGACGACGCGCCGCAGGAGCGGATGTGGTCGCAGAATACATTCGAATTGCCTCAGAAAGGGTCCATCTTGCGGCTAGCGGGCAGTTGAAAGTACGTCCGATGAATCGCCCGGTATACCAACCGACGGGGACGGAGCGAGTCGCGCAGAGACCTAGCTTTCCCCTATTCGGCGGATAGTCGAACGGAGGGATTCGGTGGAGATCGGGGGGCTCTATTCGCATCTCAACGGACTTGAGTGGTTGCAAGTCCACGAGAAGGCCATCTGGGGGGAAATCAAAAGGGTCATCGCTCAAATCGATGCGAGTAAGCACAAGAGCAAGGAAAGCAAGGAGAAGGGACAGATAGGACGACTGTTGTATTCACCCAAGGCAATGAATGTCACTTTCGCCAAGAAGCTCAACAAAACTGGGTGGAAAGCGAGCAGAACCGGCTACTGGGTCACAGACGATCACGAGCTAATCCGAAAGACGATGCAGCTCCCCGCCGCGGAACAGAAGAAGCAGATAATTGAAGCCGGAAAGAGACCGATTTTTTCCTACAACCAGACCGATTTCGTAAAGCGTCGGGTCGCCATCGAAATTCAATTCGGGAAGTACAGTTTCATTGCGTACGACCTCTTCGTGAAGCACTTGGCTTTCTATGTGGGTAATGCCATCGATGTCGGGATCGAAATCTTACCGATGAAGGCCATGCAGGAAGAGATGTCCTCGGGGCCGGGGTATTATGAGGGCGCGCTCTACGATGTGCTTCGCCAAGGTCGGGGTGTTCCCGCGGTACCCCTCGTAGTGGTGGGCGTGCAACCCTGAGCACAATCCCGGCGATTGCCGAATGGGACCCCGGACTTGAGGCCTCGCCCTACCCCGGCGGCTGTACCGCGAGGTTCTCGAACCGCGTGTATTCCTTGATGAAGGCGAGCTTCACGGTCTCCGTCGGCCCCGTGCGGTTCTTGGCCACGATCACCTCGCACGTGCTCTTCTGGTCGGTCTCCGGATTGTAGTAGTCCTCGCGGTAGAGGAGCATGACGACGTCCGCGTCCTGCTCGATGGCGCCCGACTCGCGCAGGTCCGAGAGCTGGGGCCGGTTCCCCTCGCGCCCCTCCGGCCGGCGGTTGAGCTGGGCGAGGCAGACGACGGGGACCTCGAGCTCCTTCGCCAGCGACTTGAGCTGGCTGGAGATCATCGCGATCTCGCGCTCCCGGCTCTCCGCCTTCGCGTGCACCTTCTGGAGGTAGTCGACGACGATCAGGCCGAGCTCCGGGTGCTCCGCCTTCTGCCGCCGCGCGCGCGCCCGCAGCTCCAGGATCGAGAGCTCCGCGCTGTCGTCGATGAGGACCTGCGCCTCGCTGAGCGCGCCCGACCCGAGGACGAGCTTCTGGTACTCCGACTCCGAGAGCATGCCGCTCCGGAGGCGGTGGGAATCGACGCGGCAGTGGGAGCAAAGCATCTGCTGGGCGATCTGCGTCCCGGCCATCTCGAGGCTGAAGAAGAGGGCGGGCTTCTTGAGATCGACCGCGACGTTTTCCGCGATCTTCATCGCGAGGCTCGTCTTCCCCATCGAGGGGCGCCCCGCGACGATGTAGAGGTGCGAGGGCTGGAGGCCGGAGAGGAGGTCGTCGAGCTCGTAGAACCCCGTCGCGAGCCCGAGGAGGCGCGCCTTCCGGTCGTGGATGTCGGCGATCTGCTGGAACGTCCGCTTCAGGATCTCGGAGAGGTTCTCGACCGGTTGGGCGCCCCGCTTGGCGGCGACGTCGAAGATGAGCGCCTGCGCCTTGTCGAGGAGCTTGTCCGGATCCTCGCCCCCCTCGCCCGCCTCGCGGACGATGGCGGTGCACGTCCCGATGAGCTGGCGGAGGATCGCCTTCTCGCGGACGATGCGCGCGTACTCCGCGGCGTGCGCCGACGTGGGGACCTGGACGACGAGCGATTCGCAGTACTCGATCCCGCCGACCTCGTCGATCGTGCCTCGCCGCTCCAGCTCCGCCTTGAGCGTCACGAGGTCGAGCTTGCGCTGCGTGAGGTAGAGGTCGATGAGGGCTTCGTAGATGAGCCGGTGCGGCGGGCGGTAGAAGGCTTCCGCGTCGATGAGCTCGATGACTTCTCCGGCGGAGTCGGCGTCGAGCATCATCGCCCCGAGGACGGCCATCTCGGCCTCGAGGCTGTGCGGCGGGACGCGGCCCAAGAGGACATCGACGGGGGACACCGGGGCGTTCGCGGTCATCGTCCACCTCTCTCGCACGGACCCGACAAAGACCTCAGGCCTGGGGGGGCTCCGCCTTCGCGGCGTCGCCGGCCGCGGCGGCCGCCGGCTTCGACGAGAGCACCCAGACCTTGATCTTCGGCTTCACCTCGCGGTGCAGGTTGATGGTCACCTCGAAGGTGCCCACCTGCTTGATCGGCTCCGCGACCTCGATCGTCTTGGGCTCGACCTTGAGCTGGTGGTCCTTGAGCGCCTCGGCGATCATCGTCGGCGTCACCGACCCGTAGAGGTGACCTTCCTCGTTCGTGTTCACCTCGATCGAGACGCTCGGGATCTGCGCCAGCCGCTCGGCGACCTGCGTCGCGCCGGCGATGAGCTTCGCCTCGAGCTTGTTCTGGCGGCGCTTCTCGAGCTCGAACTCCTTGTACATCGGCTTCGTCGGCTTCGAGGCGAGGCGGCGCGGGAAGAGGTAGTTGCGGGCGTACCCGTCCTTGACCTCGACGATCTCGCCGCGGCGGCCGAGCTTCTCGACGTCGTTCCACAGCAGGACTTTCATGGCGGCCATCTCCGTTTCAGTATACTTCGACTCCGTCGCCGATGCGGCGCCGGCGTTCCGACCCGGTACGCCGGGGCTACAGCGCGCCGGTGCCGACGTACGGCACGAGCGCGAGGAACCGCGCGCGCTTGATGGCGAGCGTCGCCGACCGCTGGTGGTAGGCGCAGTTGCCCGAGCGCTTGCGCGAGTAGAGCTTCCCCTGTCCCGTGCAGAGCTTGAACAGGGTCATGATCTCCTTGTAGTCCACGTCGCCGACCTTGTCGCGGCAGAAGCGGCACCGGTTGTCCTTGCGGAACTTGGTGTACTTCTTCTTGCGATCATCCGGCTCGCGACGGTCCCGATCTCGATCAGATTTCATACCTGTGTCCTCACAGACGTCAGACTTCAGACATCAGACTTCAACAGCCGCCAGCTGGCCGTCCTCAGAACGGCACTTGGTCCTCGCCGGGAGGAAGGTCTCCCGCCGCCTCGGGCGGCGCCTCGGCCGCCTCGGCCGCCTCCGGAGCCGCGCCGCCCCGCGCCCCGCCGCCGCCCGCCGGACCGCCGAGGAACTGGACCCGCTCGGCCGTCACGCGGATGCGGCTGCGCTTCTGGCCGTCGGGCTGCTCCCACCGGTCCTGCTGGAGCCGCCCCTCGACGAAGACAGGGCGCCCCTTCTTCAGGTACTCCGCGCAGATCTCGGCCGTCCGCGCCCACGCGACGATGTCGATGAAGGTGACCTCCTCCTTCTTCTCCCCCGTCTTGGAGTTGAAGGTCCGGTTCATCGCGATCGCGAACTCGCACACCGCGGCCCCCTGCGGCGTGTACCGCAGCTCGGGGTCGCGGGTCAGGTTCCCGATCAGGAGCACCTTGTTCAGGCTGGCCATGCGCGCACCTCGTCAGATTCCGCGATCACCGCCGGGGCGGGGGGCCGCCCATGAGGGAGGCCTCGCGCGGCGGCGCGAACCCGCCGCCCAGCTCGCGCTTCGGCGGGATGGGGCCGGCGATCTCGAAGTCCCTCGACGGCTCCTTGCGCAGCTCGCCCTCGTGGTGGAGGACCAGGCTGCGCAGGATCACCTCCGACAGCCCGATGTCGGCGCGGAGCTTCGTCACCGCCTTCTCCGGCGCCCCGAAGTAGGCGAGCACGTACGTCCCGCGGGCGCACTTGCGCACCGGGAACGCCAGTTTCCGCTCGCCCCACTTCGCGACCTGGAGGACCGTCGCGCCGTTCTTCTTCGCGAGGCGGTCCACTTCCTCGAGGACCCGCGGCCACTCGCGCGCCGCGATCGTCGGTTCCACGAGCAGCATGGCTTCGTACGTCTGCACTTATTCCTCCCTGCGATCGACCCGGTTGAACCGGGTCATGGCCTTCTCGACGCCGTCGGCGGCCCAGCCCTTCAGGGCCTCCACGGCCTTCGTCACCGTCTCCTCGACGACTTTCATGTCGTGCGTCCCGAACTTCCCGAGCACGTAATCCGGATTCGCCGCGGCGCCCGGGCCCCCGACGCCCAGCCGCATCCGCGCGTACTCCGCGTTCCCCAGCGCCGCCTCGACCGACTTCAGCCCGTTGTGGCCGCCGCTCGACCCCTTCGCCCGGATCCGGATCGCGCCGAGCGGCAGCGCGATGTCGTCGCACACCACGATGAAGTCGTCCGGCCCGAATTCCGCGCCGCGCGACTCCAGCTGCGGCACCACGCGCCCCGTCTCGTTCACGTACGTCCAGGTCTTCACGGCGAGCGCCGTCGCCCGCCCGAGCCGCCCCTTCGCCGACCAGTACTCGAAGCCGTCCCGCTTGAACTTCTCCCCCCACTCCGCCGCCAGCGCGTCCGCCACCATCCACCCGATGTTGTGGCGCGTGCGGGCGTACTTCTCGTCCGGGTTCCCGATCGCGAGGACGGTCTTCATGCTCCGAAGCCCACATCACGCCGAAGCGGCGGCCACGGGGCCGCGAAGGCGCGAAGGAGGATTACTTCTTGTCCTTCTCGTCCTTTTCCTTCTTGGCGGCGGGCTCCTTCTTCTCGCCCTTTTCGCCCTTCTCGCCCTCGGCGGCCGCGTCCTCGGCCTTCTCCTTCTTGATGACCTCGGGCTCCGCGGGGCCCGGCGTCGCCGCGACGGCCGGCGCGATCTCCTCGATCTTGTGCTCCGTCACGGCGGCCACGACGACCTCGAGCTCGTTCAGGATCTTCACCCCCGGCGGCGGGTGGATGTCCTTCACCGCGAGGTGCTCGTCCTTCTTCAGCTTGGCGACGTCGAGCTCGATCTTCTCCGGGATCGCCGTCGGCAGGCACGAGATCCGGAGCACCTTGACGTACTGGTCGAGGACGCCGCCCTCGTCCGTGACGCCGACGGGCTTGCCCTTGAGCTCCAGCGGGACCTCGAGCGTGATCAGCTCGTCCATCGCCACCTTGGCGAAGTCGACGTGGTAGATCTTGTCACCGAGGTGGTCGTACTGGACCTCCTTGATGAAGACCCGGTCCTGCCCCGCGGGGTGGGCCAGGTCGACGATGCGGGCGCCCTTCTTGAGCGCCATCTCGAGCTCGCGCGTCCCCACGAGCAGGTGGAGGGGCGCCTCCTTCTTCCGGAGCATCACGACGGGCACCTGCCCGCGGCTGCGGAGCCGGCGCGCCCGCCGCGTCCCCAGGTCGGCGCGGCTCTCGGCTTTCAAGATCACGGTCTCGGCCATGGCGGTCTCCCTGTCATTCGAAGAGCGAACTCACGGATTCGGCCCGGTGGATCCTCTGAATCGCCTCGCCCAGCAGGTCCGCGATCGAGAGAATCTTCAGGTTCCCCGGGTCCTTCCCGTCCATCGGAATCGTGTCGGTGACGACCGTCTCGCGCACCTGCGCCTTCTTGACCTTCTCGACCGCGCTGCCCGAGAAGACCGGATGGGTGGCGCACAGGTAGACCTCGTTCGCCCCGTGCGTCCGGCAGGTCCGCGCCGCCTCGGTGATCGAGGTCCCCGTCGAGATCATGTCGTCGACGAGGATGACCGTCCGGTTCTTGACCTCGCCGATGACGTGCATGACCTCCGTCTCTGTCGGGCCGCTCCGGCGCTTGTCGCAGATCGCGAGGCCCGCGTTGAGGCGCTTCGCGTAGGCGCGCGCCATCTTGATGCCGCCCACGTCGGGACTCACCACGACGGGGTCGGGCAGGTTGAGCGACCGGAAATGCTTGATGAGGACCGGGGCGGCGTACAGGTGGTCCATCGGGATGTCGAAGAAGCCCTGGATCTGGTGGGCGTGCAGGTCGACGGCCAGCGCGCGCGTCGCCCCCGCCGCCGTGATCAGGTTCGCGACGAGCTTCGCCGTGATCGGCACGCGCCCCTCGGCCTTGCGGTCCTGGCGGGCGTAGCCGAAGTACGGCACGACGGCCGTGATGCGCTCGGCGCTCGCGCGCCGCAGGCAGTCGATGAGGATCAGGAGCTCCAGGATGTGCTCGTTCACCGGAGGGCAGGTGGGCTGGAGCACGTACACGTCCGCGCCGCGCACGTCCTGGAGGATCTTGCAGTCGATCTCGCCGTCGGGAAATCTCCCCAGCTCCGACGATCCGAGCGGGATGTGCAGGTAGTCGCACACGCGCTTCGCCAGCGGGCGATTCGCTGTGCCCGAGAAAACGACGAGCGCGTTCTTCATCGCCGCACCCGCTTCACCGGCTTCGAGTTTCCGCGCGCGGCGACGGACGCCCGCAGGCTCCGCGCCGGGACGCCCGCGACCACGTCGTCCTGCGCCACGTCGCGACCGGCGAGCACGACCGAGCCCGCCCCGGTCGTGGCGTTCTTGCCGACGCGGACGGGCGCCACGAGGACGGTATTCGACCCGATATGGACGCCGTCCTCGATGACCGTCGCGTGCTTCTTCTTGCCGTCGTAGTTCGCCGTGATCGTGCCGGCGCCGATGTTCACCCCCGCGCCGAGCGTCGCGTCGCCGAGGTAGGTGAGGTGCTTCGCCTTCGATCCCGCGCCGATGCGCGACTTCTTCACCTCGACGAAGTTGCCCACCTCCGCGCCGTCGTCGAGCACCGTGCCCGGCCGGAGGTGCGAGAAAGGCCCGACCTCGCAGCCGCGGCCGATCGTGACTCCGCTCTCGATCACGGTGTACGGAAGGACCACCGTGTCCTGGCCGATGATGGTGTCCTCTTCGATGTAGGTTGTGGAGGGGTCGACGATCGTGACGCCCGCGTCCATGTGGCGCTCGAGGATCCGCCAGCGGAGGAAATTCGTGGCGGCGACGAGATCGCGCCGCGTGTTGATGCCGTAGACCTCGGTCGGGTCGGGAGCGCGGTGCGTCGCGACCGAGCGTTGATGACTCATCAGGATCGGGAGGACGTCGGTCAAGTAGATCTCGCCCTTCTTCGCGTTCGGGGTGACCTCGCGGAGCGCGCGGAAGAGATCGCGGGCCGCGAAGACGTACGCGCCCGAGTTGACCTCCTGGATGCGCTTCTCCTCGTCGGTCGCGTCGTTCTCCTCGACGATGCGCAGGAATTTCCCGGCCGCGTCGCGGACGATGCGGCCGTAGCCGGAGGAATCGTCGATGCAGCAGGTGAGGACGGTGGCGGCGGCGCCCGCCGCGCGGTGGGACGCGACCATCGCTTCGATCGTCGCGGGGGTGACGAGGGGCGCGTCTCCGGCGAGGACGAGGACGTCGCCCGAGGCGCCCTTCAGCGCGGGCGCGGCGCAGAGGAGGGCGTGACCCGTCCCCTTCTGTTCGGCCTGGCGGGCGAAGGCGACGCCCGCGCCGGCGGCCTTCTTGACTTCCGCTTCCTGGTGGCCGACGACCACCACCACGTCCTTCACGCCCGCGGTGGCGAGGGCGCGCAGGACGTACTGGATCAGCGGACGGCCGAGGAGCTCGTGGAGCACCTTGGCCTTCTCCGATTTCATCCTCACGCCGCGGCCCGCGGCGAGGACGACGGCCCGGACGTTGTTGAGCGACACCATGTCCCCTGGGTTTTTCGAGGTGTGCATACACAGGGGGGCATCCCGCGGCGGCACCCCGCACGGCTCCGCTACCACACGGATCCGCGCCCGCCCGACGGGACCTTCTCGGCCCGCTCCCGTTCCGACCGGAGGCGAGGGGGAATGTTATTCAAGGTGGATCAGCGAGTCAAGGGGAAGTGGCGAGAGACGGGAGCTTACGAATTCAAAATCCAAGCTTCGAGCTCGAAGCCAGGCTGGGCACGGGAAACCGGAGGCGGGAAGCTCGCGACGCTCCGCGGAGCGTAGCGTCGCGGCCGCCGGACGGACGGAGGCCCGCCGCCGCCTCTGCCCGGGGCGGACCTCCGTCGCGGAGCCGGCGGACGCGCTGATCCGGTCCCGCCGGGGCGCCCCCGATCAGCGAGTCAGCCGGTTCCGAACCTGGTGTCGGCGCTTCAGAACTTCTCTTCCGCTTCGCCGTCCTCTCCCGGCTCCCGCGGGTCGTCCTCGGAGCCGTTGCCGACGTTGCCGGCGGGCACCCCGGCCCCCTCGCGCGGCCCGAGGAACTGCACCCGCTCGGCCATCACCTCGATGCGCGCCCGCGGCGTCCCGTCTTTCGCGCTCCAGCGCGACTGGCGGAGGCTTCCCACGACCATGACCGTGCGTCCCTTCTTGAGGAACTGCGCGCACAGCTCCGCGAGGCGCCGCCAGGCGGTCACGTCGACGAAGCTGACGGTCTTCCGGGGCTCCGCGTTCTCCGTTTTCACCTGCCGGTTCACCGCGATCGACATCCGCAGGTACGGGATGCCGCCGGGATTCGTGTACTTGAGCTCCGGGTCGCGCGTGAGCCGGCCCACGAGGATCGCCAGGCTGTAATCGTTCATGACGTTCACCCTCCATCGCGGCCGATCACGCCGCCGCGACGCCTTTTTCCGGCGCACGGGGCGTGCCAGAGGGTGTCCGCGCAACGCGATGGCGGCGCGGCGCTTGCGCGGCTCCCGGAAACGGCGCGAAAACGCGTCACGCGGCGAGTCCCGGGCGTTTCGCGGCGTGACGGATCGCCCGGGGAGGCTCCGGAAAATTTTTCCCGATCGATCAGATTTTGTTTGCTCGCTCGAGCGACCGGAATATAATTCTCATCGAGTCGGCGCTCGTTTGAGGGGCGGAGGAATGGACCACCTCGCGGGACCCAGGCACCGGCACCGCACCCCCTGCCCCGCTCCCGATCGTAAACCACCCCGGCACCGCGTCTAGCCGCCGCGTGCCGCCCGGCGCGTCCTGGCCCTGGAGAGAGGGTTCGAGACGTGCGGACGGCGGGGCCCCTCGCGGGGACCAATCTTGATGAACCTGGCCCGGCGCGGCGGCCTTTTTTTCCTCCTGATCCTCCCCGTCGCCGCCCAGGAACCCGCCCGGCCCGACCTGGCCGCCCGATTCTCCCGCCTCGTGGAAGATGGACCCGAGCCGAAGCGTGACCTGGCCGTCCGCGCGCTCCGTGCCCTCGGTCCGCCGGGCCACGAAGCCCTCCTCCGGCTCCTCAAGGCGCGACCCGATCTCGCCGGCACGCTTCCCGCACCCGACGCGCCGCCTCTCGCCGCCGCCATCGTGCGCGTTCCCGCCACACCCGCGGACGTCGCGAAGGCGCGGGCCGCGATCACGGCGCTCACCGGCGGCAACGCCGAGGGGCAGGCGGCCGAGAAGACCTTGCGCGAGCTCGGCACCGTCGCGGAGCCCCTGCTCTGGGAGGCGCTCGACGCGCGCGAAGCGGGCGTGTCATCGCAGGCCGCCGGACTTCTGCGGAAGCTGTACGCCCCGCCCGAGAACGCCGCGCCGGGATATCCGTCCGACGACTTGAAGGCCGAGCTCGAACGGCGGCGCGACTTCGACGTCTCGGACCGCACGCTCGCGCAGATCCTGAAGGACGAGCCGATCAGCTGGATCCTGATGCGGCCGCGGGACGAGCCGCTCACGCTGCGGATGCGCGGCGTGTCCCTCCGCGATTTCCTCCGCCTCGCCGCGCCCAATCTGGCGGCGGTGCCCGTCGGCAATCTCCTCGTGCTGATCGCGCCCGACCGAATCGCGACCGGGGAGCCCCCCGACGTGGTGTGGGCGCCGACGGACATCGCGCCCCGGATCGAAGCGGCCCTCGACGCGCTCGCGAAGGGCGTCGACCGGCCGATCGAAGGCCTCGCGGGCGTGAGCGTCTACCACGCGTTGCGGAAGGCCGGACTCGCGGAGCGCGCGGCGCAGATGCGGAAGCGACTCGAGCAGCGGTTCTTCTTCGTCGACGCGGCCGCGAAGGACGAGGGAACGCCGATCGATTTCGATCCGGCCGGGTTCACCGCGATGGAGGCCGTCTCGGCGTTCGAGAAAGCGGCGGGCCGCCGCCTCGAAGGGCTCGACCGGTCACGTCTCGACGGTCTCCCGCCGGCGTTCCGGTTCCGCAAGGTGCCCGCGGAGCGCGCCCGGCGCGCGCTGGAATTCCGGCTCACCCGGGTTCCCTGATCCGCTATTCGAACCGACGCGTCGCCTCGTGCCAGCGGAGCGACTGGCCGCGGGTCTCCCACCAGGTCTTGAGCTTCGCGATCGCCCCGCGGTTTTCCGCCGGGCTCTTCTTCGGATCGTAGTCCTGTCCCTCGCCGGCCGATTCCCGCAGGATCTTCGCCGCCTTCGCGCGGGGCACTTCCGACTCCTCCGATGTCAGGACCTCGATGAGGAGGCGGAACCCCTCGGGGCTGCGCAGGTCGAGGAGCGCCTGCGCGATCGTGATTTTCAGGAATCCGTCCGCGTCACCCCCTGCGGCCGAGATCAGCGCCGGGACGGCCGAGGGATGACCCAGCCTCGCCAGGCTCTCGGCGAGCCGCTCCGTGACACGATCGGACGGTTTCGTCTGGAGCAAGGCGACAAATTCCGCAATCACGTGGGGATCGTTCATCTTCTCGAGGTGGCGGATCGCTTCGACCTTCTGCGCCTCGTCGCCCTCGTGCAGGACCGTCACGAGCCGCTGGAATTCGTCGCCCTGGTGCGCGTGATGTTCGTCGGCCTTCGCCAGGAACGTCGAACCGAAGACGAGCAGGGCCGCCCCGCCGACGCCGCCCGACAGCTTGAGCAGCGAGACCCCGGGGTGCGGAGAGTGGAAGAGATAGTGGGCGATCCCCGCCACGGCGAGGGCGACCGCGAACGCGGAGACGACCGAGGGCCCGGGCGGAAAATCGGCGTAGTACGACACGACCAGGCCCAGGACCGAGACGACGACGCCGAGGATCCAGCCCACGGTGATCCGCGCGCGGACGCTCTGCGCGAAGAGGACGGCGATGGTGGAGGGGACGACGAGATAGGTGAAGACGAGGAGAACGCCCGCCACCGCCACCGAGCTCGTGATGACGACGCCGAACGAGGCGTAGAACAGGAAATCCCACCAGCGGACCGCGATGCCTTCCGCGACGGCCCGCTCCGGATCGAGCGTGATGAGGAAGAAGCGGCGGCGGAAGATCCAGTGGAAGAGCCCCACGCACGAGTACATCAGCGCGGTCCGGATCACCTTGTCCTGCGTGACCAGGATGATGTTGCCGGCGAGCATATGCTGCAGCTGCTCCCCGCCGTGGGGCGCCTTCGCGAGGACGAGGACCGCCATCGCCGTGGCGGTCGCGTAGACGATGCCGATGAACGCCTCCTGCGGAACCTTCTCGTGCCGCATCCGGGTGGCGGCGAAGACCGCGGCCGCGAGGATCGTGAACGACAGGGAAAAAAGAAAAACCGCCCGCGCGTCCCCCGGCTGGGTGGGGTCGTAGCCCAGGACGTACGCGTACGTCGCCCCGAGCGCCGCGACCTGCGCCATCGCCAGGTCGACGAAGATCACCTTGCGCGAGAGGACGTGGATGCCGAGATAGCCGTGGATGCCCACGTACACCAGGCAGATCGCCAGCGGCCAGACCCACCAGGGGAAGCCTTCCATCGCCTACTTTCCCTCCGACTTGAGCCCTTCGACCATCTTGGAGATCACGCGGTCGATGAAGGCGATGTACTCCTCGGTCCCCGGCTCGCCCCCCGGCTGGCCGGGCAGGATCACCGTCCGGGCGCCCGTTTCCTCCGCCAGCCGCCGGGGCGCGGCGGCGTTGTAGAAGTTGTCCACGAGGATGAGTCGCGCGGTCCGGGCCTTCACCGTCTCCACCAGCCACGAGTAGTGCTTCGCCGTGACCTCGATGCCGGGCTTCGGCTCGATGGCCCCGACGATCTCGAACCCGAGGAGTTTCGAGAGGTAGACCCAGGTCCGGTGGAACTCGATGACCGCGACTCCGCGCAGGGGCTCGCCCTTCTTCAGCCAGCCCCCGATCTTCGTCGAGAGCTTCGCGCCGTCGGCCTCGTTCTCCTGGAGCCATCTCCACAGCTCGCCGTCCTGCGTCAGGCGCGTGAGCTTCTTCGAGCCCACGAGCTTCACCAGCTCGGGTCCGAAGACCGCTTCATCGATGCGCGATTTGAAGGCATCGAGACGGCGGTCGATCTCCTCGGCCCGGCCGGGGGCGGCCTTCTTGCAGGCGGCCGCGATGTTCCCGGCGATCCCCTTCGCCCTCAGCGGGTCGAGCCAGATGTGGGGATTGCCCTCGGGGTGGATATCCCCCTCGCTGCGCGAGAGAACCTTGGGCATGTCCTCCCTCGGAATGCCGGACGAGGCGACCACGTGGCCCTCGGCCCCGAGGACGATCTTCGGATTGGCCGCGTTGTTCAGGATCTCCGGCGCCCAGATCTCGAGCTGGAGCCCGATCTCGATGAAGAGGTCGGCCTCGCGCACCTTGTTGACCAGGAGGGGCGTCGGCGAGATGTGATGCACGTCCTGGTCGGGCTTCGAGAGCGCGAAGATCTCGAATCCGTCGGCGGCGACCTCCGCCGCGATCGACCGGAGCGCCGGGATCGTGCAGGCCACCTTCACCTTGGACACGTCCTGGCCGCGCGCTCCGCCGGGGAGCACGGCCGCGACCGTCAATACCATCAAGCCGCGTTGAAATAGGTTCATGGTTTTCTTCCTATCGGTTGACCCAGAAGGGATGAGGCGGATGCGCCCCGAGAATCACGTTGAGTTCGAGCATGAACGTCGTGAGGTCGTCCTCCGACGCGAGATCGCTCGTCGTCCGTTCCACGGACGCCCGGATCCGCAGGAACTCGCTGAGGTAGCACGACACGTAGGGCGTCACGCGGCTGTGTTCGAGCGAATCGTCGTTGAGGAACTCCGAATGGTCGTACCGGACCCCCACGTACCACCGCCGGTCGAGCTGGTACTGCGCCCAGAGGAGATAGCCCATCGCCTGCGATTCGCCCCCGTTGAACGTGTCGGGGATGCCGTCGGCGTCCGTGTCGACCGAATTGGTGAACGTCCGGTCGGTCTTGATGACCTGGGCGCCGACGAGGAACGAATTCCACTCGCCCTCCTTGGCGGGCTTCCACTTGTACAGCGCGTCGAGCGAGTACGTCCTCGCGTGCCCCTGGTGGCCGATGTCGTCTGTCCCCCCGTAATGCCCGTAGAGGCTGACGTCGATCGAGTGCCCGTCCGCGATCTCCATGAAGTAGTTGAGGCTCCCGAGGAACGCCGGCACGTGGGTGTCGGCCGCGACCTCTGTGCCGCCGCCCTGGAAGACATTGAGGTTGAGCTGGAGAATGCCCGACTCCCCCACCGCGCCGAGGATCGAAGAGGTGCCGATCCCGGTGCCGACGTAGCCCTCCTCGCCGAAGAAATCCTGGACCGTCATGCCCAGGGTCGACTGCGGAAGGTCGTGAAGGTGGAGCCGGTTGATCCGCCCGAAGTCCGCGCGCCACCGGCCGACCTTGATCTTCGTGGCGAGGGGCGGCGACTCCCAGAATCCGAAGGGGAGGGACTTGATCGTTGCGTAGAACTCCTCGACGCCGATCGAGAATTCCCCGGGGACCTCGGATTCGACCGACAGGATGGCCACGCCGTCGGCGTACGGATCGATGGCGGACCGCAAGTCGACCTCCACTTCGCGGAGGTTGACCGTGTCGTCCAGGCGCGCGGCGGCCGGATCGCCGTCGAGGAAGATGTTCTTGTTGTCGATGCGCCACAGCATGTTTCCGACGACCGTCACGGTGGGGTTGAAGGCGGTCGCGGGATTGCTCGCCGGCTGCTGGGCCAGCTTCCGTTCGAGCTCCTCCACCCGCTTTTCGAGCGACTCCTGATCCTGCGCCAGCGCCGCGACCGGGGCCGCGAGGATGGCGAGCACGGCAAGTGAATTGCGAAACATGGAACGCCCTTCCAGCTTGGATTCGAAAAATCGACCAGGTACCGTCGGGGGGGACGGTTAGGCCGGAGGGCCGCGCGTGTCCGGGACGGAGTGAAGGACGGGATCGACGAGGATTTCAGCGAAGGGCGCGGGCTCGGGCAGGGACGCCTCGTCCGCGTGCTGGATCGAGGCGACCGGGATCACCGTCGCCGGCGCGTGCGCCGCCACGCAGATCACGCAGGGCGGCGCGTTGTGGTCGACGGTGCACCGGTCGAAGTGGGCGGACGTGTTGCCGTCGGCGCAGCACGAGTGGAGATCGTGGCCCGCCTCGAGGGCGACGTGCAGGTTGGAGGCGAACTGCGCGCCGAAGAAGAGGAGCGCGGCGATCGCGGCCCGGCCGAAGCGCAGTTTCATGGCTACTCGGAGGCTAGCGTTCCGGCGTCCGGAAATCAAATTGTTCCGGCCGCTCAGCGCTTTTCGGACTCGACGAGGATCGCCTGCGCCTGCCGGACGTACGCCAGGCGACGCTCGGTTTCCGCCAGCCGGCGCTGCATCTCCGCCAGGTTCTCCTGGAGCCGGCCCCGCTCCTCGAGGAGCCGGCCCTGGTTCCAGTGGCGGACGATGGTCAGATGGATTTCCACCTGCGCGGGATCGACGCGGACCGCGACGCTCGGGGCTCCCTCCATGGCCGACATCCGCGCCACGATTTCACCGGCCCGGCGCAGCGCGTCCTCCGAGCCCACGCCGGAGCGCACCAGGTCGGTCACGAGCGCCTGGTAGGCCATCGCCTTGGTCGGTCCGGATTCCGCGCTGGGGGCGCCCCAGACGACCATGGGCAGATCGGCCGAGGGCCGCGGAGCGACGGCGAGGCTCCTCTGGCGGACGCCGCCGACCATGATGTCCCCGTCCACTCCCCGCAGGCGGAGGTTGGTCGCGACGATGGGATGGAGCGCCCGGAACTCGATCACGTTCGCCGCTTCGTAGACTTCGGGAGCCCCGGGGGCGGCGCCCGCCCGCTCGACCCGGATGCGCCCGTCGCTGTACTGGATGAGGCGGACGACGCGGTCCTGGGACTCGACGCTCACGTCGATGGCGGGCTCCTTCGGCGGGTCGGCCAGGAGGGCCATGAGCTCGACGACGTCCCGGTTGGCGCTGTTCAGGAGGACCGCGCGCTCCTTCAGGTGCTTGACGTCGTCGGAGGAGAGCCTCTTCAGGGCGCTCACCGCCTGCCCGCGCTCGGACCAGTCCTGCGAGGAGAGCATCCGGGCGACGTACCGCCACCGCTGCTCCGGTTCGGCCGGCAGATCCACCGGCTCCGATCCCGCCATCCCGTACGCCGCGTTGGCGACGCTCATCGCGCAGACCGACCGCACGGCGCCTTCGGGCGCCCGGGCCACCTGGCCGTCGAGCGTCCTGGCCGCCGTTTCAAGATTGGAGTTCAAGGCCCGCTCGCGCGATTCGTATCCGTCCTTCAGCGCGAGCAGGTTCGCCACCTCCCGCGCCTCGGCGGGCGTGGCCTGGAAGAGCCGGGATTTCGTGCCGGCGTAGCCGACGAGGACTCCGACGAGGAGGACCGCGGCGACGCGCATCCACGGCACGCGTCCCGGGGGGCGCACGACGGGGCGCGCCTTCGGGGCGGCCGACCCGAGCGCCTCGTGCAGGGATCGGCCGAGCCGGTCGGAGAAGGCGCGGCGCTCCTCGACCTCGCGGCGGCACGACTCGCACCCGGCGAGGTGCGCCTCGAGCTCGAATCGCTCGTCGCCCTGGATCTCGCCGTCGAGCATCGCCTCGATGGCGCGGATGGATTCGTCGCAGGTCACGGCATCGCTCCTTCCAGCATCTTCTTGAGCCGCTCGCGGGCCTCGAAAAGGCGCGAGCGGACGGTTCCCACGGGGCACTCCATCGCCTCCGCGATCTCCGTGTACTTCATCCCCTCCAGGTAGAAGAGTACGAGCGCGGTCCGGAGCTCCTCGGGCAGGAGGCGCACCCGCTCGAGGACGGCGTTCACGGCCGGCCGCGTCGACGGCTGCGATTCGGGGGCGCGGACGGCGGCGGCGACCTCCATCGGGGCGTGGCGCCACTTGCGCCGGGTCCTGAGTTGGAGGGTGAACTGGTTGCGGAGGATGGCGATGAGCCAGGTCGCGACGCGCGCGTCGCCCCGGAAATTCCCGGCCGATTTCATCGAGGCGAGGAAGGTCTCCTGCACGAGGTCCGCGGCGTCCGGGTCGGAGCCCGTCATCGTGTAGGCGAGGCGGTGGAGGCGGTCGTAGTGGAGCTCGACCAGCCGGTCGAAAGCCTCCTTCCGACCCGCCTTGAGTTCCGCGACCAGTCGCGCCTCGTCGGAGGGCATCGTTGCCATGCGGGCGGCCTGAATCAAGATATCCCCGGCTATCATAGCGATTGGTATCCGGGCCCGCCGTTTGGTTCGCCAAATCTGGACTCGAGACCGGACGGTCCGCAGAATCAGGCCACATGAGCCTTCCGCTTCTCGCGCTCCTGGTCCTGGCCGGGCTGGCGCTGGGGTACCACTTCTACGGGCGGTTCATCGCGCGGCGGTTCCGGCTGGACGACGCCAATCCCACGCCCGCCGGGCAGGTCAACGACGGCGTCGACTTCGTCCCCACGAAGCCCTTCTACCTGCTGGGCCAGCACTTCAGCGCCATCGCGGCGGCGGGACCGATCGTCGGGCCGATCGCGGCCTGCCAGGCGTTCGGCTGGGCGCCGTGCGTCCTGTGGATCGCGCTGGGCGCGGTCTTCATCGGGGCGGTCCACGATTTTTCGGCCCTCGTCGCCAGCGTCCGCCACAAGGCGCGCTCCATCGCGGAGATCGTGAAACTCAACGTGAGCCGCCGGGCGTGGCTCTGCCTCCTGGCCTTCATCTGGATCGCGCTCGTCTACGTCATCGTCGCCTTCACCGAGGTCACGGCGGGCACGTTCCTCGGGCGCATCGAGGAGCTCGAGGGCGTGAAGGTGGGATTCGAGCGCGGCGGCGCGGTGGCGTTCGCCAGCGTCGCGTACCTGACGCTCGCGATCGTGATGGGGCTGATCCAGAGGAAGTGGAACCCGCCCCTCTGGCTGCTCACGATCATTTTTGTTCCAGCGACGCTCGGGGTCGTGTGGCTGGGGACGAAGTGCTCGACGATTTTCGTGATCGCGGGACCGGACGCGCATCGAGCCTGGGGAGCGATCATCCTGGCGTACTGTTTCCTGGCCTCGCTGCTCCCGGTCTGGTCGCTGCTCCAGCCGCGCGGATACCTCGGCGGGTTCATCCTCTACATCGTCCTCGCGGTGGGCGTGGTCGGGATTTTCCTCGGGGGGTTCGCGGTCGCGCAGCCGGCGTTCAAGGGGTGGGTGCAGACCGACCCGGCGACCGGGGCGGCGACTCCGACGGGCCTGCTCTTCCCCTTCCTCTTCGTCACGATCGCCTGCGGCGCCTGCAGCGGATTCCACGGGCTCGTCTGCGGCGGCACCACCTCGAAGCAGATCGCGAAGGAGAGCGATTGCCGGCCAGTGGGGTACGGGGCGATGGTGCTCGAGGGATTCGTGGCGCTCGTCGCCCTCGCGACGATCATGATCGCCCTCCCGAAGGCGGGCACGCCGGCGGGCGCGGTGTACGGCGAGGGGATCGGGCGGTTCCTCACGGTGATCATCGGGAAGGAGCACCTGCTCTTCGCGATCGTCTTCGGGTCGATGGCCTTCTCGACGTTCGTCTTCGACACGCTCGACGTCGCGACCCGGCTCGGGCGCTACATCCTGCAGGAGCTCTTCGACGTCCGCTCGATGCCCGCCGCGGCGCTGGCGACGCTGGCGACGGTCGGGGTCCCGCTCCTCTTCGTGCTCGGGGCGCCTCAGGATTCGTGGCTCAAGTTCTGGGTGCTCTTCGGATCGTCGAACCAGCTGCTCGCGGCGCTCGCCCTGCTCGGAATCTCGGTGTGGCTCTACCGGACGGGCCGCCCGTGGGTGTACACGGCGGCGCCGATGGCGTTCGTGATGGTCATCACGCTCTGGGCGCTGGGGCGGCAGTCGTGGGCGGGCCTGACGGGCTTCCGCGCGGCGGACGGCTCGATCATTCCGACGGCGCTGCTGAACGGCGGGGTCGCGCTCGCGCTCATCTCGCTGGCGGCCGTCATCGTCTTCGAGGCGGTCCGCGCCCTTCGGCGTCCGGCGGAGGTGCCCGCGTAGTTCTACTGCAGGGCGTCGACGAGGGGCGTCTCGCGGACGAGGCGGTCGAGCAGCGGGATGATCTCCTTCGGCAGCGGCCCCGCGACGGCGGTCTCCTCGATCTGGGCCGCGCTCGTCGCCCCGACGATGGCGCTCGTGACCTCCGGACGTCTCAGGCACCAGCCGAGGGCGAGCTGGGCGGGCGTCAGCCCCGCCTGCTTCGCGATCGCCACGAACTTCCGCGCCGCGTCGGTGACGTCGGGCTTCAGGTACCGCTCCATGAACTTGTTCACCTTCTCGCTCGCGCCGCGCGACCCCGCGGGGCGGCCGTCGAGGTACTTGCCCGTCAGGACGCCCTGCGCGAGCGGGCTCCACACCACCACGCCCACCCCCTCCTTCGCGCAGATCGTCAGCACGTCCTTCTCGATGTTGCGGTCGAAGAAGTTGTACGGCGGCTGGTCGACCGCCGGCCGGTGCGACCTCGCGAGCCGGATCGCCTCGCGGATCTGCCCGCTCGTCCAGCAGGAGACGCCCCAGTACAGGATCTTCCCCTGCGTGATCAGGTCCTCCATCGCGCGGATCACCTCGTCGATCGGCATGTCGGGGTCGAACCGGTGGCAGTAGAAGATGTCGAGGTAGTCGGTCTTCAGGCGGCGCAGCGACGCCGAGCATCCTTCATGGATGTGCTTGCGCGACAGGCCCTGGTCGTTGGGCCCGGGCCCGACGGGCCAGAAGACCTTCGACGCGAGGACGATGGAGTTCCGGCGCACGCCCTCGAGGGCGCGGCCGAGCATGGTCTCGCACTCCCCCTGCGCGTAGACGTCGGCCGTGTCGAGGTGGTTGACGCCGAGGTCGAGCGCGCGCCGCACGATGGCCGTCGTGGCCGTGGCGTCGAGGGTGTTGCCGTAGGTGAGCCAGCCGCCGAGCGAAACGGCGCTGATCTTCAGGCCGGTGCGGCCCAGGACGCGGTATTGCACGGGACCCCTCCTCCAAGATGAGGCCCCGATTCTATCCGGGACCGGGGCGACGCGCTACGAGCCGACGAACTCGTCGACGGCCGCGCGGACTCCCGCGACGTAGACGCTCTGGTCGTCGACGCCGCAGACGGGCCAGTCGGGATCGTGGATCGACTTCGAGATGGCCGACTGGAGGACCCGTTCCTTGCCGGGGAAGGACTCCTTCCACGCGGCCCGGAGCTGGGCCGTGGTCTCGGCATCCCCGAGTTTCTCGAGGAACTTGCCCATCTTCTCCTTCGCGTCGGCCTCCCCCGCGAACGCGGTCGCGAAGACGTCCGAGGCGTGGTTGCGCACGATCTCGGCGGGCATCGGCCGCGGCGGGATGTAGGGGACGTCGATGCAGCCAGCGGGGACCAGGGCGACCGCTCCGGCCAGCAGGGCGAACAGGCGTCGAGACATCGGGGCCTCCTTCGGGGTTCTCTCTATTGTAGACTCCGCCGGGGGGCCCCTCCGCTGCGAAAAAATCGCAACGGCCGGGCGCTCCCGCTAGACTGCCCCCATGTCGCTTCGCGCGCTGGGCTGGGTCGGTTTCATCTTTTTCGGCGCGGGCCTGCTGATCCTGATCTTCGGTCCCCGCGAGTGGATCTCCTTCGGCTGCGGAGCGCTGCTGACGGCGGTCATGGTGTACGGGTGGGGCCTGTGGATGGTGGCACGGCAGATCCGGGGCATCCGCCGCCGCGCGGAGCAAATGCTGGAGCGGGCGGCGCAGGAGATGGAGAAAAAGAAAAGCGGTTAGCTGTCAGCAGTCAGCAGTCAGCGGTCAGCCGGCCGACCGGGAGGTTCACCAGGGCCGGTCCCGGAGCAACCTCAGCCATGCGATCACCAGGGCCAGGGCGAGCACGGCGACGACGCCTCCGCTCACGGTGACTTTCAACGCGTAGTTCCAGAGCACGGCTTCATCATGCACTCTCGGGGGCAGGGAGCAGAGCGGAATGAAGTAGAGAAGGGCGACGGCCAGCAGCATCGGCTCAAACCAGAAGAACAGTTTCATGGCTCGGCAGGAGAAGCTAGCGTCATCTCGTCCTCGAATGCCAATCGCGCCGACCTGATTCTTGGACCGGGGAGCTCCATGCAATCCTCAGGCAAGATCGCGTCGCACCACCGCCAGCAAATCCCTCTTCGCCCGGGCCGACGACACCTCGAGCCGCTTCCACGATCCGCCGATCTTCACGTCGGCGAAGAGCCCGGCGGGATCCTCGTGGAAGTGAAGGTAGGCGATCGATTTCAGGTAGAAGATGCCGCGCTGGCGCTCGCGCAAAGCCGCGACCTTCCGGATCCCGGCCAGGAGCGGTTCGATCGTGTCGAGCGTCGCCGGGGTGGCGTGCCTCACGACTTCCTCAGCTGAGGTCCGTCCTTCGTGTCCTTGACGACCCACCCACGCTTCTGGATTTCGTCCCGCAGGCGGTCCGACTCCTTGAAGTCGCGCCGCCGGCGCGCCTCCTCGCGAGATCGGACCAGCCCCTCCACCTCCGCCGGCGGACCCGCGGCCGCCGTGAGCGGCACGCCGAGGACGAACATGAATCCCTCGAACGCGGCGGCCGCGCCGGGCACCGGGCGGCCCGCGTCGAGATTCCGGTTCACCTCGCGGACGAACTCGTGGACCGCGCCCGCGGCGGCCGACGTGTTGAGGTCGTCGTTCATCGCCGTGGCGAACTTCACCCCCCCGGCGGCCACGATCATGTGGTCCGCGCCGGCCGGCGCGCCGGCGATCCGCCCGTGGAACTCGCGCAGCCGCGCGACCACGCCCTTGGCGTCGTCGAACGACTTCATCGTGTAGTTCACCTGCTGGCGGTAGTGCGTCGTGACGAGCGCGTACCGGATCTCCTCCCCCGCGTAGCCGCGGTCGAGCAGGTCCTGGATCGAGTGGAACGTCCCCTCCGACTTCGACATCTTCTTCCCGTCCCACAGCAGGTGGCGGGCGTGCATCCAGGTCTTCACGAAGGGCTTTTCGTTGACCGCCTCGCTCTGCGCGATCTCGCACTCGTGGTGCGGGAAGATGTTGTCCTCGCCCCCCGTGTGGAGGTCGAACGTGTCGCCGAGGTACTTGCGCGACATCGCCGAGCACTCGATGTGCCAGCCGGGGAAGCCCCGGCCCCACGGCGCGTCGAATTGCATCAGGTGATTCGGATCGGTCTTCCAGAGCGCGAAATCCGCGGGATGGCGCTTCTCCGGATGGGGTTCGACGCGCGCGCCCGACTTGATCTGCTCCAGCGTGTTCCCCGAGAGCCGCCCGTAGCCGGCGAACTTCGCGACGTCGTAGTAGATGTTGCCGCCGACGCGGTACGCGATCCCCTTCTCGAGCAGCTTCGCGATCATCTCGATCATCTCGGGGACGTGGGCCGTCGCGCGCGGGTAGTGGTGGGCGTCGAGGAAATTGAGCGCCTTCCGCGCCGCGTGGAATTCCGCGATGTAGTGCTCGGCGACCTGGTACGGGTCCGAGACGTTGACTCCCTTCTCGCGGAGGCGCCTCAGGCCCTCCTCCATCTTGTCGCCGCCCGCCTCGATCTGGTCCTGCGTCAGGTGGCCGACGTCGGTGAGGTTCATCACCTGCGTCACCTTCAGCTTGCGGTACTCGAGGTAGCGGCGCAGCGTGTCGGCGAAGGCGAACGTCCGGAAGTTGCCGACGTGGGGCGAGTCGTAGACCGTCGGGCCGCAGTTGTACATGCCGACATGGCCTGCCTTGAGGGGTACGAAGGCCTCAAGGGATTTCGAAAGCGTGTTGTGAACTTTCATAGTTATCAGACTTCAGACCTCAGACTTCGGGACGTCATCCGTCATCGGTCATCGAGCTCAGTAGAAAAGCTCCACAAGCAATAACGCCAGGATCATGACGTTGTGAGTCAAGACGCGGAAGAGGCACTCGATGGCGCGGGAGGACTCGGTCCGATTTCTCAGT
>Ga0075423_10000698_pt1 | contig 27729 bp, 19 predicted proteins | sample SoiMethybrSBSTD2_FD_80114 | JGI IMG/M metagenome (GOLD analysis project Ga0075423, IMG submission 80114) | Bulk soil microbial communities from a Populus tree surrounding site in Tennessee, USA - Soil MetaG P. TD hybrid SBSTD2 | ecosystem: Environmental > Terrestrial > Soil > Tree plantation... | reverse complement strand
TTTGGCGAGCGGTGCCGCCACCACCGCCGCAGCCAGGAACAAGGCAACCTGGGTCAACGTCACATCGCTCATCGGCTTGGGCCCAAAGCTGGAGAGAAGAGGTGATAGGAAGGCAAGCCCAGCGAACGCAACCGCAAAATAACCGGCGTGGGGTACCCAGGGGCACGAGCGCCGGCGCCCCGCAAAGGCCGACGCCCCCGCGTCCCTTTCTGGCTAAGCCGCGCGGCGGGCCGCAGCCGGCGTTCGCCCCGTTCGCAGAGTCTCACCGCTCACGAGGAATACTTGATGGTACAGCCATAGGGCCGCGAGGTTTTGACGGACACCGGCCTGCCCAGAGCCACCTCGCTCAGCGCCGCGTCCACGACATCCTTGGCCGTTTTCAGATCTTCCAAGCGCGTGGTCGGCTTGTCGTCGATGCCGCCCATGTAGGCCAAGGCGCCGTCGCCCGTATTGACATACATATGCGGGGTCAGCTGGGCCCCATAGCTGCGGCCAACGGAGCCGCTGGGGTCCAACAGCACCGCCGTGGGCGCCGCCCCGGGGTCTGCCGTGAGCTTGTTGGCTTCGAGCCCATGCACGAAGCCTTGTGCCCCAGGGCGCGAGGAGATCAGGGTCAACCAGACGACACCCTGCGCCGTCCATTTCTTCTGCAGCACCTGCATGTTTTGGCTACCATAGTGCTTGCGCACATAGGGGCAGTCGTGATTGGTCCAATCCAGCACGATGGTCTTGCCTTTGAAGTCGGCCAGCGAGACGCGACGGCCGTTGCTGTCCGTCAGCGTGAAGTCGGGTGCGGGCGCGCCGAGACGCGCCTGGGCGGACGGGTCGGCCATAGCCCCCGCCGCAGCGAGGAGGCCGATGAGGCCGGCAGCGCCGAGAAGCGCAATCAAGCCACGACGGCAGACGTCAAACATTGAGTTCCTCCGGCTCGGCGCCAAACGCGGTTCCGACGGCCGGCACGATAGCAGTCGGGGGCGGCGGGACACAAACGCGGGCGAAGCCCGCGCAACACTGCCTGCCCGGCGCAGCATCCATTCCACGCGTCAGCTGCGCGCGAGAGGGACGGCCCACGCGCGAGCGGGGCCAGGGCCTCCCGCGACGGCCCGGCGCTTGATCTGCGCCCGCCAGGCTGCTTGCCGCAGCGCGCCCGCGCCGCGGGTCCTTCAGGTCGACCGTGGCCTCTCGGGCATCACAAAGGGATGGCAGGCCTCGAACGCCCGGCTCGCGCGCAGCACCAGATCATCGCGGCCGATCGCGCCCACCACCTGCAAGCCAACCGGCAGACCCGCCCGCGTGAACCCGCACGGCAGCGACGCCGCCGGTTGCTGCGTCAAATTGAAGGGGTAGCTGAAGGGCGCCCAGTCAGTCCAGTATTCGCCCCACGCCCCCGCGGGCGGCAGCAAATGCGCCGCCTCAAAGGCAGCGAGCGGTAAGGTGGGCGTCAACAATAAATCGTAGCTGGCAAAGAAGCGCGCCATGCGATGGTGCAGCTCAGCGCGGGTCAGCGCCGCCCCGATCAACTCCACGGCCTTGACGTGCCGACCTCTCTCGGCGGCCGCCACCAGCCCGGGATCAGAGACGGCCGCAGGGTCTCCCGGCAACAGGGCCAGCTGATAGGCCATGCCGGGCCACCACATCGCATTCCAAGCCGCCAGGGTCTCCTCGCCGATGTCGGGGTCTGCCAGCTCGACGTTGGCGCCCAGGCCTGCGAAGGTGTTGACCGCCGTCGCGACTTGCTCGGCCACATCGGGCTCAACCTGAACCCGGCGGCCAAGGCTGGGGGAAAAGGCCACGCGCAGGCCAGCCACGCCGTCCTCGAGCCCGCCGCAATAATCGGGCGCCCCATCGATCCAAGCATAGACGTCTCGCGCATCGGGCTGGGCAATGATCGTCAGCATCAGCGCCGCGTCCGTGACCGTGCGCGTCAGCGGCCCGTGGTGTGCCAGGGTGCCGAGCGCGGAAGCGGGAAACGCCGGGACCCGTGCGCGCGTGGGCTTTAGGCCGTAGCAGCCCGTAAAGCCGGCGGGAATGCGGATCGAACCACCGCCGTCGGTGCCAAGCTGCAAGGCGCCGAGACCCAACGTCACGGCGGCCACGGCACCCGCGGAGGAGCCGCCGGTGGTCATGCGTGTGTTCCAGGGATTGCGCGTAATTCCGGTGAGTGGGCTGTCGCTCGTCGCCTTCCAGCCGAATTCGGGCATCGCCGTCTTACCTAACGGCACGGCGCCCTGTTCCTTGAGCCGGGCTACCGCGGGAGCATCGAAGGCCTGCGCGGCGGACGCCGTCAGGCGGGAGCCAAAGCGCAAGGGCATGCCGGCAACCGCAATGTTGTCCTTCACCCCGAAGGGCACGCCGTCGAGGAGGCCTTGGGGGTTGCCGGTCAGCCAGCGCGCTTCCGCAGCGCGGGCCGCTGCCAAGGCGCGCTCCGTATCGACATGGCAGTAGGCATTGACGAGGGGATTGAAGCGCGCAATGCGCGCCAGCGTCGCCTCCACCGCTTCGAGGGGGGAAAGCGCTTTGCGGCGGTAAAGAGCAAGGAGCTCGCTCGCCGCCATCTGGGCAGGGTCGGTGCTCGTTTGGGCTGGCATATTGGCGCACGCTCAGGGTCGTTGGCGGGCAGGAGAGGTGCCCCAGCCCTTGTCGATAGCGCAAAAGCCTCGGCAAACAAATGGCCGGCGCACGTCTGGAGCCCTGGGCGGCACAGCCGCAGGATGTCGGCGCCGTGGCGCTGAGTGAGCGGCCTGGCAGCTCACACCACCGTGTGATAGCGCGCCACGCACGTGTCCAGGACGGCAGCCGCGGGCGTGCTCCACCAACGCTCGGAGAAGATTTCGACTTCGGCGGGGCCGGCGTAGCCCGCCGCCTCGACGAAGCCGCGGATTTTCTGCAACTCGACGATACCGTCGCCCATCATACCGCGATCGTTGAGAAGATCGCGCGTCGGCAGCAGCCAATCGCAAACGTGATAGGCCAGCAGCCGCTCGTGGCCGGCGCGCGCGATCTGGCTTTCGAGCTTCGGGTCCCACCAGGTGTGATAGACGTCAATGGCGACACCAAGCGCACCGGTTTGGCTCGCATCGAGGGCGTCGCAGATGTCGAGCGCGTGTTCGGTGGTATTGATGCAGGCGCGGTCGGCTGCCTGCATGGGATGCAGCGGCTCGATGGCGAGCGGCATGCCCACCTGGCGCGCGTAGGCAAGCGTGGCGGCGATGCCGTCGACGACCTGCGCCCGCGCCAGGGCGATATCGTTGTGGGCCGGTCGGCCTTGCAAGGCTCCCGGCAAGGCACCCACGACCAACACCAGGCAGGGTGCGCCCAAGGTTTTGGCCTCGTCGACCGCCCTGCGGTTGTCGTCCAGGGCGGCCCTGAGCCCGGCTGCATCAGCGGCGGGAAAGAAGCCGCCGCGGCAGTAGCCTGACAGGCCAAGGCCAGCGTCTTTGAGGTGCCGCGCCACGCTGGCAAGGCCAGCGCTGGCAACCTGATCGCGCCAGGGGCAGACGCTGCGGATGCCGCGCCGGGCACAGGCTTCGAGGATTGCGGGTAGGGCGAGCTGCTTGCGCAAGGTCGCTGTATTGATCGCAAGATGCGCAAGGTCCGCGGAGAAATCGCGCATCAGGCAATCCCATGCACGGCCAGGATCCGCACCATGCGGCGGCGCGCCAAGTCGGGGTCCCGCAACAGGCCCGCCCGATCGGCCAGACGGAACAGCTCGGCCAGGTGTGGCAGCGAGCGCGCGCTCTGCTGCCCGCCGACCATCACGAAATGGTCCTGCAGGCCGTTCAGGTAGGCCATGAACACTACACCGGTCTTGTAGAAGCGGGTCGGTGCCTTGAAGATGTGCCGCGATAGGGGGACGGTCGGCTCGAAAATCGCCTCATACTGCCGGCGATCCCCCGCCGCCAAGGCGCCGAGGGCCGCCGAGGCCGCGGGCGCAATGGCGTCGAAAATGCCCAGCAACGCATCGCTGTGGCCATGCGCGTCGCCGGCAATCAATTCGGCATAGTTGAAGTCATCGCCCGTATACATGCGTACGCCGGCCGGCAATTGGCGGCGCATCACGATCTCCTTATCCTTGTCCAGCAAGGAAATCTTGATGCCGTCGACCTTGCCGGCGTTCGCCGCGATGACGCCGAGGACGCTCTCGATGGCATGACGATGATCGGTGTGCCCCCAATAGCCGGCCAGCGCCGGATCGAACATCTCGCCGAGCCAGTGAATGATCACGGGGTTGCTCGCCTGCGCGAGCACGCGCTGATAGACGCGTTCGTAATCGGCGGGGGACTTGGCAATCCTTGCCAGCGCGCGACTCGCCATCACGATCAGCCGGCCGCCGACCGCTTCGATTGCGGCCATCTGCTCGTCGTAGGCCGCTAGCACATCGTCGAGCGTGCGCACGCGCTGCGGATCGAGGTGATCCGTGCCGCAGCCGCAGAAGAGGGGAGCCGGTCGGCCGTTGCGCGCCTGCCAGGCCTTGGCCGCCCGCGTGGCCCGGCCGATGAGCTCCAGGGAGGTTGGCCAGTCGAGGCCCATGCCGCGCTGGGCGGTGTCCATGGCCTCGGCCACGCCGAGGCCAAGGTCCCAAAGGTATTCGCGGTAGGCGATCGTGCGATCCCAATCGAGCGCGCACTCAAGCCAGGGATCGTTGGCCGCCGTTGCGTCGGCTACGACATGGGCGGCGGCAAGCGCGAGGCGGTTGAAACCACCCTTGGCCTTGTCCGGATAGGCGCGGGGTTCGGAGAGCACAAAGCTTTCGAGCCTACCCGCCGCGACCGGCAGCGAAATGCGCATCCCCGATAGAGTTGGTGCGTTCATGGCTCTCCCATCGTTCTGTCCTGCATTGGCCTTGGCGAGCCGCCGCTCATCCTCAAGCTCGCACGCGCGCGCCTGCGACCGCGCGCTTACACCTGCAACTCGGGAACGTCGATCCAGCGCCGTTCCTTCCAGCTTTGCAAGGCACACTCCACGAGCTGTACGCCCTTGGCGCCTTCGAGCAGATCCCAAGTGTAAGGAGCGTCCTCGACAACGTGCCGGATGAAGGCTTCCCATTGCAGCTTGAAGCCATTGTCGAAGCTTTGCGTGTCCGGCACTGGCTGCCAGCCTTGAAAGAAATTGATCGGTTGCTTCACATCGGGATTCCAAACGGGTTTCGGCGTTGCCATCCGATGCTGGCAGACGACGTCCTGTAGGCCCGCCACCGCCGAGCCGTGCGTGCCGTCCACGTGCAGGGTCAAAAGATCATCGCGACGCACCCGCGTCGCCCAGGAGCTGTTGAAATGCGCAATCACCCCATCGGCAAGCTGAAAGGTGGCATAGGCGGCATCGTCGGCGCTGGCTTTGTAGCGCCGGCCGGCCTCGTCGATGCGCTCGGGGATATGCGTGGCACCAAGGCAAGACACGGCGCGCACGCGCCCGAAGGTGTTGTCGAGGAGATAGCGCCAGTGACAGAGCATATCGAGAATAATGCCGCCGCCATCCTCGGCGCGGTAGTTCCAGGAGGGACGCTGCGCCGGCTGCAGCTCCCCCTCAAACACCCAGTAGCCGAATTCGCCGCGCACGCAGAGGAGACGGCCGAAAAACCCCGCATCGAGCATCAGTTTGAGTTTCCTGAGCCCTGGCAGGAACAGCTTGTCTTGCACGACCCCATGCTTGACGCGCGCGGCCTTGGCCTGGCGCGCGATTGCCAGGGCTGCCTCCAGATTGGTCGCCACCGGCTTCTCGCAATAGACGTGCTTGCCGGCGGCAATCGCCTTGGCCAGCAACGTGGGACGCAGCTGGGTGGTGGCCGCGTCGAAGAAGACCGTGTCGTTGCGGTTGGCCAGGGTGGCGTCGAGATCGTCGCTGACGCGGGAAAACCCGTGCGCCTTGGCGAGCTCGGCAAGCTTGTCCGCATTGCGGCCCACGAGGATCGGATCGGGCATGACCCGATCGCCGTTGCCCAACAGCACACCGCCTTCGGCACAAATGGCGGCAATGGAACGGGCAAGATGCTGGTTGCTCCCCATGCGCCCGGTCACGCCATGCATCACGATGCCGAGCCGTCGCACTGCCATCACCTGCCTCCCGGATCCTTGCCCGAGGGCCACTTAGGGTGAGCAGGGAGGGCCTGTCAATGTGGGCGGCACCTGGGCTTCGCGCCGTCGCGGCCACAGGCGCGCTCGCCCTGCCTCGGGCGGCAGGCCGCCGCTAGGACGCGCGCTGCAGCCGGCACTGAAAACAGTTGTTGGAGGCGGAGCGCACATGGATGTAGACGATGCCCGGATCGGCGAACAGAGCCTTTGCGGCCGGCACGATGTTCGCCGTCGGCACGATTTGGCCCGAGCCGTAGACGATGCGGTCGTCGCGCCCATAGCCGCGCAGCAAATAGCATGCGCTCGCCAGCATGGCCGGCACTGCCTCGCTCTCCGCGTGCCGCGCGCAGGCCGCTGCGTGCAGGAAAATGGGGCCCTGCTCCGCATAGGGCTGCGGCGCCGGGAAGGGACGATGCGCGAGGATCAGATAGGGCTCGCCTTCACCAACCAGCTGCAGGCAATGCCGACAGGGAATGCCCGTGCCCGGCGAGATATGCTGCTCCGGCGTCTGACCATTGGCGTCTGCGCCGCCAGCCTGCAAGGCGCGCACGAGCCGCGTTTCGAGCGCGATAAAGCGGACGGACATGCGCATTTCCTCTAAGTTGCGGAGCACTCGCGCTCGCATAGTCTGCCACCAAGGCGGCCGGCGACCCGAAACCTGTGCGCGAGGGTCAAGGAGACGCGACGGTGCTCAACTATTTCGCCGTGCTGCTGGCGGGCCTTGCCAGCTTCGCCTTCGGCGCCGCCTGGTATGGCGCGCTCGCGGCGCCGTGGCTCGCCGCTCGGGGGCTCGCGCCGGGCGCCCCGCAACCGGCGCAGAGGCGCCTTGGCCCCCTCCCCGTCGCCTATCTCATCGCCTTCATCGCCGAGTTGGTGATGGCCTTTATGTTGGGCGGTGTGCTCTTACACCTCGCGCATGGCGGTCTGGCGCCGAGCCCACGCACGGGCGCGATCTCGGCCGCTTTCCTGTGGCTCGGGTTTGTCGCCACCACGCTCGGCGTGAACCATGCCTTTCAGGGCGCCAAGACCATGCTCACGCTGATCGACGCCGGGCACTGGCTGGGCGTGCTGCTGATCCAGGGCGCCATCATTGGCGCCTGGGGCGTACGCTAGCGCGCGCGGCGCGGGCCGCGGCCGCGCCGCGCGCTAATAGGCTTGGCGCCGAGCCGCTTCGACCAAGGAGCCAGTTGCCCATTGCGCTGGGGTGCCGATAATAGAGTGAAACGACAGACCTCCCGGGAGGAACCCATGTCCGATAAAATCTACAACGTGCCCGCCGAGTGGACGAGCCGCGCCTGGGTGGACAACAATAAATACCTAGCGATGTACAAGCGCTCGGTGCAGGATCCGAACCTGTTTTGGGGCGAGATGGGCAAGCGCCTCGACTGGATCAAGCCCTATACGCGCGTCAAGAACACCTCCTACGCTCCCGACAACGTCTCCATCAAATGGTACGAGGATGGTGTTCTCAACGTCTCGGCCAACTGCATCGACCGGCATTTGAAAAAGCGCGCCGATCAGGTGGCGATCATTTGGGAGGGCGATGACCCCACGCACGACGAGAAAATCACCTACCGCCAGCTGCACGAGCGCGTCTCGAAATTCGCCAACGTGCTGAAAGCCAACGGCGTCAAAAAGGGGGACCGGGTCACCATTTATTTGCCGATGATCCCCGAGGCGGCTTACGCCATGCTGGCCTGCAGCCGCATCGGCGCCGTGCATTCGGTGGTGTTCGGCGGCTTCTCACCGGACAGCCTGGCGGGCCGTATCATCGACGCCGACTCCAAGCTGATCATTACGGCGGACGAGGGCGTGCGCGGCGGCCGCGCCATCCCGCTCAAGAAGAATACCGACGAGGCTGTGAAGAAATGCCAGGGCGACGAAAAGGTCTTGGTCGTGCGTCGCACCGGCAACGAGGTGCCCTGGACCGCGGGACGGGACGTCTGGCTGCACGACGAGCTGGTCAAGGTCGGCGCCGATTGTCCGCCCGAGCCGATGCAGGCGGAAGACCCGCTCTTTATTCTCTACACCTCGGGCTCCACCGGCAAACCGAAGGGGGTCTTGCATACCACCGGCGGCTACCTGGTCTATGTCGCCCTCACGCACGAACTGGTGTTCGACTATCATGAGGGCGATATCTACTGGTGCACGGCCGACGTCGGTTGGGTGACGGGCCACAGTTACATCCTCTATGGTCCGCTGGCCAACGGCGCCACAACCCTGATGTTCGAGGGCGTGCCCAACTATCCGACCGCCTCGCGCTTCTGGCACGTGATCGACAAATGGGCCGTCAATACGTTTTATACCGCGCCGACCGCCATCCGCGCCCTGATGGGTGCCGGTGATGACTTTGTCAAACGCACCGACCGATCGTCGCTCAAGCTGCTCGGCAGCGTTGGCGAACCGATCAATCCGGAAGCCTGGGAATGGTACCATCGCGTGGTCGGCGACGGGCGCTGCCCGATCGTCGACACCTGGTGGCAGACGGAAACCGGCGGCATTCTGATTACGCCGCTCCCCGGTGCCAGCAAGCTCAAGCCAGGATCGGCGACGCGGCCCTTCTTCGGCATCCAGCCGGCGCTGGTCGACGACAAGGGCACCATCCTAGAGGGAGCGGCCTCGGGCAACCTGGTGATCCTCGACAGCTGGCCGGGGCAGATGCGCACGGTGTACGGCGACCATGAGCGCTTCGTGCAGACCTATTTTTCCGCTTACAAGGGAATGTACTTCACCGGCGACGGCTGCCGCCGCGACCCGGATGGCTTTTACTGGATCACGGGCCGCGTCGACGACGTCATCAATGTTTCCGGTCACCGGCTCGGCACCGCGGAGGTCGAATCGGCGTTGGTCGCGCATGCCAAAGTGGCGGAGGCCGCCGTCGTTGGCTACCCGCACGACATCAAGGGTCAGGGCATTTATTGCTACGTCACGCTGATCGCCGGACACCAGCCGAGCGAGGAGCTGAAGAAGGAACTCGTGCAGCACGTGCGCAAGGAAATCGGCCCCCTCGCCACACCCGACCTCATCCAATTTGCGCCCGGCCTGCCGAAAACGCGCTCCGGCAAAATCATGCGCCGCATCCTGCGCAAGATTGCCGAAGACGATTTTTCCAATCTCGGCGACACCTCGACGTTGGCGGAACCCGCAGTTGTCGAGGACCTGGTCGGCAATCGGCAAAACCGGCGGTAGGGGCCACCGGTTCCTCCCCGGCCGCGATCCAAATTCGCTGTGCAAAGCCGCCGCGAGCGTTGGCGGAGCCCTTGACCGTGGCTTTTGTGCCATGAGCGGCGAATAAAGTTCACGCCACGCGCCGGCGCGAATGGAAAGAACGTGCGCCGCCAGGCTATCTTCGCCCGGGGTCCTCCTGTGCGGGAGTTTCCGGGACCGATGTTACAAACTGCGCCGCAGTTTACGCCCTTTCAGTTGTTGGAGGCTGCACGCCGCGCCGAGGCGGACGGCCACATCGAAGCGGCCTTCCAATTCTATCGGCAAACCGCCGACCAATTCGCCTACAGCCTGGAGGCGGCCGAGGCGCGTGAAGGCTTGGCGCGTCTCAATGGCGGCTGGCAGCCAAAAATTTGGCATGGCAATGGCACGGCGCAGCCCAATGATCCGGGTGGGCGGACGACCGCCGCCACGCGTAAGACGCGACGCATTAAATACCCCACCCCGCGCCATCACTACCCTGTCGGCCGCGTCCTGGCGCTGGGGCTTAGCCTGCTGGGGTGGACGGTGCTCGTCGGCGGCGTCGCCGCGCCGGCGCTGTCTGCGCTCGTGGGACGGCCCGAGCTCGGCATCGGTGGCACCGGTCTCATCGGCCTTGCCTGTGGCCTCGTGCCCCTCGGTCTGCTGCTGGCGGCCCTCGGGCTGGCGCTGCGGGCCCTATTCGACCAGGCCAGTGCCACCCGCGACCTCGTGGCTATCGAACGTCTCAAGGCCGGCCTTGAGTAAGGCGCCACCACGGCGAACGCGCCGTTCGGACACGTTCCCGGCGGCAGGCGTCAGGCCAAACGGCCGCGAGCGCCGAGCGGCCATCGCGGCCTCAGCTCGTGGTCTCAATAGTAGCCGTTGACGCAGCCGTAGTAGCGGTTCCACCAGTAGCGGCTGCCCGAATAGAGGGCGCGGCGCTTCAGCCAGTAGCAGCCATCGCCATAAGCGTAGCCGTCGTCATAGTAGGAAGGAGCAAACGCAAACACGCGAGCATGCCGATGGTGATGGCGGAAGGCAAAGTTACGTCCGCCCGAAAAAGCATGCGGCCTGACCGCCATACCGCCCCATTGGCCCCCGCCGCCATGCCAGTGTCCGCCGCCGCCCCAGCCTCCGCCACCACCGTGGCGCGCCTCGGCCGCGCCGGCCGCAAGCGAGATCGTGGCCGCGGCAAACAGGCTTGCCAGCAGCGCCGTCTTTTTCTTGATTGGCATGATAAACCTCCATGGTGTCCAGCGTGATCCTTGGGGGTCAACGCGGAGTGTGGCATGGTGGGGACGGAGCATCTTTTCAAAAAATCGCGACGAACGTCGGTTGAATTCGGCGTTGCAGCAAGCCCGCGTCCTGCGTTATCCGCTCCGGAGACAAGAGCATGCAAGAGAAGACGTCAAAGCGAACGGCTGTTCCCTTTTCCTGGGAGGACCCCTTCCTGCTCGAAAGCCAGCTCAGCGAAGACGAGCGTATGATCCGCGACACGGCACGCGGCTATGCCCAGGACAAGCTGCTGCCACGCGTGATCGACGCCTATCTCAACGAAAACACCGATCGGGAGATCTTCAACGAAATGGGGTCGCTCGGCTTGCTTGGCGTCACGCTGCCCGAGCAATACGGGTGCGCCGGCGCCAACTATGTCGCCTATGGCTTGGTGGCGCGCGAGATCGAGCGCGTCGACAGCGGCTATCGCTCCATGAATAGCGTGCAGTCCTCCCTCGTCATGTATCCCATCTACGCCTACGGCTCCGAGGCGCAGCGGGAGCGATATTTGCCCAAGCTCGCCTCCGGCGAATGGGTCGGCTGCTTCGGTTTGACCGAGCCTGATGCTGGCTCCGATCCCGGCAGCATGAGCACGCGGGCCGAGAAGGTTGCCGACGGCTACCGGCTGACGGGCAGCAAGATGTGGATCTCGAACGCCCCACTGGCGGATGTGTTCGTGGTCTGGGCCAAGTCCGCGGCGCACGATGGCGAAATTCGCGGCTTCGTGCTGGAGAAAGGCATGCGAGGTCTGTCCGCACCCAAAATCGGCGGCAAGCTGAGTTTGCGCTGCTCGATCACGGGCGAGGTGGTCATGGATGGGGTTGTCGTGCCCGAGGACAACCTATTGCCCAACGCGTCCGGACTGAAGGGGCCTTTCGGCTGTCTCAATCGAGCGCGCTACGGCATCGCCTGGGGGGCGATGGGCGCCGCCGAAGACTGTTGGCACCGCGCCCGCTCCTATACGCTGGAGCGCAAGCAATTTGGCCGGCCGCTGGCGGCCACCCAGCTGGTGCAGAAGAAGCTTGCCGACATGCAGACCGAGATCGCCTTGGGTCTGCAGGGCGCCCTGCGCGTGGGCCGTCTCCTCGATGACGGCACCACGGCGCCGGAGATGATTTCGATCGTCAAGCGCAACAATTGCGGCAAAGCGCTGGACATTGCGCGCAGCGCCCGGGATATGCACGGCGGCAACGGCATCCAGATCGAGTACCACGTCATGCGTCACGCCGCGAATTTGGAAACCGTCAACACCTACGAAGGCACCCACGACGTGCACGCCCTGATCTTGGGACGCGCGCAAACCGGGCTGCAGGCGTTTTTCTAAGAGCTGGCGCCGATCGCCTCAGGGCTTGCGCATTTCGTGGGCGGTGATGGCGGCGGCAATGATGGCCTCGGCATTAAGGCTCGCAGCCGCCTCATCCGGGCGTGGGACGAGCCTGCTACCGTACTGGTGGCTAAAGGGCTCGCTTGGATCGTCGGGCAACTGGCGAATGTCGGCGGCGGGATGCACTTGCGCCGGCAAACCGTCGGCCTCCAGCACGCTGCGCGTCTCCAGGCGAGCGACCTCAGGGCCGGAGGAACTCGCGCAGCCGGCCGCAACCAGCGCAGCCGCTACGGGACCAATGCTGACGCGGGCGAGCGCGGGCAAGCACGCGATAGGACGCAACCAAAGCATGACAAACGCCTTCACTGACGCACCAGCCGCAGCACATCACAAACGGGTTAAAGCGGCGCTAACGGTTGGCTCGCGGCAGGACGCGGCGGCAGGCAACGGCGCCCGAGGCCGACGCGGCGACCAGAACCGGGCCTCCGCAATCCGGTAAAAAGGCTCTCAGCTCAGGATCTTGGCGCAACCACGCGCGCCTGCGTGCAAGGTGTGAACAGGTCATGAATGCCCCGTTCAGAGTGAGTTCAACGACCTCCCCTTAGCCTGATCCCACCCTGAGAGATCTATCTTCCCCGGCGTGATCCAAGGGGGGCGCGGTGTTCAGGGTCACCGCGCCCTTTTGGCCCAGAACGCCCAGGCGGCAACGACGCCGGTGCTTTGGGGCGCAGCACCCCCTTCAGCGACGCCCAGGCTTGGGTGCCGCCATTCGCAAGCGAAAACGCTTTCTTTTCTCAGCTTAGGCCAAGCGGGCCATGGCTGTCGGGCGGCGTCCGCGCCGCTGAGCAGTCCTCCCCCTTAGCCCCGGCCCATCGCGCGTCCCAGGGTTTCGGCGCGCCCGCGCCGCCGAAAGTGGACCGCAGCGGCCCGCTCAGGCCACCTCGACGAGGTCGGCGTAGAAGGCCTCGATGATCTCGGGCAGGTGGCAGGAGGAATAGGGATTGGCGGGACCTGCGGCCGCCCCTGCCGGCAGCACGAGGCGGCCGGATTTCAAGACATGGTCAGCAGGCAGCCGATCGATGCTCCGCCGCAGCATCGCGACGATGGTCGTCTCCTCGAAGGCCAGCGCCCCCTCGGGGGTCTTGCGCCCGAGCCGCTCGGGCTGGAACAGGGCATCATCCCCGTCGCCGCAGTTGGTATCATCGAAGGCGCAGGCATATGTCAGCCGGAGTGGACCTTGGGCGACCCCGCTTCCATTCTCGGACAGCACCTTTGCCAGCGTCACACAAGCCTTGGCAACAAGTTGTTCCTTCAAAGTGTGGTAGGTGGTGGCATCGGCGATGTTGCCGTGCTCGAACACGACGAACAGGTTCTTCCAAGCCTCCGCGTGAAAAGCGCGACCGTCGCTATCCTGCAGCAAGAACATCAGCCAAAGGTAGGCCGAATAGTAGCCCGAGGATTGCGCGTCGTGGCCCGCGACCGTCACGTCGTTATGACGGCATTCGAGCACCAGGCGGCCGTTCATGGGTTGACGCTGGCTGGCATCCGAGCCGCCCCGCACGAGGGCCTGCGCCCAGCTAACCTCGGCGTCGGATAAGCTTGGACCCCAGCGGAAGCGCCCGGTCGCCACAAATGGAGCCGCATGGACATTGAAAGGCTTATCGACCTGATCAGCCGCATGTCGGTTTAGGATGGCGCTGAGCTTGGCGCGGAAATCGAAGCTCAATCCCCCCTTGATCAAGATGTCGATGGAGTTGTTTTCATCGCCATAGCCATACTGGATCATCAGGTCGGTGGGCGGATCTTCACCGCCCATGGTCCAGGCCTCGCACGAGCAGGGCTGTATGCTCGGCCCCCACAGCAGCCAGCAGTTGAACAGAAACGAGCGAAGCTCGCGCAGCTCGCTCCCATAGAAAGCATCTTTTTCGATCAGCCGGCGGTAGTTGTCGAGCACCAGGTTCCAGCCATCCTCGTCGGCGAAGCGGTTGACGAGGCCGGTGATCAGAAAGATTGGCGCGATGTAACCGGATTGGAAACGCGCCTCGGTGAGAAACCGGTCGGCGTCATCCGCTTTGGCGAGCGCGCGGCGCTCCAGCGCTTCGAAATAGCGCTTGATCTTGGTGCGGCTGTCGTCGAGCTGAGGGAAGTCGGCGATGGCGACGGGGCCGAGCGGTTGCTCATCGGCCCTCGCCAGTCTTAGCTTGCGAAACAGCCACCCCAGCACGGCGACGAGCACGCCCGGCTCCTCGGTTAGGCGCTCGCGCAACAACTGGCGTACCCGCTCGCGGCGGCGCAGCTCGGCGACTTGCGCTTTCTCCAACCGCCGCGCGTATTCCGGCGCCGTATAGTCACGCCGGCTCGGCAGCGAAACCCGCGGCTGCAGGATCTGCAATTCGACGTAATAGCGCGCGCCGACGAAACGCCGGCGCGGCAAGGCAAACAGCAGCGTGGGCGCATACCAGGATAGGAGCAAGGCGCGGGCAACGCCGCGGATCCACTGTACCGAGCGCGGAAACCAGCCCTCCTGCGGTTCGAACGCCACCTCGCTGATGAAGTTACCCGCGCGGGCGATGCCGTAGAGAATGTAGCTGACCGTCAGCGAGCCGATCAGGAGCGAGAGTTCTTCCTTATGCGGCTTGATGGTCTGCCACAGCCAGTCCAGCGTGTGCATTGCGTCCCCGCCAACCCCGCGCCTGCCCGACCCGGTCCAGATTACCGGGCCCGGATCGGGGCCTGTAGGCGACGCCTGCGGCGGGCGACGGATCCAAGCGCGCCTGTGATTGAATTGTTACACAGGCCCAAGCACCGCCCGCAGCGTCCGGCGCGCACCGGCGCCCGGTGCGCCGCCAGCCGCGGGAAGGCGGCTGATCTCTGGAACTTCGAGCAGCGCCAGCCTGCGGCCCACCGCCGCGCAGGCGGCAAGGCTGTCCAGCTGCTGGCGCGCCTCGGCGTTGGCGCTGGGGTCACCTCCCTTGAGAACCGAGATGGCAAAAAAGCGTTCGAGGTGCTGGCGCAGAAAGTCCGGGTGCAGCGTCGGTCTGGGTGCGCCCAGAACCGCATAGACGAGGTTGGGATCGGCTGACTGCTGCGCGGTGAGCGCCGGTTGCACATAGGCAAAGTCGATAATGCGGGCGCCCTGGCGCGCCCACAGCGCAATCCGCGCCAACTGATCGAGCCCGGTGACCTCCGTATCAAGCGCGTAGTCGCCCGCGCTCATGCGATAGGGATCGTTCTGCTCGATAAAGCAATAGACGCTCGGCGGCGCGGCGCCTTCGCTCAGAAGGGAAGGTGCGTGGCTGTGCGCGAACATGGCATGCGCCAGCTTCGGTAAGTCGGCGACCATTCGCTTGAGCACACCGCGACGACGCTGGGCTGCAACGACGAAGATATAGTTCAAATTCAGGCTGAGCGCCGCCCGGTTCTCATCGGCATCCACCAGGGGAAAGCTGATGAAGTTCAGCCCCCCAACCATCTCGCCGGCCGCGCGCGCCATGACGATGAACTCACGAAAAGGACCGTAGCGACGGCTGAGCCGGTCATACGGGCAACCCTCGTTGAGGGCGAGGCACTCGGCAAAGCCCGCCAGGCCCTCCTTTTCATCGGGCAATACGAAGGCCTGATCGTAGGCGGCAAAAAATTCCTCGAGCCGTCCATCCCCAGCCGAGGTCGAGCCCTCGTAGGTGAGACCCGCCGCGCTCCTCACCCGCAGCAAGGTGCCGTGCGCCTCGACCCGCATGTCAGGCCCGCGAACCATGGACCCCTTCTGATGCACCCCTGCCGCAAGGACTTCGCCACATGCCGGTGGGCCTTGACCCACGCCAAAGGCCGCCAGCCGGTCCGCAGCATAGCAAATTTTGCACCTCGGCCGGCAAGGATCCGCTCGCCGGGGCCAGGCCATAAGAGGCCCCTGGCGGCTAGCGCGCCAAGGCGACGGCATAGCCCAGCGGCTCTTTGGGCTCAGGCGCCCCTGCCCTGGCAAGCCCGTCTCAAGCCTTGCACCAGCTGGTCCTGGGTATAGGGTTTGTTGAGAAAGGCGATGCCGGTATCGCCCTGGAAGCGCGCGCGCAATTCTGCCTCCTCATAGCCGCTGGCGATGACGATCGGCAATGCCGGATAGAGCGTGCGCAGCTCGCTGACGAGGACGTCACCGCGGCGATCGGGTAGACCAACATCGATGATGGCGGCGTCGATTTCCCCGTGCAGCAAGCGGACCTTGCCCATCGCATCCGTGGCGGACACGGCCGGCTCGACCCGATAGCCCGCGTCCTCAAGGTATTCGGTGGCAAGGATCCGTACCAGGGCCTCGTCCTCGACAAAGAGGACGCTCGGGGGCCGCCCGCGCGCATCGAGGATGTCGCGGAGCTTGGCCCCGACCGCGGCGTACGTGAATGGCTTGGTGACGAGCTGCACGCCCGGATCAAGCCGCCCCTCGTGCACGATAGCGTTGCGCGCATAGCCCGTCGTAAAAAGGATTTTGAGGTCGGGACGGCGTTTGCGTGCCTCGTCCGCGAGTTGTCGGCCGTTCATCCCGCCGGGAAGGCCAACATCCGTGAACAGCAGATCGATTTGTGGATGTTGATCGAGCATGCGCAAAGCGGCGGTGGCGGTCGAGGCCTCGAGAACCGAGTAGCCCAACTCGCGTAGGACCTCTTTGGTATAGGCGCGCACGTCGTCGTCGTCTTCCACCACCAGAATGGTCTCGGCATCGGCGCTGCGCGGCAAGGTGCGCAGATCCGGTTCCTTTTGAATGGCGGCCTCGCCGTGCAGGCGGGGCAAGTAGAGCTTGACGGTCGTGCCCTGTCCCGGCTCCGAGTAGATCTTGATGTGGCCGCCCGATTGCTTGACGAAGCCATAGACTTGGCTCAGCCCAAGGCCGGTGCCTTGTCCGACTTCTTTGGTCGTGAAGAAGGGCTCAAAGGCGCGCTCGAGCACCTGCTTGGTCATACCATGGCCGGTGTCGCTGACGCAGATTGAGACGTACTGGCCGGGCACCACCTCCGCCTGGGCGGCGGCATAGCCCTCATCGAGGCAGGCATTGGCGGTCTCGATCGTCAGCTTGCCGCCGTCGGGCATGGCGTCGCGCGCGTTGACCGCCAGGTTGAGGATGGCAACCTCCAGCTGGTTGGGATCGACGTGGGCGCGCCAGAGACCGCCGGCGAGCACGGCCTCGATGGCAATTTGCTCGCCGATCGTACGTCGCAGCAGATCCGACATGCCACTGACAAGACGGCTGACGTCGACAGGCTTCGGATCGAGCGGCTGCCGGCGCGAGAAGGCAAGCAGCCGCTGCGTGAGCGCGGCAGCCCGTTGCGCGCCGCGCAGCGCATTGTCGGTCGAGCGCGCCAGTCGAGCGGCATCGAGCCTGGGCGCCTGCAGGCCGCGCTGCAGCGTCTCGAGATTGCCCATAATGATCGTCAGTAAGTTATTGAAATCGTGCGCCACGCCGCCGGTCAGCTGGCCGATGCCCTCCATTTTTTGCGCTTGTACGAGTTGTTCCTGCGCCTTTTGTAGGGCGATTTGCGCGTCGCGGCGCTCGGTGACGTCTCGCGTCACCTTGGCGAAGCCGATCAAGTTTCCCTCACCATCGGCGATACGATTGATTACGACGCTCGCCCAAAAACGCGAGCCGTCCTTGCGCACGCGCCAGCCTTCGGTCTCGAACTTGCCGCTGCTCGCCGCGATGGCCAGCGCACGCTCGGGGGCGCCGGCGCTGCGGTCCTCCTCGGTATAGAAGCGACCGTAGTGCTGACCGACGATCTCGTCGGCGGTGTAGCCCTTGATGCGTTGGGCCCCCATATTCCAATTGCTGACGATGCCAGTGGGGCCGAGCATATAAACGGCGTAATCGGTGACGCCATCGACAAGGACCTGGAAGCGGCCCTCCGCCCGTTGTCGCTCCTCGGCTTCGGCGCGCAGCCGGGCATTGGACGCGGCCAGTTCCAGCGTGCGCTCGCCGACTTTGTGCTCGAGGCTCTGCTCGCTTTCGCGCAAGGCGGCTTCGATCTTGCGCCGACGCTCGATTTCTTCTTGCGCGGCCCGATAGAGCCGCGCCTTGTCGATGGCGATCGCCGCCTGGCTGGCGATGGCCGCGACGATGCGCTCGGCGCGCTCGCCGAACACATCTGGCTGCGAATGCCCGAAAAACAGCCCGCCCAGCACCTCGCCGGAGCGCGCGATGACGGGGACCGCCAGGTAACTGCGCACCGGCAAGTGTCCGGGGGGCATACCCTGGTAGGGAGCGTTGTGGCCGTAGCGCGGGTCTTGCGTAATATCGGCTGAGCGGACAATTCCCTCGCCGCGAAAGGTGGGCGCAAATACTTGCGTATTGCGGGGCATGGGAAAGGAGGCGAACGCTTCGCGCGGTACTCCGGACAGCGTGTAGAGGGTGTAGGACTCCCCCTTCTCATCGATCACATTGTAGAAGAACGAGCCGAAGGCGGCGCCGGAAAGCTTGGTGGCCGCGTTCGTGACGATCTGCACGGCGGGCTCGAGCTCGATCTCGGCAGAAAGCACGGTGCCCACCTCATTGAGCAGCTCGAGGATCTCCGCCTCCTCGCGCAGAATGCGCGCCGTTTGCTGGCGCGTGCCGGCAAGCTTCAGGTTGGTTTCCACCCGCGCCAGCAGCTCACGCGCCGAAAAAGGTTTGACGAGATAGTCGTCGGCGCCCGCGCGCAGGCCCTCGATTTTCGCTTCCTCGCCGGCGCGCGCCGATAGCAGAATAACGGGAATGTCGGCCAATGCGGGCTCTACGCGCAGCTTCGCCAGCAATTGAAAGCCATCGAGGCGCGGCATCATCACATCGGATAGGATAAGGTCGGGCTTGAGCCGGCGCGCCGCGGCAAGCGCCGGCTCGCCGTCGATGACCGCCTCGACGCGATAGCCCGACTGCCGCAGCAGACGCGCCACATAGCCGCGCATATCGGCATTGTCATCGGCAAGCAGGATGAGCTGACCGCGGCTTTGTGCGGGGGCCTCGCGGGGGTTCAGATCTTCGGTCCCCGAGGCGGTCGACTGCTCATGCTCGACGTCGGTGAGCCAACCAAGCGCCTCCTCCACATAGCCTTGGGCACGGGCGTGTGTGGGGCCGCTGCCGCTGCCGGCAATGATCTTCTCCGCCGGCAGGTGGCCTGCACCCAGCGGCACCGTCACGGTGAAGGTTGTTCCCTCCCCTACCCGGCTGCGCACCGTGATGCCGCCACCATGCAGCTTCAAGAGCTCCTGCACCAGGGCCAAGCCAATGCCGCTGCCCTCGATGCTGCGCCCGCGCGCGCCCTCAACCCGGCGAAAGCGCTCAAAAAGATGCGGCAATTCCTCAGCGGGGATGCCGCTGCCGGTATCACTGATCGACATTTCGGCGCTGCGACCGTTGGCGCCAAGCTGCAGGCCGACCTTGATATGCCCGGCAAAGGTGAACTTGAAGGCATTGGAAAGGAGGTTGAGGACGACCTTTTCCCACATGTCGCGATCGACGTAGACCGGTTCGGGCAGCGGTGCGCAATTGAGCAGCAAACTGAGGCCGGCCTTGTCGGTGGCGGATTGGAAATTCGAGGCGACCTCGCGCACGAAGCGGGCAAGATCAACGGGCTCGAAGCGGGCCTCGCCACGACCGGCCTCCAGCCGCGAAAAATCGAGCAGCGCGTTGACGAGTTTGAGCAGCCGCAGCCCGTTGCGGTGCGCCAGCGCGATCAGGTTGCGATCCGATGTCGCCGTCCCGTCGGCCTTGGCCAAGGCCTCCTCCAATGGGCCCAACATCAGCGTCAAGGGCGTGCGAAACTCGTGACTCACATTGGAGAAAAACGCGGTCTTGGCGTGATCGAGCTGGGAGAGGACCTCGGCGCGGCGCCGCTCCTCTTCGTAGGCCTGTGCGTTTGCCAGCGCGGCGGCGATTTGGCCCGCCACCAGCCCGAGGAAGCCGCGGTAGTTCTCATCAAAGACGCGGAAGGGATTGAGGCCGACGATCAGAACGCCGGCGCGCCCGGTCTCGCCGGAGGCCACGATCGGCAGCGCCACGGCTTGCGCCGGTGGCTGCTCCCAGGCGCCACCCGGCAGCTCGGCGTCGATCTTGTCGGGGAGGTCCGCAATCAATCGGGGCTGCTGATCGGCCAACACCTGCGCCAGCGGCCAGAGCGGCGGCAGGCCGCCGGCGGCGGGGTGGTCTTCGGCAATACCAGCCGCCCCGGCCAGGGTGATGGCGCCGCCTCCGGGTTCGGCAAGGTAGATGAGGGCGAAGGGCAGGTCGCGCGGGTTGGAGGCGAGCGCCTTGGCGGCCTCGGCGCACGCATGTTGCCAGGTGCGAGCCTCGGCGGTCTTGGTCGCGAGCTCTCGCAACAACGACAGTTGTCGTTCCCCAATCACGCGCTGGGTGTCGTCCGTATTGGCGCAAATGATGCCGGCCGCTTTGCCAGCATCATCGGGGATCGGGGAATAGGAAAACGTGTAGTAGGTCTCCTCGCGATACCCGTGCCGCTCCATGATCAGGAGCTGCTCCTCGACGTAGGTGCCCTCATCGCCGGTCATGGCCTTGGCGAGCATGGGAGCGATATCGTCCCAGATTTCGCGCCAGACTTGTGAGGTCGGGCGACCCAGCGCCCAGGCATCCTTGCCGCCGATAATCGACTTGTAGGGGTCGTTATAGAAATAGATCAGGTCCTTGCCCCAACCGATCCAAATCGGCTGGCGCGAGGTGAGCATAATGCGCACCGCCGTCCTGAGACTCTGCGGCCAGCTGTGGGACGGCCCAATCGAGGTGGCGCTCCAGTCGAACCGGCGCATGCGGGCCGCCATATCGCTCTTGCCCGCAAACAGGCGGTCAGCCTCCGAGACAGCCTGCACTCGAGGCCCACCCAGTTCTTCCGTCATCGCCAACTCACCCGCACCGCATGCGCGCTCGCCCATCAATACCCATCCGGCCGCAACTCTACCCACCCATAGCGAAGCCGCGCCGCGCCGACCGCGCGGACGAAAACAGCAATGTTCGGCCTGGGAGACCCCTGGGAGACCTCCGCCCCAGCGCGAACAACGCACTAGGCGATTTTGGGTTCCGCGGCTGAGCGCGAGCTCGGCTGGAACTTTTTGCCCGGTTCCTACTTATGAGGCTGCGAATTTGCGACACCACTCAGCCGGTAACGCGCGAGTGGCCTTTTCATCGTGAGGAGACGAGGTCCGGGTAACCCCGATGAGCAATAAGGCTGAATTCTTGCCGCGTGCGCGCAACGACATCGCCGGCCTCGATGCCGTTTTGGAAGGCGGTTGGGCCCGTAATCGCCTGCACCTGTTGGAGGGCAGCCCGGGCACGGGTAAGACCACCATTGCCCTGCAATTCCTGATGGCGGGAGCCGCGGAGGGCGAGGCCGGGATCTACGTCAGCCTGGCCGAAACCGAGCAGGAGCTGCGCGATGGCGCCAAATCGTACGGGTGGTCGATCAGCCCGCTGATCGAGATTTTCGAACTGGTCCCGCCCGAGAGCGTCCTCGATCCCGATCAGCAGCAAAGCCTGCTCTATTCGTCGGACCTCGAGCTGGGCGAGACCATCAAGCGCATCTTGGAATCGATTGAGCGCGTGCGCCCGAAGCGGGTCGTGATCGACAGTCTCTCGGAAATCCGTCTCTTGGCCCAGGGCTCGCTGCGCTATCGTCGCCAGGTCCTGGCGCTCAAGCACTATTTCGCCAGGCACCGCTCGACCGTCATCATGCTCGACGATCTGACGACCGAGAGCACCGATCGTGCCGTCCACAGCATTGCCCACAGCGTCGTGCACTTGGACCAGCTGGCGCCGATCTACGGGGGCGAGCGCCGGCGGCTGCGGGTCGTCAAGTGCCGCGGGCAATCCTTTCGCAGCGGCTATCATGATTTCATTATCAGCCCTGGCGGGGTGCAGCAGTTTCCGCGCCTGGTGGCGGCCGAACATCGCCAGGGCTTCGCCGAAGAAGTTGTGCGCAGCGGTATCGAGCCCCTGGATGGACTATTGGGTGGTGGCCTGGCCGCGGGCTCCAGCACCCTGATTATTGGTCCTGCCGGGACGGGTAAGTCGTTGCTGGTATTGCAATATATCGCGGAGGCGGTCCGCCGCGGCGAAAAGGCGGCGCTGTTCGTGTTCGACGAGGAGCTCGGCCTGCTCACCTCCCGCGCCAAGGCGCTCGACATCGATCTTGGCGCCATGCAGTCCCAGGACCGGCTCGTGCTGGAGCAGATGGATGCTGCCGAACTCTCGCCCGGCGAATTTTCGTATCGGGTCAGGACGAGCGTCGATCGGCAAAACTGCGGGATCGTCGCCATTGACAGCCTCAACGGCTATCAGGCAGCGATGCCTGAGGAACAGTTCCTCACGCTGCACCTGCATGAGCTGTTGCAGTATTTGAACCGCCGCGGGGCCGCGACCTTCCTCACCATCGCCCAGCATGGAATGATGGGAGATATGCGCCAGTCGGTCGACGTCACCTACCTCGCCGATTCCGTCATCATGTTACGCTATTTCGAGGCCTTCGGCCGTGTACGGCGCGCCATCTCGGTGGTGAAAAAGCGCACTGGTGCGCACGAGGACACCATTCGGGAGCTGCGCATCAGCGATCGTGGCCTGGCGCTCGGCGAGCCCTTGCACGAGTTTCAGGGTGTGCTGCGCGGCGTTCCAACCTATGTCGGCCAATCGACACCCCTGTTGGAGAGGTCGTGAGCGCGCTTCCTCCACCCACAGCCGAGCGCGTCTTGCTGCTCGCGCCGCGCGGGCGCGATGCTTCGGTCGCCAAGGGCATCTTGCGCGAGGCGCGCATCGAGGCGGAAATCTGCCTCGGGCTCGCCGAGCTCTTGGCTGAACTCACGCTGGGCGCCGATGCCGTCGTCTTGACCGAAGAGGCCGTGCGCAGCAGCGATGCGCGCGAGCTGCACGAATGGGTCGCGGCCCAGCCCGCCTGGTCGGATTTCCCGTTCGTCGTGCTAACCCGGCACGGCGGCGGGCTCGAGCGCAACCCGGCGGCGGCACTGCTTACCCGCACCTTGGGGAATCTCAGCTTTCTCGAGCGGCCGTTTCACCCCACCACGCTGGTGAGCGTGGTGGAGACGGCGCTGCGTGGGCGGCGACGCCAACAGGAGTGCCGGCGGCTCAACGAAGAGCTGGAGCTGCGCGTGCAGGAAAGAACGTCGGAGCTGGCCGCCGCTAATCGGCAGTTGCTGATGCAAATCGAAGAGCGCGAGCGCGTCGAATCGACCCTGCGGCAACTCCAGCGCCTGGAAGCCGTCGGACAGTTGACCTCGGGGGTGGCGCACGACTTCAACAATCTTCTCACCGTGGTGCTCGGCAATATCTCCTTCCTGGAGAAGGGGTTGGCCAAGGCGGGCATCGACGCCAACTTGTCTCAACGGCTCACCTACATGCGCGCCGCGGCCGAGCGCGGCGCCGGGCTGACGGATCAGCTCTTGTCGTTCTCGCGGCGCCAGCGCTTGGAGCCGAAGGTGATCGATCTCAACGAGACCGTCGCCGGCATGCGCGATCTCCTGCAAAGCACGATTGGGGGTGGCATCCGTATCCAGACGCAGCTCACCGTGGACTTGTGGCCGGCGCTCGTCGATTTGACCCAGCTTGAGCTGGCCGTACTCAACCTTTCCATCAATGCGCGCGATGCGATGGAGATGGGCGGCACGCTCAGCGTCGGCACGGCCAACGTAGAGCTGGCGATGCCGTTTTACCCCGAGGAGCCGCCGGCCGGAGACTACGTGGCCGTGCGGGTTTCAGATACGGGCGCCGGCATGTCCAAAGACGTGCGCAGCAAAGCCTTCGAACCCTTCTTCACCACCAAAGAGATCGGCAAGGGCTCGGGTCTTGGCCTCAGCCAGGTGCTCGGCTTTGCCAAACAGTCCGGTGGCGGCGTGCGCGTTCAGTCGGAGGCGGGCCAGGGCACGACCATTGAGATCTTCTTGCCCCGCGCCGACGTGCGAGCGGTGAATATCGACCCGGCCCCGCCGCGCCCAACCTCGACCGCCAAGGTCAGCGCCCGTCTGATCCTCGTCGACGACGGCAACGCCGTGCGCGAAGTCACGGCCGCAACGCTGCGCGAACTCGGCTACACGGTGCTGGAGGCGGCTAGCGGCGGCGCCGCGCTCGAGCTTCTCGAGCGCAGCGCCAACATCGACTTGATGCTGATCGATTTCGCCATGCCCGGCATGAGTGGCGCCGAAGTGGCGCGCCGCGTTGAGACCACGCGGCCGGCGTTGCCGATCCTATTCGTCACGGGATACGCGGATCGGGCCGCCCTGGAGGGTGTAAGCGAAGCCCAAATCATCGGCAAACCGTTCGTCGATACCGAGTTGCACGAAAAGGTACGCGCGGCCTTGGCGCGCCGGGCACCGGGCAAGGTCGTGCGCCTCAGATCCTCTTGAGGCACCCGGAACAAACCAGTTTTCTCCACGTTACCAGCAGCCTTCGGCGCTCAAATCAGCGCCCCTCGTCAACGAGGCGCCGTTTGCAGGTGCGGGTTGTGTGCAACAGATGGTCGAATGAAATTGTTGGCCAAGGCTCAGCATCTGGGTGCACTGCTCGTCTGCCTGTTGGTCGGCAGCGCAGCGACGGCGAGCGCGCAAGCTCCGGCCGAGCCCTTTTCGCACGCGCTGGTGCAACGCACGGCTAGCGAGCTCGCCAAGAAGGCCTATGAGGCACCGGCCGCGGACAGCGCCAAAGGCGCGCAGGATCTCAATTACGATCAATTTCGCCAGATAAGGTTTCGCCGCGAGCGCACGATCTGGCGTGGGGAAAACCTGAATTTCGAGCTGCAGGTTCTGCCCACCGGCTGGCTGTTCAAGGCACCGGTCGAGATCAACCTCGTCGATCAGGGCAGCGTGCGCCTCATCTCACCCGACAACGCCTACTTCGATCTCGGCCCGCTCGCCGGCAAGCTGGCGCCCGAGGCCCGCTTGGGGTTTTCCGGTTTTCGCCTCAATGGTCCCCTGAACCGGCTGGACCTATTCGACGAAATTATCGTCTTCCAGGGGGCCAGCTATTTTCGTGCCCTGTCGCGCGGGCAAATTTACGGCCTGTCCGCACGTGGCCTGGCACTCAACGTCGGCAAGCCCGAGGGAGAGGAGTTCCCGCAGTTTCGCCGCTTCTGGATCGAAAAGCCGCCCATGGGCGCCGCCAAGATCGTCATCCATGCCCTGCTGGACAGCCCGTCGGTGACGGGCGCCTACCGCTTCGAGGTCAGCCCGGGCTGGCCGACCGCGATCGAGGTGCAATCGACGCTCTATCCGCGTCGCGACCTGCCGGACGTGGGCATCGGCCCCATGACCAGCATGTTTCTGTTTTCGGGCATCAACCGCGCGCGCATCAACGATTTTCGTCCGGCGGTGCATGATTCGGACGGACTTGCCATCCTCAACGGTTGGGGTGAGCACCTCTGGCGGCCGCTCAACAATCCTCGCCGCCTGCAGACGAGCGATTTCCTGGACCGCAACCCGAAGGGCTTTGGCCTGATCCAGCGCCTGCGCACGGCTGCTGGTTTTCAGGATCTGGAAGCGGACTACGAACGTCGCCCGAGCGCCTGGGTCGAGCCGCGTGATGACTGGGGCGGAGGTGCCGTCGAATTGTTCGAAATTCCCTCGGAGGAGGAGATCCACGACAATGTCGTGGCCTACTGGAAGCCCGCCCAGGTGCTGGCGGCCGGCAAGGCCCATGCCTTCAACTATAAACTATCTTGGCCCGATGACGTGCCGCGCAGTTGGCCGGGCTCCTACGTCCATGCCACGCGCGCCGGCTTGATCGCTGGACCGCAACGCAAGGCTGGCGTGTTCCAGTTCGTCGTGGATTTCAAAGGTTTTGTTTCACCCTCGTCCAGCGAGCTGCCCTTCGCGCGGGTGGAGGCGAGCCAAGGCGCGGTGAGCGCGCCGGTGGTGCAGACCAACCCGGACATCGACGGTGTGCGCGTATCGTTCAGCTTCGATCCCAAGGGGGTCGCGACCAGTGAGTTGCGGCTGGTGCTGCAGGCCAACGACAACCCGGTGTCCGAAACCTGGCTCTACCGATGGACCAAGGATTGACGAGCGCAGCGGTGAAGTGCTTGCCCGCGCGGCCCAAGTCGGTTGTTCCCGAGGAAAGTCCGCGCGCCATGCCCGAGCAGGTGCTCTGGGTCGAACGTCGCAACGGTGCCCAGGCGCGCAAACGCGTATACGCGTCGCGCGCGGCGCTCGTGCTCATCTGGAGCTCAGGCTCGGTGGCGTTTGCCTGGACGCTGTACCAGGTGCTGTCCGTGGAGACGCCGACCGTCCTCCAGCTCGTGTTCTGGTGCCTGAGCACGGCCTGTTTCGCCTGGGTCGCCGTCGGCTCGGCCAGCGCTTGTATCGGCTTTGTTGCCCTGTTGCTGCAGCGCACGAGCGATACCCTCGAGCTCCCGCCGGCCGAAGCGGCGACGGGCGGGCGTACCGCCCTGTTATTCCCGGTTTACCGCGAGGATGCTGCCCAGGTGGCGGCCACGCTCGAGGCGATGTGCCGGGACATTGCGGCGGCCGATGCCAGCGATCGCTTCGACGTCTTCGTCTTGAGCGACACGCAGGACCTCAGCGAGCGCGAGGCCGAACATCGCATCTACGCGGAGCTCAGAGCTCAGGTGGGCGTCCCCGTCTATGTGCGCTGGCGCACGCCTAACGCCGGCAAAAAGGCCGGCAACATTCGCGATTGGATCGAGAGGTTCGGCGCCGCCTATCCCTTCTTCATAATTCTCGATGCCGACAGCCTCATGCAGGCTGAGAGCTTGTTGCGCCTGGTCGCCGCCATGGCGGCCAACCGGCGCGTCGGCCTCATTCAAAGCGTGCCGCGCCTGGTGGGCGGCCAATCCATTTTTGCCCGTCTTCAGCAATTCGCCGCGGGCTATTATGGGCCGATCGTTTCGGCGGGCCTTGCCGCTTGGCACGGACCTGGGGGAAATTATTGGGGCCATAACGCGATCATCCGTACCGACGCCTTCGCCAGCGCGGCGGGACTGCCGGCCTTAGCCGGAGCGCCACCCCTGGGCGGGCCCATCCTCAGCCACGACTTCGTGGAAGCCGCCTTGCTGCGTCGGGCCGGCTGGGAGGTCCACATGGTTCCATCCCTCGAGGGCTCCTATGAGGGGTGCCCGCCGACGCTCAAGGACTTGATGGTGCGTGACCGTCGTTGGGCACAGGGCAACCTCCAGCACGTGCGTCTGCTCGGCGTGCGCGGTCTGCCGCTCATCTCTCGCGCGCACCTCGCCATGGGCGCCTTTTCCTATCTTGCCTCACCAATTTGGGCGCTCACGTTGCTGGTCGGCATTGTGCTCGCGGTGCAGGCCAAGTATGCCACGCCGACCTATTTCGGCAGCGAGGTGTCGCTGTTTCCGAAGTGGCCGGTGTTTGACGCACAAAAAGCCTTGGCCCTGTTTCTAGCGACGGTGCTGATCGTGCATCTGCCGAAACTGTTGGGGGCCATTTGGGCGCTGCGCAATGCTCGCCAGCGCCAGCAGCACGGCGGCATTGCGCGCGTCGTCGCGGGCGTCCTGATCGAGTCGGTACTCTCCACGCTCATTGCGCCATTGCTGATGTTGAGCCAAACCAGCGCTGTCGCCAGCATTCTCGTAGGCCGCGATGCGGGCTGGGGTGCGCAACGCCGCGTGGGAGAGGAGAACAGCTTGGCGCAACTCCTGCACCAATATCGCTGGCCGGCCGTGTGGGGTCTCGCCGGCGCCGCGATCTGCTGGAGCATTTCGCCGGCGGTCTTCGCCTGGATGAGCCCCATCATCATCGGCCTCCTGTTGGCGGCCCCGATCGGCCGTTTCACGGCTCGACGTGCCGGGCGCGTGCTGGCAACGCTTCTGGGCACGCTCGAGGAGCGCTGCCCACCGCAGCTCCTCATCGCTCGCGCGGCGCTCAGCGAGGCCTGGC
>Ga0075423_10000697_pt1 | contig 27746 bp, 28 predicted proteins | sample SoiMethybrSBSTD2_FD_80114 | JGI IMG/M metagenome (GOLD analysis project Ga0075423, IMG submission 80114) | Bulk soil microbial communities from a Populus tree surrounding site in Tennessee, USA - Soil MetaG P. TD hybrid SBSTD2 | ecosystem: Environmental > Terrestrial > Soil > Tree plantation... | reverse complement strand
GAGGGGTGATCGTGAGCGCGCCGCCCACGACGACCGCGACGACTCCGAGGGCACCCTGCTTCCAGCCGTCAGGATCGCCGCGGCTCACCCCGTAGAAGCCGAGGATGGCGCAGATGGTCCCGCCGATGAGCAGGCCGAACCCCAGGAGGCCGACGATGAATCGCATGAATGCCATGATGGGCAGCCATTATACGCGCAGTCGACCGCCCTGTGACCGTTTCCATCACAGCCGTTCCAGCTTCTCCACGACGAGGGAGCACACCCCGAAATCCTCTTCCACCCGCCCCGTCAGCAGAAACGGCCGGTGCGGCGAGAGGAGATGACAGAAGCGCTCGTACGCGTCGGGGAAGAAGGTCGCGTCGTAGAGCGCGGTCGTGTCCTCGAAGCCGATGAATTCCATGAGCCGCTCGTCTTTCGCGTGAACCAGCTTCGCCGTGACGTGCCAGCCCAGGACCGAGACCCGGCGCCCGACGTGCCGGTCGAGATCTCTCGCCTCGATCACGCCGCGGCCGCGCATCGCGCGCTCGAAGGGCTCGAGCGGGTGCGCGCTCAGGAGGAACCCCAGCGTCTCGACCTCGTGCCGCAGCATCGTGTCGCGGTCGTAGGCACCCGCACGCGGCGCGACGACCGGAGTCGGAGCGAAGAGATCTAGCGTTCCGTTTCCGCGCGGGCCGGCCATGTCGAGGTGGAGCTGCCAGAGCAGCTCCGCCCGCGTCCGGCCCCGGGCGATCGAATCGCACGCTCCCGACTTCACGAGGAGCTCCGCGTCGGAAGGATGGAGCGCCACGCGGCGCCTCAGGTCGGCGAACGAGGCGAAGGGTCCGCCTCGCGCCCGCTCCGAGACCACGGCTTCCACCGCCTCGTCATGGAGGCCCTTCACCTGCATGAGCCCGACGCGCACGTCCCGCCCGCGTCCGGTGTATTCGCGCGCGCTCGCGTTCACGTCCGGCGGCCGCACCGTGAGCCCCATGCGACGCGACTCCGACACGTAGGCGAACGTGTCGTAGTAGCCCCCCTGGTTGGAGATCACGGCCGCCATGAACTCGGCGGGGTAGTGCGCGCGGAGCCATCCCGAGCGGAAGGAGACGAGGGCGTAGGAAGCGCTGTGCGGCTTGCAGAAGGAATACCCGGCGAAGGAGAGGATCATGTGCCAGACCTTGTCGATCACCTCGGGCGCGACATCGCGCTCGCGGGCGCCCGCGTAGAACTCCTTCCTGTACTCGCGGAGCGGCTTCACCGGCCGCTTCTGCCCCAGCGCCTTCCGCATGCCTTCGGCTTGCGCGAGCGAGAGCCCGGCCAGCTCCATCGCGACCTTCGTGATGTCCTCCTGGTAGCACATGATCCCGTACGTCTCGTCGAGCGTGTGGCGCAGGGCCGGGTGGAGCGGATCGTACGCGCCGCCGCGGAGCCGCCTCACGTACTCCTGGATGTAGCTGTTCGCGGCCGGGCGGATCATCGAGGAATGGATCACGAGATGGTCGAAGTCCCCCTTCCCCGCCTTTCGCTGGAGCTGGCGCATGGACGGCGACTCCGCGTAGAAGACGCCGATCGTGTCGCCGCGCTCCATGACCTTCTGCGTGGCGGGATCGTCGATCGGGTTCCACGTCCGCTCGTCGATCCGGAGCCCCGTGTTCCTCTCCACCGCGTGGATCGCGTCCCGGATCACGGCCAGCGAGCGATTGCCCAGGAGGTCCATCTTCACGAGGCCGAAGTGCTCCACTTGATCCTTCTCCCACTGGACGATCGGCACGCCCTTCGGCGCGATCTCCACCGGCACGTGATCCGAGAGATCTTCCGGGACCATCACGATCCCGCCGCTGTGGACCGCGAGGTGGCGTGGGTGCCCGTCCAGCGCCTCGGCCTGGGCCAGGATCTCGGGCCAGGGGGGCTCGAAGTCCACGTCGCGGTACCGGGCGCGGCCGGTCATCCCTTCGATCGGATCGTCGACGCCCCAGTGGTCCTGCAGCCGCTTCGTCACGTTCCGGATCTCGGACTCGGGCAGCCCGTAGACCTTGGCGATCTCGTGGATCGCGGCCCGCGCGCGGAAACCCACGTGATTCGCCACCATCGCCGCCCGCACCGGCGCGCCGTTCTCGGCCAGGACGTCGAGCTGGATCTGGTCGCGCTCGTCCCAGGCGAAGTCGACGTCGATGTCGGGCGGGTCCGTTCGGATGGGCGAGAGGAAACGCTCGAAGAAGAGGTTGTGCCGGACCGGATCGACGTGGGTGATGCCGAGCAGGTAGGCCACGATGCTCGCGGCGCCCGACCCCCGGCCGCAGATCCGGGGCGTCCGCGAGGTGATGGCCTCGACGATGAGGAAATAGTCGGCGAAGCCTTTCTCGTGGATGATCGAAAGCTCGCGGCCCAGCCGGGAGCGCACCTCGGGGTCGGGGTTCCTGCCGTAGCGATGGAGGATCCCCGCCTCGCAGCGCGATTTCAGTATCTCGAACGCCTCGCCGCGGTCCAGCGGATACGATGGAAAGACGGTCTTCCCCATCGGCCAGTCGGCGACGCACTCCTGCCCGAGCCTGGCCGCGTTCTCCAGAGCTTCCGGCGCGTGGGCCAGCCTCGCCCCCATCTCGGCTCCACTCAGGAACGAGCGCTCGGGCTCCGCCAGATCCTCGCGCGGCACGCGATCGAGGGTCGTGTTCCGCGCGATCGCGCGGAGCGTGTGGTGGACCCGGTGGCCGGCGCGGTGGACGAAGTGGACGTCGTTGGCGGCGACGGTCGGGATGCCCTCCGCTGTGGCCCAGTGGAGCAGCGGACGGTCCCCACGTCCCGGCACGAGCTCGGCGTACACGGGGAGCGCGTCGCGGAGCGAGGCCAGAAGGTGACGCTGCTCGCTCAGGAGCACGAGGGACGAAGCGTTCTTCCGAACAGCCTGCTCGAGTGAGAACGTGGGATCGAGGTGCCGGGCCGTGATGATGTGGCAGAGGGAGCCGTAGCCTTCGCGCCCCCTGGCGAGCAGCACGGCGCGCGCGGACGGCACGCCCGGCTCCACCAGCTCCGCGCCCGCGATCGCCTGGAGCCCCCACTCGTCGCAGATCTGCCGGTAGAACACGAATCCGTAGAGCGCGTTCGTGTCCGTGAGCGCGAAACGGTCCATGCCGCGGTCGCGCGCGGCGTCGGCCAGCGCTTCCAGGCGGTCCGTTCCCCGCATGAGGGAGTAGTGGCTATGGACGTGCAGATGGACGAACGGTGACACCATGGAGCATCCAGGTCGCCGGCACGAGCGCCTCCGCGCCGAACCGCCGGCGCGCGCGTTCGAGCGCGGACTCGAGGGATGAGGATCGGGAGCCGCGCTCGTCCCACAGCGAGAGCTGCTCCCCCTCGGCCGGCATCCCCCACGCCGAGAGCCTGAGACGCCGCACCCGCACGCGACGCTTCACCGCTCGGTCGAGGAGCCGCGCGACCGCGGTCGCGATCGCCGCGGTCCCCCGCAGCGGGGGCGCGAAGGTCCTCCGGGCCGCGCCCTCTTCGCCGTCCGCGTACTCCAGCGCGAGCGCGATTCCTCGCGCCCCCTCGCCCCGCGCGTGAAGGCCCAGCGAAAGCTCGCACGCGAGACGCGCGGCGTGCGCCGAGAGCGCGCGCGAATCGTTGGTCTCGGCGGCCAGCGTCTCGTCGGCGATCACGCGCGGACCGGACTCGGGCGCGCGCACCGGGGTCGGGTCGAGCCCCCGCGCCTGGCTCCAGAGCGCTCCGCCTTCCCGGCCGAACGCGCGCGTGAGATGCAGGAGGGAGAGCGCCTGCACCTCGCGCACCCGGCGAACGTTCAGGAGATCGAGACGGCTCGCGGTGTCCAGGCGACGCGCGGCCGGGAGCATGTCCACGGGGAGCGGCGCCAGAAAGCTCTCCTCGCTCCCGAGCGAGACCTCGAGCAGGTCGCCGTCCGGCGCCACGACCTGCGCCGCGACCCGGCTCACGAGCTTGTTCCCCGCCACGCCGAGGGTCGGATGGAGACGGAAGGACGCCTCGACGTCGCGCCCCGCGCGAACGGCGCGATCCCGCGCCTCGGGGTGCGTGCGCGCGACCCCGGTCAGGTCGAGGAAGAAGCGCCCGCTGCCCGCCCCGACTCCGGGCCCGCCCCCCGGCTCGACCACCGGCGCGAAGGGGCCGAGACGCTCGAAGATGGAGGCTCCGATGCCGCCGTAGAAGTCGCCGTCGAGCGGGAGCGCGACCAGATCGCCGCAGAGGCGGCGCGCGTGCACGAGCGAGGTGCCCGGGAGAACGCCGGCCTCGCGCGCCTCACGCGAGATCAGGACGACTCGCGGTCGCTGCGATCCTCCGGGGACGAGCGCGAGCGGACGCCCCCCGAGCTTGGGGCAGCGCAGCCGCTCGGCCTGGATGGGAAAGGAATCGATGGCGAGATGAAGGATGGTGCGCTCCACGGGGAGACTCGGGATGGGCTCAGGGGTAACGGCGGAGCAGACCGACCAGGATTCCGCGGATCTCGACGCGCGAGGCGGGCAGGATCATGGGACGGAGCGCGGCATTCGCGGGACGAAGCTCGACCTGGGCGCCGCGCGGGAAGAACCGCTTCAGCGTCGCCTCGCCCTCGATCACCGCGACGACGGTCTGGCCCTTCTCCGCCCGGGCCGCGCGCCTGACGAGGACGAGATCGCCGTCCTGGATTCCGTCCTCGATCATGGAGTCGCCGCGCACGCGGAGCGCGTAGCTTTCGCCGCGCGGGAGCATGGAGTCGGGCACCTCGATGGTTTCGGGATTCTCGATCGCCTCGATGGGGCTGCCGGCGGCGATGAGGCCCAGGAGCGGCACGGTCGCCGCCTCGCGTGCGGGCCGCGCGGGGCGGCGCCTCAGGACCGGCCGGAGGTGCCGCTTGGCGTTGTGCGGAGCGTCGGCCAGAGCGCCCCGCCTTCGAAGCTGCGCCACCAGCTTCGCCACAGCGTTCAGCGATCGCAGCCCCAGGTGGTCACGGATCTCCTCGTACGAGGGCGCGAAGCGGCGGCGCTCGATGAAGTCGGCGATGAATTCATAGGCCGCATGCTGTCGCGGCGTGAGCATGTCGAAATCCTCGCGGTGGGGGGTGCCCGGGACGGCAGCATGGCGCCCTGTCTGCGGCCGCCCGGGACCCCGGCCCGCCGGGCGGTACGCATTCGCGCGCCCTGCGAACCTCCCTGGAGGATAGGTGAATGAAAGGTGAAAGTCAAGACATCATGGCGAGACGCAACGGGTCCCGGGACGAGCTCTCTCACGTGCTACGATGCCCCGATGGAAGCGACCACATTCGTGCACTACCGCTCCTTCCGCTCCCCCGCGGCGGCCATCTGGCCCTGCCTGACCCTCCCGGACCGCCTCGCCGGCTGGATCGGAGAGACGGACATGGAGCTCGCGCGCGAGGGCGCGCTGAGCCTCAAGACCCTGAACGGCGACGTGTACCGAGGCCGTGTGATCGCGGCGGTGCCAACCGCGAGGCTCGAGTTCGCTTGGCGGCCGTTCGGGTTCGAACCCGAGAGCCACGTGACCTGGCGGCTCGCCGGGGACGGGCCCGGCTCCCGACTCACCGTGACCCACGACAGCCTCCGGAGCCGCGAGGAGCGTGATCACGCGCGGCTGTTCTGGCGCGACGCGCTCGACGCGCTGGCCGCGTTCGCGGACGCGAAGAAGCCGTCTCCCGAATGGGGCGAGACGCATCCGGTCACGATCCGCGCGTTCCTGCCGCGCACCGCGGCGGATCTCTGGCCCATGCTCTCGACCGCGCAGGGGCTCGCCAAGTGGGTGGCGACGGTGGAGCAGTTCGATCCCCAGCCTGGAGGCGTGTTCCGGTTCCGCTCGCGCTACCGGGGGCAGGACGTGGTGGAGCAGGGTGTGGTGCTGGAGATGATTCCGGAGTCGAAGCTCAGGCTCTCGTGGGAGTGGGTCGGCGAGGGGTGGGCCGCGCCCACCGAGCTCCTCTTCGCCCTGGAGCCCGAGGCCGGATGGACGTCGCTGCTCATCTCGCATTCGGGGTTCGACCGGATCAACGCGGGCGGCGGAGCCTCGGCGCGACGGAACTACGCGGCCGCGTGGGCCGAAGTGCTCTCGGATCTACGGGCGCTGGTCGCGCCCGTCACGGCGCGGTAGGGCTCAGGCCGCCTGGAACACGGCGCAGCACCGTCCGGCGCCCGGCTCCAACCGAACGGACCACCATGGAGCGTCCAGCCCTGCGACGAGCCCCCGGCAGAGAGCCGCGTTCATCCGGCAGATCATCGTGCTCGAGCCGCCCCTCAAGGCACTGAACGGGCAGTTCCGGAGCACGATCTCGTCTTCCCCAGACTTGTGCGGCTCGAATCCTGCGCTCCTCAATGCATCGAGTAGCGTTCGCGTCAGCTGCGCCTTGTCGCGATTCCCGCCGGCGCGGCCCCGCGCCTCGCGCGCGATCCGGCTACCCCAATCCTCCGCGGCCCGCTCCAGGTCCGCAACCGACCCGCCCTGCTCGATGGCCTCGACCAGAAGTCGTGCCGCCAGCTCGTATCGCCGAGCCGGCAAGGTGACCTCGACCTCCTTCGAAGAGCGCCGATAGAGCTTGCTCGTCCGCCCGGCTCCGGGCCCGGAGCGGCCGCCCAGACGTCGGTACGCGACCTCGAGCAGACCCGCCTCGGCCAGCTTGTCCAGATGGAACGCCGCCAGCGGCCTGGAAATGCGCAGCGCGCGGGCGGCCTGGTCCCGGCTCACCTCGCCGGCCTGCCCCAAGACAAAGCCGTAGAGCGCCCGCCGGGTGGGATCCGCCAAGGTCGCGACGCTTTCGACTTGCCGTTCCAAGTCCTTATCTCTCCTCGACATGAGTCCATTCTAAAACAAATCGCGATTGTCCAAGAGAAAAGTCGAATCCTCGACTCCTTCTAAACATCAGATGTATTAGTTTTAGAAAAGATTCAGAAGCAGCCCCGATGCCCACACCGCGAAAGGAGACTACCCATGGATACGTTCAGCGAGTACGCACCGGCCATCGAAGCAAGCGGTTCGCGCGCGCCGGCTCGGGACACCTCGGAGACCGCCGGGGCGCGGCAGGCGTTCCGAATCCTCCAGTTTGGCTTCACCGTCGCCCCCATCGTCGCGGGGCTCGACAAGTTCTTCCACCTGCTCACCGACTGGGACAAATACCTGCCGCCCTTCGTGAACACGCTCCTGGGTGGGCGTGGCCACGAATTCATGCTGGCGGTGGGCGTCATCGAGATCGCCGCGGGGATCGGGGTCGCCTTGAAGCCGCGCGTCTTCGGCTATGTCGTGGCCGCCTGGCTCTGGCTCATCGTGCTCAACCTGTTCCTCGTTCCCGGATACCTCGACGTCGCCTTGCGCGACTTCGGCCTCTCCCTGGGAGCGCTCGCCCTGGCCCGGCTGAGCGCCTCCTTCCACTCGCAGGCGGCCCGATGAAGATCGATACCGAAGCCAACCTCCCGACCCGGTTCGGCGATTTCCGGGTCGTCACCTTCACCGGCGATCCCGACGGTAAGGAGCATCTGGCGCTGGTGCGAGGAGACATCCGCGGCCGACAGGACGTGCCGGTCCGCATTCACTCGGAGTGTCTGACGGGCGATGTCCTGGGCTCGCTCCGCTGCGATTGCCGCGACCAGCTCATCGCTTCGCTCCAGGCCATCGGCCGCATGGAGCGCGGTGTCGTCCTCTACCTGCGCCAGGAGGGCCGCGGCATCGGGCTCACCAACAAGATCAAGGCCTACGCATTGCAGGACCGCGGATACGACACCATCGACGCGAACCGGATGCTGGGTTTCCGCGACGACGAGCGGGACTACGCGGCCGCGGCCAGGATGCTCCGGGCGCTGGGCGTGGAAAGCGTACAATTGATGACGAACAATCCGGCGAAGCTGCGCGGGCTGCTCGACAACGGCATCCAGGTTTCCGGGCGCATTCCCGTCGTGGCGGAGCCGAACCGGCACAACGTGGGATACCTGACGACGAAGCAGCGGCGGGCCGGACACATGCTTGGAGAGGTGATCGCATGCCCAAGCTGAACGGGATCTTGATCGGGCGGGAGCAGGTCGCGGACGCAACCTGGGCGTTTCGGCTCGATCCGAAAGCCACGCTTCCCTACAAACCGGGACAGACCATTGACCTCACCATCCCCCATCCGATGCACCAGGACGAACTGGGCAACAAGCGCACGTTCTCCCTCGCCGCCGCGCCGGAGCACGGCAAGATCCTGATCGCCACGCGCGTGCGCGGGAGCGCCTTCAAGCGAAGTCTGCTCGACGGACCGCTCGGAATGGCGGTCGATGTCGAAGGGCCGTTCGGATCGTTCACGCTTCCGAGCAAGCCGTCGCGCGTCGTCCTACTCGCGGGTGGCATCGGCATCACGCCCTTCCGCGCGATGGCGGAGGATGCGATCTTGCGCCGCCTGGATCACTCGATCCTCCTCGTGCATTCGAATCGAACTCCTGAGGAAACGCCCTTTCTCGGTGAATTACGGGACTGGAGCGCGGGGAATCCCGGCTTCCGGTATCTTCCCACCATGACGAGAGTCGAGCAGTCAAGGATGCCGTGGGCCGGCGAGCGCCGCCGCGTGGGTCCGGAGCTTCTCGCCGACATTCTTCCATCCGACCGAAGCGCGCCGATCTACTACGTCGCGGGGCCGGAGCGATTCGTGAAGGGAGCGGCGGAGTCCCTGAAGGCCGTCGGCGTGGACGAAGACCGCGTCCGCACGGAAGAGTTCCCGGGGTACTAGACCCGCAGCACGATCTTCCCGACGTTCCGCCGGCGCTCGAGCAGATGGTGCGCGATGCCCGCGTCGGCGAGGGGCAGCACGCGCCCCGGCTCGGGATGGATCTCGCCCATCGCGGTCAGACGGACAAGCTCCTCGAGGACCTTTCGCACGAGCGCCTGATCGCGCAAGAGGGTCCCGAGATTGAGCCCGTAGAATCCGCGGCTCTGGCGGAGGAGCCGAAGCGCGTCGAGGCGCGGCGTCGAGAGCCAGAGTCCCAGGGCCCCGAACAGGCCGCGTTTCGACATCCTCGCGACGCCGCAGCTCACGAGCCTGCCGCCCGGCTTCAGCGCGCGTAGCCCTTCCCCGATCGAACGCCCCCCCACGGAATCGATCACGATGTCGAAACCGCCACCCTTGCCGTAGAGGTTCCGCGCCACGCGATCCACGCGGGCTTTTCTGGAATCCACGACGTGCCTCACCCCTTCGGCTTGCAGGCGCTCGCGCTTGAAATGCGAGCTGGCCGCTCCCACCACCTCGAGCCCGGCACGGCGCGCGAGATCGATCACGGCCAGGCCGACGCCGCCGGCGGCGGCGTGGAGGAAGACGCGCATGCCCCGCTCCACGGGACCGGTCCGGTAGAGCGCGACGTAGGCGGTGCCGTAGTTGAGCGGGAGCACGACGGCGGACTGAGAGCCCAGGGAGTCGGGGATCGGGATCACGTTCGACGCCGGCGCGGAGACCCGCTCCGCGTAGCCTCCCGACCTGTGGAACGCCAGCACGCGCTGGCCCACGCGAAGGCCGCTCACACCCTCGCCCACCGCGAGGATTTCCCCGCTGGACTCGTATCCCGGGATGAAGGGGCGGGCGGGGGCGTCGGGGTAGAGGCCCTGGCGCGCGAGCACGTCGGCGAAGTTCACGCCCGCGGCCTTGTTCTGGAGCAGGACCTCGCCAGGCTTCGCCACCGGCTCGGGCGTCTCCTCCAGGCGGAGGCTCTTGGGCGGCCCCGGACGGCGAAGCAGAACGGCGCGCATGGTCACGCCACGCCCGCCTTGAGCCTCGCGGCCAGCGCGGTGACGCGGTAGCGGATCTCGTCTCGAATGCGTCGCACGTCGTCGAGCGATTTCCCGGATGGATCTTCCAGTGACCAGTCCTCCACCTTGCGCCCCGGATAGGCGCAGACCAAGGGATCGTCGCATCCCATCGAGATCACGTGGTCGGCGCGGTCGAGCATGGCCTGATCCACGCGCCGCGGCGTGCGATCGGAGAGATCGATCCCGATCTCCTTCATGACCGTGATCACCGAAGCGTGGACCGCGGGAGCAGGATCCGAGCCCGCGCTCACGGCTTCGTGCCCGGGCGCGACCCTCTCGAAGAACGCCTGGGCGATCTGGCTCCGGCCCGCGTTCTGCCGGCAGAGGAAGAGGATGGTCATGAGCCGACTATACCTTGAGCGCCCGCGCCTTGTCGAAGACCGCGCGCCACATCGTCTGCGTCAGTTTCCCCGTGCTCGTGTTCTGCTGGCTGGGATGATACGAGGCGATAAGGTGTCCCCCCTCGGGTAGCGGCGCAACACCACCGTGTCTGAACTCGGGACGCCTCTGGAGCGGAGGAAGTCCCAGCTCCATCCGAGCTTTCAGAAAAGCGTCGAAGGCGATGCGCCCGAGCGCCAAGCGGACGCTGACATGCGACAGCGCCTTCATCTCGCGGGTCAGGTATTCGCGGCAGTGGTCCAGCTCCTCCAGCGTAGGCTTGTTGTCGGGCGGAGCGCATCGCGCCGCGGCCGTGATGTAGGCGCCTCTCAGCGTGAGCCCGTCGCCACGATGGACCGAGCCCGGCGCGCTCGACAGACCCTGCCGATGAAGCTCCCCGAACAGCCACTCCCCCGAGCGATCGCCGGTGAACATCCGTCCCGTCCGATTCGAGCCGTGCGCCCCCGGCGCCAGCCCCACGATCAGGAGCCAGGCCTTCGGATCGCCGAAGCCCGGGATGGGACGGCCCCAGTACTCCTCGTGGAGGTACGCCTTGCGCTTCACGCGCGCGACCTCCAGGCAGTACGCGCGCAGCCTCGGGCAGCGCTCGCAGGCCATCACGTCACGCGCGACCTTCGACAGGCGTATACTCCGGGGCTGCTTCGTTCCGCTCACCCATCCTCCCCTGGAGGCCATGTGTCGAAACTGAGAACTCTCATCACCGCGCTCCTCGCGACTTCGTTCCTCGCATCGATCGCGCCGCGCGCGTTCGCCGAGCTCACGCCCGGCACGCCGGCCCCGGACTTCTCCGTGGGCGCCGGCGCCGCCGAACCCTGGATCAACAGTGCGCCGCTCTCGCTCCAGAAGACGCTCCAGGGCAAGGTCGTGCTGGTGGATTTCTGGGAATACACCTGCATCAACTGCATCCGGACCCTCCCGACGCTGAAGCGAATCTACCAGCGCTACCATCCCTACGGGTTCGAGATCATCGGCGTGCACGCTCCGGAGTTCGATTTCGCCTATAGACCCGAGAACGTGAAGATCGGCGTGACCCGCCAGCGCATCCCGTGGCCCGTTGTCGTGGACAGCCGGTTCCGGATCTGGCGCGCGTACGACAGCAACTCCTGGCCGAACAAGTTCCTCATCGGCGCGCGCGGAATCATCGTACGCCAGCACGCGGGCGAGGGGGGCTACGCGGAGCTGGAGCGGCAGATCCGTGAAGAGATCCTCAAGGCGAATCCTAAAGTGAGATTCCCGGCCTCCTGGACCATCCCGCCCGACACCGACGATTTCAATCCCAGCCGGTGCGGCGCCATGTCCGAGGAGACCTACGTCGGCACCACGCGCGGCGCTCAGTGGGGCGGCGAGATCGGGAACCAGGAAGGATTCCAGCCGGGAAAGACGGTCCTGTATTCCAGCATGCCGCGCCAGGTGCGGCGCGGGTTCTCCGCCCACGGCCTCTGGAAGAACGATCCCGACGATTTCGAGCACGCCCGCGTCACCGCGCAGCCCAAGGACCAGATCGGAATACGGTACCGTGGCGCGGAGGTCTACGCGGTGATGAACTTGAAGCGCGGGGCGAGCGCGAAAGTCTACGTGACCCGGGACGGCAAGCCGGTCCCCGCGGCGCGCCGCGGCGTGGACGTGAAGGCGGATCCGCGCGGCCGCACGTACATCGAAGTCCGTGAGGGGCGCATGTACTATGCGATCCAGGGCGAGGACATGGGGACGCACCAGCTCCAGCTCTCGCCCCTGGAAGCCGGCGTGGCCATCAACTCGTTCACGTTCGGGAACCGCTGCCTGACGAAGTTCGATCGACTCTAGAGAAAGGAGCCGCCGTGGCGCCCGCGGAAGTCAGGACCCAGGATCGCTACTACCTCGCGGACTACTTCGAGCAGACCTGGAAGGCGCGGGAGAAGCTCCTCGAGGCGGCCGAGCAGCTGACGCCGGAGGAGTGGAGCCGCGAGTTCGACTTCTCGTGGCGGTCCATGCAGCGCCTCTTCGCGCACATCATCGAGGTGGAGAAGTCCTGGATGCTCGACGACATCCGGCAGGAGAAGTATCCCTATCCCAAGCCCGAGGAGGTCAAGACCCTCTACCCCACGCCCGCCCTGGCGCGGGCCCGCGGGCGGGAGGTCGCCGACATCACGCGCTCGGTGCTCCAGGAATACGCCTCACCGGAGAGGCTCCACGAGACCCGCGAGGTGAAAGGCGCCGATGGCAGCGTGATCCACCTCACGATCGAGGAGATCGCGACGCACGTCTTCACGCACGAGCTGCGTCATCAGGGCCAGTTACAGGTCATCCTCCGCCTCCTCGGGAAGACCCCGCCGAACGCCGACTGGTTCTAGGCGACTGCCCGCCTTTTCGGGGTATCAACGTAGGGGGCTCGACCGCCTCCCGCTTCCCTTGAAACCCCGAGGCATCCAAGCCAGAATACGAAACCCGGTCGAGGAGCCGGGCACCACCCATGCAATCTCTCGTCCCATTGCTAACAACAGTATTGCCAGTACTTTACGCGCTTGCCGCGGCGGCGTACGCGCGCGCGTATGCCCGCGAGGATAGCTCGGGCGACAGGCTGGGCCCGCTCGCGCTCCGCGCCGCAGTCCTGGTCCACATCGTTTACCTCTCCGTCCGCGGCGTGCTCGAAGGGCATCTACCGCTCGCCTCGGTCTATGACTTCCTCTCCGCGACGGGCCTCTCCATGGCCGTGGTCTATCTCTGGGTGGAGTCGCGCGAGGGGATTCGCACGACCGGCGTCTTCGTGGTCCCCTTCATTTTCTTGATCCAGATCATCTCCTCGGCGTACGGGAATCGCCTGTCCCCCGAGCCCGTTCCCCTGCGACCCTTCTGGTTCGAGCTCCACACGCTGACCGCGGTCCTGGGCTACAGCGCGTTCGCGGTCTCGGCCATCTATGGGATCCTGTTCCTGCTCCTCTACCGGGACATCAAGGCCAACCGCTTCTCGCACTTCTTCCGGCGCATGCCGCCGCTGGAGGCGCTCGGGCAGATGAACGTCCGCGCGGCGGGCGGAGGGCTGCTCCTCCTCACCCTCGCCATCGCGCTGGGGGTGGGATGGATCCAGAGGTCGGGCACGGGTTCCCTGACCGATCCCAAGATCTGGCTCACGCTTCTTGTCTGGGGCATCTTCGCCTTCTCGCTCCTCGCCTACCATCGCTTCGGGTGGCGCGGGCCGCGCGCGATCTACATGTCGCTCGTCGGATTCACGACACTCTTGTTGTCTCGGGTCGCCGTGGATCTCTTCTTCCACTCCTTCCACTCGTTCCGCTAGGGCGATGACCTCCAAAGCCTCGGCCGACCCTCTCGATTTCCTCTGCGTCGGACTGAACCACGAGACGTCGCCGCTCGAGATCCGCGACGCCTTGGTCCTGAGCGAGTCCGAGGTGGGGCGCGCCATCCAGGTGCTCCGCGAGCGCGCGGGGGCCGAGGAAGCGTTGATCCTCTCCACGTGCAACCGCACGGAGGTCTACGCGCGCGGCGCTTCGGTCGCCGACCTTCCTCTCTTCGTGAACGATCTCCTGCGCGAGATCAAGGGAATGGACCTCGGGGCGCGGGGGCACCGGCTCTACGCCTTCCGCGAGCCGGACTCGGTGCGGCACCTCTTCCGCGTGGCCTGCGGGCTCAACTCGCAGGTCCTGGGCGAGCCGCAGATCGCGGGACAGGTGAAGGACGCGATCACGCTGGCCGAGCGCTCCGGCGGATCGGGCCCCGTGACGGAGCGGCTCCTGGACGCGGCGCTCCGATGCGCCAAGCGCGCCCGCACGGAGACCGGAATCGGCCGTGGTCCCGTCTCCTCCGTCTACGCGGCGGTAAACCTCGCCACCAAGGTGCTGGGGCATCTCGCCGACAAGCGCGTGCTTCTCGTCGGCTCCGGGGAAATGTCGGAGCTCGCGATGAGCCACCTCAAGGACGCCGGAGCCGCGCAGTTCACGATCGCGGCGCGGAACCGGGCTCGAGCCGAGTCACTCGCGGCCCGTGCCGCCGGGCGCGTGGTGAGCCTCGAGGCGATTCCGGTCGTGCTTCCGGGCGCCGACATCGTGGTCTGCGCGACCTCGGCGCCGGGGACCGTCATCGAAGAGCCCGCCGTGCGCGCGGCCATGAAGATTCGCAGGAACCGGCCCCTCCTTCTTCTCGATCTCGCGGTGCCGCGCGACGTCGATCCGGCCGCGGCCAGGCTCCCGAACGTCTTCCTTCACGACCTCGATGCCCTCGCGGTGATCGTGGCGCAGAGCCTGGAGCAACGCCGCGCCGAGGTTCCAAAAGTGGAGGCGATCCTCGAGGAGGAGGTGCGGCGGTTCATGCGCTGGCACCGCTCGCTCGAGCTCAAGCCCACGGTGACCGCCTTCCGGTCTTCGTTCGAGCGGATCGCCCAGGAGGAGCTGGAGCGGCATCGCGGCCGATTCCGTCCGGAGGATCAGTCCGCGCTCGAGGCGCTGACGCGCGGGATCGTGCAGAAGCTGCTCCACGGGCCCACCACGCGGCTCAACCGCTCCGGAGAGGAGGGCAGCACGGGTCTTCGTCGGATCGACGCCGTGCGCGAGCTGTTCGGGATCGACCGGCGGGAGGAGGACGATGAGGATCGGGACGCGCGGTAGCGCGCTCGCGCTGGTCCAGAGCGAGCTGGTGCGCTCCTCGCTCCCCGGCGGTTCGCGCGACCACGAGCTGGTGGTGATCAAGACCACCGGCGACCTGAATCCAGGGGCGTCGCTCGCGCGGATCGGCGGGAAAGGGGTCTTCACGAAAGAGATCGAGGAGGCGCTCCTGCGCGGCGAGATCGACCTGGCGGTTCATTCCTTGAAGGACCTCCCGACCGAAGAGCGACCGGGGCTAAGGCTGGGGGCGCTTCTGGCGCGCGAGGATCCGAGGGATGCCCTGGTGAGCCGCGACGGGGTCCGCTTCGACCGTCTGCGCTCGGGGGCGAAGGTCGGCACGTCCTCGCTGAGGCGGCGCTCGCAGGTGCTGGCCCGACGGCCGGACCTCCGGGTGGTCGACCTGCGCGGGAACGTGCCCACGCGACTCGATCGCCTCGAGACGGGAGCCCTGGACGCGATCCTCGTCGCGGTGGCGGGGCTGAACCGGCTCAAGCTCGCCGACCGAGCGACGCAGGTGCTCGAGGAATCGGTGATGCTCCCGGCGCCGGGACAAGGGGTTCTGGCCCTCCAGATACGGTCCGGGGATCACGCGACCGCGTCCGCGATCGAGGGCCTGAACGATCCCGCGGCCGCCGCGGAGGCGACCGCAGAGAGGGCGCTTCTCGAGGGGCTCGGAGGCGGCTGCCTCGTCCCCGTGGGCGCCCGGGCGCGGGTCTCGGACGGGACACTCGACCTCCAGGTCTACGTCGGGCATCCCGACGGCCGGCCTTCCCTGCGCTCGAGCGCGAGCGGCCCGGTCGGCTCCGCGTCGGAACTGGGCCGGACCCTCGCGATCACGATGCTCGCGCAGGGCGCCCGTCCGATCCTCGACGAGGTGCGCAGCATGGAGCGGTTCCCGTGAACCCGGTCTTCTTCCTCACGCGGCTCGAGAACACGGACGATGCCCTGGCCGCCCAGGCATCGTCCCTGGGCTTCACCGTGCTGCGGGTTCCCCTTCTGGCGACGGAGCCGGGCCCGGACTCGCATGCCATCCTCCGGAGCCTCGAGGAGGTTCGAGCCGGATCCGGAATCGCCTGGACCAGCCGCCGGGGGGCGGAGGCCCTGGCCCGCTCGCTTCACCGGAATCGCGCCGCGCTGAACGGGATTCCGCTCTACGCGCTCGGAGAGGAGAGCGCCGCGCCGATACGCCGGATGGGCTACGACCCGATGACGCCCGAGGAGGACGACGGCGCCCCGGCACTGGCCCGATTGATCCTGGAGCGCGCCGGGACCGACCACGTGGAGAGGATTCTCTATCTCCGAGGCGACCGGTCCTTGCCGGAGCTTCCGAAGGCGCTGGAGACGGGAGGAATCCAGGTGATGCCGCTCGAGGTCTATCGCACGAGCTTTCGGAACGCCGATCTGGAAGACCTCGCGGAATGGCTCCGTCTCCGCGTTCCGGTGGCGATCGCGTTCTTCAGCCCGACGGGAGTGATGGCGGTCGAGCGGCTCCTCGATCCCGAGGCGCGGGAGCTGGTCCACGAGCATGCCATCGCGATCGCGCGGGGCCAGACCACGGGCCGGGCGCTCGACGAGGCCGGCTATCGAAACGTGTTCCGCCCGAAGGACGGCGCTCGGTACGACACGGTGGCCAAGGATGCCCTGGTCGCGACCCTCGGAGTGAACCCATGACCTTCCCCGCGACACGCATGCGCCGGCTTCGCGCGAACGAATCGTTGCGCGCGATGGTTCGCGAGACTTCCCTCACGCCGGGTAGCCTCGTGGCGCCGCTCTTCGTCTGCCACGGCGAGCGCGTGCGCCGCCCGATCGCCTCGATGCCGGGGCACGCGCAGATCTCGATCGACGTGGCGGTGGAACAGGCGCGCAAGCTCGCGGCACTGGGCGTCGGCGGGCTGATCCTCTTCGGCATCCCGGCGAAGAAGGATCCCGAGGGCCGGGAGGCCTATGACCCGGAGGGTATCGTGCCGCGCGCCTTCCGCGCCATCAAGGCCGCCGAGCCGGACCTCTTGCTGTGGGCCGACGTATGCCTGTGCGAGTACACCGATCATGGCCACTGCGGCGTGGTGCGGGACGGCGTCGTCGACAATGACCGGACGCTACCCTTGCTCGCTCGAGCCGCCGTGGCCTACGCCGACGCCGGCGCCGATCTCGTCGCCCCGAGCGACATGATGGACGGCCGCGTGGGAGCGATCCGGAAAGCACTGGACCAGGCGGGACATCTCGACGTCCCCATCGTGGCCTACTCCGCCAAGTACGCGAGCGGGTTCTACGGGCCCTTCCGCGAGGCGGCGGAATCCGCCCCGCGGTTCGGGGACCGCCGGGGCTATCAGATGGATCCCGCGAACTCCGACGAAGCGCTGCGGGAAGTCGCGCTAGACCTGGAGGAAGGCGCGGACGCCGTGATGGTCAAGCCGGCCCTCCCTTACCTCGACGTGATCCGCCGCGTGAAGGATCGCTTCCAGGTGCCGGTCGTCGCCTACAACGTGTCCGGCGAGTTCGCGATGATCAAGGCCGCGGCGCAGCTCGGATGGCTCGACGGGGAGCGCACGGCGCTGGAGTCGCTCACCTCGATCCGCCGCGCCGGCGCGGACGTGATCATCACCTATTTCGCGGAAGAGATCGCACCGCTCCTGGGTACGAAGAGATCATGAGCGAGACCAAGGCCACGCGCGCCCTCCCCGCCACGAAGAAGAGCGACGCCCTCCACGCGAAGGCGCTGGGCCTCTTCCCGGGCGGCGTGAGCTCACCGGTGCGCGCCTTTCGCGCGGTCGGCGGGCGGCCCCGGGTGATCGTCTCCGCGCACGGAGCCCATCTCGTGGACGCCGACGGGAACGAGCTCCTGGACTATGTGCTGGGCTGGGGGCCGATGCTCCTGGGGCACGGCCGGCCCGAGGTCGTCGAGGCCGTGGAGCGCCAGCTCCGGGCCGGGATCCTCTTCGGCATGACCAACCCGCTCGAGATCGAGCTGGGGGAGCGCGTCCGCCGCTTCTATCCCGCCGCGGAGCGGCTGCGCTTCGTCTCCACGGGGACCGAGGCCACGATGGCCGCGATCCGCGTGGCACGGGCGGCCACGGGGCGCGATGGGATCGTCAAGCTGGATGGTTGCTACCACGGGCACGCCGATTCCTTCCTGATCCGGGGCGGCTCGGGCCTCCAGACGTTCGGCGTTCCCGACTCCGCGGGCGTCCCGGCTGCCGTGGCGGCGGAGACGCGCGTCGCCTCCTTCAACGAGCTCCGATCCGTGGAATCGGTGTTCGGGCGCGAGCCCGGCAAGATCGCCGCCGTGATCCTGGAGCCCGTCATCGGGAACATGGGCGTGATCCTGCCCGACCCTGAGTTCCTCTCGGGGGTTCGGGATCTGTGCGCGCTCCACGGGGCGCTTCTCATCCTGGATGAGGTCATGACCGGGTTCCGCGTGGCGCGCGGAGGCGCCGCGGAGCGCTACGACGTGAGGCCGGATCTCGTCACGCTGGGCAAGGTCATCGGCGGCGGGCTTCCGGTCGCCGCGTTCGGGGGCCGGGCGGATTTGATGAAGCTCGTGGCGCCGGAGGGACCCGTCTATCAGGCCGGAACCTACTCGGGGCATCCGCTGGCGATGGCCGCGGGCGCCGCGACTCTGGAGGTCCTCGAGAAGGATCCCGCGCTCTTCCGTCGCGTGGAGGCCCGCACCACGCTGCTCGCCTCCGGGCTCCGCGAGATCCTGTCGCGCCGCCGGGTGCGCGGCGTCGTGAATTCCGTGGGCTCGATGTGGACGATGTACCTCGGCGTGGACCGAGTCTCCACGCCGGCCGAGGCGCGGAGCGCCGACGCGAAGGCCTACGCCCGGTTCTTCGAGGGAATGCTGGAGCGCGGCGTCTTCCTGCCGCCGTCCGCCTTCGAGAGCGCGTTCCTCTCGGACACACACGCCGAGGCCGAGATCGACCGCACGCTGGAAGCGGCGGAAGAGGCGCTGGAGGCCGCGTCGTGACCCAGGGACCTCTCCTCAAGCCCGCGTACTCGTTCCTGCGCGCCTGCCGGAGCGAGCCGATCGGCGAGACGCCGATCTGGATCATGCGTCAGGCGGGCCGCTACTTGCCCGAGTACCGCGCGCTTCGGGAGAAGCACGGATTCCTCGAGGTCTGCCGCACGCCGGAGCTCTGCGCCGAGGTCACCGCGCAGCCCATCGAGCGCTTCGGGTTCGACGCGGCGATCCTCTTCTCGGACATCCTGATTCCGCTCATTGCCATGGGCGTTCCGATCGACTTCGATCCCGGGCCGAAGCTGGGACGTACCGTCACCGGACGCCGTGACATCGCCTCCCTGGAATGGCAGGGGGCCGCGTCCGTCCCGCACCTTCGTCCCGTGATCCGCGCGGTGAAGGAGCGGCTGCAGGGCCGGGTGCCTCTGATCGGATTCGCCGGCGCGCCCTTCACCCTCGCTTCCTATCTGGTGGACGCGGGCGCCTCGAAGGACCTCGTCCTCACGCGGAGCTTCCTCTCGCGCGACGAGCGCGGCTTCGCGGAGCTCCTGGACGTGCTGGCGACCGCGACCATCGACTACGTGAAGGAGCAGATCGCGGCCGGGGTGGACGCGGTGATGCTCTTCGATACGCAGGCGGGCTGGCTTCCGCCGGCCGAGTTCGCGCGCGCCGCGGCGGCTCCCGCCGACCGCGTGCTGCGCGCGCTTCCCCGATCCACCCCCACGATCTATTTCGCGCTCGCTTCCTCGAACGGTCAGCTGGACGCGATGCGTGCCGTCCACTCGGACGTGATCGGGCTGGACTATCGCGTGTCGCTGAGCCAGGCGCGGGCCATCCTCGGGAGCGCCCGGTGCGTGCAGGGAAACCTGGATCCCGCGGCGCTGGTCGGACCGCCCGAACAGGTGGTCGCGCGCGCCGAGGCGGTGCTGCGGGAGAACGGGGGCCGTCCGGGGTTCATCTTCAACCTGGGCCACGGCATCTACCCGGAGACGCCGGTCGAGAACGTGGCCCTCCTGGTGGAGACCGTGAAGCGACACCGGAATCCGGCGGGGAGGATCCTGTGATCGCGGACCTGCTCGCGAAGTACGACCGCCCCGGGCCGCGATACACCTCGTATCCCACCGCAGTCGAGTTCCACGAGGGCTTCACGCCGCAGCGCTACCTGGAAAAGCTCGACGAGGCGGCCGCCTCGCCCGAGGAACCCCTTTCGGTCTACGTGCACCTTCCCTTCTGCCGGGAGCGATGCAGCTTCTGCGGATGCAACGTGATCATCACCCAGAAGCCCGGGGTCGCCGCCGCGTACATCGAGGACGTGGAGCGCGAGGTCGCGCTCGTCGCGGACCGGCTGAAGAAGCGCACGCACCTCGTCCAGTATCACTGGGGCGGCGGGACGCCCACGTTTCTTTCGCTGGAGGAGATCGAGCGCGTGTACCGCGCGTTCGCCGACCGCTTCACCTTCGAGCCCGGGGCCGAGATCGCGATCGAGGTGGACCCGCGCGTCACGACGCACCGCCAGGCGGAGCTTCTCGTGAAGCTCGGGTTCAACCGGTTCTCGATGGGCGTGCAGGACTTCGATTCCGAGGTGCAAGAGGCGGTGAACCGGTACCAGACCTTCCAGCAGACGAAGGATCTTCATGAGCACCTGCGCGGCCTCGGCGTGGAATCGATCAACTTCGATTTCATCTACGGCCTGCCCCACCAGACGCCGGAGTCCTTCCGGAAGACGATCCAGCTCGCGCTGGAGCTTCGCCCCGACCGGGTCGCGGTCTATTCCTACGCGTTCGTGCCCTGGATCAAGGCCCACCAGAAGGCGATCCACCTCGAGGATCTGCCCCCGCGCGAGGTGAAGCTGGAGCTCTTCGGCATCGCGCACGAGCTCTTCACGGCGGACGGATACCAGCAGATCGGGATGGACCATTTCGCCCTCGCCGGGGATTCTCTGGCGCGAGCGGCGCGAGACCATACCCTTCATCGCAATTTCATGGGCTACACGACGCATCCCGCGCGCGACTCGGTGGGCTTCGGCGTCTCCGCGATCGGGGATCTGGGGGGCGCCTTCGCGCAGAACACGAAGAAGCTGAACCGCTACAAGGACGCGCTGGACGAGGGGCACCCCCCGATCGAGCGCGGGTTCGAGCGAAGCCAGGACGACGAGATCCGCCGCGACGTGATCCAGAGCCTGATGTGCAACTTCTATCTCGATATTCGCGCCGTGGAGCGGATCCACCGCATCGATTTCGCCCCGTACTTCGCCGACTCCCTGCGCGAGCTGGACGAAGGGCCTGTCGGGAGCGGCTTCCTCACCCGCACGCGGGACGCGATCGAGGTCACCCCGCAGGGGCGGCTCTTCGTCCGGAACATCTGCATGGCCTTCGATGGCTACCTGAAGCGCCATGAGGGCGAGAAGCAGCTCTTCTCGCGCACGGTCTGAAGACAGGGATCCTGCTTCTCAACCTGGGCGGCCCGGACACCCCGGAAGCGGTGCGCCCTTTCCTCACCCGCCTCTTCACCGATCGGGAGATCATCCGCCTTCCGGGAGGGCGCCTGGGCCAGGCGGTCATCGGCCGGGCCATCGCCCGGAAGCGCACGCGCGAGGTGCAGGAGAACTACGCCAAGATCGGGGGCGGCTCCCCCATCGTGCGCTGGACCACGCTGCAGGGGCGCGGCCTGGTCGAGCGTCTGAAAGCGCGCGGCCATGACGTGGCCTACGCGATGGCCATGCGCTACTGGAATCCCACGACCGATGATGCGTTGAACGAGCTGGAGCGCGCGGGGGTGGACCGCCTCCTCGCCCTCACGATGTATCCCCACTACTCCATGGCCACGACCGGGTCGAGCGTGGCGGAGCTGGAGCGCGTCATGAAGCGGCGCAGGACGAAGCTGCCCCTCGACCGCGTCGATACCTGGTACGACCATCCGGGCTACCTGGACGCCCTGGCGCATCGGACCCGCGTGGCGCTCGAGGTGCACTTCAAGGGGAAGCGTCCCACCCTCCTCATCAGCGCGCATGGTCTGCCGAAGCACTTCATCGACGCGGGGGATCCCTACGTCGGGCACATCCGCGTCACGATGGAGGGAGTGCTGGGGCGGCTCCCCGATCTCCCGCACGTGCTGGGATACCAGAGCCGCGTGGGCCCGGTGGAGTGGATCGGGCCGAGCACGGACGAGGTGATCCGCGATCTCGCGGGGCGTGGGGTCCAGGACGTGCTGGTGATTCCCATCAGCTTCGTCTCCGACCACGTGGAGACACTCTACGAGGTCGACATGCTGTACGGCGACCAGGCACGCGCGCTCGGCATCAAGACCTTCAAGCGCACGGAATCCCTGAACGATTTCCCGCCGTTCCTCGACGCGCTCGCCGATCTGGTCGAGCCCAGGCTCCGCACGTGAAGGTCGCGATCCTGGGCGGCGGCGTCGCGGGCCTGACGCTCGCCCACGCGTTGAGGCGCGAGACGGCGAAGGGCGGGCGGACGCTCGAGATCGAGATCTTCGAGGCGGGACCGCGCGCCGGCGGGCGCATCCGGACCACCCTGGAGGATGGTTTCCTGGTGGAGTGGGCGGCGGACGCGATCCAGAGCGGATCGGGTCCGGAGGTGGCGCTGGTTCGCGAGCTGGGACTGCACGAGGAGCGGGTCGCGGCCGCTCCGGCGGCGGCGCGGCGCTACGTGTTCGCGCGAGGCAGGCTGCATCGCGTCCCCACCGATCCGGCATCGCTTCTTCGGTTCGGGGCGATCTCGGCGGCGGGCCGCCTGCGGGCACTGGCGGAGCCGATCACGGCGAGCTACGTTCAAAAAGAAGAGTCGGTGCATCAGCTCGCGGCGCGACACGTCGGCGAAGAGGCTGCTCGGGTCGTGGCCGGGGCCCTGGTCCGGGGCATCTATGCCGGAGATTCGCGGAAGCTCTCCGCCGATGCGGCGTTCCCCAGGGTGCGGGAGCTGGAGCGGAAGCACCGCTCCCTGGTCGCGGCAATGATGAAGGAGCGGCAGGCGGCCAAGAAAGGCTCCGACGCGGCGCGGCGGGAGAAGAAGCAGCGGCTCTGGTCGCTGCGTCGCGGCATGGGTTCTCTCGTGGATCGTCTCGCCGAGACCCTGGCGCCGGTGCTGCGTCTTCGCATGCCGGCGCTCCGGATCACGCGATCCCCGGAGTACGCCGCTCAGACTCCATTCACGGTCAGGTTCGCGAACGGCGATTCACGGAGCTTCGACGCGGTCGTGGTCGCCACGCCCGCGCAGGACGCGTCCGCGCTGCTGCGGGGTCTGGATCTGGAGGCGGCCAACGCGCTCCGGGACATCACGAGCGCGGGAGTCGCCGTGGTCGCGCTGGCGTTCCGCGACGAGGTGTTTCGCAGGAAGCCGGATGGCTACGGATTCCTGGTCGCGCCCGGGGAGAGCCTGTCGATTCTGGGGGTTCTCTACGAGTCGAACCTGTTTCCGGGACGCGCTCCGGAGGGATTCACCCTCGCGCGCGTCTTTCTGGGCGGTGTCGACCGGCCGGAGCTGGTCACGGAGCCGGATGCTCGCTTGGCTGGATTGGCCTGCGAAGGGCTGGACCGCGCTCTGGGGTTGAAGGGCGGGCCGTCGCGGACGTGGGTGATCCGCCAGGAGAATGCGATTCCGCAGTACACGCTGGGGCACCGCGAGCGGGTGGCTTCGGTGATGAAGCGGATCGGGTCGTTCCCTGGGCTCTACGTCGCGGGGAGCGCCTACCGCGGGGTTTCGGTGGGCTCGATCGTGGAAGATGCGGATCGCGTGGCGGGCTGGCTGCTGCACGCTGCGAGGTAAGGCCGCGGCCGGACCCTTCACTTTCCCTCATATTCACACCGCGCCTCGCAGGTCTCGTGCACGGTGATCTTCACCAGGGACGGGAGCGAGGACTCGAGCCGCTCCCACAGCCACCGCGCCAGGTTCTCGGACGTGGCGTTCTCCAGACCCGCCACCTCGTTCAGGTAGTAGTGGTCGAGCTTCATCCGCAAAGGCTCCACCGCCGAGGCGATCACCCCGTAATCCAGAAACCAGCCCGTCGCCGGATCCACCTCCCCCTCCACCGTGACCTCAATGCGAAACGAGTGCCCGTGAAGCCGGCGGCACTTGTGCCCCTCGGGCGCCTTGGGAAGGAGATGGGCCGCCTCGAACGTGAAATCCCGGGTCAATCGCACGCGCATCAATGCATCCCCACCATCTTGTGCGTCTGTGGAATCAGCCTCGCTTCCGGATATCGGTCCCACGGCCACCACGCGAAGATCTTCTTCCCGTCCCCCTTCTCGTACTCGGGCTGTAGGATGATCGCCCCCTGATACTCCAACTCATCCAGCACGCGCACCGCGTCGTCCAGATCCTCGCGTGTCTGGATCACGAACTTGAACTGGCGACGCTCCGCGGGCACAGCCTCCACGTAACGCCGCAGGGTCCCTGCCTGAGCCTCCACCACATCCGCCTCGAACGTCTCCGCGCTCCGTCCCTTCGGCGCCACCGTCCAGAAATCGATCGAGCCAAAGAGCTCCTCCACCACCCGTGCCCCGCTCGTCTCGATCGAGATCCAGTACCCCCGCGACCGCCATTCGCGGATCAGCCACAGCAACGCATCCCGGGGCGCGATCACGGGCTCCCCGCCTGTCAAGCAGACCCGCCGGCAGTCGGGAAACGAGAGCACCGCATCCCGGACCTCGGCCGGCGTCAACACGTCGAATCGACCCACCCCCGTGTGCGTCAAAGCCTCGGGCTGGTCGCACCAGACGCAGCGCAGAACACAGCCGTAGAACCGCACAAAGGCGGTCCTTTCCCCGACGTGCACTCCCTCCCCCTGGACGGAGAGGAAAATCTCGTTAATTCGAAGGCTGGGCAGCTCTTGCACGACTGGATCATAGCAGCTTCCGGATTGACTCGCTGGCGCTCAGTCCCTAGAATCGAGCGGAAGTTCGGTACCCTTCAACACGGCGCTCGACCGGCCGGAAGGAGTTGAGAGCCAATGGCGAAAGCCAACTACGCCAGCCTCCCCATCAATCACAGCGATGTCCCGATCCGTCTCTTCAAGTCGGATTTTCTGGAGTTCTTCACGCACATCCACCCGGTGGTCGTGCTGATCCTCTACGTGCCGGTCGCGGTCTTCTTCATGGCCCGGGCGCTCCTCCCCGGCGCGGCCCAGGCGCCGACGGCCACCGTGCTCCTCGCCTACGCCGGCGGCTTCGGAGTCTGGACCCTGAGCGAGTACCTGCTCCATCGCTTCGTATTCCACTACGAGCCCACGTGGCCCTGGCTCCAGCGGGTGTGGTACCTGATCCACGGTGTCCACCACGAGCAGCCGCAGTGCAAGACGCGCCTGGTCATGCCGCCGATCCTGAGCGTTCCACTGGCGTTCCTCTTCTACGGACTCTTCTACCTCGCCGTGGGGGTGATCCTCGGCGTGCCGCGCCTGATCGGTCCGGCCTTCGCCGGGTTCGTCACGGGGTATCTCTGCTACGACATGGTGCACTACGCCGAGCACCACCTCGCCATGAAGTGGGGCTTCCTGAAATTCCTGAAGCTCTATCACCTCAGGCACCACTACAAGAACCCGGATCGGGGCTTCGGGGTGAGCTCCCCCATGTGGGACGCGGTGTTCCGCACCAAGCCCAAGGAACCCTGATTTCCCCGTATACTGTCGCCGTGGATGCCCTGACGGCGGTCGGCGATCGATTCCGACGCATCTTGGAAATCGTCCAGGACGTCACGCTCTTCTGCGTGTCGGTCCTCCGCTCGGCCTTCTTCCCTCCCTACTACAAGCACGAGATCATCGAGCAGATCCATTTCTCCCTGATCGGCTCGTTGTTCATCGTGATGTTTTCCGCGCTCGTGGCGGGTCAGGCGCTCGCGATCCAGCTCGCGCACGAGCTGGCGAAGACGGGCACGAAGTCGGAGCTGGGGCACTTCATGGTGATCTCCTCGGTGCGCGCCCTCGGGCCCGTGCTCACCGGAATCGTGGTGGCCTCGCGGATGTCTGCGGGAATCACGGCGGAGCTCGGCACCATGAGGTCGAGCGACCAGATCGACGCGCTCGTGGCCTTCGGCACCGATCCCATGAAGCGGCTCGTGGCGCCGCGCATGATCGGACTCTGGGTCGCGCTTCCGCTGCTCACGATCGTCGGCGACGCGCTGAACGTCATCGGCGGCGGCTTCGTCGGCCTGGGCTACCACATCACGCTCGACTCCTACTACAGCGGGGTCTCGAGGTACCTGACCCCCTCGAACCTCATGGTCGGGATGATCAAGCCGGTCTTCTTCGCGGTGCTCATCACCACGGTGGCCTGCTGGAAGGGGCTCACCGCGACGGGCGGCGCGAAGGGGGTGGGCGTGGCCACCACCGAATCGGTGGTCATCTCCTCGGTCGGAATCCTGGTCACGGATTTTATCTGTACGAAGCTCATCTTCCGGGTGCTGGGATGGTGACGGACCCCGGACGCGAGCGGCCGACCATGCTCGAATTCCGGAACGTCACGTTCTCGATCGAGGAGCAGACGATCCTCGTCAACGTGTCCTTCCGGGTGACGAAGGGCCAGACAAGGGTGATCCTCGGTCCCTCGGGGTCCGGAAAGAGCACCATCCTGCGTCTCCTGATGGGGCTCTGGCTGCCGGACACGGGGGACATCTTCGTGAGCGGCGAGAACATCACGCAGGCGACACCCGAGCGGCTCCGCGAGACCCGCCGCGCGATGGGGATCGTGTTCCAGCAGGGGGCGCTCTTCGACTCCATGACCGTGGGCGAGAACGTCGGGTATACACTCCTCGAGGACAAGCACCCCGAGGAGGAAGTCGAGGCGGTCGTCGTGAGATACCTGGAAATGGTCGGACTCGACCCCGATCTTCGGGACCGCATGCCGGACGAGCTGTCAGGCGGAATGCAGCGGCGCGTCGCGATCGCGCGGGCCCTGGCCGCCCGCGATCCCGAGATTCTGCTCTATGATGAGCCTACCACGGGGCTGGATCCGCAGAGCTCGGAGCGAATTACGGACCTCGTCCTGGATCTGCGGGATCGGCTGGGCAAGACCGCGATCATGGTGACCCACGACATTGCCGATGCTTTCAAGGTGGGAGACCGCATCACGGTTCTGGATCGGGGGAGCGTCGTGTTCGAAGGAACACCCGATGAGTTGAACGGAGCGAAGGACTCCTTCATCGCCGAGTTCCTGGCGCCCTACCGCAAGGCGATCGCCGCAGCCAGCAAGCGCGACGATACGGGCGGCGCCTTCATGGGCGCGAGGCCGCAGCCGGGGGGCATGCCGTGAAGCGCACCGGCCGCGTGCCGTTCATGAAGCTCCAGATCGGCTTCTGGGCGCTGGTCGCCTTCGCGCTCCTGCTCTGGGCCACCTTCCAATCGGGGAGCATCAAGTTCTTCGGCCACGAGCAGAAGATCAGGCTCACCTTCGCGTCCGTGGGCGGAGTCGAGGAGGGCGCCACCGTCCGCCTGAACGGCGTGCCCGTGGGGCACGTGCGCGACATCTCGCTCGAGAAGAATGGGAACAACGTGATCGTCGAGCTCGGGGTCAAGAGGGGTACCCGCGAGCGGCTGCATCGCGGCTCGAGCGCGCGAATCACGTCGACCGGGTTCCTGGCCGAGCTCTACGTGGAGCTGGAGGGAGGAGACCCGACACAGCCCCTGATCACGGACGATTCCGAGATCGCGGTCGCTTCGGCTCCGGATCCCAACACGGCCATGAAGAAGGTCGAGGCGATCACGGACAGCTTGACGGTCCTGCTCGGAAACCTGAACAGCGCGGGGCGCGAGCTCGGCCAGGGTCGCGGCACCCTGGGACGGCTGGCCCGCGACGAGCAGCTCTACACGCAGCTCGTGGAGCTGAGCCGGAACGCCAACGCGCTGACGGCGCGGCTCAACGATACCCAGTCGCGCGTCTCCACGCAGTTCCTGGCGCTCTCGGCCAACCTGGACACGCTCATCCAGAAGATGGAGAAGGGCAACGGGACGATCGCCCAGCTCATGAACGACGGCACGCTCCACCAGAGGCTCGCCTCGAGCACGGCGCGCGCCGATTCCATCCTGGGCTCGATCGCTCAGGG
>Ga0075423_10000694_pt1 | contig 27863 bp, 31 predicted proteins | sample SoiMethybrSBSTD2_FD_80114 | JGI IMG/M metagenome (GOLD analysis project Ga0075423, IMG submission 80114) | Bulk soil microbial communities from a Populus tree surrounding site in Tennessee, USA - Soil MetaG P. TD hybrid SBSTD2 | ecosystem: Environmental > Terrestrial > Soil > Tree plantation... | reverse complement strand
CGAGCAGCAGCGTGACGATATTGGTGATTTCGTTCTCGGAAGCGCTTTTCAGCCGCTCGACGCCGCCGCTCTCTCTCATCAGGTTGCCGAGCATGACGGTGCCGATGAGCGGCGCGCCCTTGGGTGCGAGGATCGAGGCGAAGATCGTCACCACGATCGGAAACACGATCTTTGCCGTCTTCGAAACCGGGCGCTTGGCTACGCCCATGACAATCTTCCGCTCTTTCTCCGTCGTCAGCGCACGCATGATCGGCGGCTGAATCAGCGGCACGAGCGACATGTACGAGTAAGCCGCGACCGACACCGCGCCGAGCATGTGGGGCGCGAACTTCGAACTGACATAGATCGCGGTCGGTCCGTCGCAAGCGCCGATGATCGCGACCGCGACCGCGTCGAGCTTTTCGAAACCCACCGCGAGAGCGAGCAGAAGCGTCAAAAAAATCCCGAATTGTCCGGCCGCGCCCAGAAGGATGATCTTGGGATTTTCCAAGAGCGGCTGGAAATCGGTCATCGCGCCGATGCCGACGAAGATCAGCAGCGGGAAGATCTCGGTGAGCACGCCGAAGTCGTAAAAAAAACGCAGAAATCCTTCCTTGCCCATCATATCGGCGAGCGGGATGTTGACGAGGATCGCGCCGAAGCCGATCGGCAGGAGCAGCAGCGGCTCGTAGCCTTTGCGAATGCCGAGATAAAGCAGGCCGCAGCCGACGAGCATCATCACCGCCTGCCCGGGAGTTAGGGAGAGCACGCCGAGAAAAAGCCCTTGCAGGCCGGATGTAAGCGCCGATTCCATCGTTGCGGCTACCCCCTCTCGCCGGACTGGTTTTCCTGAGGAAAGATTTTTTTGAGCAACAGGATGAGCAGGCTCAAAATCCAGAGCACCAGCATCGTCCCGCCCATGCCGAGCAGCGCCAGAGTCCAGCCGAAGGTCCAGGTATCCATCGAGCGATCCTTTCAGAGCGTCGCCAGGAATTACTCGATGACGGCGAGCTCTTGCTCGGCCTCGACCGCCTGGCCGGGCGCGACCTTAATCTCTTTGACGACGCCGCCCGCCGGCGCGACAACGGGAATTTCCATCTTCATCGCCTCGAGAACGACGACTACGTCGTCTTCCTCGACGCGCTCGCCGGGTTGCTTCTCGATCTTCAGAACTTTTCCCACCATGGGGGCGATCACGGATGTGGCCAAGAGGACCTCCTCAATAGTTTCAAGCTTCCTGTCTCAAGTCGGGAAGGAGGAATTAGAAACTAGAAGACTTAAAATTAGCTGCCATTTAGTAGAGTTTTCGTCGAGTTGTCAACATCGCTCGGTTGATTTCGCCCCTTTTATGCTATATGAGCGATTAGCGATAGGACTGAAAGCGAGGTTAATTGCATGGCGAAGCCGATGGCGCAGACCGAAAATGTGATGGACAACATCCCTTACTACGACAAGTGGCAGCAGGGCGAAGGCATTCCGATCGTCAAGACCTTTTTTGTCCAGGATCTGCGCAAAGTTCCGCTCGCGCACTGGGACCGGACCGGCGGCGAAGGCGCGTTCATCAACATGGAGGGGGCCGAAGGCGCGACGGGCGCCTATGTCTGCGAGATTCCCGCCGGCAAGAATCTGAAGCCGCAGCGCCAGATCTTCGAAGAGATGATCTATGTGCTCAAGGGGCGCGGCGCGACGACGATCTGGAACGACAAAGGGGCCAAGCAGACGTTCGAATGGCAGGAGGGGAGCTTGTTCGCGCTGCCGCTGAACGCGTGGCACCAGCACTTCAACGGCCAGGGCAGCGAGCCGGTGAGATTTTTCTCCGTCAACAGCATGCCGATCGTCTTCAACCTCTTTCACAACGATGAGTTCATCTTCCACGTGCCGTACGACTTCACCGACCGATTCGACGGCGAGCCCGAGTACTTCAGCGGCAAGGGGAAAGCGCACCCGGGACGCGTGTGGGAGACGAATTTCATCGCCGACGCCCGCAATTTCAAGCTCGAAGAGTGGAAGGAGCGCGGCGGCGGGGGCACCAACGTGATGCTCGAGATGGCGAACGGCTCGATGGCGGCGCACATCTCGGAGTTTCCCGTCGGCACGTATAAGAAGGCGCACCGCCACGGTCCGGGCTTCAACGTCATCATCATCAAAGGCAAAGGCTTCTCGCTCTTCTGGCGCCAAGGCGAGGCGATCAAGCGCTACGACTGGCAGGACGGCAGCGTCTTTACGCCGCCGCCGATGATGTTCCACCAGCATTTCAATACCGGCGCGATGCCGGCGCGCTATCTGCCGCCGCGCCTCGGCAGCATCAAGTACAGCCTGGGCGAGCAGTTCGGCGATATTTCCAAAGTCGACAAGGACGTGAAATCGGGCGGCAATCAGATCGAATACCACGACGAAGATCCGAACATCCGCAAGATGTTCGAGGAAGAGCTCGCGAAGTCCGGTACCACAACCCGGATGAATCCCGATTTTTACAAGAAGAAGTAAAAGTCGCTCATGGCGCGACTTTCGGGACGCGGCCGATATTGTAGTGCCATGATACGAGACTCTCTCACACTCGGACGTCCCTGCAGTGCGCCTTTCGCTCGACTTCAACCCACGGGTTGAGCTGAAGTGATTTCTGAAATCCTCCTGGTGGCGTTCGCTTACCTTCTCGGCTCCGTGCCGACCGGCTATATTCTCGGTCATTTGTCGGGGATCGACGTGCGCAAGGCCGGCAGCGGCAACGTCGGTGCGACTAACGTCGCGCGCGTGGCCGGGAAAAAGCTCGGAGCGTTGACGCTCATCGGTGACGCAGCGAAAGGCTTCATACCGGTTTGCCTCGCGCGCGCGCTGGGAATGGACGACGGAGCGATGGCGCTCGCCGCGCTGGCCGCTTTTTTAGGTCATCTCTATCCGGTCTTTCTCAGGTTCCACGGAGGTAAAGGGGTTGCGACGGCTTTAGGCGCTCTCGCCGCGCTCGCGCCCGCCGCCACTGGAGTCCTGCTACTCGTGTTTCTGATTGTCGTTGCCGCCAGCCGCATCGTGTCGCTGGCGTCGATGATCGCGGCTTGCGCCGCTCCGCTGGTGGTCTGGTTGTTGGATTATCCCCCGGTCATTGCCGGCCTTGCGGCCGCGATGGCGCTGTATATCATCTGGCGCCATCGAGAAAATGTTCGGCGCCTGTGGTCAGGCGCCGAACCGAAATTCAGCTTCAAATAACCCGCCGTTAATACTCGCGCGGCGGTGGAGGCGGCTGCTGCTGTTGCTCTCTGCGCAGCCGTTCGCTCTCGGCGCGGTTGCGGTCGATCTGGCGCTGCTGATCGGCCTGGATCTGTTCGTTTCTCTGCATATTGTCGCCGATCAATGCGCCTGCGCCTGCGCCCAAAGCGCCGCCGACAAGCGCGCCGGCCGCCGGATGGCCGACGGTCGCGCCGATGATGCCGCCCGCCGCGGCGCCGCCGACGGCGCCGACGCCGGTCGCTTTTTCCCGCGTTGAAAGGGGCGTGGAGCAGCCCATCGCTCCGGCGAGCAGTACAACGCCCGTAAGAGCGGTCAAACGATGTTTCATGAGTCCTCCTGTAATCCGTCCGGGTTTACGCGAATCGGGTAAATTTTACCAAACGCATCCAGGTTGATCAAGTTTCGTTCATCGTCGAATCCAATTCGATTGACATCGTGGACTTCCAAAGCCTATGATTATTGTTTAAGCTTCAAGAAAGGACAGAGATGCCGCTAATCACGCAAGAAAACGTGCTGGACGCGCTGAGAAAAGTCCAGGATCCCGAGCTCCACCGCGATATCGTGAGCCTCGGCATGGTGAAGAACCTGGACGTTTCGAACGGCAAGGTCCGCTTCACGGTCGAGCTCACCACTCCGGCTTGCCCGCTCCGCGAGACGATCGACGCCGATTGCCGCAGGGCGCTCGCCGGGATAGGGGTCAACGATTTCGAGATCGCCTTCGGCGCGCAAGTCCGCGGCAGCAAGTCGGGCGCGGGGCAGGTCGATTTATTGCCGACGGTCAAGAACGTTGTCCTCGTCGCCGCCGGCAAGGGCGGTGTCGGCAAATCGACCGTCGCATCGAACCTCGCGGTCGCGCTCAAAAAGCACGGCGCTACGGTGGGCCTCCTCGACGCGGATATCTACGGCCCCTCGGTGCCGATCCTCATGGGCGTCCGGGACAATCCGGAAAAGATCGCCGTCAACGGCGGCTACAAGCTCAAGCCGCCGATCGCGCACGGGCTGCCGGTGATGTCGATCGGCTTTTTCCTCGAGCCGGACCAGGCGGTCATCTGGCGTGGACCGATGCTCGGCAAAGCGCTGCAGCAGCTGATGGCGGATGTTGCGTGGGGGGATCTCGACTACCTCATCGTCGACATGCCGCCGGGCACCGGCGACGTGCAGATCACCTTCTCGCAGCAGTTGAAGGTCACTGGAGCGGTGCTGGTCGCGACGCCGCAGCAGGTCGCGCTCGCGGACGTGGTGCGCGCCAAATCGATGTTCGACAAAGTGATGGTGCCGATCGTCGGCATCATTGAAAACATGAGCTACTTCATCTGCGATAACTGCAACAAGAAGCATGAGATCTTTTCGCGCGGCGGCGCCGAGCGCGCGGCGGAGAATTTCAAGATTCCGTTCCTGGGGGAAATTCCGATCACGCCGGCGCTCCGCGAATGGGGCGACAAGGGCGTGCCGATCCTGGTCCAGGAGCCGAACTCCGAGGTCAGCAAGATCTTTATGGACGTCGCCGCCAAGCTCGCCGGGCGCATCTCGATCATCTCCGAGTCCGCGCGGAAGGCGCAGGCACTGAAGATCGTCTCGAGCTAGCATGGAAGCTCACGTTCCGGTCGAGATCAACCACGTCAAGGCGCAGCGCGTCGTGCGCATCACGTGGGACGACGGCCATGTGGGCGAATACGCGCTCGACTATCTCCGCGGCTTCTGCCCGTGCGCCGGCTGTCAGGGCCACAGCGGCGACCTCAAATTCGTCCACGTACCCGACGCCGAGCTGGCGGGGATCAGCCCGGTGGGAAATTATGCCATCATGTTCCATTGGTCCGACGGCCACGAAACCGGCATCTATACGTATCAATATTTGCGCTCGCTTTGCCCATGCGATGAGTGCAAGCGCCAGGCGAGCGAGCAAAGATAGGAGCTTTTCATGGCGACGAAGGAAGAAATCTACGAAGTCCTGCGCATGTGCTACGACCCCGAGATTCCGGTCAACATCGTCGATTTGGGCCTCATCTACGACGTGCAGATCGACGGCGCGACCGTCAACGTCAAGATGACGCTGACCGCGCCCGGCTGCGGCATGGGCGGCATGATCGCCGGGCAGGCGCGGCAGAAAATTCTCGACAACATCGACGGCGTCGAGGAGGCGAACGTCGATCTCGTCTGGGACCCGCCGTGGGACCCGAGCCGCATCAGCCCGCAGGCGAGGGAGAAGCTGGGGATCGGGTAGCTACTAACTACTCTTCTTCGTCACCTACGCGTAAATATCGAACTGCACCTCGACTCGCATCTTCGCAATTCGATGGACGAGGTCAGGTGTAAAGCCGAAGCCTTTATTCCATCCTGTCATGTGAAGTCCGAAGCGAATCTGAACGGTGTATTTCCGATTGAGTTCCTTCCATACTTTCGCCGAATCGGGCAATTTCTTAAGCAGTTTTCTCAGCTGAATGTCCGGGCCGTCCGGAGCTTCGCCGCGTATTTCAAGAAACCACGCGCCATGACCCGTCGGCGGTGACTTCAGACCGTGTCGATGTCCGCGCTTGAAACTCCGCGTCGGCGGCATTCCAAGCACCCTGGTGATTTTTACGGGATCGAGAGACTTTCCATAAATTGCCAACGTTGCACCGGACTCATCGATCGGCCCTCCAACCTGGGCGATTATTTTCGGCCTCCGCAGTGCAATGATTTTATTGATCTTCGGTTCTTTCTTCATCTTTTCTTCTACTGCGCGCCGCTTGCTATTACGCCATGCGCCCTCAGAAATTCGATCACTCTTCGTCGCGCGTCGCGGTCGGCCTCCGCGTCGTAGCCGAGCTTCATGCCGAGTGCGGTCCGGTCGGGAAGACGCATGTCGAACGTATGCGGCGCGCGCGGGTACACAACTACCGTCACCATCGTATCGGGCTCGCCTTGTGCAGCTTTCATCTGCTCGCAAAAGCGGGCGGGTGAGACGGTATCGGCTTTCCCGGTCAGCACGAGCAGAGGCGCATAGAAATGGCTCGCGGTATCCGACTGGCAGCCTGGATAAAGCGCGACTCCGGCCGCAAATGGATCTGAATATTTCAGCGGCGCCCGCAGGGCGGCGAGCACGGTCCGGCCGCCGTTCGACATGCCCATGACGGCGATGCGCTTCGCGTCCACATAAGGCTGCTCCCGCAGCCATGCGCCGGCGCTGTACGCGTCGTCGGCGCGGCGCACCGCCCATGCGGCGACATTGCGCGTGCAGACCTGATCGACGCCGCGATTGATAAAGCTATCGACAACGGCGGCGCCGATCCCAAGCTCGAGAAAGAGGTCTGCCCAGGGCTGGACCCATTTCGTCCACATCGTGTCGTGTCCGAGGCCGCCGCAGCCGTGCAGCAAAACGACAAACGGAGAACTGCTCGCGCCGCCGGGCCGGAAGATCGTCACCGGCAGCGAACCTTCCTTCGCCCTGATGCGTTTTTCGCCGGGCGTTCCTAATTGAAAGCTTTCCGCGTTGCCGCCGCGCCACGGCACGATCACGTGCTCGGTCGCGCCAGCTATTTCCGCGCGGATTAGCTGCAGCGCCAGTGCGAGCATTAACAGAATCGGGATCGCTGCTTCACGATTGTGTTTCGAAAGCATAGATCATTACCGTGAAAACATTCTGTCTGTTTAACAAGATTGTCAACCATCCCGCGTCGTCCATTAACCGTCCCGCTTGACACCAACGTAAAAAAACCGTCATCTAAAGAGATGGAAGATCGCCCTTTGCTCCGCCCCGTCGAGGCGTTTCCCGTCCAGCAGGACGGGAAGACGTTCATTTGCCTGAGAGACCCGGCGCATTTCGCGCAGACGCTAGTCGTGACGCCGGTGGGATATTTCCTCATCGCCCATTTCGACGGCCAGCATTCGCTGGTTGACATTCAGGAGGCCTACGCGAAGCGGATCGGTCAGGTGCTCGCGAGCGACGAGCTCAATAAATTGATCGAGGCGCTCGACGAGAACTATTTTTTCTACAACCAGCGCTTCCTCGACCGGCAGAAAGAGATCGTCGACGAGTTTCGCCGCCAGCCGGTGCGCGCGCCCGCGCATGTCGGCGTTTACAGCGATCACCCCGAGCAGGTGCAGTCGCAGCTCTTGGGCCATTTCACGGCGGCGAGCGGCCCCGGCGCGGCGCAGACGAACGGCGCGCGAGAGACGCCGAAGGCGGTCGTCGCGCCGCACATCGACTTTCACCGCGGCGGTCCGTGCTACGCGTGGGCGTATAAGGAATTGATCGAGAGCCCGGGGGCCGATCTTTACATCCTTCTCGGCACGTCGCACTGCGTCGGCGAGAGTCCGTTCGTCGCAACGCCCAAGGACTTCGCCACGCCGCTCGGCAATGTCGAGACGGACAAGGATTTCGTCAACCGGTTGCAGCAGGCTTACAGAGGTGATCTCTTAGCCGACGAATACTTACATCGCACGGAGCACTCGCTCGAATTTCAAGTCCTTTATCTCAAATATGTCGCCGCCCAGCGCGCGCGTCTTACCGGCGAGGAAAAGCCGTTCAAGATCGTGCCGATCCTGGTGACTTCGTTTCATGCTCACGTCCGCGGCCGCAGCTTGCCGGAAAAAGATCCCGCGATCGGCGATTTTCTAAAAGCGCTGGCGGATTTGGCTGTCAAAGAGTCGCGCCGCGTCTGCTTCGTCGCGGGCGTCGATCTCGCGCACGTCGGCGCGCAGTTCGGCGACCGCGATCCGATCACGCCGGAGTTTCTCCACTGGGTCGAGGCGGAGGACCGCAAATCGATCGACAAGCTCGCCGCCGCCGACGCCGAGGGATTTTTCCACGAGATCGCCAAGGACGAGGACCGCCGGCGAGTCTGCGGCTTCTCGCCGCTCTATTCACTCGCCTATCTGATGCGTGGACAAACGGGCAGGCTGCTCAAATACGACCAGGCGTTCACGAAGGAGACCGGCTCCGCGGTCACGTTCACCAGCATGGTTTACGATTGAGCGGTGTAACGACGGAGATGGCGCGTTCTAGTACATGTTCGCGCCGCCGTCGACGTTGATCGTCTGGCCGGTGATGAAGTCGCTGTCGTCGGAGGCGAGAAAGATAACGGTGCCGACGAGGTCGTCGGGCTTTTGGTCACGCTGGAAAGAGCGCTTCTTCCGGCGGTCGGCGAGCTGCTCGGGCGTGAGCGTGCCTTCCTGCTGGGGGCTCGAGAGCGTGAGCCCCGGCGTGATCGCGTTGACGCAGATATTGTCGCCGCCGAGCTCGCGTGCGAGCGCGCGCGTGAAGCCGATCACGCCGGCTTTCGACGTGACGTAATGAAGGTAAAACGGCGTGCCGCCGAGCGCCGTGCCCGAGGAGATGTTGATGATTTTTCCCTTGCCCTGGCGCTTCATCGCGGGATAGACCGCCTGCATGCAGAGGAAAAGTCCCTTGACGTTCACGGCCATGACGCGGTCCCATTCCGCTTCGTCGATCTCCATGAACGGCTTTTTCTTGATCGCGGAGTAGAGCGCCGCGTTGTTCACGAGAATGTCGATGCGGCCGTACCGCGCGAGCGCGGCGTCGGCCATCGCGCGCGTCTTTTCCGCCGAGATGACGTCGACGGGAACGGCGATCGCCTCGCCGCCGTTCTTCTTGATTTCGTCCGCGACTCTTTTGGCCTCGCCATCCTGGATGTCGGCGGCGACGACCTTGGCGCCCTCGCGCGCGAGCGCGAGACAATAGGCCCGGCCGATGCCGACGCCGCCGCCGGTGACGATCGCGACCTTGTCTTTCAGGCGCATTCAGATCTCCAGATTGTAAAACCGCTTCGGATTGTCGTAGAGGATCATCTTTTTCTCCGCGTCGGAGAGATCCTCGCGCGCGAGAAACTCCGGGATGTCGCGCTTGAACATGTCCGGCAAACGCTCGTGCGGATAGTCCGACGGCCACATGAGACAGCGCGGATTGAACTGGCGCAGCACTTGAATCAACGCGCGCTCCTCGACCTCGCAGGTCGCCCAAACCTGGCCCGAGCGGATGTAGTCGCTGGGTTTTTTCTTCAGCGCCGGCGCGCCGGATTTATGCGGCTTTTCGTATTCCTCGTCCATGCGGTCCATCATGTACGGTAGCCAGCCGGAACCCGCTTCCAGAAAGGCGACGCGGAGCTTCGGGAAGCGCTCGAAGACGCCCTCGTAGATCATGTGCGTGAACTGGATCAAAATCGCGAACGGATGTTCGAGCGTATGCACCTGGATGAATTTGTCGAAGAAGTCGAAGCCCATGCCGCGGCTCGGCGCGCCGTGGACGGCGAGCGGCATGTCGAGTCGCTCCGCAGCGCGGTAGATCGGGTCGAAGTCTTTGTGGCCGTAGCCCTTGTGCAGCACAGTCACCGCCGGGAGGAGGCCGGCGACGAGCCCCAGTTCTTTCGCTCTTTCTAATTCCTTTGCCGCCTCTTCCGGAACCTGGACCGGCAGGAGCGCCACCGCTTTCAAGCGCGCGCTCTCGCGCGTGTAGCGCGCCGCGACCCAATTGTTGTAGGCGCGCGCGACGCCGCACGCCCAATTGTGATCTTGAATGAGTCCGAGCGCGAGGCCGGCGGTGGGGTAGAGGACGCTCATGTCGACGCCGAGCTCGTCCAAAAAGCCGAGCCAGCGTGACGCCGGCACGTCGACCTCTTTCCCCGCGGCGGAAAAGCCGCGGTGCCAGCCGTCGAGCGACGGAAAAAACCCATAGGTCTCGTTCCGTTTCATCTCGCGGTAGCGTCCTTCGAGAAAGTCCGCTAGCTCGTAGTCTTTCTCCAGCACGTGGCCGTCGGCGTCGATGATCGGATAATCGGGCTTCATGAAGTCTATAAGCCGTAGAGAGAGCGCGCGTTATCGCTCAAGATTTTTTGCTTGATCGCGGCTGCGACGTCCTCGCGCGCTTTAAAGATCTTGATCGCATCGATGTCGCTCGAGGTGTCGGTGTGGCCGTAGTCGGTGCCGATCACGAGGCAGTCCTCACCCGCCTGGGCGACGATGTAAGGGACGTCGTCGGAGTTCTCGCAGGTGACGAACATGCGATATTCGCTGACGCCGCGCTCCGGCCACTTGCGCCCGAGCGCCTTGAAGCGGTTCTTCGCCTCGTGCACGACCCAGGGGAGCCACTGCGCGCTCGCCTCGATGAAGCCGATGCGGAGCTTGGGAAATGTCACGAGCACGTCGCTGAGCATGAGGTCGCTGAAGGCCGCGACGGTCGGGATACGGAACTTGTGGAATGCCGCGGCCGTGAACACCGGATGTTTGATCAGGTCGATCATCCAGGAGTTTCCGTTCGAGATGTGAATGGCGATCGCCATGTCGAGGCGGCTCGCCTCGTCGTAGATTGGATAAAAATAAGGATCGACGAGCAGCCGGTTACCCTCGATCGGGCGCATGAGCACCGCGACCGCGCCGTTCGCCTTGCCGAAGCGGATGGCATCGAGCGCGTCGTTCATGGAAAGCGTCGGCGCCATGCACGACCAGCGGAGCCGCCCTTTGCCCTGGCGCCAGATATCGGCGAGCCAGCGGTTGTAGCTCTTGCACAGAGCCACCTCGACCGCCGGTCGGTCGGTCGCCGGCTCGATGAACATCGTGTTGTGGAGCACTTGAACGTCGACGCCGGTGCGGTCCATATGCTCGAGCCTCAGGCCGACGTTGCCGAGTTCGCGCGCCTCCTGTACGTCGGCGAATTTTCGTCCGGCCATGTCCGAGCGCTTCTTGAGCTCCGCCTCGGAAAAAGCGGGGAAGCGGAAGCCGCGCACCTTGCCGTCGATGAGCCAGAATTGGAGCCTGACGCCGGCTTCCTCCGGCGCCTCCAGCGGAACCGGCCGGAACTGCCGCTCGGAGGGATCCATAAAGTCCCAGGTGCGGGCGGATTCGACTACGTGGGCGTCGGCGTCGATGACGGGATGAGATTCCATGGTCGGTACCCCCTTTCAGGGATGTCGATTCAATCTAGTTTGCGCCTGCAAGCCGTGTCAAGACGACGCTACGGCCGGACGAGCGCCTTCGTCGGGTACAGCTCGGGAAATTCGCCGCCGACGGCGCGGATTGCGCGCTCGATCTCGTCGAGCGGAAAGATGTGGCTTACCATTTCCTGGACCGGAAACTTGGTCGCTTCGAGCAGCCGCATCGTCGCCTCGACCGCATCGTTGTCGGCGGTAAACGCCCCCTGAACGCGGACCTCTTTCCAGACGATTTTGTCGATCGGCATCGGCGTCAGCGTCTGATCGCCGGTGAGTCCCGCCAGCACGACCGTTCCCTGACGGCGGGCGCATTCAATGGACATGGGAATCGCTTTTGGACTGCCGGAGACGTCCACCACGACGTCGGCCATTGCGCCGCCGGTCTCCTCGCGCACGACCTCGAGCAGATTTTCTTTCTCGACGTCGATGGTCCGGTCGGCGCCGAAGCGGCGCGCGAGCGCGAGCCGCGGGGCGTCGCGCCCGATGCCCGAGACGAAAACGCGCGCCGCGCCTGCCTGTTTCGCGGCGAATGCGCACGAGAGCCCCTGCTGCCCCGGACCCTGGATCAGCACGTAGTCGCCCATCTTGACCCCGCCGTGGCGGAGCGCCCACTGATAGCCGTTCGCCATGACCGCGCCGACGAGCACGGCGGCGTCGGCGGGCAGGTCGTCGCTCACCTTGGTCGCGAGCGCGTCGGGCGCGAGATAGACGTAGTCGGCGAAGCCGCCGAAGAGATGCGGCGGCGCGGCCGAGCTCGTGCGGCCGCCGTAGCTCGTGCGCTTTTTGCAGAAACGGTCAGCGCCGCGCCGACAGTCGGCGCAGCGGCCGCAGCCGCGCGCGCCCTTCAGGATGACGCGATCGCCTTCCTTCAATCCGTGAATGTCCGCCGCGGCGCGGCCGAGCTTCACGACGCGGGCTAAAATCTCGTGGCCGAGGATGATCGGCAGCGGCAGATCGAGCCGGCCGTGAAAATATTTGACGTCGGTGCCGCAGATGCCGGCGCGCTCGACGGCGAGAAGCCCGCCGTCGGGCGGAATGTTCGGGATGGGATATTCGCGGATTTCGAGCTTATTCGGCGCGACGAGCGTTGCGCCGCGGCAGCGGTCCATTTAAATACCTTCGATTTTCTTGAGCGTCTCGGCGTAATCGCCGAGCGCCTTCTCCAGCAGATAATCCGGTTCGTAGCCGAGCTGGTCGCGCGCGCGCGAAAGATCGTGCGGTATCCGGTCTTCCGGGTAGGGCATCGGGCGCGCGCCTCTTTTCAGCGTGATCTCCACGTCGGGAAAGTGGCGCTTGAGCGCCGAGACGACCTCGTCGCCGGTCGATCTCTGTCCGGTGCCGATGTGAAAGATGTTTTCCTTGAGATTGTCTTTGACCACCGCGAGCACCGCGCCCTTGGCCGCGTCTTTGCCGTAGAGCAATTCCGCCGGGCCGTAGGGCCAGTTGATCTCCGCGGCCTCTCCCTTCAGCGCCGTGCGCACCATTTGCTGGATCGCCTGCTCGCGCGTCGCCTTGAGGCCCGCGGGAGACGGACCGTAGAGCGCCGCGAAACGGACGGTGACGAACTCGAAGCCGAAGCGCTTCGCATAGGCGCGGCCGAGAAATTCCGATGACGCCTTGGTCGCGGCGTAGATCGAAAGCGGGTTGAGAGGGATCGTCTCGTCGATCTTCTTCGGCCCGCCTTCGCCGATCTCGGCATGGTATACCGTCCCGGAGCTCGACAGCACGACGCGCTTGACACCTTCGAGGCGCGCGGCTTCGAGGACGTTGACCGTGCCCACGAGATTCAATTGAACGCCGCCGTACGGACGGCGCTGGACCTCCTCGCCGAGAAACGCCGCGAGATGGAGCACGCGGCCGATTTTATGCTCGCGCAGCGCCGAGATGATGCCCGGCAGGTCGCCGACATCGCCGCGCACGACGGGAATCTCCGCCGGGTCGACGCCGACGGCTCGGAGTAATCTGTCGTTGAGCGCCACATCGAAAAGGACGGGACGCTCGCCCCGGTCGAGCAGCATGCGCGCCGCGTTGGCGCCGACCAGGCCGCTGCCGCCGGTGATTAAAATTGCATCGCCGCTCATGAGTGTCTCCTTCTATTTGACCTTATATTCTTTCGTCAGCTTGTCGATGAAGCCGCTGTCGTCGAGTTCTTTGATCAGGCTCGGGTCGGCGAAGCGGTCGGGATTCTCTTTTAAAATGCGCGGATCCTTGCGCCCGACTTCCTGGATGGGCAGCGCGTAGTATTCCTTCGCCGGATAAGGCTTCAGCGGAAATTCGTACTCGCGGAAGGTCTCCTCGACCACCTCGGAATCGGAGAGGTGCATGTTCTTTGCGATCACCTTGAAGCTGAAATCCTTGTGCGCCTTGAAATAGTGGACGCCCTCGATGATCGCCTTGAGAAGGTTCTTCATATCCTCGCGGTGCTGCGCGAGATAGGATTTTCTCACGGAGAAAAAGAGGCTCGAATAAGGTATGCCGAGCTTGGAGCTGTCGATGAGCAGTGGAAAGCCCATTTTCTTCGCCTGCAGCGTGATCGGCGGTGTCACGATCGCCGCGTCGGCGCGGCCGGTCTCGATCGCCGAGATGCGGTTGATCTGATTGCCGAACTGGAGAAAGGCGACGTCCGTATCGGGCTTGAGTCCCGCGCGCTCGATCAGGTACCGGCCGGCGAAATCCGCGTTGCTGGCGAAGCGGCTGATCGCGAGCGACTTCACCTGCTTGATATCCGTGATCCCTCTGCGGCCGAAGATGCGGTTGTCCATCGAGTTGCCGAGCCGCCCGATCATGACGAGATCGAGCCCCTGCATGGCACTAGTGAGCACGACCTGCGGCGAGAAGGAGCCGATCTGAGCGTCGTTGGAAATCAGCGCGGCGGCGGCCGCGGCCGCGCCCTGGATGAAGACGAGCTGTACATGGTTGCCGTATTTCTCGAAAAGCTTCGCTTCCTTCGTCACCCAGATCGGCGCGAACGTGCCGGTCTCGCTCGTCCAGATGAGGGTCATCTGCGCGGCGCCGGCCGCGTGCGGCGTGACCGCCAAAAAGAAAAAGAACAGCGCGATGGCAAAACGGTGCATTTCATCCTCCTTAGATGCCGCGATCTTACTTCGGCAAGAAATCGTTGGTCGCGACGTCCGCGAAGGTCGGGCGCTTCTTCAAGATTCCCGCCACCTCCATGACGTCGGCCGCGGCCTTGAGCGCCCGCTCCGTGATTCGCCCGTCGCGGCTATAGGCAGGCACCGTCGCTTTGATTCCGGCGATCAGCGTATCGCGCGGAGTCGTGCCCATCGAGGCCTGAAGCGCGTCGGCGATCTCCTCGGGCTTGGCGGCGAGAGCCCATTGGTTGGCGCGGATGAGCGCCCGCACGAGTTTCCGCACCAGCTCGGGATCTTTCTGGATCACATCGGGCCGGGTAACGAAAACCTGCTGCAGGAACTCCGCGAGCGCCGGGTCCTCGCCCCGCGCGTTGTCGATCAAAAGAATCGCATAGCCGCGCGCCACGGCCGTGTCGGGGAGCGGCGGCGACATGAGCGCCACGTCGACCTTGCGCTGCTCGAGGGCCGCAAGCCAAGTGAGTCCGCTTCCAATCGCGATAACATTCGCGTCCTGCTGCGGCACCAGCCCGGCCTTGCGCAGCGTGTAAGCGGCCAGATTGGCGGTGAGCGAGCCGGGCTGCGTGGAACCGATCGTAAGGCCGCGCAGCGCCTTCAGCTTGTCGGCGAGCGGCGATTTCTCGGTGATGCCCTTGGCCTGCGCCACGTCTTTGTGCATCGCCCAGTTGATCACCGCGCGCGGGACCGCGGCCATGACGATGACCAGGCGCTTGCCCTCCTGCCACGGAAGGATGACCTGATCGCTCGCCGTATAGGTGAAATCGACGTCGCCGGCGATCAGCGCCTTGATGTCGGGCCCGCCGCCGCCCGTCATGTTCAAGTCCACGCTGAGACCTTCCTGAGCGAAGAAGCCCTTGGCCTCGGCGATATAAACGGGCGCTGTCGTCAGCGCCACCACCGGCAGGGTCATTTTCACCTTGCGCGGCGCTTGGGAGTGCGCGGACACGGGGATCAGCCCGATTAGCAGGGCGAGCGAAAGGAGCGCGCGCAGTCGCTTCTTGGATAAAAAGAACCTAGGCATTCTCGATCCTTCCCTTCGGCGCCGGATGCTACTGCGCGGGTACCCCATCGTCAACAATGATTTGCTATGACGAAGCGGCCTCGGCGCGAGCCGCGCGAACATATCCGCGGCTCACCAGGCCGTACACAATCAACCCGGCCACGATGCTGCCGACACTCACCCAGATCGTCGGCAGGTCAGCGAGCGCAATGCTCAAGACGCATAGAGCCACCGGTGGGACGCTGAGCGCGATCGCGCCGGCGGTGCCGCCGCGAACCCGATAGGGACGCGGCATGCCGGGCTCTTTGAATCTTAGCCATACGAGCGCGGCGAATTCCAGAATGAGCGCCGCAGCGTAGAGAAACATATCGACCTGTATCAACTCTTGAAACGAGAATGGAATGAGCAGCGCGACGCCGAGCGCGTTGACGGCGATCGAGACCCAGGGCGTCGCGTGGCGCGGATGCAGTTTGGCGAGCGGCGCGGGCAGCATGCCGCGCGCGGCCATCGCGTAGGGAACGCGAGACGAAGTGCAAAGCAGCGCGCTCAAGAGGCCGGCTGCGCTCACGAGGCCGGCGATGGTGATCCAGGAGCCGAGCCAATCCCCGCCGATCGCCGCCCCGATCTTGGGGAAATAGCCCTCTTGCCACGCTGACCAGTTATGGTCCACGCCGGCGCCCGCCGCAACCGGCAAGAGATAGGCGAGCGTAACGAGCGCGACCGACGCGGCCATCGCGGCGGGATAGGTCCGGCTCGGCCGCTCGACTTCGCCCGCCAAAGTCCCGGCGTTGTCCCAGCCGGAGGTGTTCCATAAGACCACGCTGACAAGCAGCGCCCAGTCGCCCTTGCCGCCGCGCGCGAGCCAGGCGGCGGGATCGACCTGCGGTGCGGCGAGCGCGACCATAACGGCGAACGGGGCGAGGACGATCGCGGCGAATGCGATCAGGCTCGCGCCGACGAGCCGCGCGCCGCGGATGTTGAGCCATGTCATCGCGGCGACGACCGCCGCGCCGATGAGCCAGCGCTCGGCCGGCGCCATGTCGCCGCGGAGATAGGACAAATAATCGAGGAACATCACGGGATAGAGCGCGTTGTCGGCGAAGCTGCAGAGCCAGCTCCACCAGCCCTCTTGAAAGCCCCAGAAGCGGCCGAAGGCGCGCTCGACCCAGACGACGTAGCCGCCGTCTTCGGGCATCGCGGTGGAAAGCTCCGCGGTCATGAGCGCGGTGGGAAAGCTCCAGAGCCACGGCACGATCAATAGCGCCGCGAGCGCGATCGCCGGGCCGGCGGCGCCGACGGCGTCCTCGAAGCCGTACGCGCCTCCGGCGACGCAAAAAAAGATCAGGGCGACGAGACGGCTAAATCCCAGCGTGCGGCGCGGCTGCATGGGATTTAAGCGCTCTCCGGCAGCAGATCGCGCAGCGTCGTGCGGTCGAGCGCGCTGCGGCGCGCCTCGGTCGTGCGGTCGAGCACGGCGCGCAGCCGCTCTTCGCTTTCGACGCGGCGCATCGCAAGCGGATCGCCGCCGTAGCAGCGCATCGCTTCGAGGACGTCGGCGACGAGAATTTTTTCCGGCGGGCGGGCGAGCATGTAAAGCGGCTCCTGGTTCTCTGCGGTCGCGGCGACGAGAAAGCCGGCCTTGCAGTGGCGCTCGAGAATCTCGCCCACGATGCGCACCGAAACGACCAGCTCGCGCGCGAGCGTCTCGGCGCTGTAGCGGGCCTCTCCTTCGATAAAATGTTTGCCGATGAGCCAGAGGAGCTTGAGCCCCAGCTCTTCGCGCGAAGCGTAGGGGGCGTCGGCCACGTTCGGGTCCTTGCCCGAGGTGCGGATGCTTTGGTGCGCGAACGACATCACGGCGCCGAACAGGACGATGTTCCAGCCCATATACAGCCATACGAGAAAGATCGGCAGCTGCGCGAAGGCGCCGTAAATCGCGTTGTAGCGCGCGACGCCCACCTGAAAGTGGACGTAACCCCACTGCGCGAGCTGCCACAGCGTGCCGGCGATAATCCCGCCGTAGAGCGCCGAGCCGAAGCGTACCCGCGTATTAGGGAGATAGTCGTAAATAAACGTGAGCGCGACCCACATGAGGACGTAGGGCGTGAGCGCGGCGAGCGCGAGCAGGATATAGCCCATCCCCGGCAGCGCGAGGACCTGCTGGACCAACGAGACGTTCTGCGCCGAGCTCGTGATGCCGAGCGCGGCGACGAACAGGATCGGGCAGGTGAGGAGCACGCTGAGATAATCGGAGAACTTTCGCCCGAGGGAGCGCGTGCGCTGCACGCCCCAGATGCGGTTCAGCGCGAACTCGATGTTGCCGATGACCGAGATCGCCGTCACGAGGAGGCTCGCCAGGCCCACGGCGCCGAGCGCTTTGACGTCGGTCTTGTCGATATAGGTGATGATCTGCCTCACCACCTGTTCCGAGCCGGCGCTCAGCTTTTCCAACAAAATCGGCTCCAGGCGGTTCTGCACGCCGAAGCCCTTCAGCATCGCGAACATGAGCGCGAGCAGCGGGACGAGCGACAGGAGCGTCGTATACGTCAGCGCCGACGCGAGCAGCGGGCAGCCGTTTTCGTTGAAGCCGCTGACGGCGCGATAAAGGATGCGGATGTGCCGGTAGAGGCCGCGCTTGAGGGGACGCAGCTCTTCGAGGTCGGCCAGGAGGAGCTTATCGCGGAAACTCCGAACATGGCGGATCCCGCCTCGCGCGGTATGGATGACCGATGATCGCGACATGAGGGCTTTCGTTTTTACCGGTTGAGCGTAGCGAACGCGCAAGCGTCATGTCAACCGGTTTAAAACGGCTGTGGCTTGCGAGATCGAGCGATCGTTGTGGCGGCGCGCGCCGCTATTTGTTACCATAACCGACCTTAAGGGGCCGCCTTGGATTTTTCTTCCGGGATTTTCTTTCAAGTCGTCGTCGACGGCATCGTGCTGGGCTTCATGTACGCGCTGATCGCGCTCGGCTACACGATGGTCTACGGCGTGCTGGAGTTCATCAACTTCGCCCACAGCGAGATTTTCGTGCTCGGGGCGTTCGTCGGCGCCGAGCTGTTGCTGGGGCTCGAAAGCTCCGGCGCGCTCGCCGTGCTCCATCCCGCGCTCGTGATCGTCTTCATCGTCTTCGCCGGCATGCTCGCGAGCGGCCTCGCCGCCGCCGCGCTCGAGCGCGTGGCGTACCGGCCGCTCCGCGGCGCGCCCCGGCTGGTGCCGCTCATCTCCGCGATCGGCGCCTCTTTTTTCCTGCAGGATTTCATTCGCTTCATCGAGAGCCTGTGGCGCAACACGTTCTATCTCAACTACCCGACGCTCGATGTCCTCGATCAGTCCCTGCCGCTCGGCGGGGCGGTCGAGGTCCCGGTGAAGTCCGTTCTCGTGGTCGCGACGGCGCTTCTGATGCTCGCCGCGCTGTATCTCTTCGTCAACCGGACCAAGCTCGGCACCGCGATCCGCGCCGTCGCGCAGGACCCCGACGCGGCGGCGCTCATGGGCATTCCCGTCGATCGCATCATCTCGCTCACCTTTTTCGTCGGCGGCGCGATGGGCGGCGCGGCGGGCGTTTTGTTCGGCCTCCATTACAGCCTGATCAATCCCTACAGCGGCTTCGGCCCCGGCCTCAAAGCTTTCACCGCGGCGGTTCTCGGCGGCATCGGCAACATCCCCGGCGCCGTGCTGGGCGGCCTCGTGCTCGGCCTCATGGAAGCGTTCGCGGCGTCCTATCTCGCGCTGCTCACCAACGGCGCTTTCGGCGCGGAATATAAAGACGTGTTCGCGTTCGCGGTCCTGATCTTGATCCTGATTTTTCGTCCCAAGGGTCTGCTGGGCGAAAAAGTCCGGGAAGGAGGGGCGTAATGGATCGCGCCGAGCGCAAAATCCTGCTCATCAACGTCGGTCTCGCCGCTTACATCGCGGTGACGAGCCTGCTCGTCTATTCGTTCCCGCGCTCGGTTTCGGCGTTCCTCCTCTTCGAGGCGTCGCTGCTGTTGATCTACTACGCGCCGATCGCGCGCGCCGCGAAGCTCTGCTTCGCCGCCGCGGTGCTGATCGTGCTGATGCCGTTTTTGGGCGCGATCGAGGGCTATTATCTCGAGGTCGCGATCCAGATCGGCATCTTCGTCGCGCTCGCGCTCGGCCTCAACATCGTGGTGGGCTTCGTCGGCCTGTTGAATCTCGGCTTCGTCGCGTTTTACGCCATCGGCGCCTATTTCTGGGCGATCTTCGGCTCGTCGCAGGCGAACGCGTTCATCTCCGGCGGCCACTTCCCGCTCGCCGCCGGCTGGTTTTTCGCTTTTCTCCTCGGCAGCGTCGCCCTCGGCGCGCTGACCGGCGCGCTGCTCGGCCTGCCGGTGCTGAGGCTCCGCGGCGATTATCTCGCGATCGTCACGCTGGGCTTCGCCGAAGTCGTGCGGCAGCTCATGAACAATCTCGACAAGCCGGTGAACCTCACCAACGGCCCGCGCGGCATCACGCCAATCGAGCGGCCGCCGCTGTTTTTTAAGCCGCTGCTCGACGCCGTCGGTTTGCACGGCGAGCCCTCGGCGCTCTACCCGATTTATTTTTATTTCCTCGTGCTCCTCCTGCTCCTCGCCGTCGTGTTCGTGACGCGGCGGCTGGAGGACTCGCCGATCGGCCGCGCCTGGAAGGCGATCCGCGAGGACGAGATCGCCGCGGTCGCGATGGGCGTCCCGGTCGTGCGCATGAAGCTTTTGGCGTTCGCCGTCGGCGCGTCGTTCGCAGCCGCCGTCGGCGTGCTCTTTTCCGCCAAGCAGGGCTTCGTCAACCCGGAGAGTTTCACTTTCATGGAATCGATCGGCGTGCTCGCGATGGTGATCCTGGGCGGCATGGGCTCGATCCCCGGCGCGATATTGGGCGCGACGATCGTGACGATCCTCAATCTCCAGCTCTTGAAGGGTCTCTCGCTCTGGCTCAACGCGCTGCGCCAGTCCGGACGCGTCTTCGTGCTGCCGCTTCTCGGCAGCTTCGATCTCAGCCAGATCCCGGCGCAGTTCGAGCCGGCAAAATACGAGCGGATGGTCTTCGGTCTGATCCTGATCCTCATGATGATCTTCCGACCGCAGGGTTTTCTGCCGCCGCGCCAGGGCCCGACGAAGCTCACGGCGCGGAAAGGCGATGGTCCGACGAAGCTCACTACAGGCGATAAATAGATGGCGCTCCTCGAAATCAGGCGCGTGACGAAAAGATTCGGCGGCCTCGTCGCCGTGAAAAACGTCGATCTCGCGATCGAGGAGAATATGATCGCCGCGCTCATCGGCCCCAACGGCGCGGGGAAGACGACGCTATTCAACGTCCTCACCGGCCTCTACCATCCGGAGGAAGGGGAGATCCGCTTCGAGCGGCGACCGCTGCGGCGCGTGACGCCGGATAAAATCACGCGCGCCGGCATCTGCCGCACGTTTCAGAACATCCGGCTCTTCGGCGAGATGACGGTGCTGGACAACGTGCTCGTCGGCATGCACGCGCGCATCCCGCTCACGCTGGCCGACGTGCTCTTGCGCCCGCTGCGCAAACGCGCCGAGGAGGAGCGGGCGCGCGAGCGCGCGATGGAGCTGCTCGGCCTGGTGGGTCTTTTGGGGCGGGAGGACATCTGGGCGCGGCGGCTCTCCTATGGCGATCAGCGCCGGCTCGAGATCGCGCGCGCGCTGGCGGCCCGACCCAAGCTGCTGCTGCTCGACGAGCCGACCGCGGGGATGAATCCCTCAGAGGCGCATACCCTGATGGCGCTGTTGAAAAAATTGGTCGGGGCCGAGGTGCGATCGATTCTTTTGATCGAGCACAACATGCGCGTCGTTATGGGCATCTCGGACCGCGTCGCGGTGCTCGACCACGGCGAGAAGATCGCCGACGGCGCGCCCGACGACGTGTGCCACGATGCGCGCGTGATCGAGGCTTACCTCGGGCGCGGAAAGTGGGCGGGCGATGCTCCGAGTTGACGGCCTTCACGTCTATTACGACGCGATCCATGCGCTCCAGGGAGTCTCGTTCCACGTGGACAAAGGCGAGATGGTGACGCTCCTCGGCGCGAACGGCGCGGGCAAGAGCACGACGCTGAAAACCATTTCCGCGCTGCTGCGCGCGAAAAGCGGCGCGATCGAGCTCGAAGGCGAGCGCCTCGACAGTCTCCCGGCGCACGAGATCGTCCGCCGCGGCGTCGCCCACGTGCCCGAAGGTCGGCGGGTTTTTCCACGGCTCTCGGTATTGGAGAATTTACAGACCGGCGCCTATACGCGGCGTGGCGGCGCCAGCGCCGACGATCTCGAGCGCGTTTTCACGTTGTTTCCGCGCTTGAAAGAACGGATACGGCAGAAGGCCGGCACGCTGTCGGGCGGCGAGCAGCAGATGCTCGCGATCGGGCGCGGCCTCATGGCGCGGCCGAAGGTGCTGCTCCTCGACGAGCCGTCGATGGGGCTCGCGCCGATTCTCGTCGAGCAGATCTTCACGATCGTGCAGGCGATCAACAAGGAGGGCGTGACGGTTCTCCTGGTCGAGCAGAACGCCGCGATGGCGCTCGCGATCTGCCACCGCGGCTACGTATTGGAGACGGGAAAGATCATCCTCGAAGGCACCGCGGCCGAGCTTTCCGGCAACGACCGGGTGCGCGAGGCGTATCTGGGCGGCTGAACGACTACACCGATCCTCGCGAAAAGGTGTCACATCGATTCAAGTCGCCGCCCTCCAACCCGCGGCGGAACCAGCGCACGCGCTGCTCAGCGCTGCCGTGCGTGAAGCCCTCGGGGACGACGTAGCCCTGCGCGCGCTTTTGCAGCCGGTCGTCACCGATCTGGGCGGCGGCGTTGAGCCCTTCTTCGATGTCGCCTTCCTCTAAAATCTTTCGCTCGCGATTGGCGGTCGCGGCCCATACGCCGGCGAGACAATCCGCCTGCAGCTCGATTCTGACAGAGATGGCGTTCGCATCGGCGCGGCTCTGTGCCGCGTGTGCTTTCTCCAGCGTGCCGAGAAGATTTTGCACATGGTGTCCCACCTCGTGCGCGATGACGTACGCCTGCGCGAAATCGCCCGGCGCGTGAAAGCGCTGGCGCAGCTCGCGATAAAAATCGAGATCGATATACACTTTGCGGTCTTCGGGACAGTAGAAGGGACCGGAGGCGGTCTGGGCGAAGCCGCAGGCGGACTCGACGGCTCCGGTGAAGAGCACGAGCTTCGGCTTCTCGTAGTGCCCCCCGTTTTGCCGAAAGATTTCGTCCCAAGTGCGCTCGGTGCTCGCGAGCACGTGCGAGACGAAGTCGCGCATCTCGTCAGGCGCGCCGGCCTCGCGCGCCGCCGGCGCGCTCGTGTCGACGCTTGGCTGCAGCAGCGCGCTCGGGTCGATGCCGAGGTACAGGCCGATCAGCACGATGATGATCGTTCCGATGCCGCCGCCCGCCATGCCCGGCGAGACGCGAAATCCGCGCCGATCCTCGATGTTGCCGCTTTCCCCTTCTTGGTCGAGACGCATGGTTCCTCCAGCGAGCCTTGATTCGCCTCCCGCAGGTAGGAAACGGCGGCGGGCTCGTTTAAAATTATAAAGGACGATTAAAGCTTTTGAAGAGGGTGGTCTCGCTTCGCATCGCGCGGTTGTCCCTTTGACTTAGCGTCGGCGTATGGTAGGGTCCGCCGCGCGAGACCGTTAGCAGCCGTTTGAACGGAAGGAATTCATGATTAGAAGAATTGCATCCATTTCCGGCATGCTGCTCTACCTGAATTTCATCGCAACCGCCGGTGCCGCGGAGCGGCTCACAATCCGCTACGGGCAGAATGCGGCTTCCGCCGGCAGCTTGTCGTCGCTTCCGCTCACCGTCGCGGAGCGCAAGGGATTCTTCGTCCGCGAGGGGATCGATCTCGTGGTCGTTCCGATTCCCGGCGGCACCGATCGCATCGTCGCTGCGCTCGACAAGGGCGACATCGACACGGGCAGGAATGCGACGCCCTACTTGATTCAAGCGGTGCTGAAAGGCTCTCCTTCCGTGGCCATCTCCGCCCAAACTTTGAATCCAGTTTACAGCTTAATCGTAAATCAACAGATCAAGAGCTTTGCCGACCTCAAAGGCAAAGTCGTGGGTTTATCGACTCCCGGCGATACCATCACGCTTTCGACCGTCAGGCTGCTCGCCCATCGCGGCATCCGGCCGGCGGATTTTCAGACCAAGGCCGTCGTCGGCACGGGAGCGCGCTTCGACTGTCTCAAATCGGGCGACTGCGCCGCCGTGCCCATGGGACAGCCGGACGATCTGGCGGCGATCAAGCAGGGCTACCCGAGGCTCGGCTTCAACTATGAAGCGGGCGCCGATCTTATTTTCAATGTGGACATGACGCGGCGCGAGTGGGGAGAGAAGAACCAGGAAGCGCTGGTGCGCTTCGTGCGCGGGTTCGCCGCCGCCTATGAGTTCATCAACGATGCGAAAAACCGCGCAGAGGTCGAGAATATCATCGGCGAGTCATTGAAAGTTCCGCCGGAAACCGCGCGGGAGATATTCGCGCCTTACCACGATGCTGAGAGGAAAGTATTGCCGAAGAAAGGCGAAATCGATCTCCAGGCGTTCAATCGCGTGCTCGCGCTGATGGCGGAAGGGGGCGTCATCCCGACGCCCGCGCCGCCCGCGGAGCGCTTCATCGATCTCAGATATCTGAAGGCCGCGGGGATTCAGTAGGAGACTCGGACGATTTAGGCTAGGAGCGTAGCGGCTTGGGTTTCTCTAAAAGTTTGATGTCGGCAAGGTCCTTCTCTCGACCCGTGGCGCGTTTGTTTCTAATCAAAAGATCACGGCCGATGACAAAAACCATTGTACCGGCAAGCTTTCCTTCTTGACGGCTGCTCCAAGCCTCGTCGAAAAAAACTCCGCTGATACCGGTGAGAATGTCGATACGATTGGGCGCGCGACCCAGCTGAACGACGTGGTCCGGCTGTAAAAAATCCTTCCGCTCGATACCCGCTTGTCCGAAGCCGAATGCCTCGTACTTAACACTGTTCGTGTTCAGTAAGCGGATGAGCTCGCGCAGATCGCTCGATAACGGCCGCATCGGGGTCCTCGGGCATGATCAAGTCGAGCAGCATTTGAAGCTTTTCGTTGCCTGAGAGCGCAGCGTAATATTCGTCGTCGGCCTCATCGGCCGCGGCGAATGAATCGAATTTTCGAACGATTTTTTCCAACGCCTCCAGAATAGCAAAGTTCCGATCCGGAGCCTAATCGTCGTAATTCCGCGGCGTCGCGCGCAGCGATTTTTTCTCGCCTTGACGGCGCTTGGACTCCAGCATCTTTTCTCTAGCGCGCCGCGAGCGCCTGCGTTTCTGGCGCCGGATGCGCGCGATCTCCTGCGCGGCGGCCGAGGCGGCGCCTTTGATTTGCGTCTCAATTTTGTCTACCAGGAGTCGCCGCGCCAGAAAGCGGTTGAGCGCCTGCGAGCGCTCCTGCTGGCACTTGACGCGGATGCCCGTCGGCCGGTGGTGGAGCACGACGCACGAGGAGGTCTTGTTGACCTTCTGGCCGCCGGCCCCCGAGGAGCGAACGAACTGCTCCTCGATATCTTCTTCGCGGACGCCGAGCGCCTGCATGCGCTCTGACAACGCTTTTTCTTTTCCCGGCGCGACGATATTGAGGGCCACGTTTAATGATGTACCATAATAGCGTTCTCCGGACGATACCCGATGGCGCTCGCGATCGACAGCAAAATTAAACTGAACGACGGCCGTACGATCCCGCAGCTCGGCTTCGGTGTCTGGCAGGTGCGGTCGGGACGGACCTGCGAAGCGGCGGTCGTGACCGCGCTGGAGGCGGGCTACCGCCACATCGACACGGCGGCGGGCTACGGCAACGAGGCGGACGTCGGCGCGGCGATCCGCGCCAGCGGGCTCGCGCGCGCGGAGATCTTCGTCACGACCAAATTATGGAACGACGACCACGACGACCCGGAAGCGGCGCTCGACGACAGCTTGAGCAAGCTCAAAATGGATTACGTCGACCTCTACCTGATCCATTTTCCCGTGCGCCAGCGGCGGCACACCTGGCCCGTCTTCGAAGCACTCCGCGCCAAAGGGAAGGCGCGCTCGATCGGCGTAAGCAACTATACGATTCGCCACCTGACGGGTCTTTTAGCCGAGTGCGACACGGTTCCCGCGGTGAATCAGGTCGAGATCCATCCCTACTTATATCAGCGGGACCTGATCGATTTCTGCGCCGAGCGCGGCGTGGGCATCGAGGCGTACAGCCCGCTCACGCACGGCCGGCGCTTGAACGATCCCAAGCTCGTGGCGATCGCGAAAAAATATTCTCGGGACGGCGCCGCCGCGCCGGTCTGGCCGCGCCTGCCGCTGCTGGAAAATTTCTCGCGCTCGGATGGCGTCAAGACGACCGCGCAGGTGCTGATCCGCTGGGGACTACAAAAGGGCTTCGTCGTTATTCCTAAATCGTCCAAGCCGCGCCGCATCGTCGAGAACGCCGACGTGTTCGATTTCGAGCTTTCCGATGCCGACATGCGGACGCTCGACACCTTCGACGAGAACCTCCGCACCTGCTGGGACCCGACGCACGCGCCGTAAGGGGCAACTAGAATTTGATCATGTCGCTGCGCGTGAGCGTCGTCTGTTCCGTCACGACGGCCGGACCCCCCTTGGACATGTGGAAGGCGGCGTACTGCTCCATGTACGGATCCTCCGACGACATGCAGTCGACCGGCACGATGACCTTGTAGCCGCGCTGCGCCGAGCCGCTGCCGGTGCCGATCACGACGCCCTGCGCCGAGGTGCCGCAGACGATCACGGTCTTGATGCCGCGCGCTTTCAGCCGCTCGTCGAGCCCGGAGCCCAGAAACTTGTCCGGGCCGCGCTGCGCGACCCATTCCCCCTCGCGCGGCGCAAAGCCCGGGTCGATCACTTCGGAAGGCTCCGGTTTGTCGCCGACGAGCGTATAAAAGATCATCGCGCCGGCGGCGCGCGCCTGATCGTGCAGCTTCTTGACGTTCGGCACGGTGGCGAGGCAGCGGGGGCGCGCGCCGCAGCCGCGCTTCATCATGTCGAGAATCAACAGCGCCGTCGTCTTGCCCTCGAGCGCCACCGGCTTGAGCTCCGGCGCCGCCGGCGCTTTGACCGCCGACCATTCGGCAACGATATCGGCGGCGGGCAGATGCGCCGCGAACGTGAACGCGAGCGCCAGTGCTCCGGCGCAGCTCAAGAGGCTTTTAATTTTCATGGCTGTTATCCTCTCATTGAAAACGCGCGTTGATCCACTTCTGCATGTAGTCGAAGGTATTCTTGACGGTATTGGAATACTGGCCCGGCGTCGTCTCGCACGCGCGGCAAGGCCGGATGCCGTGCGAGGCGCCCTCGATGATCACGTACTCCTTGTCGCGGCTCGCCGCGACCTCGTAGTGGATCTCGTTGTCGCGGAGAAAGTAGTGGCCTCCCATGCCGAAGATCAGGATCGGCACGCTGATCTTCTCGAGGTGGCAGGGCGTCGAGTTGTTGTTCGAGCAGTAGTCGATGCCGTCGTACGACTCGCGGGCGCGGATCGCGCGCGTGCCGAGGAAGGACCTGACGGTCAAGAGCTTCGCGCTGTCCTGAAACGAGCGCATGCGCTCCGCGCTGTCTTTCGCCGGCACGCGCACGCTTTTCACGATTTCGGTGACGATCGTGCCGTCGTTCTTGAGGAGCTTCTGCGGCTTGAGCGTCGCTCCGTCGACAGCCCGATCCATCTCCGCCAGTCGCGCGCCGTCGCTTCCATAGATCACGAAGGCGTCGTCGTCGCGGTAGGGATATTTACCGGCGTCCATCGCGCGGAGCTTCGCTAGCGCCGCGTCGACGAGCCGGTTCATGCGCGCCGCCTGCGCCTTGAAGTAGCGCTGCTTGAATTCTTTCGAATAGTGAGACTCGCCGGAGGAATTGAAGCCGTTCTTCGGATTGAACGGATCGAGCGCCGGGTTCCTGCGTCCTGGCTCGCCGTCGCGCTCCAACGCGGGATTGAGCGAGCGCAGCGTGTTCACCGCCGTGCCCGGGTGCGCGTCGCGCATGATGATGCCGTCCGCGGGCGGTAGCCCGGCAAGGTCGCTCTTGCAGGGAATCAATTTTTCTTTTCCTTGGCAGACCGACGGACCGTTTTGCGCGACGTTCTGGTAGAACGTCATCAGCGGGCCGCCGCCGCTCCCGGCGTAGAGGAGAATTTTGCTCGCCTTGACGGTCTCCTTCAAATATTTCATGCCGGTTGCGATGTCGAGCGGCAGGTCGTTCCAGAAATCGAGCGCCTCGTTGTTGTCGGAGCGGCCGTTCATGCAGAGGACGTAAACGCCGCGCTTGACGAGCTCGGTGCAGGCGATGTCTTCAAGCCGGTTGCCGTCCTCGTGCATGTTGACGACGGCGACGCGCGACGCGCCGGGAGAGGCGGGCGTGTAGAGCACGGCTTTCACCGTCGGGCTCAGCTGTAGATAGGTGGTTTGCTGGCCCGCCGCATCGCGCGCAAGGCATGCGAGGCAGGCGGCGATCAAAAACATCAGGCGACGCATAAACGACCTCCTTCGATGAAGAACGCGACGGAGATTAGCCGCGCGGCGAGAAGGTTGTCAAGTGCGTCGTGTGACGAGCAAAAAATAGTCAGAGAGTGCTTCGACAGAGCCTGTCCT
>Ga0075423_10000692_pt1 | contig 27886 bp, 28 predicted proteins | sample SoiMethybrSBSTD2_FD_80114 | JGI IMG/M metagenome (GOLD analysis project Ga0075423, IMG submission 80114) | Bulk soil microbial communities from a Populus tree surrounding site in Tennessee, USA - Soil MetaG P. TD hybrid SBSTD2 | ecosystem: Environmental > Terrestrial > Soil > Tree plantation... | reverse complement strand
CGAGAGCATCCGCGCCACCGAGCAGCAGAAGGAGGCCGCCGAGCAGGTCTCCGCGGCGATGGTCCAGATCAGGACCGCTGCCGAGCAGCTGGCGGCGGAGGGGCGCCAGCGGGCGGAGGCGGCGGAAACCGTGAACGGCCTGATCGGAGAGCTGGAGCAGGGCCTGGAGGAGTTGAACCGCCTGGCCGCCGAGGGGGCCGCGGAGACGTGAGCGGGGTTCAGGTCCGCGTTCGCGTCGGGCGCGAGCATTACGCCCTGCCGGTGACCAGGGTGCTCGAGGTGGCTGAGCTGGGAGATCTCACGCCGGTGCCCGGCTCGCCGCCGGAGATCGTCGGCGTACACAACCTGCGCGGGCGGGTGATCCCGGTGCTGGCTCTCGCCACGCTGCTCGACCTTTCCGACGAGGAACCGGAGCGCATCGTCGTCGTCGAGCTCGACGAGCGGTGCGCCGGCCTCGCCGTGGACGCTGTCGTCGACGTCGGCGAGCTGCCGGAGGCGTCGGAGCGGGTGGACTCGCCTTACCTGACGGCCGCCGCCCTGGCCGACGGCCTTCTGGTCGGAATGCTCGACGTGGACGCCATCCTCTCCTCCGTCTCGCCGGAGGCGCCGGCTTGAGCGCCTCAGACGAGGAGATCCACGAGCTCGTCCGCCAGGAGGCCGGCGATTGCCTGCAGAGGATGGAGGCGAATCTGCTGACGCTGGAGTCCGGCGACGGCGGCGTCGGGGAGATCGAGGCGATCCTGCGCGACGCTCACTCGGTCAAGGGCAGCTCGGCGATGATCGGTTGGGGGGAGGCGGCGAACCTGGCCAGCTCGATCGAGGACCGCATGGAAGCGGCCCGCGAGCAGGGCGGCCTTCCTCCCGACTCGGTCGGGCCCCTCCTCCATGCCGTCGACGCTCTCGGCCAAGCGCTGGACGGCGAACCGAAGCGGGAGACGGTCGCCAAGTCGCCCCCGCCAGACGCGCCGACGATCCGGGTTCCCGCCGCGAAGGTCGATCGCATGCTCGACGTGGTCGGCGAGACGGTGCTGTACCACCGCCGCTTGGAGCACGCGCTCGGCACCGTCAGCGGCGGCGGGGCCTCCGAGGAGCTCGACATGGGTGAGCAGCTGCTCGACGAGCTGCAGGACTCGGTGATCCAGATGAGGACCCTGCCGCTGAGCACGATCACCGCCGCGTTCCCCCGCGCGGTCCGCGACCTCGCCTCCCAGGAGGGCAAGGAGGTGGAGCTGGCGATCGACGGCGCGGAGACGCAGCTCGACAGGGTGATCTTGGACGGGATCTCGGAGGCCATCGTGCATCTCCTGCGCAACGCGGTGGCGCACGGGATCGAGGAGGCGGGTGAGCGCGAGGCCGCCGGAAAGCCGGCGGCGGGCCGGGTCGAGTTGCGCGCCGGCCGGCGCGGGCGCATGGTCGCGATCCAGGTGGCCGACGACGGCCGCGGCGTCTCACCCGAGCTGCTCGAACGAGCGGACGAGGAGGGCTCCCTCGTCGAGATCCTCGCCGAGACCGGTTTTTCGACCGCCGAGCGGGTCACCGATGTGGCCGGGCGCGGAGTCGGCCTGGACGCCGTCAAGCGACACGTCGAGGGTCTCGGCGGCGGCCTCGAGCTGCGCAGCGAGGCGGGTCGTGGAACGGAGGTGACACTGCTGCTGCCGATCACGCTCGCGTTGATGAAAGTCCTTCTCTTCGAGCGTGGAGGGCATCCCTTCGGGCTGCCGATGGCGAGCGTCGGACGGGTGGTCGCCGTGGCAGGTACGACCTCGCTTGGCAACCGTCCCTCGCTGGAGCTGGACGGCGAGGTGGTGCCGCTGTCCGACTTGGGGCGCCTGATCGAGGCCGCGGGGGAGCCGCTGCCGCGCAACCCGCCGGCGATCGTGATCGAGTCGCTCGGGCGCCGCGCCGCGGTCGCCTGCGATGAGCTGCTCGGCGAGGAGGAGGTGGTGATCAAGAGCCTCGGCGCGATCCTCGCGGGGATGCCCGGCTACCTCGGCGCCGCGATCCTCGGCGACGGGCGGATCGCCCTCGTGCTCGACCCGAGCTTCCTGTTGTCGAAGGCCGCGACGGCGGCAACGACAATGGACCGGCCCGCGGAGACGGAGGAGCACGCGGCGGGCAGGGTGCTGGTCGTCGACGACCAGTTTGCTGCGCGAGAGCTGCAGCGGAGCATCCTCGAGGCGGCCGGGTACCGGGTCGACGTCGCTCGCGACGGGCGGGAGGCCCTGCGGCGGGTCGGTGAGATCGTCGAGCTCGACCTCGTCCTGACCGACGTCCAGATGCCGGAGATGGACGGCTTCGAGCTGCTCGAAGCGATCCGGGCGGACGAGGAGCACGGCTCGCTGCCGGTGGTGATCGTGACCAGCCTCGGCGACGAGGCGAGCCGCAAGCGGGGCGCCGAAGCCGGAGCCGACGCGTACGTCGTCAAGGAGGAGTTCGATCAGCAGACCCTGCTCGAGACGATCGAGCGCCTGGCAGGACGGTGAGCGGAGGCGTGCGTCCGCGGCGCGTCCTCGTTTGCGAGGACTCCAGGGCCTACGCGACCGCGCTCTCACGCTTCCTCGGTCGTGACGAGCAGATCGATGTGGTCGGGGTCGCTTCCAGCGGCGAGCAGGCGATCGCCGACGTCAAGCGCCTGCGGCCGGACCTCTTGACCCTGGACATGAGGCTGCCGGGGATGGACGGGCTGGAGGTCGTCAAGCGACTGATGGAAGACGACCCGCTGCCGATCGTGATCCTCAGCGGTACCGTCGCCAAGGGGTCCGAGCGGGCTGCCGAGGCGTTGGCTGCGGGAGCGCTCGAGGTCCTGGCAAAGGAGAGGCTGCGTCTCGATCGCTACGACGACATGTGGGCGCAGGCGATGCGAAGTCGCCTACGGCGGCTGTCGAGCATGCGGGTCGGCAGGCCGCTCCGCGCTTCGAAGCCACCCAGGCGGAGGCCCGCCGAGGGCCCCGCGCGCACCGCCCGGGTGGTGGGCATCGGCGCTTCGACCGGTGGGCCGCCCGCCCTGGAGGCGATCCTCGCCGAGCTGCCGGCCGATTTCCCGATCCCGCTGCTCGTCGTCCAGCACATGGCTCCCGGCTTCATCGAGGGCTTTGCCAGATGGCTCGACAGGAAGCTCCCGGTTACGGTTCGCCTCGCCGGAGAGGGCGATCGCGCCATCCCGGGCGTCTGGTTCGCTCCCGACGGCGCCCACCTGACCCTCTCGCAGTCGAAGCGGTTTGCCCTCGACCGCAATTTGGAGGCGCCGCACCGTCCCTCGATCGACGTGCTGCTCGCAAGCCTGGCGCGCAGCTGTGGGGCGGAGGCCGTCGGCGTCGTGCTCACGGGCATGGGGAAGGACGGCGCCGAGGGCGCGGCGGCGATTCAGCGGCAGGGTGGGCTGGCGATCGCCCAGGACGAGGCCTCCTCCGTCGTCTACGGGATGCCCCGGGTGGTCGCCGAGGGTGGAGCCGATCTCGTCCTTGCCCCCGCGGAGATCGCCGATGCCCTCCGTGCCCTGCGACCGGCGGGAAAGAGCGCGTGAGCCACCAGCTCAGGTGCGTCGCCGATCTGGTCGAGCGCGAGAGCGGCATCCAGACGAAGGAGTCCCAACTGGGGGCGCTGGCCGCCGCGCTCGCTCGCGTCTCGCCGGGGCTGGACGCGGCACGCTTTCTGACCGCCCTGGACGATCCCGCCCGACGCCCGGCCCTCCTCCGTCGCCTGATCGACGAGGTGGCGACCCAGGAGACCTTCTTCATGCGCGAGCCACGCGAGCTTGAGGCGATCGACTGGCATCGGCTGCTGGCCGCTGCCCACGCTCGCGGCGCCGAGCAGGTGAGCGTGTGGATCGCGGCCTGCGCCTCCGGCGAGGAGGCCTACTCGGTCGCGATGCTGGCGGTCGAGGCATTCGGGTCGGGGCGGACGCCGGTTTCGATCCTCGCCACCGACATCTCCGAGCGCGCCCTTGAGCGGGCCGCGGAGGCGGACTACTCCGAACGCTCGATGCGCGACGTCAGCCCGACGCGGCGTGAGCGCTTCTTCACCCCGGCTGGGCGCCGCAGCAGCCCCGACGCGCAGCTTCGCTCGCTCGTCCGCTTCCACAGGCACAACCTCTTGGACGATCCGGCGCAGCTCGCGGACGGAGCGCCGTTCGACCTGATCCTCTGCCGGAACGTGCTGATCTATTTCTCCGCGCGGACGGTGGAGTCCGTGGTCGGGTCCTTGGAGTCCGTGCTCCGTCCCGGAGGCCAGTTGATCCTCGGCGCCTCGGACCGCCTGACGAGCTCGGCGCGCCGACTCGAAGACGTCCTCGCCGGCTCCACCGAGCTCGCTGGGAACGCCCCCGGGCGAGCTCCGCGGGGGGCTTCGCGCCGGCAGCGGGCGCGGTTTCGCAAGCCGTTGGGAAGAGGCGATCGAGGCGATGTCCAGCGGGCCCCTCGCGCGGTGGGCGAATGGAGCGTGAAGGACGCTCTGGAAGCGGCAAACGGCGGTGAGTACGCGGCGGCGGTCGAGGCGACCGAGCGGGTTCTGGCCGAGGATCCGCTCGACGCCGAGGCCTACTTCGTGCGGGGCTTGACGGAGCTCGCGAGCGGCGATCCCGGTTCGGCGGTCGCCTCACTGCGGCGGGCCCTGTACATCGACCCGGGCTTCGCGCTGGCGGCGTTCCAGCTCGGCCGCGCTCAGGACATGCGAGGAGACGCACGGGCCGCTCAGCGGGCCTACCGGCAGGCTCTCCGCACGCTTGGCCGGGAAGACGATCGTCACCAGGACCTGCTCGCCGGCGTCGGCGTGGAGGACGTCGCGGCGGCCTGCCGCGCGTGGCTGGCCGCCGCGGAGCGCGGCGGAGCACCTCGGCGCCGGGCTCCGCGAAGATAGGAGCTCGCGATGACGAAGCCGGCGGCTGAAGACGCGACAGCGGTGCGGGCGGTTGTGCGCGGGGAGGTGCAGGCCGTCGGGTTTCGGGACGCGACCGTGCGGCGAGCGCGCTGGCTCGGCGCGAAGGGCTGGGTTCGCAACGCGGAGGACGGCAGCGTGCTGGTTCACGCCGAGGGGTCCGAGCGGGGGGTCGAAGCGCTGCTGGAGTTCCTGCGCGAGGGACCGCGGGCGGCGCGGGTGAGCGGGGTGGAGGTCGAGCCGGTCAAGGTCGAGGGCCACGAGCAGTTCGCGATCCGCGGCGTCAGCGCCGGCGTCTTCGTCGTCCAGGAGCACGCGGCCACCGCCCGCCACTTCGACCTGCGCCTGGAGGTTCGCGGCGCGATGCGCTCGTGGGCTGTGCCGAAGGGTCCCTCCATGGACCCCGCGGTCAAACGCCTCGCGATCGAGGTTCCCGACCACTCGCTCGCCCACAACGACTTCGAGGGCCCCACCGAGGAGGGCGGCGTGATCGTCTGGGACCGGGGCGGCTATGAGCAGGGCGGCCGGGTCGCCTGGCCAGAGGCGCTCGAGCGGGGCCACGCGGTGTTCGTCCTGCACGGCGAGAAGCTCGGCGGCGGCTTCGCCCTGCAGCGAACCCGCGGGGGCGAGAAGCCGCAGTGGCTGCTGATCAAGCGCCGCGACGAGCATGCGCGCCCGGGCTCGGACGTGGTCGCCGAGTCGCCTCGGTCGGTGCTCAGCGGCAAGACCCTGGCCGAGATCAGGCGGGGCGACCGCTCTGATCCTTAGCCCGCTCAGTCCAGCAGCTGCTCGAAGCGCAGCGCGGCGCGGCTGGGGAGGACGACGTCGCCGCTGCGGTTTGCCAGGCCGGCGGCGGCGAGCTCGCGCACGGCGCGCTCGACCGCGTCGGTCGGGGCGAAGTCGGCGGGGTCGCCGGCGATCTCCCTGATCAGCTCGTTGAGGGTGAGCTGGATCGGGTGCAGGGCGAGCAGCTGGCGCAGCACCGCTGCCTCGATGCTCGCGTCCTCCACCGAAGGGGCTCGTATCTCCTCCATCTCTCCGCTCATCCGTCTACTAAGGGGCTCGCCGCCCGATTTCTCCCCCCGCGCCGGTCATTGCGGCTCTTCCTCGTCATCTTCCTCCAGCAATTTGCGGGCCCAACGCGCGTCGGGCGCCCAGCGGTAGAGCGCCCGCGACCGACCCCGGGCGGCCGCCTTCAGCGCATCGCGCCCGACCAGCACCCGCAGGTGGTAGGCGATCCGGGCGCGCCGCTCGTCCAGCGCGGCCGCGATCTCCCCCTCGTCGGCCTCGCCCCGGTCGGCGAGCAAGCGCAGGATCGCCTGCCGCAGCGGATGGGAGATCGCCGCGAAGCGGTAGTGCTCCTCGATGTCACCGTGGCTGCCGCCCTCGGTCCCTTCCATTAACGGCAATATATGAGAACAAGAAGTCTTCTGTCTGAAGGGCTTTCGTCTGCGCAAGACTCCGTGCAGCGAGCCGCCCCTCAAACCCCCTCGCGCACGCCGCCCATCTCGCTGAAGACGGCGGTGACCCCACCGTCTTCGCGCTGCTCGTCGGCGATCACGTGGGAGACCGCGTTGATCAGCGCCAGGTGGGTGAATGCCTGGGGGAAGTTGCCCAGGTGACGGCCGCTGTCCGCCTCCAGCTCCTCGGCGTAGAGGTCGAGCCAGCCGGCTGCCTCCAGCAGCCGCTCGCAGAGAGCCCGCGCCCGCGCCGGCTCTCCGATCTCCGAGAGCGCCGAGACCAGCCAGAAGGAGCAGATCAGGAAGGTGCCCTCCTCGCCGCGCAGGCCGTCGTCGGTCTCCTCGACCTTGTAGCGGAGGACGAGGCCGTGTTCGGTCAGCTGGTCGCAGATCGCCTCGACCGTGGCACAGACGCGCGGGTCGTCGGGTGGGAGGAAGCGGAATAGCGGGATCAGCAGCAGCGAGGCGTCGAGCGCGTCGGTTTCGTAGTGCTGGCGGAAGACCCCGTCGCGGACGCCCCGCTCGAGGATCTCCTCGCGCATCTCATCGGCGGTTCGCTTCCATTCCTCGCCGATCTCCTCGAAGCCGACGCCGGCGGCGAGGCGGGCGCCGCGGTCGACCGCGACCCAGATCATCAGCTTCGAGGAGACGTAGTGCCGCGGCTCGCCGCGCGACTCCCAGATCCCCTGGTCGGGATGGGGCCAGGCCTCGATCGCCGCTTCCACCTGTTCGCGGATCAGCGCCCGGTCCGCAGGGGTGCCCGTGCCGCGCAGCGCTTTTTCGTGGATGTAGATCGAGTCGAGCAGCGCTCCCCAGACGTCGTTCTGGCGCTGGTCGTAGGCGCCGTTGCCGATCCGCACCGGGCGGGCGCCGCCGTAGCCGTCGAGGTGGTCGAGGGTGCTCTCGGTCAGCTTCTTCTCGCCGCCGATCCCGTACATGATCTGCAGCCGCGGGTCCTCGCGGCAGATGCCGACGATGAAGCGCATGAAGTCCCGCGCCTCCTGGTCGAAGCCGAGCGTGTGCAGCGCCCAGAGGCTGAAGGTCGAGTCGCGGATCCAGCTGAAGCGGTAGTCCCAGTTGCGTTCGCCGCCGGGGGTCTCCGGCAGCGAGGTCGTGGGCGCGGCGAGGATCGCCCCGCTCGGCGCGTAGGTGAGCCCCTTCAGGACCAGCGCCGAGCGCTGCAGATGGATGCGCCACGGGTGGTCTGGGAAGTCGCCGGCGCGCAGCCACTTGCGCCAGAAGTCTTCGGTCGAGTCGAGCCGCTCGAGGGCCTCCGGCGCGCTGCGCGGCCCGCCCGTCGCATGGTCCCCCCAGGCGATCGCGCAGAAGGCCGTCTCGTCCTCGCGCAGCTTCACGGTCCCGCGTAAAGCGCCGCCGTCGAGCGACAGCTCCATGTCGCTGGTCATCCGCAGCTCGACCCCGTCGCCTCCGCGGGCGGTCGCTTCGCCGAGCTCCGCGCCGCTCCAGCTGGCTGCCTCGGCGCCGTAGGCGAAGCGCGGCACGCACTCCATCTCGACCTCGACCTCGCCGTCGATGCAGGTCATCGTCCGCAGCAGCGAGTGGTCGGACTCGTGTTCGGTGACCGGACGTGAGCCGGGGCCGGCCTGCTCGGCCCAGTCGCCGATCGTCAGCGCGTCGTGGACCACGACCCAGCCGCGGTCGGTCACCCAGGTCGTCTCGATCACCAGCGTGCCCGGCTGGTAGCGACGGCTGATCGGCACGACGACGCCGCGCGGCGCCAGCTTGAAGCGGCCGGCGCCGCGGTCGAGCAGCGCGGCGAAGGCGCTGGGCGAGTCGAAGCGGGGAAGGCAGAGCCACTCGATCGAGCCGTCGTAGGAGACGAGGGCGCTGGTATGGCAATCGGAGAGGAAGCCGTAGCTGCCGATCGGCGGGAAGCGGTGGTCGGCGGCGCTCAAAGTTCGCTCAAGCTACCACCGGGCTACGCTGGCTCTGCATGGCCTTTCCGATTGCCCACGTGGCGGGCGCCTTTGTGCCGATCGAGGTGTTTCCGATCACCATCGCCGGAATCCTCTACTGGCACCGCGTCCTCGTCCTCTCCTGGGACGGGCGCCGGGTGCCGGCCTGGCGCCAGCTCTGCTTCGGCGCCGGCTTGGCGACGATCGCGATCGCCCTCTTCAGCCCGATCGGCCACATCTCCGACGAGCTGGTGCTCGCGCACATGGGCGAGCACCTGCTGATTGGCGACATCGCCTCGCTGTTGCTGGTGCTCGGGCTGACCCGCTCTCTGCTGCAGCCGATCCTCGCGATCCGTCTCTTCGACCGCCTGCAGGTCCTCACCCATCCGGCCGTCGCCTTCCCACTCTGGGCGCTCAACCTCTTCTTCTGGCATGTCCCGGCGATCTACCAGGATGCCTACGGGACCGCGCCGCTGCACGCCCTGGAGCACACGACCTTCCTCTTCTTCGGCTGCCTGATGTGGATGCCGGTCTTCGGGCCGCTGCCGAAGCCGCAATGGTTCGGCTCCGGCTGGAAGGTCGCCTACGTGATCGCCGTGCGCTTCACCGGCGCGATCCTCGGCAACGTGCTGATGTGGTCGGGCTCGGTGCTCTACCCGATCTACGCGCCGGGAGAGCGCTACTGGGGCATCTCGGCGATCGCCGACCAGAGCACCGCCGGCGTGATCATGATGGTCGAGGGCACCTTCCTCGCGCTCGGCGTGCTCGCCTGGGTCTTCTTCGAGGTCGCCCGCGAAGGGACCGAAAAGCAGGACCTGCTCGACCTCGCCCGCGAGCGCGGGGTGGAGCTGGACGAGCGCCGCGCGCAGCGCGCCGTCGCCGCCGGCCACGGGGCGCTGCTGGAGGAGCGGCTGAGCGCGGGTCGCGATGAATAGCTTCCGGGCATGGCTGGTCACCGGACCGCTCGGTCGCGGCCTCGCCTTCGCCATCGACTTCGCCGTCGCGGTGCGCCGAGGCCTGCTGCGACGCCCGCGATAGGGTCCCGCACCCGATGGAGCCGACCGTCTCAGAGCTGCCCGGCTCGCGCGTGCGCGTCGAGGTCGAGGTCCCGGCCGCCGACGTCGACCGCGCCGTCAGCCGCGCCGCCCGCGGGCTGGCCCGGGAGATGCGGCTGCCCGGCTTCCGCAAGGGCAAGGCGCCGCCGGCGCTGGTGATCCAGCGGGTCGGCTTCGCCGCTGTGCTGGAGGAGGCGATCCGCGAGGCGCTGCCCGAGTGGTACGAGAGGGCGCTGCTCTCCGCGGGCGTCGCGCCGGTCGGCGACCCCAGCGTCGAGGTCGTCTCGACGCCCGAAGCCGAGGGGGAGCCGCTCTCCTTCAAGTTCGAGATCGGCGTGCGGCCGAAGGCCGAGCTGGGCGAGTACAAGGGCCTGGAGGTGGGCAAGGCCGAGCCCGAGCCGCCGGCCGAGCTCGTCGACCGCGAGGTCGAGCGGATCCGCGAAGGCTTCTCCAAGCTGGAGCCGGTCGAGCGGGTGGCCGGCGAGGGGGACGTGCTGCTGGTCGATTTCGAGGGCCTGCTCGACGGCAAGGCCTTCGAGGGGGGCAAGGCGAGCGACTACCTGCTCGAGCTTGGGGGCGGGCAGCTGATCGAGGGCTTCGAGGAGCAGCTCGCCGGCGCCGGCGCCGGCGAGACGCGCAAGGTCGAGGTCACTTTCCCAAAGGACTACCAGGCCGAGCAGCTCGCGGGCGAAGACGCGGTCTTCACGGTCGAGGTCAAGGAGGTGCGGGAGAAGGTGCTGCCGGAGCTGGACGACGAGTTCGCCTCCGAGGCCTCCGAGTTCGAGACGCTGGAGGAGCTGCGGGCCGACATCGCCAAACGGCTCGCCGAGGTGGTCGGGCAGCGGGCCGAGCAGGACTTCCGCGTCGCCGCGATCGACGCGGTCGCCGCCGAGGCTGAGGTCGATCTGCCGGAGGAGCTGGCGACCGCCCGCGCCGGCGAGCGCTGGGAGCGGGTCGAGCGACAGCTCGCGGCGCGCGGGATGAACCCCGACGCCTACCTGCAGATGCAGGGCAAGACGCGCGAGCAGGTGATCGAGGAGTCAAAGCCGGAGGCAGAAGCCGAGCTGAAGCGTGAGGCGGTGCTGGCGGCGATCGCCGACTCGGAGGGGATCGAGGTCTCCGAGGAGGAGATGGTCGAGGCGCTGGCCCACCCGGCCGAACACGAGCGAACCACGCCGGAGAAGCTGCTGAAGCGCCTGCGCGAGAGCGGTCGCGACGCGATGATCCGCGACGACATCCGCTTCCGCAAGGCAATCGACATCGTCGCCGAGGCAGCGGTGCCGATCCCGCTCGAGCAGGCCGAGGCGCGCGAGCAGATCTGGACGCCGGAGAAGGAGCGCAAAGAGGCCGGCTCGCTGTGGACGCCGGGGGACGACGACGCCTAGCTTCAGCTCGCCTCTCGGATAATCGCTTGCAGGGCTCGCAAGGTCGGGTGCCGTAACCGATATTGGGTAGGCCATGAAGCTCCTCGCAGAACGTCGTTGGATCAGCATCGCGATCGCGGCGATCCTCTTCGCCGCGATATTCGTCGCGCGGGCCACGGTCGGCACGCTCGGGGACGCGATCAGCTTCCTCTACGTGATCCCGGTCGTGCTGGTCGCGACCGCGTACGGGACCCGCGCGGGCATGCTCGTCGGCGCCGTCGCCTTCCTCCTCTCCTCGCTCGGCACCCTGACAATGGACCTGCCGGTGACGCCGCTCGGATACGTGAACCGGGCGGTCGTCTACCTCTTCGTCGGCGCGCTCGTCGGCCGCTTCGCCACCACACTGCGAGGCCTGGAGGCCGAGAGCGCCCGGCACTTCAACCTCTCGTTGGACATGATCTGCACCGCCGGCTTCGACGGCCGCTTCAAGAGCGTCAATCCGGCTTTCGAGCGGACGCTCGGCTACACGCCCAACGAGCTGATCGGGCGTCCCTTCATGAAGTTCGTGCATCCGGACGACATCGAGAAAACCGAACGCGAGGCGGCCGCGCTGGCCGACGGCGGCAAGACGGTCCGGTTCCAGAACCGCTATCTCGCCAAGGACGGCGAGATGCACTGGTTGGAGTGGGCCTCGATACCGCTGCCCGACGAGGAGATCATCTACGGAGTCGCCCGCGACATCACCGAGCGCAAAGCGCTGGAGCGGGAGCTGGAGCGACTTTCGCATCACGACCCTCTGACCGGCCTCTTCAACCGGCGCCGCTTCGAAGAGGCGCTGAGGCACCAGCTCGCCTACACGCGGCGCTACGGCCGGGGCGGGGCGCTGCTGATGATCGACCTCGACCGCTTCAAGCAGATCAACGACGAGCTGGGGCACGCGGCCGGGGACCGGGCCCTCTGCGAGGTCGGTCGCGTCCTCAGCGACAACCTGCGCGGCAGCGACACCCTCGCACGCGACTCCGCCAACGTCGTCGCGCGGCTCGGCGGCGACGAGTTCGTCGCCCTGCTGCCGGAAGCCGACGCGGCCGACGCCGAGGTGGTGGCGACGCGGTTGGCGGCGGCGGTGGCGGGGATCCGCCTGGCGATCGACGGCCGCACCCTGGAGCTGCGGATCAGCATCGGCGCGGCGACCTTCGACGAGCACGGGCTGCCGGGCGAGCGGGAGCTGCTGGCGGCGGCGGACCGGGCGATGTACATGGCCAAGGCAAATGGCCGTGGAGCGAAGCTCGCAGCCGCGCCAGACTGAGCGAAGCGCCGCGAGTCCGCCATCGCCCTTCTATAGAGTCCCGGTCCAATGAGCCCCCTGATCCCGATGGTGGTCGAGCAGACCTCGCGCGGCGAGCGCTCCTTCGACATCTACTCGCGCCTGCTGAACGAGCGGATCATCTTCCTCGGCACGCCGGTCAACCAGGAAATCGCCAACCTGATCGTCGCCCAGCTGCTGCACCTCGAGTCCGAGGACCCGGACAAGGACATCAGCATCTATGTCAACTCGCCCGGCGGCGACGTCTACGCCGGCCTGGCGATCTACGACACGATGCAGTTCATCAAGCCTGACGTGCAGACGATCTGCGTTGGCATCGCGATGAGCATGGGGGCGCTGCTGCTCGCCGGCGGCGCCGCGGGCAAGCGGATGGCGCTGCCCAACTCGAAGATCCTCATCCACCAGGTTTCGGCCGGCTTCCAGGGTCAGGCGACCGACATCGAGATCCACGCCAAAGAGATCATCGACACCCGCCGCCGCCTCGACGAGATCATCGCCAAGCACACGAACCAGCCTTTCGACAAGGTGACCAGCGACACCGATCGCGACTACTTCATGAGCGCCGAGGAGGCGAAGGAGTACAGCATCGTCGACCGCGTCATCGAGCACCACTGACAACTGAGCCGGGTCGGATTCCCCTCGAGCTCAGAGCAGGAGCTCATACTCGATCGAGGGCTCGCTTTCGGCACCGGTCGAGTCGTAGAGTCGGCGGGCGTTTCGGTTGTCCGGGGCGGTGACCCACTGGAGCTGGTGGGCGCCACGCTTGCGGGCGACCTCGGCGCTGGCCTCGATCAGGGCGCGGCCGATGCCCTCGCCGCGCTTGCCTTCGGCGACGTAGAGGTCGTTCATCAACACGGTCTCGGCCGGGACCAGCGAGGTGAAGTGCCAGAAGAGGCAAGCGTAGCCAACCAGCTCGTCCCCGTGCCAGGCGCCGAGCAGCATTCCCTCCTCGCTGGGTGCGAGGAAGCGGGAGAAGAAGGCCCGGTTGCGCTCCTCGTCGATCTCCTCGACCTCGTAGAAGCGCTGGTAGGTGGCGATCATCGGCAGCAGCGTCTCCAACTGCCGCGGGGAGATCGGCTCGATGCGAAGGGCGGCCGGCACCGCGGCCACGGTATCGCGCGCGCAAGCGCGAACCGGGGCCGCTCGCATCTGCACGCGGGCGGCGGGTTCGGCGCGATCTGCACCCCCCGAGGCTCCCACGGCTCCGACCCCCATACGCCCCTGCGCCGTCCTGTTGGCGACGTACCTTGATCTGCCGATGCAGCGCAAGTTGAACCTCCTGGGGCGAGCGGCAAAAGCCGGGTGGGCCTGGGCTTGGGACTACAGCGACCACATCGGGCGGGTGCTCACCCTGCTCGCATTGTTTGTTGGCTTCGGCGGTGTCAGCGCGGCGCAGGTCGGTTGGTGGGGTCCGGCTGCCGGGGTAGTCGCCTTCGGGGTCTTCGCCCTTTTCGTTGGTGCTCTGAGGGGATGGGACGAGGCCGAGAGCCGCATCGAATCCGACGACAGATTCCAGCAAATCATGGGGGACTTCCAGCAGCACTGCTTCGACCACTGCCACGCGGTCGAACGGCTTCTCGACGCTCGGAAGATGGCGGGGCCGCCGCCGCAAACTGATTTCTTCACGAAAGCGCTCCGTGAGGAAACGCGGGCCGAGGCCCAGCAAGAGCCCGCCGTCATCGCGCAGCACGAACGAGAAACGGTTGCCGTGTTCATGGAATCCGAGCTTCTGGACCGGGGTGTGCGCCTGTTCGACCAGCTCGTCGAAGGCGGCTTCGTTGTAGACACGAACCGGCCGCAAGTGGCTGCGCCGCGCTCGCCGATGCAGATTTGGGAGGGGATGGACACCATTCGCACCGCTGCCGAGCGCATCCCCGTGTACCGCTAGTCGCCGCAACGCCCATAGCTGCCCCTTTTCCTGGCATACCCCTACCGGGGGCCAGAAAGGCGATGCTGGTTCTGTGGGCACCCGGAGAGAGCGAAACCGAGAACGTCTCACTCCTGCCTGCTGCCTCGGCGGTGAACTCCTGGCAGCCTTTCCATCGCCGCAGTGTGCCCAGGCGCGCCTTCGTCCTCTGTCGCGGTTGCTTCCGCGCCCTCAACATCGAAGCGGCATCGCTGAGCCTCGACAAGAAGGCGGTTAAGACCGCAGTGAATGAAGATCCGACCCTCGCCCTTCTCAACGACCCGAAGCCTGCCCTGAACCGCTGGGACCGCTACGGCTGAAGTGGCTTGGGCTTTATTTCCCGTGGTCCTGGCCCCCACCACGGGTCTCCGGAATGCCGACGCCGGGGGGCGGAGGCGGTGGGGGAGGCGGCGGCTTTGCGCCGGACGCCTGCGGTGCAGCCGAAATCGGGGGCTTGGGTCGAACTGCCATCTCCATCAGCTTACCGCCAGGCCCACCGCCAAAAAGGCGATCTCGGCCAGCAACGCGAAGCCTGCCAACTCAAAGGCTTTGGTAAGTCGCTCAACCGTGGGATGGTTTCCTTCCCTGAACGACTGCAGCCAATAGGCGAGCCTCCGGTCGACCTCCTCGTGGTCTTCGCGAATGCCGTACAGCGCGCTGTAGGTTTCCGGAGCATCGAGGGCAAAGATCAAGCCGCTCTTCGGCAGCAGCACGTAAATGCAGAGCACGACCGAGATGCCGAAAGCGGCAAGGGCCGGCACGACCCACACGCTAAAGCCCTGTCGCGCCAGCGCTTGGCCACCGAGAAACGAGGCAATCAACGAGGCTGCGGTAAGCAGCGTGCCTGTCCGCGTCCGTAGCTCGGTCAGCGCATGCTCCTGCTGACCGAGAGCCTGAATCGCTATCCGATGGACCTCCTGCTCCAGCTTTGCCATGGGCGAAATGTTATGTCTCGGGACGGTCGTCGAGTCGGAGCTGTGACGAAGTCTGCTTCGATCGCCCAGGCGATCGGTGTCACAGATCGGCATGCTGTTGCGTCTGGTGGATATGACTTCCTCTTTCGAGACAGAAACCTCTCCCAGAACGGCCATCGTCGTCGGCGGTGGGCCGGCAGGGCTCGTCGCGGCGGGCCGATTGGCCGAAGGCGGCGTCGCCACCACGCTGCTCGAGGCCGGCGCCGGCCTTGGCGGCCGGGCCGCTTCCGAGCGTCGCGCTGGATTCGACCTCAACCAGGGCCCGCATGCCCTCTACGTCGGCGGGCCGGCGATGCGCGAGCTGCGCGCGATGGAGATCGATTTGCCCAGGTGGAACCCGACCTCGCCCCGTTCGGTGTTTCTGCGCGGCGGCAAGCCGACGCGCCTGCCCGGCGGGGGCCTCGCCCTGCCGAGGTGGCTGCTCAGCGTCGGCCGCAGCCGGCCTGAGGATCTCGGCGAGCTGTCCGTCGCTGAGTGGCTGCGGCGGACCCTGCGCTCCGAGGGCGCCCGCGCTGCCGCCGCGGCCCTGGTGCGAGTGACGACGTTCGTCGACGACCACGACGCTCTCAGCGCGGATGTGGCCGCCACCCAGCTCAAGATCGGCATGCTCCCCGGCGTCCGCTACTTGAAGGGTGGCTGGCAATCGCTGGTGGACGCGCTCGCGGACCGCGCGCAGCGCAGCGGCGCGGCCCTGCGCACCCGTGCCGCAGTGCGCGCGCTGCACCGCGGTCCCGGCGGGTGGGAGGTCACACTGGATGAGGAGACCCTGCGCGCCGACATCCTGGTGGTCGCCGCCGGCGGGCCAGATGCGTTCGCCAAGCTCCTGGAGGACAGGTCGCCAGCCCGATTGGGGCCCGCCGCCGAGCTGAGCGTGCTCGACCTCGGGCTTGAGAGCCTGCCGCGGGAGGGCCGACGGTTCGCGCTCGGCATCGACGTGCCGACCTATCTTTCCAGGCACTCTCCGCCCGACCATCGCGGCGGTGTTCTGCTCAGCCTCGCCAGTTACGCCCGCCAGCCGCGCGAGCAGCTCGAGGCGATGGCAGACACCGTGCAGCCGGGCTGGCGCGAGCGCACCACGCTGCAGCGCTTTCTTCCCCGCATGGTCGCCGTCTCATCGATCCCGAGCCCGGTCGACGGCGGCCTCGCCGGACGCCCCGCGATCGAACGCGGCGAGGGTCTGTACCTCGCGGGCGACTGGCTGGGACCGGAGGGTTGGCTCTCCGACGCCGCGATCTCGAGCGGCGCCGCGGCCGCCGCCGCGGCGCTGCGGAGCCCGGTCGCGGCGCCGGTATGACGGCCGACCCCTTCGCCGCCTGCCGTCCGCGCCTGCTGGGAATCGCCTACGGCATGCTGGGCGAGCTCACCGACGCGGAAGACGTCGTCCAGGACGCGTGGTTGCGCTGGGATCAGGCCGACCGCGACGACGTCCGCAACCCCGAGGCCTTCCTCGTCAGGGTGACGACGCGCCTCGCCCTCGACCGCCTGCGTTCGGCTCGCGTTCAGCGTGAGGTCTACGTCGGCCCGTGGCTGCCCGAGCCGCTGATCACCGACCCCGAGACCCCGGAGACCAAGGCAATCGAGGCCGAGCGGCTGAACCTCGCGCTGCTCGGCGCGCTGGAGCGGCTGAACCCGGTCGAGCGCGCCGTCCTGATCTTGCGCGACGTCTTCGACCTGGAGTACTCCGAGATCGCCGACGTCCTCGACAAGACGCCGGCGAACGTGCGCCAGATCGCCAAGCGCGCCCGCGACCATGCCGGAGACGCGAGCCGCGCCCCCACCGTCAGCGACGAGGAGCGCGAGCGCCTCGCCACAGCGTTCCTGGCCGCCGCGGTTTCCGGCGACCTCGACCAGATCCGCGATTTGCTTGCCGCCGACGCCGTCATGTACGCGGACGGCGGCGGCGTCGTGACCGCGGCGCGCAAGCCGATCTACGGCGCGGACAAGATTGCGCGCTTCATGGTCGGGGTGCAGCGCAAGGCCGCCTATCCCAGCGACGTCGTCTTCACTCGCGTGCTCGTCAACGGCGATCCCGGGGTGCGCATGGACAGCGCTGCCGACGGCTTCCTGAGCATCGTCGCCATCGAGGTCGCCGGCGATTCGGTGCAGAGCGTCCGTTTCTTCACGAACCCGGAGCGCTTCCGTCCACGCAACTGACTGACGCAAGCTGCCGCCCGCATGCAGGGACCGCCGTCGCCCCGGAGTAAACGACGGCACGCTGACAGGCCGGGTTGCGGCCCCCTCTAAGCTTTGGGGCGCGACGCCGGTAGGCAACTACCGCCCCGCAAGGAGGGGATTTCGCTTTGGCACGCCCCACAGATTCAAACGAGCAGCTCCTCTGCAGCTTTTGCGGCAAGTCCCAGCGCCAAGTCAAGAAGCTGATCGCCGGCCCCGGCGTCTACATCTGCGACGAGTGCATCGACCTCTGCAACGAGATCATCGATGAGGAGCTGACGCCGCCCGGCGGAGGGGGAGTCGAGCTCGAGAACCTGCCGAAGCCGCGCGAGATCCACGAGGTCCTGCAGGAGTACGTGGTCGGCCAGGAGGCCGCCAAGCGCGCCCTCTCGGTCGCCGTCTACAACCACTACAAGCGGGTCCAGATGGCATCCGAGGGCGAGGATCCCGAGGTCGAGCTGCAGAAGTCGAACATCCTCCTGCTCGGGCCGACCGGCTGCGGCAAGACGCTGCTTGCACAGACCCTGGCCCGGATCCTCAACGTGCCCTTCGCGATCGCCGACGCGACCGCGCTGACCGAGGCGGGCTACGTCGGCGAGGACGTCGAGAACATCCTCCTGAAGCTGATCCAGGCCGCCGACTACGACGTGAAGAAGGCCGAGACCGGGATCATCTACATCGACGAGATCGACAAGATCGCGCGCAAAGCCGACAACCCGTCGATCACCCGCGACGTCTCCGGCGAAGGCGTGCAGCAGGCGCTGCTCAAGATCCTCGAGGGGACGACCGCCTCGGTGCCGCCGCAGGGCGGGCGCAAGCACCCCCACCAGGAGTTCCTCACGATCGACACGACCAACATCCTCTTCGTCTGCGGCGGCTCCTTCGCCGAGCTCGACAAGGTGATCGAGCGGCGGCTGGGGGACCGCGGGGTCGGCTTCGGCGCCGCGATCTCCTCGCGCGAGAACAAAGACACGGGCGAGTGGTTCGAGCAGGTGCTGCCCGAGGACCTGATCGAATACGGCCTGATCCCGGAGTTCATCGGCCGGCTGCCGGTCGTCGCCGCGATCCACCAGCTCAGCCGCGACGACCTGATCACGATCCTGACCGAACCGAAGCACGCGCTCACCCGCCAGTTCCAGCGCTTCTTCGAGTTCGACGACATCGAGCTGGTCTTCGCCGAGGACAGCCTCGAGGCGATCGCCGACAAAGCGCTGGAGCGCGAGACCGGCGCCCGCGGCCTGCGCTCGATCCTCGAGGAGACGCTGCTCGACGTCCAGTTCGAGCTGCCCTCGCGGCGTGACGTGACCAAGTGCGTGGTGACTCGGGAGACGATTGTCCAGGGTCGCCGTCCGACCCTCGTCACCGAGGCTGCTCAGCAGGACATCGGGCCGGCTGAGGAGAGCCTGGGCGAGGAAACCGCCTAGCGGTTGCGAGAGGACCGGATACCCCTCACTCAGAGACCGTCGCGCAGCAGATCGCTTGCGCCGATTCGGATTGTGGTTCCGGGAGTCTCTGCGAGAGGGGTATCCGGCCCTCTCCTGAAGCGCCGCAGCTATGTCCTCCCCCCGTGAGCTTGCAGCTATCTAGACTCGCGCAGAGTGGATGACGCGCGGCGAAAAAAGCTCGAGGAGAGGACCCGTTACGACGCGGGTGAGGTTGAGTCACGCGTTTTCGAGGAGTGGATTGAGGGGGGTTATTTCCATCCCGAGGCGACCGGGACGGCGGCGGAGAATTTCTCGATCGCGATTCCGCCTCCTAACGTGACCGGGGCGCTGCATATGGGGCACGCGCTGAACGGGGCGATGCAGGACGCGCTGGTGCGGATGAATCGAATGAAGGGGCGCAAGGCGCTCTGGGTGCTGGGCACCGACCACGCGGGGATCGCCACGCAGGCGGTGGTCGAGAAAGAGCTGAAGGCGGAAGGCAAGACGCGTCAGGGGCTGGGCCGCGAGGCGTTCGTCGAACGGGTCTGGGAGTGGAAAGAGGAGTACGGCTCGCGGATCGTCGAGCAGTACAAGCGGCTAGGTGCCTCTTGCGACTACGAGCGTGAGCGCTTCACCCTCGACGAGGGCTACGTCCGCGCCGTCCACCGCGTCTTCGTGCGGCTCTACGAGAAGGGCTACATCTACCGCGACAACTACATGGTCAACTGGGACCCGGGCTCGCACTCGGCGATCTCCGACCTCGAGGTGGAGAACCGCGAGATCGAGGACACGCTCTACTCGATCGACTACCCGGTCGAGGGCTCCGAGCGGGTGCTGACGGTGGCCACCGTGCGGCCCGAGACGATGCTCGCCGACACCGCGGTCGCGGTCAACCCCGACGACGAGCGCTACGCCGACCTGGTCGGGCAGAGCTGCATCCTGCCGCTCGTCGGCAGGCGCATCCCGATAATCGTCGACGAGCACGTCGACCCCGAGTTCGGCACCGGGGCGCTGAAGATCACCCCCGGTCACGATCCCAACGACTTCGAGATCGGCCGCAGGCATGGGCTGGAGGAGGTCGGCGTGATCGGCCCCGACGGTCGCATGACGGGGGAGGCGGGCGAGCGCTTCGCGGGGCTCGGCGCCGCCGAGGCGCAGGAGGCCGTCGTCGCGGCGCTGCGCGAGGAGGGGGTCCTGCGCGCCGAGGAGCCCTACGTCCACTCGGTCCCCTTCTCGCACCGCTCGGGGGCGCGGATCGAGCCGCTGATCTCGCTGCAGTGGTTCTGCCGCATGGACGAGCTGGCCAAGCCGGCGATCGACGTGGTCGAGCGCGACGAGGTGCGGATAACGCCGCCGCAGTGGAAGCGCGTCTACCTCGACTGGATGCGCGAGATCAGGCCCTGGTGCATCTCGCGCCAGCTCTGGTGGGGCCACCGGATCCCGGTCTGGTACTGCGACGCCTGCGAGGAGACCTGGGTCGCCGAGCAGCCCCCCGAGCGCTGCGGCGCCTGCGACGGCCCGCTGCGACAGGAGGAGGACGTGCTCGACACCTGGTTCAGCTCGGCGCTCTGGCCCTTCGCCACGCTCGGCTGGCCCGACGACACCCCCGAGCTGCGCGCCTTCTACCCGACCGACCTGCTCACCACCGCGCGCGAGATCCTCTTCCTCTGGGTCGCGCGGATGGTCATGGCAGGGATCGAGTTCGCCGGCGACGTCCCCTTCCGCGACGTCTACGTCCACTCGGTGATCCAGGCGCGCGACGGGCGGCGGATGTCGAAGAGCCTCGGCACCGGCGTCGATCCGTTGGAGGAGATCGATCGCCACGGCGCCGATGCGCTGCGCTTCGGCCTGCTGGCGATGTCCTCGACCCAGGACGTGCGCTTCTCCGACGCCAAGGTCCAGCAGGGCGCCGACCTGGCCAACAAGCTCTGGAACGCCAGCCGCCTGATCCTGGTGGGTGTCGCCGAGGTCGAGGCGGCCCCCCGGCCGCGGTGCGCCGAGGACCGCTGGCTGCTCTCGCGGCTGGAGGCGACGATCGCCTCGGTGACCGCGAAGCTGGAGGAATACGACTTCGCCCACGCCGCCCAGGAGGCCTACGCCTTCTTCTGGTCGGAGCTCTGCGACTGGTACCTGGAGATCGTCAAGCCTCGCCTCTACGAGGGGGAGGCAGAGGTTTCGGCGACGCTGCTCTGGGCGCTGGAGCGGGTCCTCGGCCTCCTGCACCCGATCATGCCCTTCGTCAGCGAGGAGATCTGGTCCTACCATCCATCCCGTCGGGGCCATCTGGCGGTGCACGCGTTCCCGGAGCCGGACGAGTCCTTGCGCGATCCCGAGGCCGAGGCCGAGGTTCGGGCCGGGATCGAGCTGACCAGGCGTCTGCGCGCCTGGCGCGACCTGGTCGAGGCGCCGGCGGCGACGCTGCTGCCGGCCCGCGCCGAGGGCGTCGAGCCGCGCGAGTTCGTCGGCCGCCTCGCCCGCTTCGAGTTCGGGGAAGACGGCGGCGACCCGGTCGCCTCCGTCGGCCCGGTCAAGATCCTCGCCTCGGCTGAGATCGACGCCGAAGCCGTGTCCGCGCGGCTCGAGGCGCGGCGGCGGGAGCTGCGCGCCGAGGTGGCGCGGGCGGAGGGCAAGCTGGGCAATTCGAAGTTCGTCGAGCGGGCGCCGGCGGAGGTGGTCGAGGAGGAGCGGCAGAAGCTCGGGCGCTACCGCGCCGAGCTGGAGGAGCTTTCGGAATAGAGCCGCGCGACCCTGAGGCCTACCTCGACTCGCTCGAGCCGATCGGCTGGAAGCTCGGCCTCGAACGGATGCGGAAGCTGAGCGCCCTGCTCGGCCTGCCCCAGCACCGCTTCGCCTCGATCCACGTCGTCGGCACCAACGGAAAGTCGTCGGTGACGCGGATGATCGCGGCGCTGCTGGAGGGTCATGGCGTCCCCTGCGGCGCTTGCGTCTCGCCGCACGCGGTGCGCTGGTCCGAACGGGTGCTGCTGCACGGCCGCGAGATCGGCGAGGCCGAGTTCGCGCGGGCGGTGGAGAAGGCCGCGGCGGCGGCGGCGGAGGCGGTCAATCGCGGCCTCGAGGAGGGCGAGGCGGTGACGCAGTTCGAGCTGGCGACCGCCGCCGCCTTCGTCGCCTTGGCCGACGCCCGGGTCGAGGCGGCGGCGATCGAGGCCGGGCTGGGGGGGAGGCTCGACGCCACCAACACGATCCCCTCCAAGCTCACGGTGCTGACCTCGGTCGGGCTCGACCACACCGAGTGGCTCGGCGACAGCGTGGAGCGGATCGCCGCCGAGAAGCTGGCGGTGCTGCGCGACCACTCGACCCTGGTCCTGGGGCGGGTGGGCCCCTCGGTCGCGGAGCTGGCGGAAAGGGCCGCCGCGGAGCGGGGAGCCGAGCTGATCGTCGCCCCGCAGGATCCCGGTCCCGAGGTCGAGCTGCGCGTCCCGGGCCATTTCCAGCGGCGCAACTTCGCCCTCGCCCGGGCCGCCGCTGAGGCCTTCCTCGGAAGCCTGGATCCGGAGCGCGTCGCGGCGGTGGCCGCCGAGATCGAGATCCCGGGGCGGCTGGAGCGAATCGGCGACGACCCCCCGACCTACCTCGACGCCGCCCACAATCCGGACGGCGCCAGGGCCCTGGCCGAGGCGCTGCCGGAGGTCGCCCGTGGGCAGCCGGTGATCGCCGTCCTGGCGATCCTCGCCGACAAGGATGCCAAGGCGATGATCGAGGCGCTCGCCCCGGCCCTGAAGCAAACCATCTGCACGACGCTCCCCTCCGCCGACGGGCCTAGAACGGGAGCCGGGGTTGCGTTTTCGGCCCATCGGCGGGGGTTTTCGGCTGGGGAGCTGGCGAGGGTCTGCGCAGACGTGGGCGTGGCCGCTGAGGCGGAGCAGGACTTTGGCGCCGCGGTGGCGCGAGGGCAGAAGCTCGCTGCGCAGACCGGGGGCATCCTCCTCGTCGCCGGATCGCACTACGCGCTGACACCCGCCCGCGCAGCGCTCGCGCTATGCGAGGATTGATCCGTATGGGCTCCAAAAGCGCCGGCTCGGAACTGCTCTCGATGATGGCCCTGGTGGCTGCGGTCGTGGCGGCGGTGATCCTGGTCTTCTTCGGGCTCGGCTATCTGTTCGGCAGCCTGTTCCTTTAGGGCTCCTGGGCAAAGTGGCATGACAGGGTTCGCGAGCCAGGCGGCGAAGTAGACTCACCGCCCCCAGCGGACCGACGGCGACCCTCACATGGCTACAGCGATCTTCGGCATCAGCAACAACGGCCTCAACCTGGTCGTCAACCTGCTCGTCCTGATGCTGGTCGTCGTCTGGCTGGCGCTGATCGTCTACACCTACCTCGACGCCAAGCGCCGCATCCGCGACCCCTTCCTGATCGGCTGCGCCACGCTCGCCTCCTTCGTTCCCTACATCGGCACCGCCGTTTACGCGATCGTGCGTCCGCCCGAGTTCCTCGAGGACGCGCACGAACGCGAGCTGGAGATCAAGGCCGCCGAGCTGCGTGTGCGCCAGCTCACCGAGCACTCCTGTCCCGAGTGCGGCTTTCCGATCGAGAAGAACTTCCTCCGCTGCCCCGAGTGCCAGCGTCGCCTCAAGCACCCATGCCCAAGCTGCAGCAGGCCGGTGGACCCGAAATGGGCGCTCTGTCCCTACTGCGAAACCACGCTCGGCAAAGGCGAGCGCTCGCGGCGGCGCAAAGCCCAAGCGCGCAGGAAAGCACCCGCGGCGTCGAGCGGCGAGCAGAAAGAGCAGCCAAAGGAGCCTTTGAAAGCGAAACGACCGCAAAGGAGCCCCAGCCGTGAGCCGGACCCTGATCCTCGTCAAGCCTGACGCTTTCGAGCGCGCCCTGACCGGCGAGGTGATCGCCCGCTTCGAGCGCAAGGGGCTGCGGATCGCGGCGCTGAAGTCGATGACGGCCTCAGAGGAGATCGCCAACGAGCACTACGCCGAGCACACCGAGAAGCCCTTCTTCGGCGAGCTGGTCGAGTTCATCACCGGCGGCGCCCTGGTGGCGCTCGTGATGGAGGGCAGCGAAGCGGTCGCGGCGGCGCGACAGGTGATCGGCGCGACCAACCCGGTCGAGGCGGCGCCCGGCTCGATCCGCGGCGACTACGCGCTCGAGGTCACCTTCAACATGGTCCACGGCTCCGACTCCGACGAGTCTGCCGAGCGCGAGATCGGCATCTGGTTCCCCGAGCTCTGAAGGTCACCCTCGCATCCGGCTCTCCCCAGCGGCAGGAGATCCTGCAGAAGCTGGGCGTCGATTTCGACGTCGTCGTGCCTGGGGTTGCTGAGCTTTCCGGCGGCGATCCCGAATCCGAGGTCGTCGAGAACGCACGCCGCAAGGCGCACGCCGCGACAGGAGGAGTGGAGGGGGTGTCCGGTCGGGTGCGGCGTCCTCTTTTTCGCCCCGCAGGCTCAACGGGTCAGAGAAAACGCCGCTGGCGAAAAACCCAGCACGCGACCGGATACCCCCTCCGCTCCTCCCTCGTCATCGCATGCGACACCGATGTCGTTCTGGACGGTCGAGCGCTGGGCAAGCCTGCCGACGAGCAGGAGGCTCGGCAGTACCTCGATCGGATGTCCGGTCGTCCGCACGTGGTGATGAGTGGGCTGGTCGTCCTCGCCGACGGGGAAGAGCGGAGTGGGCTGGAGCGGACGACCGTGGTCTTCAAGCAGCTGAGCGAGGCGGAGAAGGAGCGCTACGTTCGGTTCGGCGAGTGGCGGGGGCGTTCGGGCGGGTATGCGATCCAGACGCTTGGCTCGACCCTGGTCGAGCGGATCGAGGGCAGCGTCTCGAACGTGGTCGGCTTACCGGTCGGACTCTTGCTGGAGCTGGCACCGGAGCTGGCCGGTTTGGACCATCTGGGATGATTGCGCGGGCATTTCCCCGAAATTGCACATATGGGCATCTTTAGTTACCTGACCGGCCTCGGTGGCCGCGACATGGCGGTCGACCTCGGCACGGCAAACACGCTGGTCTACGTTCGCGGACGGGGCATCGTGCTCTCAGAGCCCTCGGTGGTCGCGATCGACTCGCGCAACGGCCAGGTCCACGCCGTCGGAGTCGAGGCCAAGCGGATGCTCGGGCGGACCCCCGGCACGATCACCGCGATCCGGCCGCTCAAGGACGGCGTGATCGCCGACTTCGATGTGACCGAACAGATGCTGCGCCACTTCATCAAACAGGTTCACTCCAACCGCTTCGCCCACCCCCGCGTCGTCGTCTGCGTCCCCTCCGGCGTGACCGGGGTAGAGAAGCGGGCGGTCGAGGAGGCCTGCCTCTCCGCCGGTGCCCGCAAGGCCTACCTGATCGAGGAGCCGATGGCGGCGGCGATCGGCGCCGGCCTGCCGGTGGCCGAGCCGACCGGCTCGCTGATCGTCGACGTCGGCGGCGGCACCACCGAGGTAGCGGTGATCTCGCTCGGCGGAATCGTCGTCTCGCAGTCGATCCGGGTGGGAGGCGACGAGCTCGACGAGGCGATCGTCCACCACTGCAAACAGCACTACAAACTGGCGATCGGCACGCAGACCGCGGAGGAGGTCAAGCTCGAGGCGGGCTCGGCCTCGCCGCTGCCCGAAGAGATCGAGGTGGAGATTCGCGGCCGCGATCTCGTCTCCGGCCTGCCGAAGACGATCACGCTCGGCTCGGCCGAGGTGCGCGAAGCGCTCGACGAAACGATCGGCCACATCGTCGACGCGGTCAAGGACACGCTCGACCGCACCCCGCCCGAGCTGGCGGGGGACATCATGGACCGGGGCATTATCCTTGCCGGCGGAGGTGCGCTCCTGCAAGGACTCGAACAGCGCCTTCGCGACGAGTGCCAGATGCCGTGTCAACTGGCAGAGTCACCATTGACGTGCGTGGCGGTCGGCTCCGGGATCTCACTGGAGGAGTTCGAGGCGATCCACCGCGCCAGCAAGATGAATTCGGGAACGACGCGCGTTGCTTAGGCGCCGTTCACAAAAAGCTCCAAACTTAGGTTTCCGTCGTGTACCGCAAGCAAGTACGCCGCCGTAGGGCGGTATTAACGCTACTTATCCTCGGCTCCTTCGGGCTGCTGACGATCACCTACGGGCAGAGCTCGGGGGGGGTGCAGCGCAGCGTCAGCACGCTCTTCAGCCCGCTGCAGACCGTCGCCGATCGGGCGCTGAAGCCGGCCCGCGACCTCGTCGACTGGTTCGACAAGACCTTCGACGCCCGCGGCGAAAACAGCCGCCTCAAGTCCGAGCTGGTCGGCGCGCGCCGAGAGGCCGTCGCCGGCCAGGAGGCGCTGCAGGAAAACGCCCAGCTGCGCAAGCTGGTCGAACTGGACCGGGACCCGGCGCTGGCCGAATCGGCCTATAAGCCGGTGACCGGCAGGGTGATCGCCCGCTCGCCGACCGTCTGGAGCTCGACCGTTGGGGTCGACGTCGGCTCAGGCGACGGGGTGAAGGTCGACGACCCGGTGATCAGCGGCGACGGCTTGGTCGGCGTGGTCGCCTCGACCCAGGGGGGCTCCTCGCAGGTGACGCTGATCACCGATCACACCAGCGCCGTCTCGGCGAAGGTGCTCCCGGGTGGGGTGCAGGGAGTGATCAGGCCCGACGTCGGCGACCCCGAAGATCTGATCCTCGACTTCATCGACTCGACCAAGGACGTGCACGGCGGCCAGGCTGTGGTCACCTCCGGCTGGCGCGCCCAGGGGCTGGCCTCGCTCTTCCCGCCGGGGCTGCCGGTCGGCGAAGTGACCAGCGCGTCGATCGTCGAGCAGGAGGCCAGCCAGCAGGTGCACCTGCGGCCCTACGCCGAAATGGCCAATCTCGACCTGGTCCAGGTGCTGACGGGGGGGTCGCGGCAATGAGCGCGGAGCGACCAAGCGTGCATCTCTGGTTCTTCGCGCCGGGAGCGAAGCGCGAGGCATTGTCATGATCGTCACGCCGAAGATCTTCGCCCGGCTCGCCGCGATCGCGATCCTCTCGGTCCTTCTCCAGCTCTCCTTCTTCTCGCGGGTCGAGCTGCTCCACACCAGCGCCGACATCCTGCCCGCGGTCGTCGTCTCCCTCGGCCTGCTCGGCGGCAGCATGACGGGCGCCGTCGCCGGCTTCTCGGTCGGCTTCCTGGTCGATTGCCTCCTCGTTGCGCCGCTCGGCGGCTCCTCGCTGGTGCTGCTCGGCGTCGGCTACCTCGCCGGGCTCTTCCGCGAGCGCTTCGACATTCACAGCCCCCTGGTTCCGCCTCTGATCTGCATGGCGCTGACCCTGCTGGCCGAGCTGGGCTTCGGCGCCGTGCAGGCGATGCTCGGCATCGACGCGCCGGTCAGCGCGCTGGTGATCCGCGACATCCTGCTGAAGAGCATCTACGCCTTCTTCTGCGCCTGGCCGATCTACTTCGGCCTGCGCTGGGCGCTGCGGCCGGCCCTGGTCGAGGAGCCGAAGGTGACGCGGCGCCGTCAGCCGACCGTGCTGGGAGCCTAGGGGGCACTGATGTACAGGCGCGGAGACGAGCTCGGTCCGCAGATGAACAACCGCCTGGCGCTGCGCATAGCGATCTTCGGCGGCGTCGCGATCGCCCTTTTCGCCGTTCTCTTCCTCCGCCTCTGGTTCCTGCAGGTGATCAACGGCGACAAGTACCTCGCCGAAGCGAAGAACAACCGCACGCGCGAGTTCAAGATCACCGCTCCGCGCGGCAAAATCCTCGACCGCAATGGCGGGGTCCTGGTTGCCAATGGCACCAGCCTCGCCCTGCAACTCAACCCGCGCAAGCTGCCGGCCTCCCAGAAGGAGCGTCGGGCCGAGCTGGCGCAGCTCGCCGACCTGACGCACAGCACCCTGCGGCGGTTGCGCAAGACGATCGGCGAACAGGAAAGCGTCTCGCCGGGCGCGCCCGTCACCCTGCGCAAGGACGTCGGTCACTACCTCGTCTACTACATGCAGGAGAACCAGGTCCGCTTCCCCGGGGTCACTGTGCAGCGCGTCTTCGTGCGCCGCTACCCACACGGCACCCTTGCTGCGCACATCCTCGGCAACGTCGGCGAGATCTCCGAAGAAGAGTTGAAGGAATCGCTCTACCGCAGGCTCGAACCGGGGGACGAGATCGGCCAGGACGGGGTCGAGTACACCTACGACCGCTTCCTGCGCGGCCACCCAGGTCTCGAACGCATCCAGGTCGACGCGCTCGGCCAGCCGACCCGCAACGGCCGCCTCTTCTCCCAGCCGCCGGTGCCCGGCGACAACCTGAAGCTCTCGATCGACACCCCGGTGCAGGAAGCGGGCGAAGCGGCGATGGCGTCGTTCGGCCTGCGCGGCGGCTTTGTCACGATGGACGTCCACACGGGCGAAATCATCGCCCTCGGCTCCTACCCGACCTACGAACCCACGGTCCTCACGCCACCCCTAACGCAGGCCCAGGTCGACCAGCTCTACCGCGATCCGATCCTG
>Ga0075423_10000691_pt1 | contig 27906 bp, 21 predicted proteins | sample SoiMethybrSBSTD2_FD_80114 | JGI IMG/M metagenome (GOLD analysis project Ga0075423, IMG submission 80114) | Bulk soil microbial communities from a Populus tree surrounding site in Tennessee, USA - Soil MetaG P. TD hybrid SBSTD2 | ecosystem: Environmental > Terrestrial > Soil > Tree plantation... | reverse complement strand
TGCGAACGTTCAAGGACATCCTCGTGCCAGGCGGGCGAGTGCTGATCTTCGTGCCGGCTGTCCAGGCGGCCTACGGCCCGCTCGACGCCGAGCTCGGTCACCATCGTCGATATTCGAAGACCACGTTGGGCAAGGCATTCGCCGATGCCGGCCTCCAGGTGCCGGTACTCCGTTACACCAATCCAATCGGTCTGGTCGGGTGGATGTACAACTCGCACATCCGCAAAGCTCGCACGCACAGCCTGGGGCAGGTCAAACTGTTCGACGCCCTCGTCGCCCCATGGGCGCTACCGATTGAACGTGCGCTTCCTCCGCCAATTGGATTGTCACTAGTCGCCGTCGGACGGAAAGCCTGAGAGCGACAACGGAGTCAGCGGAGAAACGGTTTTGCGAACCGTGCCTCTCTTTCGCGTCTCCGCCCCTACAGTGAAAGACGTTCCCTCACCGGATCGAAGTCGATATCTCTCGGCAGCCGCCAGCGGGTGAATGCAGGTAGGCGCTGCAGCGGCAATGCCAGGTGCTGCAGCGTGTGATCGACGTCGCCGCGCTGCGCGTAGACAGCGGCCACGTAATACCTCGTCGCCGGATCGTCGGCGCCGGCGGCGACGCGGCGTTCGTGCGACGAGATGGCGAGATCGCCGAACCGCGCCGCCTCCGCCGCCTCTCCTCTTGCGGCGTGGAGCGCTGACAGCTTCTGGTGCAGCTCGATGAGCGTTCGCTCGCGCAGCGCGTGATCGCTCGTCGACACGAAGGCCAGCTCCCGCCGGTACTCGACGAGCGCCGCGTCGTACTCGCGCCGGCGATAGTGCACGTAGCCAAGCCGCGCGTGGGCGCCCACGATCAACAGCCCCTCGGTGCCCGACATCGCCCGCTCCTGCAACTCGATCGCCTCACGCGCCGCTGCTTCCGCTTCAGACAGATGGCCGTTCAACGCCTCGAGAAACGAGAGCTGCAGGTGCGAGTACCCGGCTTCGGGATTCAACACGATCGAACGCCGCAGCTCGCGGACGGCTTCATCGATATCCGCACGCCACATCCAGTTCGCCCGCGCCAGCGCCTGATGCACATCGGCATCGTCTGGGTCGAGCGACTCGGCGCGCTTCAGCGCGTCGAGCCCCTCGTCCACGTTCCCGAGATACAAGAGCGAGCTCCCCAACCACACGTACGCGCTCACCAGCGAGGGCTTGAGCGATAACGCGCGCCGCAGGTGTTCGATCGCTCGATGATGCAGATCGGGAAAACCGGAAAACTGCGCTTTGAGGTTGTAAGCGCCGCCGAGCGCGGCCCAGGCGACGCCGTACGCGGGATCGAACGTCACCGCACGCTCGAAGAGCGTGATCGCACGATCGATCGACTCTCGTCCCGCGGATCGCAGGTTGAGCACGCCGCGCGAGTAGGCCTCGAAGGCCTCGACGGATTTGGTGTCGTCGTGCTCGATCGCCGCCGCTTCCTCTCGACCGACCTTGGCATCCAGACTCCGACTCAGATCGAAGACGATGCGATCCTGCAGCTCGAAGATGTCGTCGACGCGGCCGTCGATCTTCACCGTGCGCAGCAGCGTGCCGGTCCACACTTCCATCAGCTGCGCGGTGATGCGGATGCGATCGCCGAGCCGCTGATACCCGCCCGAGACCACCCACCAGGCACCGAGCCGCTTGCCGATCTCGATCGCCAGCCGATCGTCGAAGGGCGTCGCGCCAGTCTGCATCGTGTTCAACATCTCGAACACCTGCGCCCGACTGATCATGTCGAGGTTGTGCACGTTGCGCAGGTCGGAGGTGAGCGTTTCAGCGATGCCGGTGCCGATCCAGTCGTCGGCGGGCTCACGAGTGAGGTTGGTGAACGTCAGCACCGCCAGGCTGCGTTGTCCTGACTCGGCCAACGGCACGTGAACACCTGTGGAACTGACGCCAGCCTCGAGCTTCCGGGCGAGGTGGCGCAGGTTGTCGTAGACGTCGCGCGCCGATTGATAGCGGCGCGACGGGACCTTCTGCAGGGATCGCCGGACGATCAGCTCGAGATCGGATGGGATGTCGCCCGATCGATTCATTGGCTCGGGGTCGCGATGCAAGATGGCATCGAAGATCTCGGCCAGTGTTCTGCCGCGAAACGGCAGCTGCCCGGTCAGCATTTCGTACATCACGACGCCGAGGGCGAAGAGATCGACGCGATAGTCGATCTCCTCACCACGAAGCTGCTCGGGCGCCATGTAGGCCATCGTTCCGAGCACCATTCCCGGCGCCGTAACCTGGAACTGCGAGGTCGACCGCAGGCTGGCTTCGCTCGAACCTGGGAGCTCCATCTTGGCGAGGCCGAAGTCGAGCACTTTCACCAGCCCGCGCCGCGTCTGCACCAGATTCGCGCTCTTGATATCCCGATGAATGATGCTGCGGCCGTGCGCTTCTTCGAGCGCGCTCGCCACTTGCGCGGCAATGTCCACCGCTTCGACCACCGGCAGCGGACCGCGCGCGACGCGCTCGGCGATGAGCTCGCCTTCGACGTACTCCATCGAAATGAACATCAGGTCGCCGTGTTCGACGAGATCGTACGTGACTGCAATGTTCGGCGACTGCAGGAGCGATGCGGCGCGCGCTTCGCGAATCAGGCGGGCGCGGCTCTCTTCGTCGCGCTGACGTTCGACGCGCAGGAACTTCAATGCGACTTGACGCCCCAGACGCATATCTTCGGCGAGATACACGTCGCCCATGCCACCGCTGCCCAAACGTTGGCCGATGCGGTAGTGCAGGATGGTGGTGCCGGTGAGCGAAGACGTCGTGGTCACGACGATCTGATTGTAGTTGGCGTAGGCTATCTCTTCTGATGAAGCTTTCCGCGCGGTCTGCGCACGGCAATGCACAGCTCGTGCGCCGGCTCGGCGTCTGGTCCACCACCGGTCTCGTGGTCGGCATCACAATCGGCGCCGGCATCTTTCGAACGCCATCCGTCGTCGCCACGCGCGTGCCCGATCCGACGCTGATGATCGCGGTGTGGCTGCTGGGCGGCGCGATTTCGCTCTGCGGTGCGCTGTCGGTGGCCGAACTCGCCGCGTCGTTTCCGCACACGGGCGGGTGGTATGTGTTCCTGCGCGAAGGGTGGGGCCGGCTCGCCGGATTCCTCTTCGGCTGGTCCGAGCTCGTGCTGATTCGCGCCTCCGCGACGGGTGCGGTGGCCACGGTCTTCAGCGAGTACCTGCTTCGATCGCTCGGCATCTCGCCGATCCCCGCCGGGCTCGTGAACGTCGTCGCCGCGGTCGCGATCGGGTGCACCGCGCTCCTGAACGTCCGCGGCGTGCAGATCGGCGCGGCGATCGCCGGTGTGTCATCGGTGGCGAAGTTCGGCGGCCTCGTGGTGCTCGTGCTGCTGTCGGCCTTGCTCGCGCCGGAACCGCGGCAGGCAACGGCACTCGCAGCACCGGCCTCGGTCGATCCCTCATTGTTCGGGCTGGCGCTCATTTCCGCGTTGTGGGCCTACGACGGATTCGCGGACGTGTCCTTCTCGGCCGGCGAAGTGCGCGAGCCCTCGCGGACGCTCCCGCGCGCGATCGTCGGCGGCACGCTCGCGATCGTCGTGATCTACGTCGCGGCCAACATCGCGTACTTGCACGTCAATGGCGTCGACGGGATGGTCCGGTCGAGACTCGTCGCTGCCGATACGATGCAGGCGCTGGTGGGCCGCTGGGGCGGCGCGTTCATCTCTGTGGTGGTGATGTTGTCGACGCTCGGTACCCTGACCGGCGTGATGCTGACCGCGCCGCGCATCTTCTTTGCGATGGCCGACGATGGCGTGTTTTTCGCGGCGCTGTCGCGGGTGCACGCACGCTATCAGACACCGTATGTGGCCATCACGCTGGCCGCGGCGTTGGGCGTCGTCTTCGTATTGACGAGGACCTTCGAGCAGCTCGCCGATACGTTCGTGCTGTCGATTTGGCCTTTCTACGGCATCGCCGTTGCTGGTCTCTACCGCCTACGCCGCTCTCGTGTCGATCGCGTGCGGCCGTACTCGGTGCCCGGGTACCCACTGGTGCCGGCGATCTTCATTGCCGGCGTCATCTACCTCGTCGCGAGCGCGATCGTTGGCGATCCGCTGTGGACCGGCGTGACCGTCGCGATCGTGCTCACCGGCATCCCGGTTTATTTCACGTGCTTCGCACAGCAACGGCAGACCCTATGACTTCATCGTTTCGCACTCGACTGCGATCGGGCGAGCGCCTGGTCGCTCCCCTGCTGACGCTCAACTCGCCCGCGGTCACCGAGCTCCTGTCGGCGGTGGGCTTCGATTGGTTCTTCATCGATGGCGAGCACGCGCCGCTCGAGCCGTTTCAGATGCAGGCGCTGCTCCAGGGCGCCGGTCGTACGCCATGTGTCATTCGTCTCCCGATCGGCGACGAGGTCTCGATCAAGAAGGCGCTGGACATCGGTGCCGCCGGCATCATCGCGCCGCAGGTCAACTCTGTCGATCACGCACGGCGCATCGTGCAGGCGGCGAAGTACGCACCGCTCGGGCAACGCGGTCTCGGCATCGCCCGCGCACATGGCTATGGCTTGCATGTTCGCGAGTACATGCAGAGCGCCAATGAGGACACGGCCGTCATAGTCCAGGCTGAACACCGCGATGCGGTCGCCGACATTCGCGACATCGTGCGCGTTGAGGGCGTCGACGGTGTGCTCATCGGACCGTACGACTTGTCCGCGAGCCTGGGCCGACCCGGCGCGGTGGACCATCCCGACGTGACCGGCGCCATCGAGCGCGTGAGCGAGGCGTGTGTAGAGGCCGGGCTTCCCATCGGCATCTTCGGCGTCACGCCGGAAGCAGTGCAGCCGTACATCGCGCGCGGGTTCACGATGATCGTCGTCGGCGTCGACACCATGTTCCTGGCACACGCGGCCGCGGCGGCGTTGAAAGCCGTTCGAGACGTGTAGAATCCTCTCCGATGACGCTCGCCGCCGGCACGAGGCTCGGCGCCTATGAAGTCACTGCCAGCATTGGCGCTGGGGGTATGGGCGAGGTCTATCGCGCCCGCGACCTCAAGCTCGATCGCGACGTCGCGCTGAAAATTCTCCCATCGGCGTTCGCCGCCGATCCCGACCGGCTCGCGCGATTCGAGCGCGAAGCCAAGACACTCGCGGCTTTGAATCATCCCCTCATCGCGCAGATCTACGGCGTCGAGGACTCGACCCACGTTCGAGCGCTGGTGATGGAGCTCGTCGACGGCGAGACGCTCGATGCGCGGATCGGCGCGTTGTCGGTGGACGAGGCGCTCGCGCTCGCGAAGCAGATCGCCGAAGCGCTGCAGGCGGCGCACGACCAAGGAATCATCCATCGCGATCTCAAACCCACGAACATCAAGGTGCGGAGTGACGGCACGATCAAGGTGCTCGACTTCGGTCTGGCCAAGCTATCGCTCGAAGCCGGGGCTGCGAGCGGGTCGGGCGGGCACGCCGCGATCGATGGACTCACGCAATCACCGACGTTGACACTCGCCGCCACACAGGCAGGCATCATCCTCGGCACCGCAGGCTACATGAGCCCAGAGCAAGCGAAGGGGCGCGCCGCCGACAAACGCAGCGACGTGTGGTCGTTCGGGTGCGTGCTGTTCGAGATGCTCAGCGGACGCCGCGCGTTCGACGGCGAGGACGTGAGCGACACGCTCGCGTCGGTGCTCAAGAGCGAGCCCGATTGGAGCGCGCTTCCCGCTGAAGTGCCGCACGCCATCAAGACGCTCCTTCAACGATGTCTCGTCAAGGATCGACGCGCGCGCGTCGCGGACATTTCGGTCGTCCAGTTCGTGCTCGCAGAGGCATCGAAGCTGAGTGTGGCGAGTCCGGCTGCCATCGAATCCGCTCAGGTCAGGAAGGGCGGACCAGCCGTACGCCGAGCACTCGCGATCGCGGGTGCCGTGCTGCTCACCGCAGCGCTGGCTGGCATCGTTGCGTGGAGAGCCTGGCCGCACGCGGAGCCGCCGCCGGTCTCACGCTTTTCGATCATGCTGCCGCAAGACCAGCAATTCACGAACACCGGCCGCACGATGATCGCGCTGTCGCACGACGGAAAGCAGGTGGTGTACGTCGCGAACAACCGGTTGTATCTTCGCGCACTCTCCGATCTGCAGCCGCGCGCCATCTCTGGATCCGACAGCACGAACGGCGTGATCCTCAATCCGGTGTTTTCACCGGATGACTCGTCGGTGGCATTCTTCGCGCTGAATGACAACAGCTTGAAGCGTCTGAGCATCGTCGGAGGAGTTGCCGTAACAGTCTGCCGCACTCAGGGCGTGCCGTACGGCATGTCATGGGACGACAGCGGCATCCTGTACGCTGACGGCTACCGAGGCATTCTGCGGTGCCCCTCGAGCGGCGGCATGGCCGAACAGATCGTCAAGGTCGATCGGCAAGAAATACCGCAGTCTCCCCAAATGCTGCCCGGTGGCAAGGCGGTATTGTTCACGCTGGCCAACGGCAGCGACGCTAGCGACCGGTGGGACAAGGGGCAAGTGATCGTTCAGTCACTCGACACCGGCAAGCGTACAACGATCATCAACGGTGGAAGCGATGCCCGGTACGTACCGACTGGTCACCTGCTCTACACGCTGCGAGGTGTGCTGTTTGCCGTAGCATTCGATGCGGCGGCGCAGGCCACCGTGGGTGCTGGCGTACCCGTTGTCGAAGGCGTACGCCGCTCGCCGGTTGCAGCCGGCACCGGCGGTGCGCACATGGCCACATCGAGCACCGGTACGTTGATCTATCTTCCAGGGCCGGCCGACAGCTCGAGTGCTCTATTGAAACTCGCGGTGACCGATCGGATGGGCACGGTGAAAGCACTGCCGCCTGCATCGGCCCAATTCGTCCACGTACGAGCCTCGCGGGACGGTGCGCGTCTCGCGATCGACACCGACGATGGGAAGACGGCCGACATCTGGATCTACGACATGGCCGGCGGGACGGCACTGCGACGATTGACGACGACAGGCAAGAACCGTTTCCCGATCTGGTCGCCGAATGGTGAGCGTGTGGCGTTTCAATCCGATCGCGAAGGGGACCTGGCGATCTTCGCGCAACGCGCCGACGGAACCGGATCGGTCGAGCGGCTGACGAAACCCGAAACCGGTGTCGCGCACGTTCCCGAATCGTGGTCGCCAGACGCCCGTGTCATCTCACTGTCCGTCGTGAAGGACTCGATCTACACGCTGTCGGTGCTCACTCTCAGCGATCACATGATTGCCCCGTTTGGCAATGTGCAGTCCGTCGAGCCTCCGGGCTCGGTTTTCTCTCCTGATGGCCGATGGCTCGCCTATCACGCGCTCCGAGCGGAAGACCGTCAGCGAGCGCTGAACAGCGGGGGGACATACGTGCAGCCGTTCCCCCTGGCAGGCGCAATCTACCCGGCCCCGAACGTCGGTCGCGACTTCCAGCCGCTCTGGTCGCGCGACGGCAAGGAGTTGTACTACGTGCCGCTGGCGGCCAATGGCCGCATTGCGGCCGTCCGAGTGCTGGCACAATCAGGATTGACGTTCGGGATCCCCGAAACCTTCTCCACTGCGGTGATCGCGGGGAGGACGTCGGGATTACGACGCGCGTTCGACGTTCTTGCAGATGGTCGGTTCGTCGGACCCGTGCCGGTCGATTATGGAATCGGCCAAGCGCCAGACTCGGAGATCCGCGTCGTTTTGAACTGGTTCGAAGAGCTGAAAGCACGCGTGCCGACAACACGATGATGGTGTTCGAGGGACGCATCAGGCAGAATGAGGGCACTATGTCGACGACAACATCCCGTGCGTCGGAACGTCGTTCCTTCCTGTCGCGAGTGGCGGCCGGGGCCGCTGCCTTTGGCGGCATCGTCTTGAGCAGCCGTGCAGCGAACGCCCAGGCGCCTGCAGCCGGGTCGTGGAAAGCGAGCCGTCACAACCAGGACGACTGGCTCGATTCGATCCCAGGCGGGCACCGGTTCGTCATCGACACGACGAGTCCGTTGGGGCTTGGCAACGCGCTCCTCTACGCGAACAACTTCTTCATCGCCAACCAGAATGGCTACGGGCTCGGCAACGGCGATGCCGCCGTGGTTCTCGTCGTGCGCCATAACTCGACCCCGTTCGCCTACACCGATGCGATCTGGAGAAAGTACGGAATGGCCATCGGCGACGCCGCTGGCGGCTTCGACGATCCGAAGACGAAGACGCGCCCCTCGGCCAACGTCTACAACTCGCAGTCGCATGCCGGACTGCTGCCGAACAACGGCGTCACCCTCGACGCGCTCATCGGACGCGGCGTGCACTTCGCGGTGTGCGACATGGCCACCCATCGTTTCGCCGGCGCGATCGCGACGGCGACGAAGGGCAATGCCGACGAGATCTACAAGGAGCTCGCGTCGAACCTGATTCGCAACGCGCATCTCGTGGCGGCAGGCATTGTCGCGGTGAACCGCGCGCAGGAACGCGGCTACTCGTTCGCGAACGCAAGCTGAGATAACTGCTCTTCTCCCGCTCTCGTTGCGCGAAAGCGCCAACTGGTTAATCATCAGAGGTTCCGTCCGCCCGCGTTGATTTCTCAGGGCGAAAAGCGACGGCGACCAGCGATGCCAACCACGCGAGAGGGAGAGAAGGGATGAGCCAGAAGAGCCTCGAGGACGTTCTACAAGCGGCGGGGGATCCGGTCAAACTGCTGCGCAATCAGCAGACCGGACCCAACGCCTATCCCGGGGTGCCGCCCGAATTCACCAACTGGCGAGACGAGACGCAGGCGTGGCAGAAGACCTGCGTGCTCTTCAACCAGTCGTACCACATGGCGGACTTGGCGGTGGAAGGACCCGACGCGCTGAAACTCCTCGCGCGTCTCGGCGTCAACAGCTTCGCTGGCTTCGTCACCGACAAGGCCAAGCAGTTCGTGCCCTGCAGCTACAGCGGCTATGTGATTGGCGACGTCATCCTGTTCGCGCTTGCTCCGAATCAGTTCAATCTCGTTGGCCGCATTCCGGTGCTGAATTGGATTCGCTTCCATGCAGCCACTGGCGGTTACGACGTGAAGGTGGAGCTCGATGAACGCTCGGCCGCGCGCCCCGATCCCTTCAATCGCAAGTCGTATCGCTTCCAACTCCAGGGCCCGAACGCGATGAAAGTCATGGAGAAAGTGCTCGGCACACGGCCGCCGGATCTCAAGTTCTTCAACATGGGTCACGTCACCATTGCGGGCAAGTCGGTGCGGACGCTGAGACACGGTATGGCCGGGCAACCGGGGTACGAGATGTTCGGACCGTACTTGGAAGGCGAAGCGGTGCGCGAGGCGATCGTGACGGCCGGTGAAGAGTTCGGCCTGCGCCAGGTGGGCGGCCGCGCGTATTCGGCCAACACGCTCGAATCGGGTTGGATCCCCTCACCGTTGCCGGCTGTCTACACCGGCAGCGAGATGAAGCCGTATCGCCAGTGGCTCCCTGCCGATTGCTACGAAGCGAGGGCATCGATCGGCGGCAGCTTCAACTCGCCGAACATCGAAGACTATTACCTGACGCCGTGGGACCTCGGCTACGGTCCGCACGTGAAGTTCGATCACGATTTCATCGGCCGCGACGCGCTCGAGAAGCTCGCCAAGGGTCCGCACCGCAAGAAGGTCACGCTCGCGCTCGATACCAACGACGTGATGCACGCCATCGGCAGTCAGTACCAGAGGGAGCATCGAGCGAAGTTCATCGAATTCCCGTCTGCCGTCTATTCGATGCACCCGTACGACAAGGTCACGAAGAACGGCAAGACGATCGGCGTCTCGACGTGGGTGGGCTACAGCGCAAACGAGGGCAGGATGCTGACGCTGGCGATCCTCGATCCCGAACACGCGGAGATTGGCAACGAAGTGACGTTCGTGTGGGGCGAGGAGAACGGCGGGACCGCCAAGCCGACGGTCGAGCGGCATGAACAGATGGAGATGCGCGCCATCGTCAGCCCCGTTCCCTACAGCGAAGTCGCGCGCTCGGAGTACTCAGGGGCAGGCTGGCGCCACGCGACGCGATAGGTCACGCCGGCCCTTGAAAACCAGGGCCGGCCTACACCGTCTGTAAGCGCTTAGCGACAGTGTAGGCCGGGCTTGGTTTGTAAGCCCGGCGATCACAATTGCCGCGTCTTGAACGATCGCACCCCAACGATCAGCATCACGACCGTAAAGCCTGCAGCCCACCAGACCATCAGCGGCGACGGCACCGTCGTCGCCGTGAATGGCGAGTCGCCGATGTCGCGCAGAATCGGCGGCTGCAGCCAGTACGCACCCAGCCGCCACAAGATGTCCGGCGGACTGATCAGGCTGACGACGATGCCGAGCGTGCGCGCGGAGGCGATCCCCGTCAAGCCTCCGATCTGTTCCACCCATCCGCCGATGAACGCGACGCCATAGAAACCGAGTGCGGCGATGCCGTTGGTCACCGTGCTCAGTCTGGTGCCTCCGGCAACCGACACCGTCATGAGCAGCGTCATCTCGAGCAGCATCAACCCGAACGCCGCGAACGCGTTCGGCTGCACGTGCCCGGCAATGAGACGTCCCGTCAGCAGCACGCCCGCGCACAGCATGGCCAGATAGGTAGCCACGACGACCCAGTATCCCAGCCACTTGCCGAGCAGGACATCGGATCGGCGGATCGGTTTCGATGCGATCGTCTGCATGACGCCCGAGTCGATCTCGCCGGAAATCGCATCGACAGGCAGCAGCACCGCGAACAAGACACACAAGAAATTCACCGCGTAGAGTCCCGCGACGGTGAGCAGCACGACGGTCGTCTGCCGCTCGATGAAGGTGACCTGTTTGCGCATCAGGTCGTTGAAGACACCGTACAGCCCGAGTGCGAACACGGTGAGGAAGGCAACGCCGCACAGCATCGCCGCGGCGACGATTCGCTTACGACGCGCCTCGAACAGCGTCAGGTGCGCGATGGTGATGATGTCGTGCATAGTCGTGGACACTTGCCCAACTAACCGGGCCGCTGGTCTTCACCCATCACCTCGACGAACCACTCCTCGAGGGATTTGCGCCGCCCATGCAGCGCGTAAATCTTCACGCCGCGCGCCACCAGCCACGCGGCGATCGACGGCAGCATCTGCTCATCGCCGATCTGCATGCGCACGACGTTCGGTGCGGCGCACGCGACGTGACTCCCAAACTGCGCCAGTCCGTCGAGGATCACTGTCTGCACCGGCTCGATACGCATCTCGACATCGAGGCAGGCCGTTGTCGTTGCCAGCGGCATGGTGTGGACGACCCGGCCCATCTTCACGAACGCCACGCGATCGCAGGTAGCTTCGACTTCGCCCAGCAGATGCGAATTCAGAAACACCGTCGTTCCGCGCTCGCGCAGCTCCGAGATGATGTCGCGGACGAGCAAACGCCCGAGCGGATCGAGTCCGGACGTCGGCTCGTCGAGGAACACGAGATCCGGATCGTGGATGAGCGCCTGCGCCAGGCCTATCCGCTGCAGCATGCCCTTGCTGTAGCCGCGTATGCGGCGATCGGCGGCGTCGATGAGATCAACACGCGCGAGCAGCGTGTCGATGCGCGCTTCGAGATCCAGCCCGCGCAGATGATGGAGTCGGCCATGAAAGCGCAGCAGCTCGCGGCCGGTTAGACAGTCGTGAAAGCGGAAGTGCTCGGGCAGGAATCCAATGCGCGTACGCGCAGCACGATCGCCGAGCGGACGGCCCAGCACTGCGCCGCGCCCTTCGCTCGGCGTGACTAGCGCGAGCAGCATCTTGATCGAGGTGGTCTTACCCGCGCCGTTCGGACCAAGAAATCCGAAGATCTCACCCGACCCTACCGACAATGAGAGGTCGTCGACCGCAACCGTCGGTCCAAAGGTCTTGCGCAATCTGTCGGTCTCGATGACGAACGTGGATCCTGGAGATTGATGATTCACTGATTTTTGATTTTTGAATCGTGGTTGAATGGCGATTATCGATCGTTGATTGAAAGCAGAGACACGGAGCGGCGTGAACTCGCTCGGAGCATTTTCAATCACGGAATCGATAGTCAGGAATCAACAACGATTCAACAATCAAAGATCGATCGTTCGACACTGCTGTGCCTCACCGTACGGAGTTTGCCATGAGCACGACATCCTCAGCGCGCTGGGTACTCTCGATCCCGAAGACGCGTCCGTCTGCGGCCCAGAGCACGACATGGACGGCGGTGCGATTGGTGGCGGTCGGACTCGGCACGAACCGCTCGAGCGAGATCCCGCTGTGGCCGTTGATGTCCACCTGCTTGAACGAACTCACCATCGGCGGCACCGGCACCAGTAGCGTGGTCTGCCAGTCGATGGCGCGCGCAAACTCGTGCGCGTCATTGCGCGAAAGGCCAAGGATGCGCAACCCGATTTCACCGAGTGATGCGAGGTCGATACTCGCCGGCATCGAGACTTCCGGCGTTCGTGCCTGATAGAAGCTCGTGACGCGGCGACCCTGCTCGTATTTCACGATCACTGACGGCGGCACCCGAATGGTCATCGTCTGACCATCGAGCCCATCTGGGATCGAGAGATCCGTGATGCTGAGCGTGTCCATCACGTCCTGCAGCGGACGTGTCTCGGCGATGATCTGTGCCGCCGACTCACCCTTGACTGCGATCTCCTTCATAGCCATGCCGGCCGGGAGATAGTGCGGCAACTGCACTTCCATCCCCGCCAGCGAGCTGGCTTGTTCCGGCGACGCGACATTGGTGGGGGCACCCGGCTCACGCAGCACCTGAATGCGCTCGGCGATGAGATGAGGCGGATCGAGTTGCCGCGCCTTGAGTGCAGCAATCCGTGATTCGTCCACTCGGATCGCCACGAAGTTCACCACTCGAAAGAGCGCGAGAAACGACTGCACCGAGGCGCGCACAGCTGGCACGGTCAACAGGCCAGCGACGATCGCAACGATGGCGACGGCAGCCGCGATTTTCGCGAGCGGCCACTGCGCGTGTGTCGGCGTCGCCGACACCTCACCCTTGCTCAAGTCCGCGCGGAGCCGGACCGCAAACGCTGCCGACGGTTCGCTCCGCAGGCTATACAACTGTTCGTCAGTCATGATGATTCCTATGCTCAATGCCCGATGCTCGATGCTCACCAACGCGATCGCAGTGTCTGCACGGCTCGATAGAGAATCGTGCCGACATTCGACTCGCTGAGCCCGATCGCGCGAGCGATCGCGCGATTCGTGAGCCCGGCGCCGTACTTCAACGCAATGAGCTCGCGATCGCGATCGGTGAGGCCCTCCAGCAGCAGCGCCAATCGCTCCGCATCCGACCGCTTCGATGCCGTGTCTTCCGGCGTGTCCACGGCCGCCACCGTCGCCGCTTCCTCGAGCGGCACCACCGGACGACGGGCGCGTAGGTGATCGGTGCCGACGTTGCGGGCAATGCTCAAGAGCCACGTGCTGAAGCTCGCGAGATCGCGACGATATCGATGGCGTGAGCGCCACGCCTTCTCGAACGTCCGCGCCGTCAGGTCCTCGGCATCGGCCGTATTGCCGAACCGATACCGAAAAAAGTTGTAGACCCGAGGCAATTGCTCCGCGTAGACGGCGTCCCAATCGGGCTCGGCCGTCGAGATCCACTGCGCCAGGCGTCCAGGCATCGTTTGGTCGAGGGCCATCTGCCCTGTTATACGCTGTCAGCAACGAGCTATCACGAGGCACGTCACAGTGGGTCCTTCGGACCTGACGGCACCGCACACTCTCGAACGTTCGCGCCGCTCGGCGCGTCTACTCCCGCGGAGGTGACATGGGCACTTTGCTGGGCGACATCCGTCATGCCATCCGATCGCTGAGGACAAGTCCAGGACTGGTGGTAGTGAGCCTGCTCTCGCTCGGACTCGGCCTGGGGGTCAATCTCACGTTATTTGCGGCCATTCAGGCGGTTTTCCTGTACGAGCCGACCGTCGCCCATACAGACCGCGTGGTCTCGGTACAGCCCGGCAACAGCAACCAATTCTCGTATTTGAACTATCGCGATCTGCGCGAGAGCACTGTCTTCGAATCCGTGGCGGGATACCGGCGCGTGGCGTTGACGCTGCGAGCGGGAGCTGCGCCCGAAGCGGCGAGCGGCATCGCGGTCACGCCAAACTTCTTCGAGTTCCTCGGCGTGCCCATGGCTGTTGGACGACCGTTCACCGAAAAGGAAGCGATGCCCGAGCGAACCCCGCGCATCGTGGTACTCAGTCAGCCGTTCTGGAGATCCCGGTTCGGCAGCGACCCGCATGTGATCGGTCGCGAGGTGACGATCAACGGCGAGGCGTTTTCGATTGTTGGCGTGCTCCCCGAGGTTCGTCCGGTCACGATGCTCCAGGATCCAGACGTCTACGTACCGATCAGCCGCCTCGTCCTGCCCACGGTGAGCGATCGACGCAATGGAAACGCGCTCACGGTGTTCGGTCGTCTTCGCCTCGGGACGACACGGAGCCAAGCGCTCGCCGCCGTCATCACACTCGGCCAGCGTCTCGAGCGGGAGTATCCGGGCGACAACGCCGGCATGGGCCAGACGGCGAAGATCCTAGCGGTACGAGGAGGAGACTTCGCTGGGTCCCCGGCACAAGTGGCCATACCGGCCGTGCTGATGATGCTGTTCGGCCTCGTGCTCCTCAGCGCATGCGCCAACGTCGCCGGTCTGCTGCTGGCACGCTCGGCTGGGCGCCAGCGTGAAATCGCGCTGCGGGCCGCGCTTGGCGCGAAACGCTCGCACATCCTGCGGCTCCTGCTCACGGAAAGCTTCAGCCTTGCGATCGTCGGACTGGCCGCAGGGGCGGTGCTCGCGTTCTGGCTCACCCGTCTGCTGAATGGCATCTCGATTCCTGATGCGGGTCCGGTCACCCTTGCGATCGGACCGTCGTTGAGCGGGGCAGCGTATGCGGTCGCGCTCTTGGTGGCAACCGGTGCCTTGTGCGGACTGGCACCTGCGATCAGCGTGACCAATCGAAACATCACAGCCGTGATGCAAAGCGGCGAGAGCCAGACCGCGACGGGTCGGCTGCGCTTGCGCCACGCGTTCGTCATCGGTCAGGTGGCCGTGTGTCTGGTCCTTCTGGTGCTCTCCTCCCTGATGCTCCGAACCCTCAGCCATGTCTCGACGATGGACACGGGATTCCTCGTCGACCGCGGCATCGTCGCCAGCATACGCGTCGACCCGGACCGCTATGCAGACGATGGCGGGCTCGCGCTTGGCGAGCAGATCGCGCAGCGACTACAGGCGGTTGCCGGCGTCGAGTCGGTGAGCTTCGCGAACATCCTCGCCCTCGGGACGGATCGGAGCGGCACGCGACTGCATGTCGAAGGAACGGCGACCACGGCCGTGGGGCCGCGTGCGTACGTCAACAGTGTCGCGCCACGTTATTTCGCCACGCTGGGGATCCCGTTGGCCGCAGGCCGCGATTTTGCGCCTGGTGAGCGGCAGGGCAGCGCGCCGGTCGCGATCGTGACGCAGTCCTTTGAGCGGGCGTACTTCCAGGGGCGCTCAGCGCTCGGGAAGCGCGTGCGGCGCTCCGATTCGGAGCCGTACATCGAGATCGTCGGTGTCGTGCGCGATCACATGTACGGCTCCTACGGCGATTCGACGACACCGATCTTCTACACGTCATATCTGCAGCAGCCGCGCGTCTCGACACAGATTCGTCCAGTCGTGATCCACATTCGCACCACCACATCGCCGACCTCTCTCGTCCGAGACGTGCGAACGGCGATCGCGAGTGTCGATGCCACAGTGCTGGCCGACGTGCGCACGCTCCGTGAGGCGACCGGCTTCGAAGCGACACAACGACGGATCGGCATGCGGCTGCTCTCGTCGATCGGCACGCTCGGGCTGCTGCTCGCGACGATTGGCCTGTATGGATTGATGGCCTACATTGTCGCGACACGCACATCCGAGATCGGCGTGCGCATCGCTCTTGGTGCGACGAGAGCGCAAATCCTGACGAGAGTGCTCGGCCAGGGGATGAGGCTGGTGGCGATTGGACTCGCAATTGGAGTCGCGATCGCATTCGTGCTCGCGCAGGCGGCGCGCGGCATGCTTGCCGGGATGAGTCCCGTCGATCCGATCGCCTTCGGTGGCACGATGATGTTTCTGCTCCTCGTCGGCGCGGCGGCGTGTTACGTGCCCGCGCGAAGAGCGGCGGGAGTCGATCCGATCGTGGCGCTGCGGCGTCTGTGAAACGCCGGGCTAAAGAGCAAGACCCGGCGCGATCTTGATCGAGCAAGCACGACGAAACCTAGAACGCTCTACTCTGGCACCCGTCCACCACAATCGACGTCCCACTGATCCAGCTCGCGCGCGGTGACGCGAGGAAGGCGACGACGTCGCCCACTTCTTCGGGACGGCCGAAGCGGCCGAACGGCAGCTCGCGTGTGACGAACTCGGCGATACCCACGGGATCGGCCTGCTGCCGCTTCCACCACGAGCCGCCCTCGAAGAGGATCGATCCCGGCGACACGCTGTTGACGCGGATGTTCGACGACGCGAGCTGCTGCGCGAGCGATTTGGCGAGGCTGATCTCCGCCGCCTTGACGGCGTTGTAGGTCATGCGTCCGCCGGCTTCGCGACCGAAGATCGAGGCGATGATGATGATGGCACCGCCGCCACGCTGCTTCATGTGAGGCACCACCAGCCGCGACGCGCGAACGGCGGGAATGATCGTCTGATCGATCGCGGCCTGCCACTCGTCGTCCGAGGTCTCGAGCAATCCCGCACCGCCGGCCAGCCCGACGTTGTTCACCAGCACATCGATGCCACCAAACGTCGCGACGGTTCGATCGATCACGGTCTGCACACCGTCGAGACGCGTCAGATCGGCCTGCACCGCCAGCACGCGCTCCGCGCCGCCGGCCACCTCGGCTAGCCTCTGCCGCGCGCGGTCGAGCGTGTCCGATGTCCGGCCGCAGATCGCGACGCGACATTCCTGCTCAACCAGCGCCTTTGCACTCGCAAGTCCCAATCCGCGGCTCGATCCCGTAACGATCGCGACACGGTCCTTCAATTGCAGGTCCATGAGTGCAAATAATAGCTGTGCTCGCCAGGAGGGCCGCGTATGAAGTGGGAAGGGCGTGAGGGTAGCACCAACATCGAAGATCGTCGAGGCATCGGCGGACGCGGAATCGCAGTCGGCGGCGGCGTCGGCGGCTTGCTGCTGGTGCTGCTGATGTCCGCCCTGACCGGACGCAATCCAACCGATTTCATCAGCACGTCGGCTCCCGAAGAGACCGGCGCGCGGAGCGTTCCAGAGAACGATCCGCAGTACAAGTTCGTGAGCGTCGTCCTCAAGGACACCGAGGATGTATGGGGTCAGCTGTTCGCGAAAAGCAATCAGCGCTACGAGGCGCCGGCGCTCGTGCTCTTCGATGGCGCTACCGAATCGGCTTGCGGCCTTGGGCAATCGGCGATGGGGCCATTCTATTGTCCTGAAGATCGCAAGGTGTATCTCGATCTCTCCTTCTTCCGTGAGCTCGACGAACGGTTCGGCGCGCCCGGCGACTTCGCGCGTGCCTATGTCGTCGCGCACGAAGTCGGTCATCACATTCAAACGCTGACGGGACTGTCGGCTCGCCTTCAGTCGGCGCGTGAACAGGCCGGCCGTCGAGGCGCCAACGCACTCTCCGTTCGACAGGAGCTGCAGGCCGATTGCTACGCGGGTGTATTCGGTCACTACGAAGGCACACGCGGCGTGCTCGATCCGGGCGATGCGGAGGAAGGCCTGATGGCCGCGGCGGCAATCGGCGACGACCGTCTGCAGCGGCAATCGCAAGGGCGCGTCGTACCCGAATCGTTCACGCACGGATCGTCAGCGGAACGAGTCGCGTGGTTGAAACGCGGTCTCGAGTCGGGCCGTGTCGAGGCCTGCAATACATTTGAGGACAGCGGTTCGCGATAGAATTATTCGCGCAACCGGTCGAAGCAGTTGAATCCGGGGGCACTCGAGGATCGAGGATTCAACTGATGCGCGTCGGCATCCCTGCCGAAACCGAACCCGGCGAAACCCGCGTGGCAGCCACCCCTGAGACGGTGAAGAAACTCATCACCGGTGGCCGCCACACAGTGATGGTCGAAAACGGCGCCGGTCTCGGCGCCAGCGTTACGGACGAAGCGTACACTGCGGCCGGCGCTACGCTTGGCTGTACTGCCGACGTCTATCAGTCCGACATCGTCTTCAAAGTGCAGCGGCCGCAGGCGTCGGAGCTGCCGATGCTGCGCCGCGGCAGCATCCTCGTAGGGCTGCTCGCACCGCATCAGGACATCACGCCGCTCGCGGCAACGGGCGTCACCGCGTTCGCGATGGAATTGCTGCCCCGCATCACTCGCGCGCAGAACATGGACGTGCTGTCGTCGCAGGCCAACATCGCCGGCTACAAGGCGGTGCTGATCGCCGCGTACGAGTACGGCCGGTTCATGCCGATGCTCATGACCGCAGCTGGCACAGTGAAAGCGGCGCGCGTGCTTGTGCTCGGCGCCGGTGTCGCGGGACTGCAGGCAATCGCCACGGCCAAGCGGCTTGGTGCCGTGATCGAAGCGTTCGATGTCAGACCCGCAGTGAAGGACGAAGTCCGGTCGCTCGGCGCGAAGTTCGTCGAGGTCCAGCTGTCCGAAGAAGAACGCAAAGCGCAGGAAACCGCTGGCGGCTACGCGCGTGAGATGAGCGAGGACTACAAGAAGCGCCAGGCGGCGCTCATCGCCGATCGCGCAAAGGCAGCCGATATCGTCATCACCACAGCACTGATCCCAGGACGTCCCGCGCCGCTGCTCGTTACCGAAGACACGGTCAAGGGCATGAAGCCGGGATCGGTGATCGTCGATCTCGCATCGCGCCAAGGCGGCAATTGCGAGTTGAGCCTGGCCGGTCACACCGTCGTCCGTCATGGCGTCAAGATCGCGGCTCCCGACAACACGCCGGCCTCGTTGGCCGCCGATGCGAGCGCGCTCTACGCCCGCAACCTGCTGAACTTTTCCAGTCTCTTACTCGACCCCAAGACCGGCGAGCTCACGCTGAACCGCGAGGACGAGATCCTCGCAGCCACGCTGGTGTGCATCGACGGCGCCGTGGTCAAACGCTGAGGTCAGGAGCTGAGATGCACGGCGTTGTCGTCGACCCGATCATCACGAACCTGATGGTGTTCGTGCTGGCGATCTTCGTTGGCTATCACGTCGTCTGGCACGTCACGCCGGCGCTGCACACGCCGCTCATGAGCGTGACCAACGCCATCAGCTCGGTCATCGTCGTCGGAGCGATCCTCGCGGCGGGAACTGGGGTGATCGACACCGGAACCGTGCTCGGCGCCGTGGCGGTCGCGCTAGTGGCGATCAATACGTTCGGGGGATTCCTCGTCACCCAGCGCATGCTCGAGATGTTCAAGAAGAAAGACACCAAAGGCACCAAGTGACGATGGTCATGTCTGCAAACCTCGTCGCGCTCGCCTATCTCGTCGCAAGCGTTCTGTTCATCCTGGCACTCAAAGGGCTGTCGAGTCCGACGTCGGCGCGCCGTGGGAACAGCTTCGGCATCGCCGGCATGACGCTGGCCGTCCTGATCACGCTGTTCATCACCAAGAGCGTGTTCTTGACGCTCGGCGCGCTCGCGGTGGGAGGCGCCATCGGATGGCTCGTCGCCCGCCGCGTTCAGATGACGCAGATGCCCGAGCTCGTGGCCGCGATGCACTCGCTGGTCGGTCTGGCCGCCGTGCTCATCGCCATTGCCGTGGTCAACAACCCCGCGTCGTTCGGCGTCCCTAAGCCGCTCCCCGAAGCCAACCGCGTCGAGCTGTTCATCGGCACGTTCGTCGGCGCGATGACATTCTCGGGCTCAATCATCGCGTTCGGCAAGCTGGCGGGCCTGGGCAAGATCTCGCGTCTGTTCTCGAGCGCGCCGGTCGTCTTCAAGGGACAGCACTATTTCAACCTGGCGCTGGCGATCGTGATGGTGGGTTTCGGCATCGCGTTCGTCGTCGCACCGGCCGGTACGCTCTGGACGCCATTCATTGTGATGATGTCGATCGCGTTCGTGCTCGGTGTGCTCATCATCATTCCGATCGGCGGCGCCGACATGCCGGTCGTGATCTCGATGTTGAACAGTTACTCGGGGTGGGCGGCCTCGGGCATCGGCTTCTCGCTGAACAACCCGCTGCTGATCGTCGCCGGATCGCTCGTCGGGTCGTCGGGCGCCATCCTGTCGTACATCATGTGCAAGGCGATGAACCGGTCGTTCATCAGCGTGATCCTGGGCGGCTTCGGCGCAGAGGAAGGCACGGCCACGGCGTCGGTGCAGAAAGCCGTGAAGTCCGGGTCGCCGGAGGACGTCGCGTTCCTGCTCGGCAACGCCGAGAGCGTCATCATCATTCCCGGCTACGGTCTCGCGGTGGCCCGCGCGCAGCACGCCGTGAAGGAGATGGCGCAGAAGCTGATTGCGAAAGGCGTGAACGTCCGCTACGCGATTCACCCCGTCGCCGGCCGCATGCCGGGACACATGAACGTGCTGCTGGCCGAAGCCGAAGTCCCCTACGACCAGGTGCAGGAGATGGAGGACATCAACGGCGACTTCGGCACCGCCGACATCGCGTTCGTGCTCGGCGCCAACGACGTCGTCAATCCACTGGCGGAACAGAAAGGCAGCCCCATCTACGGCATGCCGATCCTCGAAGCCCACAAGGCGCGCACCGTCGTCGTCAACAAGCGATCGATGGCGTCCGGCTATGCCGGCATCGACAACCCGCTCTTCTATCTGGACAAGACGATGATGGTGTTCGGCGACGCCAAGAAAGTCGTCGAGGACATCGTCAAGGCCATCGAGTAAGCCACTGCCTCAGTGACTTTCGTAGGCCGGGTCTTGCTTTTTCAAGACCCGGCGTGCGCGTGACGCAGACTTAGAACGTATACCGAATCGCCGCCCAGATCCGGCGGTTGCCTCCGTTGGTCGCCCACTGGTTCAGGAAGTTCGCCGAATTGATGCGGCCGTCCGGAATTCCGAAGTTGCGTGTGTTCGTGGCGTTGAACATCTCGATGCGAAGCTGCATGTTCTGCCCGCTCGCGAACCGCGTGTTCTTCGTGATCCCGACGTCGATATTGCTGACACCGTCGGCCCTCAGCGAATTGCGCGGCACGTTGCCGACACGCTCGCCGACGCACGTCGGGCTCGGATTCCCGCACAGCGGCCGGAAGAGCGACGCGCCTCCGGCTGCACGAATCTCCTCGACCGACATGCTCGACAGATCGAGGTTGGAGTTGAGGTTCGGTCGAATCGCGTTTCCCACCAGCCCGTCGATCCCGGCCAGCGCGCCCGTGGGATCGGATCCATTCAGCACGGTGAAGGGCGCACCGCTCTGGAACGTGAAGAATGAGCTGAGTTGCCAACCGCCCAAGATCTTTCCGGCGAGGCCTTGCTGACGGTTTCGCCACGGCAGCTCCCACACGAAATTGCCTGAGAGCCGATGTGGCCGGTCATACGTGGAGCGTCCCTTCTCTGCAGCCAGGTCGAACGAGTCCTGCGCGACTGCTACCTCGCCTGCCGACGGGTTGAAGATCTCCGACGCCGTGTCCTCGAAGCGGCTCCACGTGTAGTGCACGCCCGCGCTCAGTCCCCGGCTGAAGCGTTTGTCGAGTTGAGTCTGAAGCGAGTGGTACCAGGACTCCGCGGTGTTTGTGCGCAGCCGTATGACGCCGCGCGACGGGTCTTGACGCTGCGTGCTGAACGGCAGTCGCGGATTGCCGTCGAGCGTCTGGAACAAGTCGTGTCCAAAGGTCCCAACGTATCCCACGCGCACCGCAAGGTTCTCGGCAAGCTGGCGCTCGACGCCGAGGCTGTACTGGTCGTACTGCGGCGCGCGGAAATCCTGGGCGACAACCGTTCGTGTCAGCTGATTCGGATCGGTCCCTGCGGGCACACCGGCTGGTGTCGACTGCAGGAGGGTGAACGCATTGGCGAGGTTGCTGCGATTGATGGCCGCCACGTACGGGAACGAGCTGACGATGTTCAAGGCGATGTTCAGGAAGGCGAAGTCGTGCGTTCGCGCGTATCCGCCACGGACGACGAACCGGTCACCGCCAGTGAGCCGCCCGAGCATGCCGCCTCTCTCCGTCGATGGCGACCAGGCAAAGCCAAGGCGCGGCTCGAGATTGTTCTTATCGGTTCCCGGTACGGGATTCAGCGCGTACACCTGGTTGCCGCTGTTCGCTTGAAGGATACGGTCATTCAGATCGATCAGGCTCCCGATGTTGTTTCCTGGCAGCTCATATCGAAGTCCGAGGTTGAGCGACAGCGAACCGAGGCGCCAGTCGTCCTGCACGTAGTAGTACTGATCCCACCATCGGTAGTAGTTGACTTCCTCTCCACCGGGCAGCGGCTTGTTGATGTTGGCCGCCTCCGCGATATCGTTCACGAACGCGTTGAGCGTCGGATAGCGCAAGAGCCCGCGAATGGTCGGGAAGAAAAAGCTCTTGACGTACTGGCGCCGCACGTCGAAGCCAGCCTTCAGCACGTGATTGCCACGCACCTGCGTCAGGTTGTTCTGCAGCTGATAGGTGTCGTTGTAGCGGAACTGCGGCAGGTTCACGGCCAGGCCGATCGCGGTGCGGCTGGTCGCGTTGTTGAACTGCGTCATCCCGAGCTCGGTGATTTCAATCGATGGAATCTCCAGCGACTTCGGGTCGTCAGGCTCGGTGACGGTACCGAGATGCGACCACGCGGCCCGGAACTCGTTCGACGTTTTCGCGCCAAAAATGCTGTTGGTCCAGACGTTGACTGAATGACTGTTCGTCGGGCTATTGGCCGTGAGTCCAGGCGGCGTCACCTGCACTGTGCCGGTGTTGTCGGTTGACGTATCGCTGAACAGGTAACGAGCCGTGAGCGTGTGGTTCGACGTGAGCTGGTAATCCACGCGCCCGGTCCCCTGATTGTTGTCGAGGCTCTGCGAGCCGGATCCCGTCAGCGCGCTCAACGGCACGACGTAGGTCTGGCCAGCCAGGGTGAACGTCGCCGATCGGCCATTGGGTGTGCCGGCCGGCAGGTGGTCGAGCAGGGCCTGAACCTGCGGACGACCCGCCGCCACCGATTGAAGGACTGCACGGCCTGCATCGCTTGGCGCGCCGTCCAGCGTGAACCCCGAGCCAAGCCGGCGATCGGTCCACCGCTGGAACGATCCGAAGAAGAACGTTCGCCCGCGGGTGATCGGGCCTCCGAGCGTGCCGCCGACCTGATTCTCGACGCGGTATGGCGCTTCGGTTCGGCCGGCCGCCTTGTCGAGATTGCTGCGCGAGTTGAGATCGTTGTCGTTGTGGAACCAGAACGCGGTGCCGCTGAAGGTGTTGGTGCCGCTCTTGGTGATGACGTTCATCACCGAGCCGGCTGCGCGGCCGTACTCGGCGGCGAACTGGTTGGTGATCAGTCTGATCTCCTGGACGATGTCGGTGTTGTTGATCGGCTGCTGCCGGCCGGTGACGCTGGGATCGTTGCTGTCCTGGCCGTCGATCATGATGTTGTTTGATCGCAGTCGCGCACCGTTCGATGAGTAGTTCGCATCGGACGTGCCGGATGCGAAGTTCGTCTGTCCGCTGGCGAGCTCACTCACTCCCGGCGCAGAACGCGCCAGGGTGAAGATGTTGCGGCTGCCGATCACCGGAAGTTCGGCGACGCGCTTCGTGTCGAAGCGGACGCCGACTTCCGCATTGGCCGTGTTCAGCAGCGGTGCATCCGACCGGACTTCGACCAGCTCGGTCAAGGCCGCAGGCTTGATTTGCACCTCGACGACGGCCACCTGATTGACTGCCAATGTGATCCCCGCCCGAACGTAACGCGCGAAGCCGGTGAGCTCGACGGTCAACTCGTAGTTACCGACCGGCATGTTGAGAAACCGGTAGCTGCCGTCGGTGCCGGTTACTTGGGACCTGCTGACGTTCGTCTCGACATTGCGCACGGTCACGGAAGCAGCCGGAACCGTGAGCCCCTGATTGTCTGTAACGATGCCTTCGATACTGCCCGTGGTCGCCTGGGCTGCGACGGCGCTCGCGCTCCCGAGGAGCACTAGCACGAACAGCGCCAGCACACGCTGGATCGGCGCTCTCATGGTGTCCTCCCGCCTGGTAGGGTGACGGACCGGTACGAATCGAAGCGGTGAACTTAGCACGTATGGTGATTGACGGGGTAGCTACCGAGCAGTAAACCTCGCCGCCGTTTCGTCCGATACGCCTCTCGAACGTCGAACGTCGAACGTCGAACGTCGAACCTCGAACCAAGAACCAAGAACCACCAACACCTTTCCTGCTTTCTGGTTGCTCCATGTTGCGTTTCATCGCTGTACCCATCAGCCTTGCATTCATCGTTGGTGTCGTCGCGCTCGCCCGAAGTCTGCGGCGGCGCTCATATCTTCGACGGGCGCACGAACTGACGCCTGTCAGCGAGCAATGGCTGGCCGACCGCCGGCGCAGCGATTGAGCTGAACACGCCGGACCCGGGGTCTTCCTGCTATCCTCCGTATCGCGTTCGCGGTAACCGGCGACGCCTGTCGAGGTGCGCATGAGGATTCAGCGGTACTCCGCAGTTGCATTGCTGCTCGCCTGTGCATGGCAGGCGACTGCCCAAACGGGCGATCCGCAGCAGATCGCCGATCCCAATTTCAAACCCGTTATCGAGAACCGGGCGTATCCCGGCACCCACCCCGTGGTCATCGTCGACGAAGCGCACAACAACTTTCACACCATGGGCGGGAGATACAAGCCGTTCGCCGACGTGCTTCGAGCCGACGGGTATCTCGTCGCGGCGGGAACGCAGGCATTCACGAAGGCTTCGTTGGCAAGCGCGCGCGTGCTGGTCATCTCGAACGCTCTCGGCCCCGGCTTCAATCAGTCGAATGCCACCAACCCGCCCTCCGCATTTACCGACGCGGAGTGCGACGCGGTGCGTGACTGGGTTCGCGGCGGCGGCGCCCTGCTGCTGATCGCCGATCACTCGCCGTTCGGCGCGACGGCGGCGACGCTAGCCGCACGATTTGGCGTCGAGATGGGGAAAGGCTACGCATGGACGGTCGACGGCGACAACCCTGAACCGACGACGACGATCGCGTATTCGCGCGAGAGCAAGTCGCTTGGCGATCACCCGATTACACGCGGATTGACCCGCGTCGTTGCGTTCACCGGACAATCGCTGAGCATTCCCGACGGCGCCACCGCGCTGCTCAAATTCGCCACCGCCTACGAGTCGCCCGGCGCAAACGTCTCGGCCGACATCGCCGCATTCCGCGAGGGGAAACCGACGACGGCACGCGCCATCACCAATCGCGCACAAGCGATCGCCTTCGAGTACGGAAAAGGGCGCGTGGTGATGACTGGCGAAGCCGCGATGTTTTCGGCGCAGGTAATTCGATTCACCGATCCGCAGGGACACGCGACCGAGTCGAAAATGGGCATGAACGTCCCCGGAAACGATAACCAACAGTTTCTCGTCAACATCCTTCGCTGGCTCACACACTCCGGTCGTTAACAGCAACCTCGCGGCTAAACCCGCACTGGCGCCGTCAAAGCACAACGTGAGGCTTCGCTCGATCACGATCGTCACGGTGGCGGATCTGCTGCTCGTCAAGGTCGGCGACAAGACCATGAGCTTCCGCGACGTCGCCGCGGTCGACGGCAAGACGGTGCGCGATCGACAGGAGCGGCTGCGCAAGCTGTTTCTCGATGACACCGTCTCACGAACGGCGATGCGACAGGCTCGTGCCATCGCTGATGAGAGCAGCCGCTACAACATCGGCTTCTCGAGAAGCCTCGAAGCGTTGATGATCCCGCTCGAAATCCTGCAGCCGCCGGCATCGGGCTTTCAGTTTGCATCTGCCGCGGAGGGGCTCACGTTTCAGGAGTTCCGATCCCCGAGCCTCGTCCGATACCGGAACGGCGGACGGGTTCAGGACATGTTCTTGCACGGCCGATTCACCGTCGATGTCGACAGCGGACGCGTGCGCGGGGCCAGCCTGATCGCGACCAACACTGCGTTCGAAACGACCTTCGACATTCGCTACGTCGAGGACGCGACGGTGAGCCTGCTCCTGCCGGCCGAGATGCACGAGGGCTACCGGCACGCCGAAAAGCCCGGCGACGATCAACTGGACGTCAGTTCGTCGTATTCGAACTTCCGCCGATTTCACGTGAACGTCGACGAGCGTTTCGAAGAGCCGAAGTAACCGTACTAAGGTGCGGGTACGGCGACTCGATTCGCGGGGACGATTTGCGCCTGATACGCGAACACCTCGCGGCTGTTCGGATCGACCAACACCTTGACCCATTGCACGTCGTTGGTCAGCGTGATGTTGCTGGCGTTGTCGCCAAAGGTCTCCACGCGAGTGAAGTTCTCGAGCCGCACCCCGAGTGAGTTCAGCATCGGCCGATCGACGCGGAAGTAGTGCGAATCGCCATGGACGTATGCGACTGGCCGCTGAAACGCGATCACCTCGTTCCGCAGCGCGACCAGGTAATCGAAGTAGCCGTCGGGGTCGGTGACCGTCGCATCCTGGACGAGCGTATTGGGATTGCGCGTCAAGCCGGCGCGGGTGGCGTCGTTCCGGTCGAATCCGGGATTGGCCTGCGCGATCAGCATCACGGCCACCGAGTCCAGCGCTTTCGCCTCGGCGAACGTGTCGCGCAGCCAGGCGATGTTCGCAGGGTTGCGCGCCTCGAACTCCTGCTGATCGGCGCCGTCGCCGCATCGGTTGTTGCACGTGCCCTGCGCGTTGATGGTGGCGTACGTCACGCGGCCGTACGTCCAACGGCGGTTCTCGACGCACGCCTCAGAGAAACGCGTGTGCGCGGCATCATTGCGCTCGCCTAGGCACAAGGGCGTGGACTGCACGTCGACAGCGAATCGCCGCCGACCCAGCGTTTCGGGCTTCGAGAAGAGGATCTGGCGCTCGTGTGAGAGACGCTCGAGCGATCGGAAGGCGCCGTTGTTGGGGCGATCGCAGTCGACCCAGTCGTTGTCGCCCGGCGTGAAGATCGCCGGGGCGTCGAGCGAGTTGAACCAGCCGAGCGCACGCAGATAGAGCGCATCGTCGCAGATCGGCGCCGCGTTGCCGGTCTTGAGATCGCCATCGTGAACCGTGAACGCCAGCTTCTGGCTGTTCATGTCGTCGATGAGATTCGGCAACCCAACCGACTCCTGCACAGCGGAGTACGGAAGGTCTCCCCACAACCCGATGGCGTACGCCGCATTCGCGTTGCCGTTGATCCCACCCATCCCGTTGTTTCCTTGCGCGACGACGATAGAAATGCTGCCGATGACGACCGCCCCGATTGCGACAAAAGTCCGTGTCACTGCGCCCTCCGTGTCGTGAACCTGAACCGGATAGACACAGTAACGAACCCACTCTCTCGAATCTGCAAACACCGCGTGAACACTGTGTAACGAACAGGGGAAAGGCTGTATTGACATTACGTCGTGACACGACATATCGTGCCGCGCCATGGTCGATCGCGACCCCGCTGCCGAGCTTCCCCTCACCCCGGCGCTCTTTCACGTGCTGTTGTCGCTCGCCGATGGCGAGAAGCACGGATACGCCATCCTGAAAGAGGTCGAACAGCGCACCGAGGGCGCGGTGTCTCTCAGCACCGGCACGCTCTACGGAATCATCAAGCGCCTGCTTGCTGGCGGGATGATTCGCGAGTCGGCGTCCGGCAGCGATCACCGTCGCACGGCCTATCGACTCACTCCGTTCGGACGCAAAGTCGCGCTGGCCGAGGCCGAGCGGATGCGCGATCTCGTCAAGTCGGCGCACGCCAAGAACCTGCTCACCGATCTCGCTGGATAACACGTCATGGCACGTCAGTCCTTGCACGATCGATTATTCCGGCTGCTGCTGAAGCTGTTCCCAGCGGAATTCCGCGGCGACTTCGGCGACAACATGGCCGCCGACTTTCACGATCAACGTCGCGAAGCCGAAGGAAACGGTGGAGCCGT
>Ga0075423_10000688_pt1 | contig 28005 bp, 20 predicted proteins | sample SoiMethybrSBSTD2_FD_80114 | JGI IMG/M metagenome (GOLD analysis project Ga0075423, IMG submission 80114) | Bulk soil microbial communities from a Populus tree surrounding site in Tennessee, USA - Soil MetaG P. TD hybrid SBSTD2 | ecosystem: Environmental > Terrestrial > Soil > Tree plantation... | reverse complement strand
GGCGATGGAAGCTGTGCGCGATCGAGCGACAGAATCGACGCGTAGGCATCGATGACCGGCGAGTTCAAGCCGGTGAGCGTCCGCGCATTGTCTTCGATCGCGCGGCGCGTCAGCGCGATCGCGCTGGAGGAATTCCGCAGCTCGTCGGACAACAGCCAGAGAAGCGACGCCACTCCCGTGACTTGCGGCGTCGCGAAGCTCGTCCCCTGGGTCGAACCACCATCGATCGTCAGGATCTGTTCGCCAACCGCCGCGACGAAGGCGCCAATGTTCGAGAAGCTCGAGTCCCGGAGCCCTCCGAAGGTGTTCGCCGCGGTTGTGCTGCCGACGAGCACGATGTTGGGTGCCGCGCCGACCGTGTCGAGGCGATGCTGAACGACGGTGTCATGAATCTGTGTCAGCTCGGAGGCGTCGGCGGTGAAAGACGATGGCAGGTTCGGATCGGCGAGGTTGCGGTCCCAGAGTTGATGATCGCCAGCAAATCCGAAGAACGGATCGGTATCGACCGCGCTGTTCAGCATGCTGGTGGGAAGGATGCTGCTGACACCGAGATAGATGGTCGCCAGGAATCCATCCTCGGTGCGGCCGCCATTGGCATTGCCTGCCGCAGCAAACGCGAGGAAGTCGTTCCAGTAATCACGCGTGCGGTACTTGTACTCGGCGGCGATCATGGCGCGAGCGAACCCGCCGGTGAATTTTCCTTTCACCCAGTTGGCGTTGCAGGTGGCCGCGTTCAGCGTCTGGCTGAACTCGATTGGGCATTGGTACAGATACCCTCTCGAGTGATTGATCAGGAACTTCCTCGTCGCTGGAAAATAGCTGAACAGCCGCTCGACCTGTGCAAAGCCGGTGAGTCCGTCGAGATTGACGCCGATGATGTCGAGGCACTCGACGAACGGATTCGCGCCGGTGGGCGCCGTGCCGTTGAACGCCGCAGCCATGGTCGTGATCACGTCATAGCCGTGGGTTGCCGTGGTCGTCGGCCTGTCGGGCAGCGCGAAGCTGGTCGGCGGGATCTCCGTGGAGAACGTCGCGTACCCCGCCGGCAGGGTGGATGTGAAGTCGTCAGGGACAAGGATGGTGACTCGCCGGTTGGTGCAGTCCTGCAGCGCGAGACGCTTGGCGTTCCACGCGGCCGGAAACCGGGTCGGAAACACTTGATCGCCGACCGCCTGAGCGCCCGGCGGCAGCACCAGCGGCGCGCTCTCCTGCCCCGGAAACGCGAACGCGATTCCCGCCATGCTGCGGAGCCGGTCGATGATCGCCTCGATGGCTTCGATCGACGGTTGACGCGGGATGGCGATCGTCAACGCCAGCCCTCCCGGATGCATCGAGTCGATGCCGCCGCTCACGAGCAGCAGCGCAGCATTGACCTGACCGACCGTTGCGTTCGGCGTGATCCCGATGTCGAGTCGCGTGAGAATCAGGCCCTCGTCGATGTCGTCGCGGTTGGCCGACGTTGGAAGCCGCAGCGTTTCTGCCGTTGTCGCCAGCGCATTGGCGTCGCCCGAGAGCAGCACGCCCTCGATGATCTGAAACGCGATCGATCCGGTTTGGCCTCCGGGATTGATCGCCGTCACCGTCGTCGCGCCCTGGGGCACACCTTCTGGTATGCGGAACGTGACGCGGCTGCCGGTCGCCGCGAGTACAGGCGCGGTCACACCGCCGACCGTGATGCGCACGTTGATGGCGCCGAATCCTGTTCCAGTGACCGTGACCGAATCACCAGGACGCGCCGCGGCAGGAGTGATGGTGTCGATCGATCCGGCGCGCTGAGTGAGTACCGATCCGCCGGCCAGGCAGACCACGACGAGCGTGACACACGGTGATAAGCGGGAGGAGGTCATGGTCCGCGAGTACAGCGGACCCACAGCGGCGCGAAAATCCCCTAATAGGGCATAGCTTGTACAATTCACCGCGCAGCGCCGGCGAACGATGCGAGAAGTCTGCGGGAGGGAAGCCTTCCCGATCGGCCGGTTGCAGAATCGTTACTCGAACACACGACTCGCGGAGCGAGGATGCGTTTCCGGCTGGTTGAACCAAGGGATTTTCCTACTTGCCAATCGTTGTTGAATCCGGCCTTGCGTTTGAGCCGCCGTGTGCTCGAGCGGCTTCCGACGCTCTGGCGGGCGTTGGCGTTGTTCGGCACGTTCTCGGTCGTCGAAGATCCGATCAAGCCCCATCCCGATTCCATCCAGGGCTTCGGCGCCAGCGCATTTGTCGCCGATCAGTTCGTCGACGAGTTTCTCGCCGCCCGCCGGAACTACCTCGACGCCGCACTCTACACGCGCATCGTGGATGGCCCGTCGCCCGTGTTGACCGAGGCACAAGTCGCTGAGGCGAATGCGGGCGACGGGCTCAATCTCGTGGTACTCAATTACGGATTGCGCGATCACGATGTCTCGAACCCGTCGACGCAGCGCGTGCTGCAACTGGGAACGACGGCGTTCTACACGCTGCATGCCGGCTACAAGATCAAGACGATCCTCAACGAGGTCTTCAGCGATGAATCCGCGCAGTACATGAAAGCCGGAGGGTTCCATCTGCTGGAGACCGCATCGGTCGGTGCGAGCAGCGACGGCCCCACCCCGCGCCTGTTCGCGCTGCGGCGCGAGTGGGTGCAGCGCGGCGTGATCGATCCGCTCTCGGCGCTGTTCTATCCGTCGCAGCCGCAGATCGGATTCTCGCCGGCGGAGCAGCGCGTGCTCGTGCACGCGCTGTTGAACCGCAGCGATGCCGAGATCGCCGACCAGCTCGGGCTCTCGGTCGATGGCGTCAAGAAGACGTGGCGGCGCATCTACGATCGCGTGTCGCGACGGTTGCCATATCTCATCGCGGACGACCGGAAGAGCGGCGACGGTGGGCGCAGCACAGAGAAGCGGCGGCACGTGCTCGAGCATGTCCGGGCGCATCCCGAAGAAGTGCGGCCAGTTCGACGAACGTGATCTGTGTGTTTGGAGGAAGCGGAGAGACGGGGGAAACGGAGAGAAGATCACACGGAGGAACGGGGTTAACGGAGATCTCTTTAGATGATCTCCGTTTCCACGGTTCCTCCGTGTGATCAATTCCTCCGTTCCCTCCGTCTCCACCGTTCCCGGCATTCTGAGCGAAGGAGCCGTACACCGGTCAATGTCCCCCACGACGATCGACGCGATCGGCTACGCCGCCGCGCTGCTGACGACGTTTGCCTTCGTCCCGCAGGTGATGAAGTCCTGGCGGACGCAATCGACGGACGATCTCTCGTCGACGATGCTCATCGTGTTTACCGCCGGCATCGTGCTGTGGCTGATCTACGGCATCACGATTGGCTCGATGCCGATTATTCTCGCCAACGCGATCACGCTCGTGCTGAGCGCGACGCTCGTGGTGCTGAAGCTCCGGCGCCCGCCATAGGGCCTCTGCCTTCCGTTCGGAAGGGGCGAAAGAACGCGCGGATGTCGTCGACCAGCAGCTCGGGCTGTTCCATCGCTGCGAAATGACCGCCGCGCGGCATCGTCGTCCATCGTTGCACGTTGAAGAATCGCTGCGCCCATTCACGGGGCGGATGTGAGATGTCCTTCGGGAACATCGCAAACGCCGCAGGGACCTTGGTGCTTCCTACCCACGCCTTGACTCCTTCCGTCATCCAGCGCATCACGCCGGCGTGCGTAAAGTCGTAGTACGGGCGGAACGATGATCCGATCGTGTTGCTTACCCAATAGATCATCACGTTCGTCAGCAGCTGATCGAGCGTGTAGCAGCGTTCGAGATCGCCACGACAATCGCTCCAGGCGTAGAACTTGTCGACGATCCACGCGGCCAGCCCCGCGGGTGAGTCGGCGAGCGCCTGCGCGAGCGCATCGGGTCGCTGCCCTTGAATGAACGCATACGCACCGTCGGTGCGCTGCCACTCTTCGCTGCGTTCGAGGAAGCGCTGCTCGTTTGGCGACAGATCCTTGGGCTTCTGAAAGAGATGCCAGAACGGCACGTCGGTGAGGTGAATGGCCACGACCGCGTCAGCGTGGCTGCGGGCCAACTGTTCGGTGACCGTGCTTCCCCAATCTCCGCCATGTGCGGCGAACGATTCGTAGCCGAGTTCGTCGGTCATCAAACGGTGCCAGAGATCTCCGATGCGGAAGGTGAAGCCGGCTACGGGCGGCGGGTCGGAGAAGCCGAAGCCGGGCAGGCTCGGCACGACGACGTCGAACGCGTCGGCTTGGTCGGCAGCGTGTGCGGCCGGGTCGGTCAGCATCGGAATCACCCGCTCGAAACGCACGAACGAATCGGGGAAGCCGTGCGTGAGAACGATCGGCAGCGGATTCGGTCCGCGGCCTCGCTCGTGAATGAAATGAATACGCACGCCGTCGACGTCGGACCTGAAGTGCGCGAAGCGATTCAGCGCAGCTTCCCGCCCTCGCCAATCAAAGCGCAGCCGCCAATGCTCGATGAGCCTATGAAGAAACGCCGGGCTGGGACCGTAGCGCCACTCGTCGGCGTCCGTGTTCGCGGCCCATCGTGTTCGCGCCAGACGCGCCTGAAGATCATCGAGTGTCGGTTGCGGGACATGGATCAGATACGGTTCGACGCTCATCATGCACCTCGGCTCGAGCATCCGATGGTGCAGGTGGCATGCCGCGTTCGACGAACGCGACCGTTTTGTTCTGATCAGCGGAGGAGTCCCTCAAGAACGTCACGTTGGTGTGACAACGTGACTGCGTGCCGACTGGACAATCACGATCGTTCAGCTATCATGCTCGTAGCCCGCTGCGCCGCGCAGGTGGCGCCGCAGTGACAGTGATCTGCAAGAGAGGAATGAATGGCAAAGAGCAACAAACCGCGATCGACCGCCCCCAGCGCTAACACGGCTCCCCGAACGACACGCGCGAGAAAGCCCGACACGACCTTCGAAACTGCGATACGCGACACGGCATCGGACAGCACGGCACTCGAGACCACGACGACGGCCCCGCTGCCCCACGACTTGATCGCGATGCGGGCCTACGAACTGTACCTTGGCGACGGCGCTCCCCAGGGGCGCGACGTCGAACACTGGCTGAGAGCAGAGTCCGAACTGCGCGAGCGCGCGTCGCGCAACTAGCGTGTAACGACCGCCTCGAGGCGGCCTGGCGCTCAGATGTGGAGGCCGCCTCCCGCCTACGCCTTGGCGTAGGCGGGAGGCGGTCTCGTCGCTATCGCAGATCGAACGATCGTTTGCCGACGGTCAGGGTTTCTGCACGCACTTCGGTCGGCGTGCGCTTGCTGACGAAGCCTTCGACAGTCACCGCCACGCCCGGCTTGAGCATCTCCTCCGTTAGTCCGCGAAAGTCCATGCGCACCGGCGGGGCGAGGACGACCGTCAACGTCTTGCCATCCGCATCAATCGTCGTCACGCCGTAGGAGTCGCGATTGAAGCGCGTGGTCTTGACGACGCCGCTGAACTTCTGAGGCTTCGCGCGGTCGTAGGCGTTCCAATCCTTGTCGGGGCCGTAGACCAGATTCTTGTCGTCGTCTTTCGAGCCAACCCATGGCGTGATCGCGCGCTCGAGCAGCGAGGTCAGGTTCCCCTCCATGCACGAGTACTCCATGATCTCGACGTTCGGCGTGAGCACGAACACGCGATCGTTGCTGATCGGCCGCGTGTAGGTCTTCGGATCGTCGAGTACCCAGCCGAATTGGATGTGCCCCATGTCCGGCCGCTTGAACGTCATCGTCAGCTTCGCCTGATCGCTCATCGGATGGCCGATGGTGCCCAGCTTGGTGTAGCCGTTGAAATTCACCGCTTCGATGACGAGCGTGTCCCCGTCCCAGCGGCCGCGTGAATCACCGAACCAGGTTGGCGGCCAGTCCTTGCGGTGGGGGAGTCCTTCGGTGTTCACCGCCTGGAACATCGTGCTCTGCTCGAAGAGAAACGAGATGTACTCGTTGTTCTGCAGAATCTGCATCGGGTGCGGCGTGAACGATCGGATCCAGCCAAAGGGCATGCAGCTGCCGGCATAGTCGCCGTTCTTGATCGGGTTGTAGTTGTCCCACTGGGCCTGTCCCCACGGCGTGAACGGCAGCGGGTTCGCCTCGCCGCGATTGCTGGTGCCATCGGGGTTGGTGAACGTGCGGGTGAGATCCTGCGTGCCGGGCCGCGCCCAGATGCCGCTGAAGTCCGGCTTGCCGTTGGGCAGCCGCGGGGTCGGCGCCTTCATATCGACTTTGGTCTTGAGCGACTGCGCGTCGGCCGGGGTGGCCACGGCAACGACGAGCGCTGAGACGACCGCGACGATCGACCACAAGGTTCTCATGGTGGGCTCCTTCGCTCTGGCGCGCCGATTATACGCGCGCGTATGCTTCTGGGAATCCGTCGATCGCGTAACGGGGTAAATGATGCTCGAAACGGTCTGGCAGGACGTTCGCTACGGGGTTCGCTCCTTGAAACGCGCACCGGGATTCGCTGCCGTCGCGATCGGGTCACTCGCCGTGGGCGTTGGCTTCGCGGTCTTCATCTTCAGCTTCGTTCAGCAGGCCATCGGCTTCACGTCGGTGCCGGCAGCACAGTCCGGGACGCTGGTCGACGTCTTCACCAATCAGCTCAATGGCACCGCCTACGGAACGAGCTCGTTTCCTGACATCGAGTCGATTCGCACTCGCGCGTCCGTGTTCGACGGCGTCGTCGCCTATAGCCCGTATGCGGCTGCGCTGAACATCGACGGTACCACCCGGAATGCATTCGGCGAGGTCGTCACCGGCAACTACTTCGAGCTGCTTGGCGTCGCCACCTCGATCGGGCGTCCGCTCTTTCCATCCGACGACAGGCCGGGGGCGCCGCGAGTGATCGTGCTCTCGGATGGCTTGTGGCGACGGCGGTTCGGATCGAGCGCGTCAGTAGTCGGTCGCGTCGTTCGGATACGCAATCAGCCCTACACCGTCGTGGGTGTTGCGGGGCCACGTTACCGCGGTGCCGCGTTCGTGCCGGCCGATTTCTGGACGACGATGACGTGGGCCGAAGATGTGGAGCCCGTCGGCATCACCGACACGATGACGCCGACCACGGGCACACGGCTCGAGCAGCGCGGCACGCGGTGGCTGTTCGTCAAAGGTCATCTCGCTCGGTCGCACACGCTGGCCTCTGCTCGAACCGCGCTCCAGACCCTGATGACGCAACTCGAAGTGGAGTTTCCAGCGACCAACGCGAAGCGCCGCTTCTCCGCGCTCGACACACGGAGCGTTCGCATTCATCCGGCCATCGACTCGGCGATCGCTCCGGCGTCGGCAGCGCTGGGCGTCGTCGTGCTGCTCGTGCTGGTGGTCGTGTGTGCGAATGTGTCAGGACTGTTTCTCGCGCGCGGTGCCAACAGACGACGCGAAATTGCCATCCGCTTCGCAGTCGGCGCGAGTCGGCGGCGCGTGCTGCGACAACTCCTCACCGAGAGTGTGCTGGTGTCAGGAATCGGCAGCGCGGCCGCGATCGTCGTGTTGTGGATGCTCACGGTGATTGGGCGAGATCTCGCGTTGCGCGCCAACACGCCGTTCACGCTCGAGCCCCGGCTCGGGACACCAGCCGTGTGGTTCGGACTTGCGCTGGCGATTGCTGCGGGCATTGCCGCGGGGCTCATGCCGGCACTGCGCGCTACCGATCGCGGTCGACTCGTGACGTTGAGGAGCGCGTCGCTCGGTGGAACCACTCGTCGCCGGTGGACACTGCGTGACGGGCTGATCGTGATCCAGACCGCGGCTGCCTTCGTTCTGCTCGTCACGGCGGGCCTGCTTGCGCGCAGCACGATGGCGTCGCAGCGCGTCGATCTCGGATTCCGTACCGACGGCATCGTCGAGATCTCCACCGGAACTGCGGTGCTGGGATACGACGCGCCGAAAGCGGCGCAGTTCTACGAGCAGGCGCTGATGCGCATTCGCGCGCTGCCCGAGGTCGAGGCCGCAGCGCTCGCGGAACGCAAGCCGCTCGACATCAGCTTCGGGAACGAGACGTTCTTTCCTTCGGATCGCACGGCCGCGTCAGACACCGGCGAGATCTCGTATATGGCGAGGGTCTCGGCCGAATACTTCGGACTCTTCGACATCCACATCGTCGAGGGGCGCAACTTCGGCGCCTCTGACACGCTCTCGTCGCCGAGCGTGGCGATCGTCACCAAGGCGTTCGCACGAAAGTTCTGGCCAGGTGAGTCGGTCGTGGGGAAGCACTTCCACTCGCAAACGGCGACAGGGCGTGACGTGGAGATCATCGGCGTGTCGGACGACTACGCCGTGGCGAGACCTGGCGAGGCGCCCACTCCGTACATTCACTATCCCGTGACGCAGGATCGATCCAACCAGTGGCAGATCCTCGTACGAGGCCGCGCCGGCACGATGCCGCCGATCGATCGCATTCGGCAAGCGCTCACCGTGCTCGATGCTGGTCTGCTCTTCGAGTCGCGGACGATGGCCTCGAATGTGACGCGAGTGCTGCTGCCACTCGAAGCGGCGGCCGCAGGCCTGAGCGCAGTGGGTCTGGTGACGATTCTCTTCGCCGCCGTTGGCCTCTACGCCGTCATCAGTTTCATGGTCGCGCGTCGCACACAAGAATTCGGCGTGCGTATGGCGGTGGGTGCTTCGCCGTGGCAGGTCCTGTCGTGTGTGATCAGGCACGGGCTCGTCGTTGGTGCCGTCGGCATCGCGCTTGGCGCCCTCGGAGCAGGCGGCGCGGCGCGGCTGCTGTCGCGCACGCTGTACGGGGTGAGTGCGGTCGACCCGGTGACGTGGATCGCCGCGCTGGTCGTCGTGTTCGGAATCAGTCTCATCGCCCACGCAATTCCCGCGCGACGAGCGGCGTCGATCAACCCTGCTGTCGCGCTGCGCGCGGAGTAAGATCCCCTCAGTCGTAGGGTCCGTCTCGCCGAAGCCAAAAGCGAAGGCGGAAGGCGGATCGACAGGGGGGATCGATGAAGCTGACCTCAGCGCTGTGCGTGGCAGCGATTTGCAGCGTGGCCTACGTCGCCGTGAGCGGTCAGTCTGCGGCGCCGGCTTCGCTTCCCGACTGGAGCGGCGCGTGGGTGCTGGACGGTCCCACGGTGTTCGACGCGTCAACCGTCCAGCCCAAGAACGGTCGCGCCGGCGATGCCGGAGTCCGAGAGTTTCCTCCGTACACCGACGAATACGAAGCGCTGTACAAGAAGCACATCGAGGGGATCAAGCAGGGGACGTTTCCCGATCCAGTCAGCACATGCGGGACGCCGCACGGCTTTCCGCGCTTGATGAACCTGCCCGACGTCTACGAGTTCGCCCTCACGCCAGAGAAGACCGTCATCATCGGCGAGAACGGCCCGAACATCGCGCGCATCTACACCGATGGCCGGAAACATCCGGCCAAAGAGGATCTCTGGCCGACGTACAGCGGTGCGTCGGTTGGACACTGGGAAGGCGACACGCTCGTCTTCACCACGATCAGCATGAAGGGGTTCAGCGGCAAGGACGTGATCGTCGATCGCACGGGCTTGATCCTCAGCGACGCCGCCCGCGTGACCACGCGGATGCGGAAGATCGATCCGATGACGCTCGAGGCGCAGATGGTGATCGAGGATCCGAAGGCGCTGAAGGCGCCGTGGCGCGTCACCAAGCGGTACAAGAAGCAAGCCGCGGGGACGTGGGCGTGGGACTACGCGTGCGCGGAGAACAATCGCAATCCCGTGGCCCCGAGCGGCAAGACGCTGACGCTGGGTCCTGATGGAAAACCGATCGACAAGAAGGTCGATTGAGGAGCGAGGTCCATATGAAATCGATTGGGATCGCGGCGCTGATGTGCGCGGCCGCCGTTGCGCTCGCCGTTCCTGGCGTCTCGGCCCATCATTCGGGTGCGATGTTCGATCGCGAGAAGGTGCTCGAGATGAAGGGGACGGTCAAGGAGCTGCAGTGGTCGAACCCGCACATCTGGATTCAGGTCGTGTTGCAGGAGAACGGCGCGACCAAAGAGTGGAGCCTCGAGGGCGGCAGTCCGAATACGTTGTCGCGTCAGGGGTGGCGCGCCACAACGTTCAAGCCTGGCGATGAGGTCACATTTCGATTCAACCCGATGAAGGATGGCACCGCGGCCGGTGCGTTCATCGGCGCGAAGTTCTCCGACGGAAAGACCATTGGTCGCTGGGACTGACAATGGGCACGTGCCCCGAGCCTGGAGTCCTGGTCGCCTATCTCGACGGCGCACTGTTTCACCGTGCCGCCGACGCGATCCACACACATGTGGAGACATGCGCGAGTTGTTCGGATCTGCTCGCGGCGATGCGTCACCATCGCGAGGTCGAGGAACGATCCCGCCGGATGCGAATCTGGCGTCGCGCTGCGATCGCTGTGTGTGCGCTGGCGCTGTTGGCGATCGGCGTTTGGACGACGCTGGTGCGCTCTGGCCCGAGTCCCGCAGCCTCGATCGCATCGGCGCCCACCGCGCCTGTCGCTCCCGTCGCGCCGCCCGTCGCTGAACCGCGAGTGGCGGCCGAACGAGCCGCACCTGCAGTCGATGCAACTCCGCGGCCCGCGCCCGTAGCTGTACCTGCTGCTCGAGCGACAGCCGTCAAGAACAGCAAGGGAACGAAAGAGGCACTGAAGAAAGAGGCACTGACGGAGACACCGAAAGCCGAAAGGGCAGCTGCGATCGAGGCGCCGCCAGCCGCGGTACAGGCTGATGGCGGTCTGCTACTGCGCGGACGCAACGCGAATCGCCGGATCGCGTGGCGGGCCCGCGATCGCGTCATCGAACGCTCGACCGATGGTGGTGCGACGTGGGCGGTTGAACACACCGCCGATCGCACGATTCGCGGCGGCGCATTCGTCAACGGGGACGTCGCGTGGATCGTGGGGGAGAACGGATTGGTGCTGCGCCGCACCAAGAACGGGTGGTTTGGTGCGAGCGCTCCGGCCGAGGCAACCATCACATCGGTCCGCGCTTCCAGCCCAAGCAAAGCCACTGTCACCCTCGAAGACGGCCGCGCGTTCACCACCGACAACGGCGGCGTCACCTGGTCGCCGCAGTAGCGCGGGCAGCGCGACCGTAGACCGCGTGCTGCTGCCCAATCACCCGACGACGATCCGTCCGGTCATCCGGGGGTGAAGCGAGCAGTAGTAGGTGTAGGTGCCAGGCGCATCGAAGCGATGCGAGAACTGACCGCCGGTGTCGAGCACGGGCGACTTGAATCGACCATCGGTGGCGACGACGTTGTGCGGCACATCGTCGCGATTGGTCCACGTGAGCGTCGAGCCCGTTGTCACATTCATCGCATTCGGTGTGAACGTGAAGTTGTCCAGCACGATGTCGCGTGCGGACGCCGTCTTCATCTCTTCTTCGAGCGGCGCGTCGGTGATCGCAATCGGGTGATTGACGTCGTGAAACGACATCCGCGATAGACCGAGCACTTTGCGGAGGCGGTCGCCGGGAACCGTCATCGGTCCGGGCGACGGCGCAGTCCCCGGCGCAGGCTGTGGAAATGCGGTCGACATCGCGGTGTGAAACGTGACGTGACCTTCGACCTTCTGCATCACCTGATGGATGTGTCCGTTGAGTACCGACACGGATCCGAATCGCTTCAGGTATGACAGGGCACGTTCGCTGTCGTCGGTTCCCCATCCCCATTCCGGATACACCGACCACAGCGGAATGTGTGCGAAGACGACGATTGGTGTGCTGCTCGCGACATGCTTGACGTCGCGCTCCAGCCATTCGAGCTGATCGTTGCCAAGCACTCCCAGTCCACCGGCCTTGAGATTCACGACGTTAACGAGGCCAATGAAGTGCGCGCCACTGTGATCGAAGCTGTGCCACCCTGCTCCCTGCGTGCCATTGCCGAACCGCTCCAGATAGCTCTGGCCATCGTCTTCCAGCACGTCGTGCTCGCCGGGGACGTAGAACACCGGCACACTCAGCTCGCCGAGTGCCTCTCGCAGCGTGTCGAACTCCGCCGGCTTCGACAGATGCGTCAAATCGCCGGTGTGCAGGACGAAGGCCGGCGGCTCCGGTTCGGCTTCGATCCTGGCGATTGCGGTGCGCAACGTCGCGACGACATCGGTATTGGCTGGCTTGTTGAACCCGATATGGCTGTCACTGATCTGCACGAAGCGGAGACCGCCCGCACCATGCGACATCGCCGACGCTGACTGGCCTAGCGGCGCCCCTTTCAACGCGCCGCCCGCCATCGTCCAAACGGCGCCCGTGCCCACCCACGCCATGCACTTCAAGAAATGCCGTCTGTCCAATTCCTGCTGAGAGCCTGCCTGCCGTGCCATCACTGCCTCCTTGCTTCCGGTGTTTGCCCTTGCAGACCACCGACCGCTGCGCTCTATTCCCGGCTGCAGACAACGGCGCGTCGGGAATAGAAACGGCGGATGTCGAGTCTTGAAGCAGGGATGCCTGCACTCGGATTCGAAGAGATCGTCCTTCCGCACCTCGATGCTGCCTTCAATTACGCGCGATGGCTGACCGGCAACGATGCCGACGCCGAAGACGTGGTGCAGGACGCGTGCGTGCGCGCCATGCGTTTCTTCGCGTCGCTTCGCCACGACGAGGCGCGAGCGTGGCTGTTCACGATCGTTCGCAACACCTGGTACAGCCGGATCGCCAAGCGGCGTCGCGCACGCGATGGTGCAGGGTTGGACGGCCTCGACGCCGAGCCTAGGGACGAGGGACCCGATCCGGAGGCGATCTTGCTGCAACGGAGGACCGTCGATCGCGTGCGCGAGGCGCTGGAGCAACTGCCGGTCGAGTTCAGAGAGGTGATCGTGCTGCGCGAGATCGAAGGGCTGTCCTACAAGGAGATTGCCAGCGTCGCCCAGGTGCCGATCGGCACCGTCATGTCGCGGCTCGCGCGGGGAAGAGATCGGCTATCGAGCGTGCTCAAGCGGTCCGCGCCGGTCATGGAGCGAGTGCAATGATCTGCGAAGACATCAGACGCGACCTCGAGCCATACGTCGATCGTGAGCTCGGCCCCGAGTCGGAGGCGGCGTTACGGCAGCATCTTCGCACGTGTCCGTCGTGCCGGCGTGTCGTGGCCGATCGCGAGAATCTCGGCCGTCTCGTTCGATCGACGCCGTATCACCCGGCTCCTCAGCGGCTGCGGGCGCATGTCTCTGCGCGGGTGCATCGATCGGGCATTGCGTGGCGCGTGCTGCTCCCATGGGCGGCCGCGGCGATGCTGGCGATCTCCGTCGGTGGTGGCATCGCAGTCGTGCGTTCGACGCGAGGCGCTCAGGAACCCGGCGCCGAGAGGATGATGGATGCGGTGGTCGACGGCCATGTGCGGTCATTGATGGCGGATCATCTGTTCGACGTCCAGTCCACCGACCAGCACACGGTGAAGCCGTGGTTTCTGGGGCGGCTGGATTACGCGCCACCGGTGACGGACCTCGCCGCCCTCGGGTATCCGCTCGTCGGCGGGCGGCTCGAGTACCTGTCCGGACGTCCCGTTGCGGCATTGGTCTATCAACGCCACAAGCACGCGATCAACGTGTTCGTCTGGCCTGCGGGCACCGACCGAGCCACGACGATCGCCGTTCAGTCCGTACGCGGTTTTCATGTGCGCCACTGGAATCGCGACGGGATGTCGTTCTGGGCGGTCTCAGAGTTGAACGACGCAGAGTTGACCGACTTCGCCTATGCGTTGCAACAGCGGTAGGCGGGGCTGTGCGAATTTCACGATGGCCCACCGCCGCGTTCCTCGCCTACATCATCGCGCTGATGCACGGCTACTGGCAGCGGCGATTCGCCGGCGATGCCGGTGTGATTGGGCGCGCCGTGACGATCGACGCGCAGCCTCGCACGGTGATCGGCGTGATGCCAGCCGATTTCACCTTCCTCGATCTCAAAGCCGACATCCTCTTGCCCCAACGCTCCGATCGCGCGCGAACCAACCTCGGCAACTTCAGCTACAACGGTGTTGCGCGCGCTGATGACCGCGGCGCTGCTGGCGAGCTATCTGCCCGCACGACGCGCGGCGGCGCTGAATCCCGTTGGGGCGTTGCGAGCAGAGTAAGCGCGACCCGTAGAGCGCAGGCATCAGCCGGCGCGAGGTTCGACGCGGCGGGCTGAAGCCCCCGCTCTACGGCATCCGAATCACGATTGAAACAAGCGCGCAGCGAGACCGCTGCGCACGGCGACCGGCCGCGGCTGCGGCTGATCGTGCGAGCTCACGAGCGGCAGGCGGACCTTGGCTTCCATACCCCCCTGCGGTTGCACCCGCATCCACAGATGCCCGCCGCAGTCGTTCACCAGGCCTTGGACGATCGTGAAGTCGACGCCGGGCTTCGGCGCCGTCCGCCCGTTCGCGCGTGCGGTGGCATCGCTCCGCGCCGCTCGCTTGATCTGCGTCATCGTGATGAGCGCATGCACGCCCAGTCGCACGTTGGGATGCTTGGCGACGAAATGCCGATCGACGACGATGGTGCCGAGCTCGATCTTCAGGCGTCCGCCAGTCGGCATGCATTGGCGCCCGTAACTGGCGAGGTTCACGAGCAGCCGCTCGACCCGTTCGGTCGTCACGTCCACCATCAGCGGCGACGAGGTATCGCGGAACTGGACGTCGACATCGCCGCCGGCCACACGCTTCAACACCGGCTCGAGATCGCGAATCGCGGTGTTGAGATCGACGAGCATCGGCGTGCGCACCTGTTCGTCACCCACCTCGGCAAGTTGCCGCACGAATCCGGCCGCCCGTCCGACCTCCTCGACCAGCAGCTCACCCTGCAGTCGTGATTCCGCGTCGACGTGGGCTTGCGACAACCAGTTGCGGCCTTTCTCGTGAATGTCGTCCAGCAGGTGACCACAAGTCGCGGCGACCTCAGACGCAAAGCGCCCGACCGCTTCCATGCGATGCGCCTGTCCGAGCCGCTCCTGCAGTACGCGAACACGAGTGAGATCCTCGACCGCGATCTCGATCACGTGGGATGGGATCCAACGCGCCGACAGGCGAACGAACAGACGCGCACCGTCCTGACGGCGCCAGGTCGTCTCGACCGACTCCTTGGAATGGGTGCTCGTGCATCGCTCGATAAGCCATGACAACACGTTCGGCGCCTCGAACACCGATGCCGCGAACTGCGCCGCTGGCAGTTCGTCGACGGTCCGGCGGCCGACGAGGGTCGCGCAGGCGCGATTGATCTGGGCCAGAGCGCCATTGGGTATGCAGCGGAACATCGCCAGGCCGGCTTGATCGAACAAGCGATGACTCTCGGCGCGATGGTCCTCGATCTCCTTGCGCAGCCGCGGCAGCTGATCGATCTCGGCCTGAAGCAGATCGTGATGACGCTTGGCGATCTCGAGATCCTGCAGCGCACCCGTCAGCTGTGTGTGCAGCTGTGCCGCCTGCTGCTGCAGCGTCTCCAGCGATTGCTGCAAGCCGTCGCGTTGCAGCGCGATCGTGCGTTGCTGTTCCTCGGCCTCGGCGAGACGGGTTTCGTGCTCGAGGCGCTCCTGGGCGATATGCACCTCGAAACGCGCGCGCTGCTCGATCGTCTCGGCGCGCGCGGCCTCGACGTCTGCGTTGAACGCGCGCTCGGCCTCCAGCGCTGCCGAGCGGGCCTCCGCGAGCGTCTGCTCGATCGCCGTGCGCGCCGAGAGCTCGTCGGCGATGGCGGTCGTGGCATCCGACAGCTGGATCTCGAGACTGTGCCGTGCTGCCTGCACCTCGGCGAGCTGCGAGATGAGATCGGTTCCGCGCTGTTCCAATCGTTCGATGTTGGACTGCGCGTCCTCGTGGTCGCGCCGCGAGTGATCGAGCGCCTCCTCGGTCTCGCTCAGTCGGGCGGCGAGCCGATCGCGATGGCTTGCGATGTCGGCGATCTCACCGTCGAAGCGTGCCTGGCGTTCGGCGAGATCGGCGGCCGCGGCGGCCAGCGCGGCGTCATGTTGCTGGCGCTCGTCGCGGCGCGCGGCTTCGCCATCGGCGATCGCCTGCTCGAGCGCGGCCTGCGTCGCGCGTCCACGTTGAACTTCTTCTTCGAGCTCGGCTTCGTGCGCCGACACGCGCTGGAGCGCTGTGGCTGTGTCACCGAGCTGTGCGTCGAGTGCCTGACGCGTGGCCTGCAGGTCGGCGAGCTGCGCGGTGAGTTCGGCCTCGCGCTGTGTCAGACGTGCGACGTCGGCAGCAGCCGACTCGTGATCCTGACGCGCGCGCTCGAGTGCAGCGGCCGTCTCGGTCACTCGATCGGCGAGCCGCGCGCGCTCCGATGCAGATCTCTTCCGCTCGCGATCGAAGCGCTGTTGATGGTGGGCGAGATCGGCGGCCGCTGCGGCCAGCGCGTCTTCATGCTGCCGATGCTCGTTGCGCCGAGCCGCTTCGCCATCGGCAATCGTCTGCTCGAGCGTCGCGTGCAGGGCACGTCCGCACCGAAGCTCTTCCTCGAGTGCAGCGCTATGCGCAGACGCGCGCTGCGATGCGATATGGGCGTCGGCGAGCTGTGCGTCGAGCCCCTGCCGTATGGCCTGCAGATCGGCGAGCTGCGTGGTGAGTTCGGCTTCGCGTTGTGTCAGACGTTCGACGTCGGCAGCAGCCGACGCGTGATCCTGACGCGCGCGTTCGAGTGCCGCGGCTGTCTCGCTCACTCGATCGGCAAGCCGCGCGCGCTCCGCCGCAGATTCGGTCAAGTCGCGATCGAAGCGCTGTTGACGGTCGGCGAGATCGGCGGCTGCGGCCGACAGGGCCGCTTCATGCTGCTGATGCTCGTGACGGCGAGCCGCTTCGCCCTCGGCGATCGTCTGCTCGAGCGCCGCATGCGACGCACGTCCGCGTTGAATCTCTTCTTCAAGCGAGGCTGCGTGTGCAGACGAACGCTGTAGGGCGGTATGGGCGTCGCCAAGCTGCGCGTCGAGCCCGTGCCGTACCGCCTGCACCTCGACGAGTTGCTCCCGGAGATCCGCTTCGCGCTGCGTCAGACGATCGACGTCGGCGAGCGCGGACTCGTGATCCTGCCGAGCACGATCGAGCGCGGACGCTGTCTCGCTCAATTGATCGGCGAGCCGCGCGCGCTCCGACGCGCCTTCAGTCAGCTCGCGATCGAAACGCCTTTGACGATCGGCGAGGTCGGCGGCGCTGGCGACCAGCGCGTCTTGATGCTGTTGCTTCGCATCCGTGAGCGCGCCCTCGGCATCGGCGACCGCGCGTTCGAGCGCGGTTTTTGCCGAGCGTTCGCGTTGGATCTGCCCATCGAGCTCCGCTTCGCGTTCTGCTGCACGCTTGCTGGCCGCGAGGCGATCGCGCGTGGCGCGAGCGGTCGCATCGTGGAATGCGGCCTGGGTGGCGGTCAGTCGACGTTCGAGATCGGTGCGTGTCTCGGCGAGGTCGGCGAGCTGCGCGCTCAGTTCAGATTCACGCGCAAGGAGACGGTCGACGTTCGACTGCGTGTCCGCCAGCTCCGCTGACGCGTGCGCGAGCGAGTCTTCCACGCTACGGCGCTGGTCTAGTTCATCGGCCAGCCGTGATTCGAATGCACGCTGCTGTTCGGCGAGTCGGGTATCGGCGGCGCGCCGCTCGTCATCGAGACGCGCGTTCGCAGCATCGACCGCCGCGTGCGTCTGGGTGATGCGCTGTTCAAGGGCGGCGTTCGCCTGCTGCGCCTGCGCGAGCTGTGAGGCGATGTCCGCGTGCTGATGCGTCAGACGTTCGACTTCGGCAACGGCATCGGCCTGGCTTTGTCGCGCGCGCTCGACTTGCAAGGCCGCTTCGCGCAATTGCTCGTCGACCATGGACCAGTTGGCGCTGGCTCGCGCCATGCTGATCTCGAATTGGGCATGCGTGTCCGCAAGCTTGGCTTCGGCAGCCGCGAGTGCTGTCCGGTGCCGGTGTTTCGCGTCCTGCAGCGCAGTGGTCGCCTGCGCAAGCCGCTGCTCGACCTCGGCGCGCTGCCGTTCTCGCGCGCGGATGACGGAGCGCATGACCGCAATCGGGAGGTCGCGGAGGAACGATGCGTTTCGCGCGATGTAGTCGTCTGCGGTGGAGTCGAGCGCGTCGAAGGCCGACTCGGCGCCATCAGGGAGGATGACGAGCAGGGCCGCGGCTGAGGCGCCGGCGTGCACGCCACTCAGGACAGACGGCCAGCGTCCTTCGTCGACCAGCGAGTCGACGACGAGCGCCGTGGCATCGCGGTGCTCGTCGATCCAGTGCGCGGCCTGGTCGAGACGAGACGCCCAGGACACGGCGACCTTGCGGTCGAGGCCTCGAAGGGCCGTGGCCACAGCCTGTGCGTCGTTCCGTTCGGTTCCGACGTAGAGAATCTTCATGCACCCTGACGAAGTTCCGGACAGCCTGCGGTTGGTCTATCGGTTCTTCGACGGTCCGTCTGCACAGGGGGACATCAAATGACTCGCCAGGGCAGGCCCGGGGGAAGCCCGGGGCAGGCCCGGGGGAGGCCCGGGGGAGGCCCGGGGCAGGCCCCGTCTACTCGCTCCGCAAGGCGACGATCGGATCGACGCGCGACGCTTTGCGCGCGGGAATCACGCAGGCGACCAGCGCCACGAGTGCCAGCGTCAGGGCGACGAGGACGAAGGTAAGCGGGTCGCGAACCGGCGTCTCGTAAACGAGGCTCGAGAGCACGCGGCTGATCGCGAGCGCGCCTGCGATGCCCACCGCGATCCCGATCGCGCCGACGGTCATGCCCTCGCGGACGATCAGCCGCAGCACCGTCGCCGCTGGCGCACCGAGCGCCATGCGCAGCCCGATCTCCTGCGTGCGCTGATTGACCGAGTAGGCCAGGACTCCGTAGATCCCGATTGCCGCAATCAACAACGCGCACACGGCAAAAGTTGCCAGCAGAATGGTGTTGAGCCGAGGTTGCGCGGCACCGTTCGACACCCACTCGTCCATCGTCCGGATCGTCGAGATCGGCAGGGCCGCATCGAGATCGCGAATCTTCTGCCGCACGCTGGGGAGAACCGATGTCGGCGCCGCTGTGGTGCGCAGCACGACGTCCATCCGCGACGCGAGGTTGAAGCTTGGGTAATAGATCGACGGCTGTTCCTGTGTCAGCGTGCGCTGTCGCACATCGCCGACGACGCCAATGACAGCGTAGACGCGCGCCGGATCGCCCTGGCGATGGAGCGTGCGGCCGAGCGGATCGCTGTCGCCCCAGAAGCGGCGCGCCGTCGCCTGACTGACGATCACGACTCGCGGCGCAGTGGCCGCAAGATCGCTGTCGATGAATTCGCGCCCGCGCACCAGCGGGATCTGCATGGCATGGAAATACCCTGGACTGACGACGCGCCAGTCGGTGGTGACGGCGGTGTCGGCAGGCAGCGGTGATGGGCCAGTGGTGACGATCGGAGTCGCCGTGTAGTTACCCTGACCGAATGGGATTCCGCTCGACACTGCCGCATCGCGCACGCCGGGAATGGCGCGCAACGACTCGAGCAGGTTTTGATAGATACCCGCCGTCGTCTCGGGCGGGTATTTCGTCGTCGGGAGCTGGAGCTGGAATGTCAGCAGACGATCGGGCTCGAATCCAAGGCTGACGTGTTGCAACCGAAGGAGGCTTTGCGCCAGCAGTCCGGCGCCAATGAGCAGCATCGTCGCGAGCGCGAGCTCCGCGGCGGCGAGCCCATTGCGGAGACGCGATCGTCCGCCGCTCGAGGCGCGGGTCACCTGCTTGAGCACTTCGTTCAGATCGGTCTTGACCGCGTGCCACGCAGGCGCGAGGCCGAAGAGGATCCCGGTCACGATGGTGAGGATCACGGCGAACAGCAGCACGGTGAGATCGACGTGCACGTCGGGTACTGGCAGCAGATTCGGGGGAATCAGCGTGTTGAGCGCGTTCACACTCCACCACGCAGCGACCACACCGATGCTCCCGCCGATCGCAGACAGCACGAGGCTCTCGACGAGCAGCTGTTGCAGCAGCCTGGCGCGGTTTGCACCCATCGCCGTACGAACGGCAATCTCCTTCTGTCGGGATCCCGCACGCGCCAGCAGCATGTTGGCCACGTTCGCCGAGGCGATCAGCAGCACACAGCCCACCGCGGCGAGAAGCACCAGCAACGTCGTCTGCAGTTGCGGGCTGACGAACACGTGATAGAAGTCGACCAGCCTGATCCCCCACTCCTTGACTTCTGGATACTGCTGCCCGACACGAGCCGACACGGCATCCATCTCCGCCTGGGCGCGCTCGAGCGTGACGCCAGATTGCAAACGGCCCACGGCGAGGATCACGTGATTGAGCCGAATCTCTTTGGCGGGATCGATCGGGAGCGGCACCCACATCTCGCCGTTCGACATCACCGAGAGCGACGCGGGAGCGATGCCGACGACCGTCGTGCTGACGCCGCTGAGCATCAGCGTGCTGCCAACGATCGAGGGGTCGCCGGCGAAGCGCCGCTTCCACAGCGCCTCAGAGATCATCACGACCTTCTCGGCGCCGGGTCGATCGTCGCCGTCGCGGAACGATCGGCCGAGCACCGGTTTGATACCCAAGAGCGGGAACAGCGATGGCGTCAGCGTGCCGCCGGTGAACTGTTCGGGCTCGCCGCGTCCAGTGAGGTTGAAGTTGGCGAAGCCGACCGCGCCCATCTGCTCGAACGACTGCGGCCGCTGGTCCTTCCACGACAGATAGTTGAGCACCGAGGCGGCGAATGTCGGCATGCGCAGCTTGTCGTTGCGTTCGGCCACCCACACCAGGCGATCGGGCTGATGGAAGGGCAACGGACGCAGCATCACCGCGTTGACGAAGCTGAAGATGGCGGTGTTCGCCCCGATGCCGAGCGCGACCGTGAGTACGATCGCGAGCGTGAACAGCGGTGACTTGCGCAGCATCCGGGCCGTGTAGCGGAGATCGTTCAGCAGCATGTGTCGGCTTCTCCAGCCTTAGGATACCGCTCGACTGCCAGCATCCACCTCCCAAGTAATACTTTGGTGCTGTTGGCCGCCGCATCGCCGTACGTTACATTGACCCCTTCGGCCACGCACTCCGACCCCACGCAACGTGATCGATGTCAGTGGCTAACGCAGATGGGATTTGTTCGATGATGCGCAGTGTCTCGCTATTGAAGCTCTTTACCGCAGTCGTCATCGTGTGTGCCGCCGCGGGTGTGGCGACGGCGCAGACCCCCGAGCCCACACGGCGCGAGGCTATCGAGCAGGAGCAGGCCGAAAAGGCCAAGAACCTCCATCCGTACGTGCTCACGACGACCGAACGTGTGTTGAACAAGTTCGAAGACATCACGGTCAACGGCGTCATGAAATGGCATCCGTTCTTCGACTGCGCCTATCACGGCTGCGGGTTCTCGCCCGGCGTCGGCTACATGGCTCACGTGAGTCCGTACAACCTCCTGGACATGCGCGGCAACTATTCGATCCTTGGCTACAAGAAGATCGAAGCCGAGTTCATCGCTCCCCGAATCTTCCAACGCCGAGGCGAGCTGTCGCTGTTAGGCGGATACCGCGAGGCCACGCAGGTGGCCTTCTATGGGTTCGGCACCGACAGTCTGAGAAGCAACCGCGCCAACTATTTGTTCAAGCAGCCGTACGCGTCGGGGCTGCTGACCCTGTGGCCGACGCGGAAGCTGTTGATGCTGCGCGGCGGTGTCGAGTACTCACAGTGGGCGCTGCATCCGGGTGAAGGATCGTTTCCATCCGTCGAAACGGTCTATACGCCGCAGACCTTGCCTGGCCTTGGCGCCACGATCAACTACCTGCACACGCAAGGAACTGTCGGCTACGACTGGCGTCCGGCAAAAGACTACGCTCGCCGAGGCGGCTACTACGGCGTCACGCTGCACGACTACACGGATAACGACGAGCAGTTCGGTTTCCGCGAGGTCAACTACGAAGCGATTCAGCATTTTCCAATCTTGCGCGAAGCGTGGGTCATCTCGCTTCGTGGCCTCGCGCAGACGACGTCCACAAAATCGGGTCAGCAGATCCCCTTCTTCATGCTGCCGTCGCTCGGCGGCGGGCACAACATGCGCGGCTACGAGAGCTATCGCTTCCGCGATCGCGACAGCCTGCTGCTGCAGGCCGAGTGGCGAATCATGGTCAATCGATTCATGGATACCGCCTTCTTCTACGACACCGGCAAAGTCGCGGGGCGCACGCGCGATCTCGACCTCGACGGAGTCACGCACGATTTCGGCTTCGGCATGCGCATCCATTCTCCGTTTTCAACTCCGTTCCGCGTCGACGTGGCGAAGAGCCCTGAAGGGCTGATGCTCGTGTTCGCCGGATCCGCTCCGTTCTGAGGCGCCGTCATGTTGCCGTCATCATCGTCCGTTGTCGTGCGTCGCCGCCTGTTCGTTCCCTTTGTCGCGTTCGCGATCATCGTGCTGGCAAGCGCCGCGTCGACACAGCGTCAGCGCTTCTTCGCCGACGATCCGATCGCGCGCGAGCCCGAGTCGCAGGACGCGGCGAAGGCAGCGCCCTACGAGATCAAGTCGATTTACGAGATGGTCTCCAACCTGTTCGGGACCTCGGGGTATACGCCGTCGGGATTGCGTGCCAAAGAGCTCAACACCGTCGACGAGGTGCCGGACTCGAACTGGTTCACGAATCGGATCGGCACAACACCGATCTCGCCTGAACAGTTGACGCGGGGCCCCAACGTCGGCGTGCCACCGGACCCGTCACGGTGGGTGCTCACGAGGGAGAAGACCTCGGGCGCGCATCCGGGATTCACGGCCCGCGATGCGAAAGGCGAGACGTGGTTCCTCGAGTTCGACCCGCCCTATTACGACGAGGGCGCGACCGGCGCGGTGGCGATCGCCAACAAGATCTTCTGGGCGCTCGGCTACTACCAGGTGGAGTCGTTCATCACCTCGTTCGATCCGAGCAAGGTGGAGTTCGATCCCAAGGCCACGCTCCGTCGTCCGTCTGGCGCGAGGACCAAGTTCACGAAAGATGACATGAACTCCATCCTCGAGCGCGTGGCCAAGAAACCGGACGGCACGTATCGCGTGGTCGCCGGCCGTCTGATTCCGGGCAAGATTCTCGGCGGGTATCTCTTTGCCGGTACGCGTCCCGACGATCCCAACGACCTGGTGCCTCACGAGTACCGCCGCTCGCTGCGGGCGCTGCGCGTCTTCGGTGCCTGGACCAACCTCACCGACCTCAAGGCTGCCAACACGCTCGATACGCTCCTGACGGAGAACGGCCGCACCTACGTCAGGCACTACCTGCAGGACGTCGGCTCGACGTTCGGCATGTGCAACGACGAACACGAGTGGGACCTCAGTCACGAGTACTTCGTTCAAACCGACACCACGAGAAAGCGGCTGTTCTCGTTCGGGTTCGCGTTGAGCGATTGGCAGACGATCCCGTATCCCGAGTGGTACCCGTCGGTGGGGAGGTTCGAAGGCGATCGGTTCGATCCGAGGACCTGGCACCCGCAGACGCCGACGACCGCGTACATGGAGACGCGCGACGACGATGCGTTCTGGGCGGCGCGGCGCATCGCGTTGTTCAACGACGAATTGATTCGAGCCGCGGTGCGGGCCGCGCAGTTCAGCGATCCGAAGGCGGAGAAGTATCTGGGCGACGTGCTGATCAAACGGCGCGACAAGATCCTGAGCCTCTATCTCACGGCCGTGAACCCGATCGTCAATCCGCGGCTCGATGGCAACGGGCGCCTGACCTTCGAGAACGCTGCGATCGCCGCCGGCGTCGCGAAGGGGCAGCCGACGTATCGTGCGTCGTGGATGATCTTCGACAACGCGACCGGCGCAACGAAACCACTGTCATCAAACGACAGTCAGACGACGACACTCGCGGCGCCTGCCGGACTGCCAACGACGACCGGCAGCTACATCGAGGTGGATATCTCCGCGGATCTGCAGACGTATCCAACGTGGAAGGAGCCGATCAAAACGTTCTTCCGCCGCACCGCGCAAGGCTGGCAACTCGTTGGACTCGAACGGCTGCCCGAGATGGTCGGTCCGGAGCATCTGCTGGAGCGCGAGAAGAAGTAGTACGGCGACGAACGCCGTCAGCGCATCAGCGACCGTGACCGTTCGATGAATCAACGGCGTGCAACGAGTGAGGGCACCACCGGATTTCCGTTGGTGCCCGCTCCTTGAACCAGACCTCTCGGTGCGCTACCATCCGCGCCATGCCAGTCCATGAATATGCGGGTTTCCGATTTCATACGAAGGGCGATCTGAAATCACCCGGCTTGAGGACGCTGATCATCTCGAGTCACGGCGTCCAGACCGGATCGACGTTCTCGAAGGCGTATCCGACCGTGATCCAGTTTGCGGCGCCGAAAGGGTCGCTGCTGATCGCGGACTTGGGCGAGACGCTCAGAGGCAACGTGACCACGTGCGAGCTCGCCCAGACGAGCGGTGATCCCGACGACTACAAGCTGTCGTACTACGAGCGCGATCCGACAGATGTCAGGATCGACTCGCTGCTGAACGACCAGAACGACGTCCTCACGTTCTCCAAGAGCTACACCGACTCGACGGTTGTCAAACTGTCCATGGTGCTCACCTGTTTGAAGACGTGGGGATTCCTGTATCCAGGTATCTTGTGCCTGTTCTGCCGCGGCCAGGTGCGCACCCAGCGTCCGGTACTCGAGGGCGGAAGGGCTTACGCGCCGTCGTACACAGGGCACCAGTCGGGCAGCGCCGCGACCTCCAACCAACACCAGATCAACGCGACAGCGGTCATGCTGGAGCTACGGGCGAAGAAGATCACCAAATAGCGCGGCAGCGTGCAGGGCATGCACGTCCTGATAGGCCCGGAGCAAAACCGTAGACGCTGTTCGAGGTCCGGACGATCCTGCGCCGCTGCGTGTCGGTGTGGTGTCCACCCTCAGGCGGTCCTTCAGACGTAGTGTCCGGCTTAGCCCGACCGGCCGCGGCGCAGGATCGTAGGCCGCTCCGCAAAACCGACTTGATCCACACGGCTCGGCCTTCGCTGAGCAACGTGGTGCGAAAAAAGCAGTGTCTACGGTTTTGCTCCGGGCCTACGATCCTGCGCCGCTGCGTGTCAGTTGCGGTGTCCACCTTCAGGCGGCCCTTCAGACGTAGTGTTCGGCTTTAGCCGGACCGGCCGCGGCGCAGGATCGTAGGCCGCTCTGCAAAACCGACTTGATCCACACGGCTCGGCCTTCGCTGAGCAACGTGGTGCGAGAAAAGCAGTGTCTACGGTTTTGCTCCGGGCCTACGATCCTGCGCCGCTGCGTGTCAGTGTGGCGTCCGCTTTCAGGCGACCACACGAGGCAGCATTGTTGGATCGCTGAAGACCTGCCACATCGCGCGACTGAGTCCACTGAACGCCGTTCGATAGCGCGTCGGTGTCGAGCGGCCCACATCGCGGATGAAGATGCGCTGCACCTGCCGCGGATAGCGGCGTGCGAGCTCGCCGAAGACCTCGGGATCGTGCTGCCCCGAGTCGCCGACGAGGACGAACCGGCGGCGCGGTACACGCTGCAGCAGCGGCTCGATCGTGCGCAACTTGTACCGGTCTGGCGACGCCAACACGTTGAGGATCGTTCGATCCGTCCAGCGGAAATCGCGCAGGTGGAACGTGCCTTTCGGAAACCCGTGCGCGTCGATGAACGCCGCGATCGGCACATACAGCTGCCACGGCGTTGCCGATAGGTAATGAAACTGCACGCCGCACTGGCGCCACGCGCGAAACACATCGGCCATCCCGTCGACAGCTCGGAACGCGTCGACAAACGTACCTCGAAGCAGCGCGCCGCGATCGTGGACGTGGCTGACTCGAATGGTGTCGTCGATGTCGGTGATCACCGACACGCCGTCGTCCGAGAGGAAGTGGATCTCGAGCGGTATTGATGCGAGGGAAGGCGGGGCCCACGTCACTTCACATGTTGTGCTCTCGTCCGGCTGCCGCTTGACTGTGATACGGGTGCGGAGCCGCCCGTTTGGCCGCGTCCTGCCGAGCGCGACGACCTCCCCGGCGGCGTTTACCTCGATCGCCTGTCCGCGGCGGTTGTCGGCAAACATCCATCGCGCGCGTTCCGCAAACGTCTGCTTCTCACTCGGGCTCAGTCGCGTCCGCTCGAAGCCGAGCGCCTTGCGCACCAGCGGAATCACCACGCGGTACGATCGCAATCGATAGCACCACGCGTGCACGTCAACCTGCCACCCCTCGTCCACTGGGATGCCGATCGACGGGAAGAAGAAGACGCGATCGTTGGTCTTCCAGGTCCGCGGAGACTTCGGCAGACGACTCACGAGCGTTGCAGGTGTTCGCGCACCGCGACGCAGATCGCCGGGGCTGCGTCAGGCTTTCCGATCGCACGGGCCGACGCGGCCATCTCGGTCAGCTTGGCCGATCCGAGCAGGCGATCGATCCGATAGGGAAGATCCTCCACGCGATTCGCCTTGGCCGCCGCGCCCTTCTCGAACAGAAAGTCGCTGTTCGCCGTCTCCTGTCCGGGAATGGGGTTGAGGATGAACAGCGGTGTGCCCAACGCCATCGCCTCCGCCGTCGTCAGGCCGCCTGGCTTGCTGACGATGAGATCGGCCACCGCCATCATCTCGTGCATGTTCGACACGAAGCCGAGCACGTGCGTCGGATGCCGACGATCGTGACCGGCCAGCTCGCGCCGCAGCTCCAGGTTGCGACCGGCGATCACGACGGTCTGGAATTCACGCGTGATGTCGTCGAGCGACCCAAGGATCTCGCCCATCGGTCCCATGCCGAAGCCGCCGCCGAGCACCAGCACGGTCGGGAGATCGTCGCGAAGACCGAACCGGCGGCGTACGGCAGCGGCATCGATTGGCTTGGCGAAGCGTGCCGCGATCGGAATCCCCGTCACCGCTACTCGTGCCGCGTCGATCTGTCGCGCGACGAGCCGCGCCTTGGTCTCTTCTGCGGCGACGCAGTAGAGATCCACGGCCGGCTCCATCCACAACGCGTGTGCCTCGTAGTCGGTGACGACACACACGACGAACGGGTGCACGCTGCCGTCCTTGCTCTTCACCGCGCCCAGTACTTCCAGCGGCAGGAAGTGTGTGCACAGCACGACGTCCGGTGCGAACTGCTTCAACAGGCGGACGAACTTGCGATTGGTATGCTCGGCGAACTTCCGACGGAAGGTACCGAGCTCGCGCAGTCGTTTTGGGTTGTCGGTCTTATTGAAGATCAGCTCGTACAGCTCCGGCGCATGTGCGATCAGCTTGACGTAGCCTTCCGCGTACATCTTGCGCTGCAGCTTCGGCACGAGGTCCAACAGATCGACGCGCGTCACTTCGTGTGCCGGATGAAGGGCGGTCCAGGCTTCTTCGAGCGCCGCGGCGGCCTGAAGGTGACCGCCGCCGGCAGTCACTGTTGCGATGAGGATGCGCATCTGTCCCGTAAGTTCCCTCGACTGTATCGGTGCGTCAGGCGCGTAACAAGAGCACGCCGATGACAGCACGGTATAGTGGCAACGTGCACGGCATGCACGTCCTGACGTTTCACGAGCGTGGCTCTGAATCGCCGGTCGTCGAGCGCGTCTGGACCGCTCGCAGCGAGCGGGCCGGCGTGTTCTCGTCGATCGCATCGCCACACTGGGAGATGGTGGTCACGCGGCGCCACGACACGACGTCCCTCACAGTGCGAGGTCCCGAAACGAAGGCGACTGAAGCACAGTGTCCTGCGGACGGTGAATGGGTTGCGATCAGGTTCAGGGCGGGAACGTACTGGCCGGAATGCTTACCGGCAACGCTGCGTGATCGCCGCGATCTGACGCTCCCTCCCGCTGGTGCCCGTTCATTCTGGCTGAACGGGTCGGCGTGGGAATACCCCACCTACGACAACGCCGATACGTTCGTGGCTCGGCTCGTTCGACAGGGTGTGATTGGCCGCGATCCCATCGTCGAGAGCGTGCTTCGCGGGGCCGGGCAGGCATGTTCCGAGCGATCGGTCCAGCGTCGCTTCGCACGGGCGACGGGCATTACCCACGCGTCCTATCGGACGATCGAGCGCGCTCGAACTGCCGCGACGCTCCTTCGAGAGTGTGTCTCGATCCTCGATGTCGTGCACCGCATCGGCTACTACGACCAGGCGCATCTGACGCGAACGTTCAAGCGTCTGATTGGCCAGACGCCGGCCGACGTCGCACGCGCGACGCCGCAGCTGT
>Ga0075423_10000685_pt1 | contig 28059 bp, 21 predicted proteins | sample SoiMethybrSBSTD2_FD_80114 | JGI IMG/M metagenome (GOLD analysis project Ga0075423, IMG submission 80114) | Bulk soil microbial communities from a Populus tree surrounding site in Tennessee, USA - Soil MetaG P. TD hybrid SBSTD2 | ecosystem: Environmental > Terrestrial > Soil > Tree plantation... | reverse complement strand
GGCGACAAGTGGGCCGCCATCGGCGCGCTCGTGGAGGCGCTCGTCGGCCTCGGGCGGATCCGGCCCGACCACCGCAAGCAGGTCCTCGACGCGCTCATCGCCCGCGAGAACGTGGCGTCGACCGGCATGGGGCTGGGCATCGCCATCCCGCACGCCTGGACGGACCTGCTCGAGTCGGGCGCGGCCGCGGTGGGGATCTCTCCGCAGGGGGTGCCGTTCCAGTCGGCGGACGGGAAGCCCGCGACGCTGATCATCCTCCTCGTGAGCCCGCGCCACAGCGCCCAGAAGCACGTGCGGACGCTCGCCGCGATCGCGCGCCTGCTCAACTACGAGGAGATGCGGACCGCCCTCCTCAACGCGAAGACGCCCGCGGAGGTGCTGCGGATCATGAGGGAGGAGGAGGACAAGGAGTTTGGCTAGGAGGGGGGCGAATTTCGAGATTCGCTCCCCACATCATCCGGCGAATTGAGTCCGATACAAGGCGGCGTACAGCCCATCGCGGGCCACGAGCTCCTCGTGGCGGCCCACCTCGGCCACCTTTCCCTCGTCGAGCACCACGATCCGGTCCGCGTCCCGCACCGTCGAGAGCCGGTGGGCGATGATGAGCGTGATCCTCCGCCGGCCTCCGGCGCGAATCAGGTTCGAAAGGGCCCCCTGGACCAGCTTCTCGTTCTCCGCGTCGAGCGCGCTCGTCGCCTCGTCGAGGATGAGGACCTCCGGGTTGCGGAGGATGGCGCGGGCGATCGCGATGCGCTGGCGCTCCCCGCCCGAGAGCTTGGCGCCGCGTTCTCCCACGATCGATTCGTAGCCCGCCGGCAGGCCCTTGATGAACTCGTGGATGTTGGCCGCCTGCGCCGCGCGCTCGACCTCCTCGACGGTGGCATCGGGCCGGCTGAAACGCAGGTTCTCCATGATCGTGGTGTTGAAGAGGAACGTCTCCTGCGTGACGACCGCGACGTGGCGGAGCCAGCTCTTGAGCCGCGCCTGGGACAGGTCCAGCGAGCCCACCAGGATCCGGCCCGACGTGGGACGGTAGAAGCGGCAGAGCAGGTCGCAGAGCGTGCTCTTGCCCGCGCCGCTGCGACCCACGAGGGCGACGACGTCCCCCGGGTTGAGCGCGAGATCGATGTCCTGCAGGACCGGAGTGGAATCGTACTTGAAGGAGACCCGCTCGAACCGGACGCCGCCGTCGACCGATCCGACGTCCACCGTCCCGTCATCCTCGGTCTCCTTCCGGACGTCGAGCAGCTCGAAGACCCGCTCGCAGCCGGCGGAGGCGTCCACGAGCCGGTTCCACGACTTGCCCAGCTCGCGGATCGAGGTGTTGATGATCGCGACGTACAGGGCGAAGGAGACCATGTCGCCCGGCGTCATCTGCTTCCTCGCGAGGAGGAACCCGCCGCCGACGAGCATGATCATGATCCCGAGGCCCAGGAAGATGTGGGCCATGTTCTCGCTGAGCGCCTTGCGCCGCACCGCGGCCATCAGCTTCTTGAAATAGCTGTCGTTGGTCTCGCGGAATTCCCGGACCTGCTCCGCCTCCATGCCGAACGCCTTCACGATCTTGATGCCGCTGAAGGTCTGCATCATCGTCTCGGTCATGTTCCCGAGTCGCTCGAGGCTCTTCTTCCGCGCCCGGCGGAGCCTTCGGCCGATCAGCGTGATCGGGATGATGTACAGGGGGACGAAGAGGATCACGCCGACGGCGAGCCTCCAGTTGATGATGAACATCAGCGAGAGGTTGTAGGCGATCATCGTGGTGTGGACCATCGCGTCGTCGAAGAAGAAGTTGGCCGCCGGCTCCATCACGTTGATGTCGTTCGTCACGCGCGAGATCAGGTCTCCCGATTTTCGGTTGAGATGAAATCGGAGCGGCAGATTGCTGATGTGTTCGGTGACATCGTTCCGGAGATCGGCGACCACCTTCTTGGTCAGGTAGTTGGTGAAGACGTCCTGGAGGTAGCCGAAGATGAACTGCGCGGCGGAGAGGATGAGCGCGGCGATGGCGACGATCTTGAGGAGCGCCATGTCGGGCTCGCCCCCCGTGTCGGACGTCTGCGGCAGCTTGTCGACCACCGGCTTGACGATGTAGACCTGGCCGGCCTTCGCGCCCGCGGCGCAGAAGATGATGAGCAGGGTGAGGAGCACGCGGCCGCGGTACCGCTCGACGCGCGCGAAGAACCGGAGCGTGAGCGGCCAGATCGCGACCTTCTGGCGCTCGCTCATGCGGGTCCCGCGGGCCGCGCCAGGCGCGCGACCTGTTCCTGGTAGATCTCGAACCGCCCGCGGGTCTCGTCGAACGTATCGCCGCCGAACTTGTCGAGGAAGGCGCGCGCCAGCTCGAACGCGACGACGGCCTCCCCGATGACGCTCGCTGCGGGGACGACGCAGACGTCGCTCCGCTCCAGCGCGGCCGATTCTTCCCGGCCCGTTTCGAGGTCGACCGATCTCAGCGGATTGCGGAGCGTGGAGATCGGTTTGCAGGCGGCCCGCACGATGAGCGGCTGGCCGTTCGTCATGCCCCCCTCGATCCCGCCGGCGTTGTTCCGGGTGCGCTCCAGCCCGGCGACGATCTCGTCGTGCATCTGCGAGCCGCGCCGGCGCGCCGCCTCGAGTCCCAGGCCGACTTCCACCGCCTTCACCGTTTGCACCGACATGAGAGCGCGCGCCAGGGCTCCGTCGAGTTTCAATTCCCACCCCGCGTGGCTGCCCAGGCCCGGCGGCAGGCCCCAGACGACGACCTCGAATACGCCTCCGAGGGTATCGCCGGCCTCGCGCGCGCCGTCGACGAGGGTGCGCCATTCCGGATCCCGCGCCGGGTCGAGCGAGTAGAACTCGGAGCCGTCGCGGAGCGAAAGCGCTTCCTCCGCGGACGCGATTTCGCGACCGGCGCGCCGTCCGCCGAGTTCGAGGACCGATCCCACTGCGCGTACGCCGAAGGTGCGAAGCAATCCATGGGCCAGCGCTCCGGCCGCCACCCGGGCCGCTGTTTCGCGGGCACTCGATCGTTCGGATACGTCGCGGGCGTCGGAGGTGCCGAATTTCAACGCCCCGGCGAGGTCCGCGTGACCGGGTCGCGGCCGGGTGATCGGAGGAAGCTCCTCACTGTTCGCGACCCGATTCGCGATCCGGAGCGTCACCGGACTGCCGAGCGTCTTTCCGTGTCGGACGCCCGAGAGGATTTCGGCCCGATCCTCCTCCATCCGCATGCGCGGACCGCGGCCATAACCCCCTTGGCGGCGACGGAGCTCGGCGTTGACGAAGTCGAGATCGACGGGGGCCCCGTACGGCAGGCCCGTCACGGTGGCGAAAAGGCCGGGGCCGTGGGACTCCCCGGCCGTGCCGTAGCTGATCACGCGAGCATTATCGCGGCCCGGATCGACGGGCGCAACGGGGAGGCGACCCCTTCCGAAAGGCCCCCGGAAGGCCCGAAAACGGGCTTTCATAAGTGTTGACCGTCGCGCCCTCCCCGTTATTATGGCGGCTCGATGACCGAAGCCCTCGTCCGTTACGTCAAGATCGCCATCGGTTTCGCCGTGGCGTGGATCCTCCTGTACGTCTGGACCTCCTGCGGCTACCAGCGCATCGCGGGCGCCGAGATGGCCCCGGCCGTCCCCCCGAACGAGAGCCACGTCATCCTGATCAAGGAGCGGACGCCGGACCTTCTCGTTCAAGGCGATGTCGTTGCGTTCGAGTACCAGTTTCCGCAGCTCAAGGCCCCCTTCGCGGGCCGCGTGATGGCCTTCCCCGGCCAGCGGGTCAAGATGTCGAAGGGGGAGCTCTTCATCAACGAGCGGAAGGCCGACACGGGCGGCACGCCCCTCGGCAAACCCGAGGACGACTTCGAGGAGATCATCGTCCCGCGGGACTGCTATTTCATCGTGATGGACAACCGCACCATCGGACCCAAGCTGGACAGCCGGGCGATTGGACCCCTCGGCATCGGCGCGGTCATCGGAAAGGTGAAGAAGTAATGGCGATCGCCAAGATCGCGAAGACCTCGGCCACGGTCTGGACCCGCCCCGCGGTCATCAACGCCGCGGTGGGGGCCGGTCTCGCCTTCCTCGCCCTGATCTTCCTCTGGCTCGCCTTCCAGCGGTACATGGTCCGGTCCAACTACCTCGACGCCGTGGCGAAGCAGGACTCGAACCGTCCGCTGGAGATCCGCGCCGGGGCGGAGCAGGCGGTCTCCTGGGGAAGCCACCCCGAGGCGCGTGAGCTCTCGGCCAAGGCCTCCGTCGATGGGAACCAGCTCGAAGCCGCGGAGAAGATCTACACGGACCTGGCGGCGGGGAACCGGCGCGGGATCGGGTCCTGCGGCCTCGGCGTGGTCCTGCTCCGGAGGGCCGACGGCGAGAAGGACCCCAAGAAGGCCCTGGATCTCATCAAGCGGGCCAAGGATCGGTTCGGCGACGCGAAATCCGCGGAAGCGGGCCTCGTCGAGGCGCAGATCGGATCGGCCACCGCCGACCTCGTCCTCGGCGTCCGCACCAACGATCCGAAGAAAGTCGCGGCGGCCCGCGTGGAGTTCCAGCGCATCCTTCGGGCCCTTCGCGGGTCGGAGGAAGCCGCCCGCGCGGTGACCCGCGAGGGATACATGGACCTCTTCTGCGGCCTGGCCAAGTCGAACGCCTCGACGGAGAAATTCTCCCCCGAGGCGCTCGCCTTCGCGGGCTCGGCCCGCCGATATCTGCCCGCCTCCATCGGGCTCCAGGCGAACGAGCTCTCCCTCGAGGCCCAGGAGATGGCCGAGAAGCCACCGACGCTGGCCGAGATGCGGCAGGCCAAGCTCTACGAGAGACTGGCCGATCTGAAAAACCGGATTTCGGCGATGACGAAGCAGATGGATCCCATCATCGATCCTTGGGTTTCCCTGACCTTGGCGGCGACCGAGGCACTGCACCGGGCCGGAGATCCGGCCGGATCCCGGGAGATGCTGAACCTCGTGCTCGACAATCCGAGAGTCCGGGACCCCGTCCTTCCGGCCGCGCTGAAGGCCTCGCTGGCGCTCGAGACGGCCCGCGCTCCCGAGCCCAATTGGGGCAAGCGCGCGGCGAACTACGGCGTCGCCTACGGCGAGATCACGAGGGTGACCGGGCGGGCCGACATGCAGGAGGCCTCCCGGGCGCCGCTGGCGGCGGCCCTGCTCAACAACCAGGCCTTCCTCGAGGAGGACATGGGGGCCACCGGCGGCGGCGAGGCAATGTACGACCGGGCCGTGAAGACCCTCCTTCGCGCGCTCGATGCGGAGCAGAAGGCCGGCATCGCGGGCGGCAGTTACGAGGTCCGGCGGAACCTGGCGGTGATCCAGAAGCGCCGGAACAAGGCGGACGCCCAGGAGCACCGCGACGCGGCCGAAAAGGCGGCGGAAACGAGGAGCGAGGACTGGGTCCGGCGCGACCTCGAGGAATTGAAGCGCTATTTTGAAGTGAAACCCTGAACCGGCGCGTCTTATGAATTGTCTCCAGTGCAATAACTCGAACCCCGCGACGGTGCAGTATTGCCAGCGGTGCGGGGCCCGGCTGAACCTGACCGCGGACGAGATCCGCGACACCCTCATCCAGAGGGTGGAAGTGGAGCGGGCGGAGAAGACGGCGGCCAATGCGCGCCAGGGACTGGTGTTCGGGATCGTCCTGTTCCTCGTGGCGGTGACGCTCTTCCTGGCCGTGGGGAAGGCCCCCTCGGGCGCCCTGCACCTGCCGTCGGCCTCGAAGGACGCGGGGTACGTGGAGATCCGGTACAAGTACGAGCCGGAGATTCCAAAGGCGCTCGTGCCGTACAACACCCAGCGGAAGCCATGACGAATCGCGGATACGCGGCGGCGGCCCTCGCGGCGCTCCTCCTCGGGGCGTGCGGGAGCGCCGACTGGCACGGCGAGTCCTTCAAGGCCTACTATCCCCGCCCGAGCCGGGAGACGGGTCAGACCCTCGACGAGCGGCTCCAGCTCATGCAGTGGGGGAAGGACCCGAGGCAGAAAACTCGCATCGGGTACCTGGAAAAGTATGCGATCCTGCTGGAAGGGTCGCGGACGCCGCACGACATCTACTACATCCGCAACGCCGCCGGCACCGCGACGCTCGGGTACATCAACGAGAACGGCGTGTTCTTCCGGTACACCGGCGACGGCCGCGCGGAGTGCGTCGGCGAATTCCCCATCCGGGACACCGGGATCCGGATCTTCTTCGGGCTTTCCAAGGAAGACAATCTCGGCTTCGAAGAGATCAACGCGTACAGCGAGTAGGCCCCGCCTTCACTCGTCCTTCTGCTGGCTCATGTCCCACTCGACCTTGTCCTTCGGCGTGAAATAGAACCGCGTGCCGTCGTGGGTGTCGATCTGGAATTCCCACCCGAGCCGGGACGCGCTGCTGAAGAAGCGGATCCAGTTCGCCCCGGGGCGGAGCGGAAGTTCGTGGTGGATCCGGCCGGTGGCGCCCGGGTGGCGGCCGAGCTTGTTGCCGTTGACGTTGACCTCCATCCAGTCGTCCGGACCGCCGGTGTGCAGCCCCGGGTCGATGTCGATGGACCCGGGAAGTCGGCCCCCGCCGCTGAAGGTCTGGCTGATGATGAAGTTGCGCCGCTGCCAGGTTTCATAGCCCGGCGGATTGGCGGGACCGCTGAGTTCCGGCGGCTTGCCGCAGGACGCGACGAGCGCCAGCAGGAGAGCGGCCCCGCGCCTCATTGCAGGCGCCCCAGGATGTCGCGCGAGATCACGATCCGCTGGATCTCGCTCGTGCCCTCGCCGATCTCGCAGAGCTTGGCGTCCCGGTAGGCGCGCTCGACCTGGTACTCGGTCATATACCCGTAGCCGCCGAGGACCTGGATCGCCTCGCGGAGGACCCGCATCGCCATCTCCGACGCGTAGAGCTTGGCCATGGAGGCCTCGCGCCGGTAGGGGCGCCCCGCGTCCTTGAGCCGCGCCGCGTGATAGATGAGGTGGCGGGCCGCCTGGATCTGGACCGCCATGTCGGCGATCTTGAAGGCGACCGCCTGGTGCATGCCGATGGGCTTGTCGAAGGCGCGACGCTCCCGCGCGTACTTCACGGCCCGCTCGTACCCGCCCTCGGCCAGCCCGAGCGCGAGCGCGCCGATGCCGATCCGCCCTCCGTCGAGGATCTTCATGAAGTAGGTGAATCCCTGGCCGCGGTCGCCGAGGAGATTCTCGTCCGGCACCGTGACGTCGTCGAAGTTGACGATGCAGGTGTCCGACGCGCGGACGCCGAGCTTGTCTTCCTTCTTGGCGACGGAAATCCCCTTCCACGAGCGCTCGAGGATGAAGGCGCTGATGCGCCGGTGCTTCTCGGCCTCGCGGTCGGTCACGGCCGTGATGACGTACGTGCCCGCGACGCTCGCGTTCGTCATGAACATCTTGGTGCCCTGGATCCGCCAGCCGCCGGCGACCTTCGTCGCCTGGGTCATGGTGGCGGCCGAGTCGGAGCCCGCCTGCGGTTCCGTGAGGCCGTACGCCCCGATGACTTCTCCGCGGGCGTTGGGGGGCACGTACTTCCGCTTCTGCGCCTCGTTGCCGAACTCGACGATGGGCATCGTCCCCAGCGAGGTATGGGCCGCGAGGGTGAGCGCCGTGGAGCCGCAGACCTTGGAGATTTCCTCGACGGCGAGGATCTGGGAGAGCGTGTCGGCGCCCGCGCCGTCGTACTCCTCGGGGACCGGAATGCCGGTGAGCCCCAGCTCCGCCATCTCCTTGAAGTTCTGCATGGGGAACTGGCCCGTCCGGTCGAGCTCCTCCGCGCGGGGGGCGAGCTTCTCGGCGGCGAATTCCCGGACGGTGTCGCGGAGCATTTTCTGGGTGTCTGTCAGCTCGAAGGGATCGGCGAGGGTGATGGCGTCCATGACCGGATTAGACAGCTTCGAGCTCCATGCTTCAAGGTTCAAACCGGGCGGCCGCGACTGTTGATCCAACTTGGCGCGGCTGATACCGTAGCGGCTCCCCATGACCCGATTCGCGAAGCGGATGGACAAGATCGAGATTTCCGGCATCCGCCGGATTTTCGACCTCGTCCAGGGGATGAGCGACGCCGCCGATTTCTCCCTCGGCCAGCCCGATTTCGCCCCTCCGGAGCGCGTCCAGAAGGCGGCGATCGAGGCCATCCAGGGCGGGAAGAACAAGTACACCGTGACGCAGGGGATTCCCGCGCTCGTGGAGCATCTCCGGGCGTACCTCGCGCGCACGGCGGGCCTCCGGAAGGACGGCGGGATCATCATCACGGCGGGCTCGGCCGGCGCGCTCTTCCTCACGCTCGGCGTCCTCCTCGAGGAAGGGGAGGAGGTCATCGTCCCCGACCCGTACTTCGTGCTCTACAAGCACCTCGTCCACTTCTTCGGCGGGACCGCGGTCATGCTCGACACCTACCCCGATTTTCGAATCAAGCCGGAGAAGCTCGAAGCGCTCATCACTCCCAGGACCCGCGCGATCCTCTTCAACAATCCGGTCAACCCGACGGGGGTCGCGTACACGCGGGAGGAGGTGGCGGCGATCGCCGACGTTGCGCGCCGCCGCGGGGTGCAGTTGATTTCCGACGAGATTTACGAGGCGTTCTCGTTCGACTTTCCGCACGAGTGCGCGCTGAAGCACGATCCGGACGCGATCCTCATCGGGGGATTCTCGAAGAAGTTCGGCGTGACCGGCTGGCGGCTGGGCTTCGCCGCGGGGCCGCGCGACATCATGGACAAGATGGCGATGCTCCAGCAGTTCACGTTCGTCTGCGCCCCCTCGCCCGCGCAGGTGGCGGCCATCACGGCGCTCGACGAGGATATGTCATCCGTGATCGCGGGGTACCGCCGCAAGCGCGACCTGGTCGTCGAGGGTTTGAAGGACCGATTCGAGATCGTCGCCCCGCAGGGCGCGTTCTACGTCTTTCCGAAATGTCCCTGGGGCGACGACGATTCGTTCGTGAGGGCGGCGATCGAGTCGCGCTGCCTCGTCGTGCCCGGCGGGGCCTGCTCCGAGCGCAAGACGCACTTCCGGATTTCGTACGCCCAGCCCGAGTCCGAGCTCCGCCGGGGGATCGAGATCCTCAACAAGATCGCCCGCCGATGAGCGGCCTCATCACCCTTACCCACCGATTTCGCGACCCGATTCGACTGCCGCGCTCTTCCCTCCTCCGGGGTAGCCTCGAGGAGGCGGCGCGACGGAGCGTCGCGCTCGTGACCTTGCTCACCGATCGCGTCGACCGGTCCATCCTCGAGGCGGGGAAGGGCCTGCGGATCGTGGCAAACGTGGCGGTGGGGGTCGACAACATCGACGTGACGTCGGCGACGCGCCTCGGCATCCTCGTGACGAACACCCCGGGCGTACTCACGGAGGCGACCGCCGATCTGACGTGGGCGCTCATCCTCGCCGTGGCGCGCCGGGTCGTGGAAGGGGACGCGCTCGTGCGGGCCGGGAAGTTCCGCGGATGGAATCTCGATCTCCTGCGCGGTTTCGATCTCCGGGGAAAGACGCTGGGCATCATCGGGGCGGGGCGCATCGGCAAGGCGGTGGCGCGGCGGGCGCGCGGATTCGGCCTGAAGGTGCTCGTTCATTCGCGGCGCTCGGGCGTTCCGTTGCGACGCCTGCTGGGGAGTTCGGATTTCGTGTCGATCCACTGCCCGCTCACGCCGGAGACGCACCACGTGATCGGGCGGCGCGAATTCGGCTGGATGAAACGGACCTCGATCCTCATCAACACGGCGCGCGGGCCGATCGTAGACGAGAAGGCGCTGATCGAGGCGCTGCGCCGGGGGCGGATCGCCGGCGCGGGGCTCGATGTTTACGAGCGGGAGCCGATCGTGCCGGCGGCGCTCCGGCGACTGAAAAACGTCGTCCTGCTGCCCCATGTCGGCAGCGCCACGGTCGAGACCCGGCGGCGGATGGTCGAAATGGCCGTCGCGAACGTGAAAGCCGTGCTTGCCGGCCGCCGTCCGCCGAACCTGGTGAATCCGGCCGCTTGGGCCGGTCGTCGCCGGTAGCGAGCCGTCCTCAATTCCGTCATAATCTTCCGGATCATGCGCGAGTTCGAACTCATCTCGAAGATGAAGCCGGCGGGGGACCAGCCCTCCGCGATCGTGGCCCTCGACCGTCGCATCCGGGAGGGCAGGCGTTTCAGCACCCTGCTGGGCGTCACCGGCTCGGGAAAGACCTTCACCTTGGCCAACGTGATCGCCGACGTGAAGAAGCCCACCCTCGTCATCACCCACAACAAGACGCTCGCGGCGCAGCTCTACTCGGAGTTCAAGGAGCTCTTCCCGAACAACGCGGTGCACTACTTCGTCAGCTACTACGACTATTACCAGCCCGAGGCGTACATCCCCCAGCGCGACATCTACATCGAGAAGGACTCGGACATCAACGACGACATCGACCGCCTGCGCCTCGCCGCGACGAGCGCGCTTCTCTGGCGGCGCGACGTCATCATCGTGGCGAGCGTCTCGTGCATCTACGGGCTGGGTTCGCCCGAGGACTACAAGGGGATGGTGGTCCCGGTCTCCGTGGGACGGAAGATCGACCGGCCATCGTTCGTGCGGGCGCTCATCGACATCCAGTACGAACGGAACGACGTCGCCTTCACGCGCGGCAAGTTCCGGATCCGCGGCGAGACGATCGACGTCCATCCCTCATACGAGGAGACCGCGCTCAGGATCCAGTTCGATGGCGACATCATCGAGCGGATCACCGTCATCCATCCGCTCACGGGCGTCTCGTCGGGCGACGTGCCCGAGATGACGATCTACCCGGCCAAGCACTTCGTCATGCCGGAGGAGAAGATCGACGCGGCGCTCCGGGGAATCGAGGTGGAGCTCGAGGAGCGGCTCGCGTGGTTCAAGGGGCAGGCGAAGCTCCTGGAGGCCCAGCGCCTCGAGGCGCGGACGCGGTACGACCTCGAGCTGCTCCGCGAGATCGGCTACTGCAAGGGGATCGAGAACTACTCGCGCCACCTGAGCGGGCGGCGCGCCGGCCAGCGTCCGGCGGTCCTCCTCGACTACTTCCCGAAGGATTTCCTCTGCCTCGTGGACGAGTCCCACGTGACGCTTCCACAGGTGCACGGGATGTACAACGGCGACCAGGCGCGGAAGCGGACGCTCGTGGAGTACGGCTTCCGCCTCCCGAGCGCGCTCGACAACCGGCCGATGACCTACGACGAGTGGCTCGAGGCCGTGCCCCAGGCCATCTTCGTCAGCGCGACGCCGGACGCGTACGAGATCAAGATGAGCGGGGGAGAGGTGGTCGAGCAGGTGATCCGGCCGACGGGGCTGATCGACCCGCCGATCCGCGTGGAATCGGCGCGCGGGCAGGTCCCACATCTCCTGGGGGAGATCAAGAAGCGGGTCGAGATGAAGGAGCGCGTCCTGGTGACGACGCTCACGAAGCGGCTCGCGGAGGACCTCTCGCAGTTCCTGGAGGAGGAGGGCGTGAAGTGCCGCTATCTCCACTCCGAAGTCGAGACGATCGAGCGGGTGGAGGTCCTGCGCCAGCTCCGCGAGGGGGTGTACGACGTCCTCGTGGGGGTGAACCTGCTGCGGGAGGGGCTCGACCTGCCCGAGGTGTCGCTCGTGGCGATCCTGGATGCGGACAAGGAGGGCTTCCTCCGGAGCGCGACGTCGATCATCCAGACGGTCGGCCGGACGGCGCGCAACGTCAACGGCGAGGTGATCCTCTACGCCGACACGGTCACGGCATCGATGAAGCGGGCGATGGACGAGACCGACCGCCGGCGCGTCATCCAGCTCAAGTACAACCAGGAGCACGGGATCACGCCGAGGACGATCGTGAAGGAGATCCGCAAGGGGATCGAGGAGATCATCCGGGCGCGGAACGTGGCGGCGGAAGTCGTACACATGTCGGAATCGGAATATACGAAGACCGAGGTCATCGCCGAGCTGGAGCGCCAGATGCAGGGGGCCGCGGAGAAGCTCGAGTTCGAGGTGGCGGCCCAGCTGCGCGACGAGATCCGCCGCCTGTCGGGCCAGGGCCCCGCGCCGGCGCCGCCCTCCGGCCGCCGGAGCCGCCGCCATTCCAAGAAGGGCGCCCCGGAGCGTCCGCGCATCAGCTACAAGGCGTAGCCCTCGAACATCGGTCCCATTTCCGTCGTGTCATGGGATGAGGCTTCCATGGTCAAGCTCGCGGTCCTCTTTCTATTTGCCGCCGGTTTGGCAGCCCCGGCGCGCGCCGACGTCAGCCCCACCGCTCCACGGTTGTACCTGACGGAAAATGCGGCGGAATTCCGAGGGGGCACCTATTCCATGGTCTTGCTCGCGGTGAGGGAGGAAAGGCATCGCCTGACATGGGCCACGGTGCAGGTCACCAAGAAGGACCCCGTTCACGGCACCTTGACCATGGAACAGAGTTTGAAGGCCGGAGATTCGCTCGGATGGACTTCCCGGCCCATCGAGGAAGCTCGGCGAAGAATCTCCCCCAAGCTGCTTGAACTCCTCGAAGGCAATTTCCCGATCGAATTCAACCCGCAAGCCAAGGTCCTTTCGGCGAGGCGATTTCCGGAATGGCCCGTTCTCTCGTGCCACTTGGTCAACGCCCCGGAAGGGAGCGGCTGTCTCGAAATGGTCGAACGGCGCGTGCGCATCCCCGTGAACGAGATCGTCATCCAGGAGAAGAGCGGGAAGCGGATCACGATCCGGGCGCCGGGTCCCACAGACCAGATCCCCTCCGACGAGCGGTGCTCCGCCCATGGAGGCAAGATCCCCGCGCGACTGCTCACCGAGGCCGAGAAGAACGAAGCGAAGGCGACGCTTCAATTGTCGGCGGCGGATGAGGGCTGGAAATCGAAGAATCCCGAGGTTCGCCGGCGGGCCTGGTACGCCTACCGCCAGCTCCTGCTGGACTACTCCTCGGAACCTGCCGTCCAGAATAACCGCGAGCGCATCAAGGCCAGGTCCGAGGCCGCAATCGAGGACTGACGCCAACGCGTCTGCTATCATCCCGCGCGGATGAACCTCGTGGGGATCGATGTCGGCGGGACCTTCACCGACTTCATTCTCTGGGACGGCCGGACCGTCCGCACGCACAAGGTGCTCTCCTCACGTCGCGACCCCGCCGGGGCCGTCCTGCGAGGACTCCGCGAGATCCTTCCCCCCGGCCCCGCGACCCTCGTCCACGGCTCGACCCTCGCCACCAACGCGTTCCTCGAGCGTCGCGGCGCGCGCGTCGCGCTCCTCACGACGAAGGGTTTCGAGGATCTCCTCGAGATCGGCCGCCAGGATCGCGGCCGCCTGTACGACCTCGAGTGGGAGAAGCCCGAACCGCTGGTTCCCCGGGCGCGCCGGTTCGGCGTTGACGAGAGGATCGCCGCCGACGGATCGGTGCTCCGCCCATGGAAGGGCCCCCGACCCTCCTTGAAGGGAGCGGAGGCCGTTGCCGTCTGCTTCCTCCATTCCTACGCCAACCCGCGGCACGAGCGGCTCGCCGCGCGCGGAATCCGGCTCCCGATGACGCTCTCGTCCGATCTCGCGCCCGAATACAGGGAGTACGAGCGGCTCGCGACGACGGTCCTCAACGCGTACGTCATGCCTGTCATGCAGCGGTACCTGCGCGACCTCTCGGCCAAGACGCGTGGCCGCGACTTGCGGATCATGATCTCGAGCGGCGGGCAGACGACGCCGAAAAAGGCCGCGCGCGCGCCGGTCCACACGCTTCTCTCGGGTCCCGCAGGAGGAGCCGTGGCCGTCTCCCATCTTTGCCGTCGATTCAACATTCCCCGCGCCATCGCCTTCGACATGGGCGGCACCTCCACCGACGTCTCGCTCTACGACGGCGGGATCGACATCACCAAGGAGGGCTCGATCGGCGGCTTTCCCCTTCGCGTCCCGATTCTCGATCTCCACACGGCCGGGGCGGGCGGGGGCTCCATCGCGCGGATCGATCCCGGCGGCGCGCTCCGCGTCGGTCCGGAGAGCGCGGGAGCCGAACCCGGGCCGGCGTGTTATGGACGCGGCGGTCGGGAGCCGACCGTCACGGACGCCCACGTCGTCCTGGGCCGCATCGATCCGGGACTCTTCTTCGGCGGCCGGATGCGCCTCGATGTCGACGCCGCGCGTCGCGCGGTGGGGCGGCTCGGAAAAGACGTCACGACCGTTGCGCGGTCGATCCTGGACGTGACGGGGGCGAACCTCGAGCGCGCCGTACGCGCGGTGAGCGTCGAGCGGGGACACGACCCGGCCCGCTTCGCGCTGATTCCCTTCGGCGGCGCGGGCCCACTTCATGCGTGCGATCTCGCCGAGCGGCTTTCGATGGCCCGGGTCCTTGTGCCGCGCTGGCCGGGGCTTCTCTCCGCCCTCGGCATGACGCTCGCGGACGAGATCCAGGAGCGCTCCGCCTCGGCGCTCTGCTCCGTGGACGATCGTTCGGCCCTCGAGCGGGCCTTCAAGAACACGGGTCTCGCGGGCGAGCGGTTCGCCGACTTGCGCTATGCGGGCCAGTCGTGGGAAATCCGGACCCCGTGGGGACCGCACGTGGAGCGGGACTTCGCGCGGCTCCATGCCCGGCGCCACGGCTATGCCCGGTCCGCTCCCGTCGAAGTCGTGAGCGTCTCCGTGCGGCGCGTGATTGCGCGTCCCAAGCCGCGGTTCGAGCGTCTCCCGCGTGGAGGAAAGCGCTGGGCCGCGGGGACGATTCCCCGCGGGAAGCTGCGGGCGGGAGACTCGCTCCGGGGCCCGTCGGTCGTGATGGAGGATAATGCCTCGACGTTCATCAAGGAGGGATGGAAGGGCCGGGTCGACGCCTGGGGCAACCTGGATCTGAGGCCGGCATGAGCGACCTGTTGCGGCTCGACATCTTCCGCAGTCTCTTCGCCTCCGTCGCGGACGAGATGGGGACGACGCTCGGCCGCGCGTCGAGCTCCGTCAACATCAAGGAGCGGCGCGATTTCTCGTGCGCGGTCTTCGACGCGGCGGGGCGGATGATCTCCCAGGCGCTTCACATCCCGGTCCATCTCGGGTCGATGCCGCTCTCCGTGTCGGCCGCGCTCCGCGAGGTGCGGTTCGCGCCGGGGGACGTCGCGATCCTGAATGATCCCTTCCGCGGCGGCACCCACCTGCCCGACGTTACGCTCGTGCACCCCGTCTTTCTCTCGGGCCGCCTCCGTTTCCTGACGGCGTGCCGCGCGCACTATTCCGACATCGGCGGGATGTCCCCCGGGTCGATGCCGCTCTCCACCGACCTCTGGCAGGAGGGGCTCGTCATTCCGCCCATGAAGCTCGATTCGTCGGTGCGCCGGCTTCTCCTCGCGAACGTGCGGCAGCCGCGCGAGGTCGAAGGAGACCTCGAGGCGCAGATCGGCTCGTGCGCGACCGGTCGGAAGAGGCTCGAGGCGCTGGCCGCGCGGTACGGGATCGCGGAGCTCCTCCGCCGCTCCCGCCAGCTCCAGGATCACGCGCGGCGATGCATGGAGGAGGCGATCCGCCGGATCCCGCCCGGCCGCCACCGGTTCGAGGACTCCCTCGATGGGGGCGCCCGCATTCGGGTGGCCGTCGAGCGTCGGGGCCGCCGCGTGACCGTCGATTTCACGGGCTCGTCGCCCCAGGAGTCGGGAAACGCCAACGCCGTCTTCGCGGTGACCGCCTCGGCCGTGCTGTACGTCTTCCGGTGCCTCGTCCCCGAGGAGATCCCGCTCAACGCGGGGGCCGCGGCGCCGATCCGCATCGTGGCGCCGGAAGGATCGATCGTGAACGCGCGCCCGCCGGCCGCCGTCGCCGCGGGGAACGTCGAGACCTCGCAGAGGATCGTCGACGCGCTCCTCGGCGCGCTCGCGAAGGCGATGCCCGGCCGGATTCCGGCGGCGAGCCAGGGGACGATGAACAACGTCGCGTTCGGCGGGGCGGGTTTCGCGTACTACGAGACGCTGGCGGGCGGGATGGGGGCGCGGCGGGGCGGCGACGGCCCCTCGGGCGTCCACTCGCACATGACCAACACGCTGAACACGCCGATCGAAGCGCTCGAGCGGGACTACCCCGTAAGGATCGCGCGGTACGCGCTCCGGCGGGGAAGCGGCGGCCGGGGCCGGTGGCGCGGCGGCGACGGCCTCGTCCGGGAGTACGAGTTCCTCGCGCCCGCCCACGTCACGATCCTCGCCGAGCGGCGGACGAAATCGCCGTGGGGTCTGGCGGGAGGAAGGCCCGGGAAACCCGGCGTCGACCGCCTGAACGGCAAGCGCCTCGCGGGCCACGCGACGTTTCCAGTGAAATCGGGCGATCGGCTGTCGATCGAAACCCCGGGCGGCGGAGGGTACGGGGCGCGGAAGTGACCGGCTACTTGCCCAGGTGGACGAACGTCCCGCCCGAGGATTCCGCGATCCGGCGGAAGAGCGAGAGGGACTTCTGCTTGATCGGGTCCTCGTTCTTCGGGCTCGACGTCGTGTCGCCGAGGATGATCGTGTTCACCACCACCTTCCGGACCGTGTTGATCTTCTTGAACTCCGAGAAGAACGCGTTCTCGTCGAAGTCGCCGTAGGGGGGCGTCGCGATCGAGAACCGGCCGTTGTTGTGGTTGCCGTCCGTCATCAGGAAGAAGGTGTCGGGCCCGTTCGTCTGGGTGATGTAGTTCCCCTTCTTGTCGAACGCGATGACGTCGGGCTTCTGGGGCTCGGAGACGAACCGGAACGCGCTCTCGAGGGCGTCCCAGATGTTCGTGCCGCCGCCCGCGTTGATGCGGTCCACATCGTGGATGCACTCGAACTTGTTCATCCAGTTCGCCTGGACCAGGGCGCCCTTCCACGGGGTCGGGTTGGCCTCATACGAGATGAACGTGAACTGCACGCGGGGATCGAGGTTGTAGATCGTGTTGATGAACTCCTTCTTCAGGGCGTCCATCCGCTTCTCGACCTTGCGGTCGTCCCACTTCTTCTTGATGTCGGCGGACTTCTTCTTCGCGGCTTCCTCCGCGCCCGAGAGCTTCTCCTCTTCGCCCGTGGCGGTGTCCGGCCCCTTCTTGGGCGGATCGCTCTTCTTCGGAAGGGCGCTGTCCGAACACGGGAAGTCCATCGACCCGGTCTTGTCGAGGATGAAGACGATGCGGGTCGACTTCGTCTTGAGCCCGAAGAATTCGGTGGGCGTGGCGGTGGTGCCGCCGCCCTCGCCCGGCCGCTTGCCCTGCCGTCGCTCGGTCAGCGCGCCCTTCCACCAGTTGGGATCGTCGGTCTTCGGGTCCTTGAGGCCGATGATGGCGCCGAGCGCCTGCATGAGGTCGACCTTGAGCCGCCCGTCCTCCGGCCCGCACTTCATGAGGGCGTCGAGGAAGCCGTCCGCGTGGGCGGCGTTGCGGTCGACGCGCAGGGCCGCGACGGCCCCGACGCGGACCTCCCACGAGCGCTTGGGATCGGAGGCCGCCTTCAGGAGCGCGGCGACGACGGGGGCGACGCCTTCGCGGGCCGTCCCGAGCTCCTCGGCCGCGTGGATGAACTTCGTCACGCCCTCGTCGAGCGTCTGGACGAGGGGATCGAGCTTCTTCTTCGCCGCCTCCGCCGTGATGCCGGCCGCCGTGCCGCGGATGAGCTCCATCACCTTCGCGACGGCGTCCTTCTTGGCGAACCCGGTGAGCAGGCTGTCGAGTTGATTGGGCAGGTCCTCGAGTTGCGTCTTGAAGAAGAGCGCGGGCTTCTCCTCGAGGGCCTTGGCGCTCGCCGCGAGCACCTGGTCGGCCTGCGCCTTCAGTTCGGCGACCTGCGAGGTGAGCGCCTCGACCCGCGTCCCGACCTCGAGCCGATGGTGCTCGGCGAGCCCGTCGATCGCCCCAATCTGGAGCCGGGTCTCCTTGTCGTCGACGAGGTCGGTGAGGGCCTTGATCGCGTCGCCCTTCTGGACCCCGAGCGTGCGGCACAGGATGAACCGGCATCGGATCTTGATCGCGGGATTGCGGACCTGCGCCACCAGGATCTCGATCCCGCTCTTGCTCTTGATCTTCTGCAGCGCGGTCTCGCACGCCTCGAGGATGCGGCCGTCGATCCGGTCCTCTTTCTTGCCGTCCGGGGCGTCGTCCTTCAATTCCTCCATGAGGATGCTGAGGAGGATGCCGGTGGTTTCCTTGTCGCGCTTCTCGTAGGTGGCTTCGCCGAGCTGGAGGATCGCTTGCACGAAGGCGCCGGGGTCGCGCGTTTTCTTCTGCTTGGCCAGGCCGAGCTTCTGGTAGGCGGCCTGCCATTCCGGCTCGTCGCCGGCGGCGGCGGCCGTTCCGCCGGCCAGGAGCGCCACGACCAGGAAGGCCGCGGAGAGCTTTTCGATCCTCGTCTTCATCGTCGCTCCGTGGAGTGGTGAGGCCCCGAGAAGCCTCATGGTACATCAACTGACACGCCGTGGCCGATGAAAAGTTCCTTGCGGGGTCCGGGAGAGCGGGCGGGACCCTAAAATCCCTTGGGAGGACCGATCGCGGAGAAGTTTTCCGTCCCCACCCGGCCGACGTACCCGTACCCCATGCAGTTCCAGTGCTCGTTCAGGCCGTTCCGGTGGTGGTCGCTGGCGCGGTACCAGCCCCGCGTCCAGATCTCGGCGGGGGAGGAATAGCCGATCGCCACGTTTTCGGCGACGCCGGCGCTGAAGCCCTCGGCCCGGGCGCGCGACTGGGGATCGCCGTCCGACCCGACGTGCCAGATTTTCCCCGCCTTGTCGCAGGCCGCGCTGTGCTTCTTCGTGGCCCGGCAGAGGCGCGCGTCGAGGAAGACGCGCCGCCGCCCCATCATCTCGCGGTAGTCGTTCACGGTCCGGGCATGCTCGATCTCGTCCCGCGACACGCCCGCCTCCTTGAGCCCGTCGTTGTACCGGTCGACGCGGCGGTTCCAGTCGTAGTCCGACCGCTCGCCGCCGTTGACGCAGAACGACTTGACGCTCAGGACCTCGTTCAGGTTGTTGCGGACCTCCTCGAGCGCCGAGAGGTCCGGAGCGGGGTCGGACTCCTCGCCGAAGGCGGCCAGGTAGCGCTCGCTGATCAGGCGGAGCTCGTCGATGTCCCGCTCGATCGCGCGGCAGTTCTCGAAGATGATCCGGCCCGGCTTCTCCCAGATTTCCCGCACGCGCTCGACCAGCTCGTCCACCTTCTCCTGTCCGTTGATCTTGTCGCCCTGCTGCCACCTCGGGTCATCCTCGGGAAGGTAGATCTTGGGGTCGTAGATGACCTTCAGCGCCTCCTCGCGACGCTCGTTGAGCGCCATCTTCAGCGCGCGCAGCGGCGCCAGGCCGGCCGCCGCCTTGGCTTTCCTCGACACCTCCTCGAGGCGGACGCGCTTCAGCTCCTTGAGGGCCGTCACCGCCTCGAAGCGGATCTTCTCGCGGGGCTCGTCGGCGAGACCGGCCTGCAGGTAGACGAGCCGGAGCTTGTCGAAGGCCTCCTCGCGGCGGCGCGCGTCGCTGCCGGCCAGGAGCGCCTTGATGTGCCGACCCGCTTCGTCGACCGCCGTCCGGTTCGCGCGCTGGACGCGGTCTTCCCATCCCGCCTTGGTGTCATAGGTGAATCCGCCCTCGGGCGCCACGCGAAGCCCGCGAAGCCGGGCCAGCGTCTCGTCGATTTTCTCCTGGCGCGGTTTCTTGTCGGTGCCGCTGCTGAGGTAGCGCCAGAGGAACCGGTCGCCCTGCGCGTTCAACTTGGCCGCGTACGCGTACTCGGCGCCCACCACGAGGTCGTCGCCGCGGAAGGCGTCGTACGCCATCGTGACGAGCACCTCGACGGGCAGGCCGGCCCACGCGATGGTGGCGCCGCTCACGGTGAGCCCCGCGGCGGAGGCGGCGGTGGGGGTTCCGCTGAGACCGGCCGGAAATTCGTACTTTTTCGCGGCTAGGGCGTTCTGGTTCACCCGCTCGCAGAGCTTGGCCAGGAAGGGACTGAGGGGCGCACCCGAGGTGGCCGGCGTTCCCGGGGCGGGCGGGGCCGACGCGGGCGGGGGATTCGTGATTTTCCGGAAGGCCTCTTCCACGCGGGCCCGGGCTTCCTGGTCTTCCCGGCGCAGGCGTCCCTCTTCCGCCCGGGCCAGTTCCGACAGCGAGTCGGGCCTTCCCGCCACGCGGCCGTGCCGGTCGGTCCCCTGGAAGCGCACCGACTGCGCCTGGAACCAGCGCGACGCCTCGGAGAACCGGCGCGCCTCCACGAGGACGGCGCCCTGCTCCTCGACGATGGACAGGTCCGCGTCGATGCGGTCGAGCGTCGCGAGGGTGAGGTCCCGAAGGGCGTCCTCCAGCGGGGGATCGGGGTGGAAACGCCCGATGGCCTCGAGGGCGGCGCCGTACCGCCGGGCCGCCACGAAAGACTCGACCTCGCCTTGGAGGACCGCAAAGGCGGTGGCCGCCTCGTCCGCCCGGCGGAGGACGAGCGACGCGGCGAGCTTGTCAAGGGGGGAATCCTGGCCTTCCCACGCCGAATTCCAGCGGATGCCCGCGGCGTACGCTTCGGCGATCAGTTCATCGGTGACGGTCGTGGCGCGGGCGGCCTGCTCCTGGAGCGCGGCGAGCGCCTTGCGCGCTTCTTCGAGGGCCTTGTTGGACGGAGGCGCCGGCGCGCGCGCCGCGCGGGTCGACGGTTTCGCCTTGGAGGCGGCGCGGACGAAGATGAAGACTCCGGTCCCGGCGGCCGCCATGAGGAAGAGGAGTCCGAGGACCTTGAGAGGTCGGAAGCGGGAGGCGGAGGCGTCGATCATCGCGCGGACGCCCCGGCGCGAACGGGTTTCAACTCGCCCGTGGCCGTCCGCGGGGAGGTCGACCTGATCATGCCGTCGAGGCCCCGTCCGCCAGCCCGGAAGAGGTCGGGCACGATGATCAGCGCGGCCAGCGCGGCGGCGGTCCATCGCGCCTCGGCGGCCGGCACGGCAAGCCGGAAGGGCACGAAGAAGAAGGGCAGCAGCGTGATCAGGAGCCGTTGTCCGTCGCGGGCGAGGAACATCCGGATCGCGCGGCTGCGGAAGATCACGGCGGTGCCGCCGCCGCCGACCTCGCTCATGTACTTATCCGCGAGGATGAGGGCGGAGTTCAGCTGAAGCAGCGCCATCGACCAGAAGATGAACGTGAGCGAAATCTGGTCGAGCGTGCAGAGGATGAGGAGGGCGACGAGCCCGCCGATCTTCACGGGATCCCGGAAGAAATACCCGTCGCTCAAGGTCCGCGACGCCGAGGCGAGATCCGAGGGGAGCAGCGCACGGCAGACGCGCACGTCCGGAAGGAGTCCGACGCCGAGGGAGAGGAGCCCGAGGGCGAGGACGAGCTGGGGCTGGTCGAAGAGGCGCAGGAGCAGCATCGCCCCCACGAGGGTGCAGACGCTCGTGTTGGTCCAGTCGGCGGCGAGTGTCGAGGCGAGCACGGCGGAACGGCCGCGCCGTCCCCACCGGAGCGACCAGCCCCGGCCGAGGATGCCCGCGATCATCGCGATGCCGTTGGCCTGCGAGATCGCGACGGCCGCGATCGACAGCCACAGCGGCGGACCGGGGATGGCCATGAGGAGGACCGCGCAGGTCATGGCGACCATCCGGATCGGATCGCGGAAAAAGTAGCGGGCGGCGGGCAGGGGCGGAGCGACGGTGCCGGGCGCCGATTTGAGCATGAGACTCCCCTCGAATTTCCCTGCTATCTAAGACGCCGGGGGAGGCCCGGCCACGGCGGATTCGATGCGGCCTTCCCTATTCAGTTTACAACGGGGACCGGAGCCGTCATTGCCGATTCTCACGGAACGAGGTGAGGCTGGGCCACGACCCGGAGCTGGGTGCGCACATCGTCGGGGTCGGTCGTGGGGCTCGCGGCGCGGTCGAGGACGGGTCCCAGGTTGGCATCCTGGACGGGCGCCGCCTCCGCGAGCTTGGACGCCGACCGCGCGGCCGCGCGCGCCGCCTCGCGACGGTGGTCGTCTTTCTTCGCCTGCGCGATCAGGCGCTCCAGGATGAGGGAGGTCGACACGGTGATTTCGGCGGAGATGATCTCGTCGATCTTCGCCAGCGTCTTGCGGAGCGATTCGATCGTCAGGGCGTCGTTCATGAAGACGTTCTTGCGCGTGCGTACGGGGTCGTTGGCCGCCTGCTTCGGCCCGGGTCCCTCGCCCCACACCTGCGCGTTGCGGATCTGGAAGAGCATGTCCCGGAGCACGTGGACCGTGCCCGTGAGGTCCGACTCTTTTTCCATCTCGCGGAGCTTCGCCTCCACGGCGTTGACGCGCTTCGAGTAGTTCTCCCGCTCCTGGGGGGTCCCGCCCCGGCGCTCCGCGATGCGCTCGATCTCGTCCAGGAACGCCTCGGCCTTCTTCTTGATCTCCTCGACCGTCTTGACGTCCTCGATGGACCGCGTGAAGGTCGGGTTGATGGCGCCGAGCGCCGCGCGCTCGCTGTACAGGACGGCGTCGTCTGAGGCAAGGGTGATCGAGTAGCGGCCCGGGACGCCCGCGGAGAGGGTTCCCTCGAACCACTTGTTCTTCACGGTGACGACGGCCCGGAGGTAGGCCTGCTCGGAGAGGGTTTCGACGAATCGGGAGGCGTTCGGATCCCAGCGCCGCTCGACGCGGCGGGCCCGGAGGTTCAGCTCCGCGCCGTCCTCGGCGGTGGCGGGGCCCGAGATGGGCCAGGATTTCTCGGTGGGCTCGCCGGGGACGACCTGGGGCGCCGGGTCCTGGGCCAGCAATCCCGCGAGGAGGAGCCCGGCCAGCGCGCGGATCACGGCTTCCATTCTTCCCGGTTGTAATAAATGATGTCGACGCCTTCCGAATGGAAGAAGGTCACGTCGTCGATGATCGGGGTGGCGCGGAGGATCGTGCCTCCGTTCGCGTTGGGCATGCTCACCTTCATGCGGTACTGCAGCACTTCGCCCTTCTTCACGGCGACTCCCGTGACGGGCGTCCCGCCGTCGTCCGACATGTACTCCCCGACCTCGTTGCCGTCGATCATGAAGATCAGCTTCACCTCGACCTTGGTCTCCGACGGCGGCGAGGCCCAGTTCTCCGTGAAATGGTCGTACGCGATCGGCTTCCCCTTGACGTCCACCGCCTCCGGGTACCAGGTCCAGAAAGCGGAGAGGACCTGGCGCTGGTCGGTGTCGACCGACGCGGGCGCCGGGGCGGCGGTCTGCGTGCGGTTCTTGTCCCCCGGCTCGCGGCGGAGGGGCGGGCGGATGGCGGTGGGGTCGGCCAGGCGCCGGCCGCGCGTCACGTTTTCCAGGATCGGGTGGGACGTGAAGACGCCTTCCAGCCCGAAGCGCGGCACGTGGTAGCGGCCCATCTCGTACAGCTGTTTCACCGTGCTGGGCTCGCCCTGGAGCGCGTCGTGTCCCCACAGGTAGAACTCATCCACCGTGGCGTCGGCCGACCAGTTCCGCGGGCCCATGGCGGCGGAGGGTTCCCCGATGCGGAAGATCGCCCCCTCCTGAGTCCAGTCGCTCGCGTCCGAATCGCCCGGGTGGACGTAGATGTCGCCCATGCCGGGGGGCGTCTCGCCGTTGACCTTGATCTCGACCGACTGCCCTCCCGACGCCATGTTCCACCGGTAGGCGACGTGCACCCACTCGTGGTGCCGGATCATGTCCTTGTTCTCGGTGTCCGCGTGGGTCCGGTGGTTCAGGGAGGGGGTCATCGTCCCGACGCCGCCGCCGGCGCCGCCCTTGGTGGCGAAACCCGCGCAGAAGCAGATCGGTCGCCAGGGTCCGTTGGCATAGACCGGGAACGAATTCTCGTTGGGGGAGGCCTCGTACGCACGGGCGTCGTGGCTCGCGAAGAACCACAGGCCGTTGATGAGCTGATACGTTCCCGACGAGGTGTCGGTCGAGAAGTACGTCCTCGGCTTGCCCGTCATCTCCGGCTTGTACGAGGGCTTGATCCACATGGCGACCGTGCCGATGGTGCTGAACGTATTGGCGGTGCACTGGTAGAGGATCGAGCTGTCGCGCTCGACGTACGCCCCGTCGATGCGGAGGTCGCTCACCGCGTTGTACTCGGGCTCCGTCGGGAGGTGGTCGGACGGATAGTCGTGGCAGAGACGGTACTGACCCTTGCGACCCTTGGACGGATTGTAGGGTCCCGCCTCCCTCTCCGTCCGGTCCGCCTTGTTGGCGTACCCGGAGGAATACCGGAGCGGTTCGTTGAAGTTGCTCGCGTGGTAGTTCAGGCGATGGTCGAACTGGTAGTGCGCGAAGGCGCGGGTGCCCAGGATCGACTCATCCGCGGGCGTGGTGGGGCGGGGGCCGGAGACGCGGCGTCGCGGGATGCCGCCGATCGTCGAAAGCTGGATCCACCCGCTGTAATTGCACAAGGCGGCGCCGTCGTCCGAGTCCGGTTCGGGGCCCGTCTCCAGCGCGCAGTTGCTGTTCGTCAGCCGGCGGCGCAGGGTGGGGCCCTTGTCTCCCTTGTAGAATTCGGCCTGGCGCGATTCCCGGTAGACGTCGTACACCTTGATCGCCGCTTCCATCATCTCGCGGGCGCGGACGACGCCCTTGCGGACCTTCATGAAATCGTCGTTCTCGTGCGGAGGCTGGATGACCAGCCCTTCGCTCTCGATTTCGAAGTAGCCCATGGGATTGAAGCAGAACTCGGTCGAGTGGCAGATGAGGTCGGTCTTGTCGACCTCGAGGAACAGGTTGCGGTCCGGGTTCAGCTCGTTGAGCGTGCAGTTGGGATTGAAGTTGGCCTTGAGGACGTCCGCCATGGCCTGGGCGCCGACCCGGGCCTGCGAGGCGGAGGCGACGCGGGTATCGGACCCGGCCGGGTCGCCGCCGTACCAGCTGCCGCCCGCCCCGTCGTCGGGGCTGTAGTCGAAATAGATCTGGCGGCCGTCGCGGAGGATCCCGCGCAGGACGAGGTTGTCGCAGAAGGCGTTGAACTGGCGCCACGAGCGGAAGGGTCCGCCGAACCAGACGGCCCCGTAATCGTAGCTGTCGCTCTCCTTCGAGCGCCCGCCGGTGCGGCACTGGATGATCTCCTCGGCGATCCGGCCGGCTTCGATTCCGCCGCCCATGCCCTGCGCCGCGCTCGATCCGCGATCCATGGGACCGATGAAGGCCGGGGTGGCGTAGAGGAATCCATACTCGTCGCCCGCGGGCGGATCGGGGCGGTTCTCCGACGGGACGTACCACAGGAAGGAGTACTCGCCCGCCCCGGGGTTGTGCTTCCGCCGTTCCGCCACGAAGAATCCGCGCAGCTCGGCGATGAGGGCGGTGATCAGCTCCTTGGACGCCGAATTGACGTTAACGGGAGCCCGCGCCGAACGGCTAATCCATTGGGCGTTGATCTCGTCGAGCGCCACGATGGCGTGCGTGAAGCCCTCCCCGCGGGCGTAGTCGGGCGCGAAAACCAGCGGGTCCTGGATCAGGTTGTTGCTCGCGTCGCGGGAACGACCGTAGCGGTAGAGCGAGATCTTATGGTTGTAGTCCACGGGGTAGGCGCCGAGAACCGTCTGGCTGAGCGGCACCGGGTTGACGACGTCCGGGTCGACCCAGGCGTATAGCGAGATGTTGGGGGCGAGCTTCTGGTAGTCCTCGTGGCCGAGGACCTCCTCCAGCTCCTTCCGGCTCCGGTACCCGTTCTTCGGCCGGCGATCGATCAGCTTGTCCCCGACGTTGGAGGCTCTCAGCTTGCACACGGCGCCGAGGTTGTTGAGGATGCGCTTGAGGTTCTTCGCGACGTTGGCGTCCTCCATGCCGTCGTTGATGTAAAGGCGGCTGTTGGCGTCCGCCACGCGCAGGCGGAAGACGTCCGACCGGATCCCGTACGTGCACGAGGTCATCGTGCCGGAGATGCCGACTTCCCGGTCCTCGAGCTGGAACTTGGCGGGGGTCACCTTGTCGTCGTCGGGATTCTGGACGTCCTCGTTCTCGACGGCGAACGAGGGATTGGCCGCCCGGCTCAGGGGCGTGTCGAAATCGGGTTCGCCTCGCTCGTCGGTCTTGGCCCCCCAGTAGGTCATCGAGCGGTCGTCGAACCGCCCGCGCCCGATCATCGACATGATCTCCGCCATGGAGCGCTCGACGCCCGCCTTTGCGACGAGACGAGCGCGGACGCAGTCGAGGTAGTTGTATGAGACGTTCTTGTCGAGGACGGAGGTCGTGGCGAGGGAGACCGCGAGGAGCGAGAGCAGGGCGAGCAGGACGAGGATGACGATCAGGACCGCCCCGCGATACGGGTGGAGGGGAGCAGGATTCTTCACGGAATGACCTCCCTGGGATCGAACCATGCCGCGTTTCTCTCAGCAGAAACCGTGCTGGATGAGAAAGCCTCGAAATCCGCCTGATTCGCGGACTCGTCGCGACACGATGCTACCGCGGGGTAACGGCTCAGGAAGCCCTGGCGAACGGCGTGGCCGGCATCCACCCCGGACGGCTTCCCATCTCCCCTTTCGATTTACCCCGCTCGATCCCGCACTCCCGGCGCAAGGATAGCACGCGCCGGGCCTTGGTTCAAATAATACCCGCGGCGTCCCCGGTGTCCTCGGTCGCCTTTCCCTCGGGGGGGGCGGGCGCCTCGCCGGGAACTCCATGGGACTCGTCCCGGCGGCGGAGCCCCTCCAGGAGCAGACCTACCGCGTCGGTCCGGATCGTCCGATCCCGCTTCTGCGGCCCGGGCTCGAACCGGAACGAGCCCTGATGCCACGTGATGAACTCGTAGACGGCGTCCTCCCCGTGATGATCCCCGAGCGACGCGTCGATCGGCTGGCCATTTTCCAAGTAGAGCGAGAAACTCCGGTCGCCCGAGAGCGCCGAGAGCGTTCCGGTCTGGTTGCTCACGTTCATCGCCTGGATGAGCTCCGAGGGCGGAATCATCTCGAGCCGCCCGAGGATGCCCTTGCGGATCTGCTCGATCACGTAGGCGCTCGTGCGGGTCAGACGGGCGGACAGGAGCCGCGCCAGGGTCAACCCGAGCGCCGGGATCTGGCCCACGAGCCTCGGGAAATCGTCCCGGTGGATCTCGAGGATCGATCCGCCGTCGCGGCACCGCACGGTGGCCGACGCCGGCTCGCCCGTCACCAGCGACATCTCCCCGAAGCAGTCGCCCACCTCGAGCGTCGCGATCACCGTGTTCTCGCCCGCGGACTCCTTCAGCACTTCGAAGGCGCCCTGGGCGATGATGCACAGGCTCTGGCCCGCGTCCCCGCCGCGGATGACGGTCTCTCCCGCCTCGCACTTGCGTTCACGCAGGAGCGGGAGGACGCGCTCGAGGAGCTGGGGACGCACGCCCGAGAAGATCTTGACGTGGGTGAGGCCCGACATCGCGAAGCGCGCGGCCTCGGGCGACAGGGAGTGGCCCTTCTCGGCCTCCTCGCGGCGGAAGCCGAACCACGCCTCGCCCTCGCGGCACCCGCCGCAATGGACGCTCTGGAACGACCCCGGGTTGGCTCCCTGCTGCAGCCGCATCAGGGTCGTCGCGAAGGTCTGCACCGCCTTCATGCAGACCGGGGTGTAATTCAAACCCGCCACGGCGGGGGCGTTGAATTCCATGCCGTCCCCCTTGTGATAGAGGGGGCAGCCCTTTTCTTCCGCGACGATGGCGATGATTTTCTTCACGGGGTTCCTATTCCGTCCGGTCCGTCGTCGTGGAGGCCGCGCGGACCCACGCGGAATCGGTCTCCGGCGCGTTGCGGACGGTGCCGGACTTCAGGAGCACGTTGCCGCCCGATCCCGACCCGTGATTGCCGGCCCGGTCGGCGACCAGGACGTCGTCCCGATCCATCTGTCGGTACCCCTTCACGGGCCCGCGATAGTCAATCCGCCCGACGACGGAAGGTCCGACTTCCGGGCAGCAGAACCACCGGGGATCGACGGGGAAGGGCGGGGGGCCGGGCCAGTTGGCGACGTCGAGAAAGAAACGGCGCCCCGTCCCGACGCGGTCCCATCCCCCGAGGTGAAGCGGGTCCGAGGCCTGTACGGCGATGCCCATCCGGGAGAGCTGCCAGAGGCATGTTTCGCGATGGTGCGCCCGGTTGAGTCCGACGAGGCCGGCCGCTCCGATCCCCAGGGCCGCCAGGATCACGGCCCCCAGCAGGATCCAGCTCCGGCGCTCCGTCGACGCATCCACGACGCTAGCCTATCAGATTCCGCCGAGAGTTGGCAGTAGGCGGCGGGGCGATGGCCGTCCGCTACTTGGCCGCGGCGAAGTACCCGTATTCCTTGATCGACTTC